>Ga0255096_1000171_pt1 | contig 36854 bp, 39 predicted proteins | sample Colum_Atlam_RepA_2_FD_188563 | JGI IMG/M metagenome (GOLD analysis project Ga0255096, IMG submission 188563) | Freshwater microbial communities from Columbia River, Oregon, United States - Colum_Atlam_RepA_8d | ecosystem: Environmental > Aquatic > Freshwater > River | place: USA: Oregon... | reverse complement strand
CTCCATGCCGGGTCCAGTTGCGCCAAACCGACCAAGGCGACAATCTGCAAAAGCAGCCCCGACCACAGCGTCACCGCAAGGCCAAACCGCGCGGCAATCCAGCCGGCAGCAAGATTGGTCACAATCCCGGCCAGTTCATAAAGCACGAACAGCCACGCCAATTGAACCGGGCTGAACCCCAGCCCGTTGAAATGCAAAAGCACCAGCATCCGCAGCGCGCCATCCGACAGCATGAACGCCCAATAGGCCGCCGTCACCGCGGCATAGGCGCGCAAACCGGTGGTCGGGCCGCTCACATCGCGCCTGCGATCATACGGGTGATGTCGGCCAAGCGGCAGGCATAGCCCCATTCGTTGTCATACCACGCATAGACCTTCACTTGCGTGCCGTTCACCACCATGGTCGACGCGGCGTCGATGATCGCAGAGCGCGCGTCGTTGATGTAATCGGTGGAAACGAGCAGCCGCGTCTCATAGCCAAGGATGCCCGCAAGCGCCCCTTCGGCCGCCGACTGGAACAGCGCGTTCACCTCCTCCACGTTGGTCGCCCGCTCCACCTCGAAGACGCAGTCGGTCAACGAGGCGTTCAACAGGGGCACCCGCACCGCATGGCCATTCAGCCTTCCCTTCAGCTCTGGATAGATCAGCGTGATCGCCGTTGCGGAACCGGTCGACGTTGGGATCAGGTTCATCAGCGCCGAACGTGCGCGCCGCATGTCTTTGGCGGGGCGGTCGACGATGGTCTGGGTGTTGGTCACGTCATGGATCGTGGTGATCGAGCCATGGCGAATGCCCAAGCCTTCGTGGATCACCTTGACCACCGGTGCAAGGCAGTTGGTGGTGCAGCTTGCTGCGGTCACCAGATTGTGCCGGGCAGGGTCATAGTGCTGATGGTTGATGCCATAGACGACATTCAGCGCACCGCCATCCTTGACTGGGGCGGACACCACCACCTTCTTGACGCCCGCCGCGAAATAGGGCGCGATCTTGGCCTCGGTCTTGAAAACGCCGGTGCAGTCGATCACCAGATCGATGCCCATCTCGGCAAGCGGCAGATCCTCGATGCGCTTGGATTGCGTTACCCGGATCTGCTGGCCATTCAGTGACAGGCTGGCGTCATCATGGCCGATGTCGGCCTTCCAGCGGCCATGGACGGAATCAAACTCCATCAGCAGGGCGTGCTGCTCTGGCGTCCCGGCAGGATCGTTGATCAGCACGATCTCTCCCCCGGCACCGGTGTCGATCAAATCACGCAGGGCGAGTTTTCCGATGCGACCAAGGCCGTTCAGGGCGATGCGGGTCATGGCTGGGATCCTTCAGTCGCGGGACAGGTCATCGACCGAGGCTTGCAGCGCAATCCGGTCCAGTTGAGAGAATGGCAAGGCCGTAAAGGCCGCGATGCGGCGGCGCAGGCTGGCATAGGTCTGGGCAAAAAACAGGCCCTTTTCCGCATCGGTTCCTTGGGCCTTTACCGGGTCAGGCAGGCCCCAATGCCCGCTGATCGGTTGGCCGGGCCACGGCGGACATTCCTCGGCGGCGGCAGTGTCGCAGACGGTGAAGACGAAATCCATCTTCGGGGCATCCGGCACCTGAAACTCGGACAGGTGCTTGGACCGCAGGGCCGATGTGTCATGCCCATTGCGCGCCAGCACCTCCAGGGCGAACGGGTTCAACTGCGAGCCGGGCCGGGTGCCTGCCGAAAAGGCCTGAAATCGTCCCTGGCCAAGATCGCGGAGCAGCGCCTCGGCAAAGATCGAGCGGGCAGAGTTGCCCGAGCAGATGAAAAGAACCTGAAAGGGCTTTGGGTCCATGGCAGTGGGGCTCCGAAATTCTGGCGGGTAAAGGGCGGGGCGGCCACGGCAGCAATCGATGACCAGATAATCGACCAGCGCCTCGGCTCGGCCCAGATCGACGGAATAGAACAAGGACCGCCCTTGCCGGGCGACGCGGATCAACCCGCAGCGTTCCAGTTCGGCCAGATGGTGCGACAGGGTGTTCGGCACCATGGACAGCACGTCGGCAATCTCGGTCGGCCGCGCGCCCTGTGGGGCGAGGCGCATCAGCATGCGAAACACCGAAAGCCGGCCGGGATGGCCAAGCGCGGTGAAAGTCTGGGTGGCGTCTAATAATTCCATAAATCTGGAATAATGGATTTGACAGCGGCGGCAAAGTGAAACTTTTGTAAAAATCCCCAAGCCTATCATGGCGGATTCTTGAGATATTGGGCTGTATAGTTCAGTTCAATCCAAGAAATCTGGCACCCTGGATTTTGGGTGCGTCTGCTTATGAGGGATCCCAACCTGATTGGTAGGCCGACCAGTCTGTTCCAGCGCATTTCAAGATTGCTCCGTATGATGCCGTGCGGGGGCGCAAGAGCCGCGCATAGAACTCAGTTGTGCTTTACTTCCCAAGGCGCCACCCATTCACCGTTCACCCGCAGGTCAATTCCTGCGTCTTCTTCGATCAATTTGCAGACGGTCATCTCACCTGCCTCCATGCCATAACGCACACCGGCCTCGCGGAAGCGGGCATGGGTGGCATCCGTCATCTCTGACCGCACGCCAGTGTCATCCATCAACTCCTTGATCAGCGATAGATCCTTAAGGCAGAGCTTAATCGGGAAGGATGGATCGTAATGACCAGCGAAGATCGAGGGCACATCGTGCGACAGGACGAAACTGTCTGCTGCGCCACCTTTCATGACGTCCCACCAGACAGCTGGGTCGATTCCCGCTATCTTGGCGCAGACCATCGCTTCGCCTATTGCCGCGGCGTGAACTTTCCAGAGTTGGTTGTTGACCAGTTTTGCAACGTATCCGTTGCCGTACTGCCCTACCTTGCGCAGTTGACCCATCGCTTCAATCACCGGGCGGATGGTCTCAATGTCAGCATCGCTCCCCCCCACGAACATCGGCATATCGCCGCGGATCGCGGCATCGACTGAGCCAGTCACAGGCGCATCGACCGCTCTGCCGCCTTTGGCCACAAAATCCTTCACCAACTCGCGCATGAACTTCGGTGACGACGTTGTCATGTCGATCCAGATCTTGCCTGCACAATCACCATGGATCAGCCCGTTTGGCCCTCTCAAAACGGCCTCACATTGTGGCGGGCCGAATACCATCGAGACGACGCAATCCACCTGATCGATCACAGCTTTCGGGGAGTCAGCCCAGATTGCGCCCATCTCGAGGTGATCCTTCGCCGCCTCAGGTCGAAGGTCATGAACGACTGTCTCGAACCCCGCGCGGATGATATTCTTGGCAGCGTTGCCGCCCATGGTGCCAAGGCCAATGAAACCAACCTTCATGAAATCCTCCTGTTTCATTGTGGGATAGCCCTCGGAACCGACATCGGTAAAACAATATTCACTTCTAGATAGTATTGGTTTATCCAATGCCATGCATGACATCGACACCAAGCTCCTGCGCTCTTTCCTGACCGTCACGGCGGAACGTAGCTTCTCGCGCGCTGCGACACGGCTAAGCTGTTCGCAGGCAACGATGTCGCAGCGCATCCTGCAACTGGAGTCACTGCTGGGCGTGGCGCTATTTCGCCGCGATTATCATGATGTGACACTGACCCGCGCCGGTCAGGATTTGCGGGCTGAGGCGCAGGCGGTGGTGGATGCTCATGACGGACTTATTGCCCGGGTGACGCGGGGACGAGTCATAGGCAGCGTTCGGCTCGGTATCGCGGAAGATTACGTTCTGCCTATGTTGCCGCAGCTTTGGCGCACAATGCGGCAGCGTCTTCCTGGGGTGGAGATTTCGGTGCTGACAGGTCTCAGCCGCGACCTGTGTCGGCAGGTAGAGGCGCGCGCGCTCGACATGGCGGTCGTCACCCTGCCCGAGATCCTGCCGATGGCAAGCGTCCTGACCAAGCCGCCGCTACTCTGGGTCGCAGCGCCTACCTTTGAGTTGCCGGATGATGGTGTCTTGCCGCTGGCGCTTTTCCCCGAGGGTTGTGCATTTCGCGCCGCTGCATTGCCAAGATTGACGCAGCCACATCGACTGGCTTTGGTTAGTGCATCCGGTCAGGTCATCCATGCGGCTGCTGTTGCCGGACTGGCCGCCACAGTCATGGCTGCGGGAACCGTCCCGCAGGATCTGGCACCGCTGAGTGGCCTGCCGGACCTGCCGCTGACTTGCATCCAGATTGTAGCACGAACGCAAGGCCTCTCTCCTGCCGCAGAGGCGGTACGGGCACTGGTCGAAGGGCTTTGGTGAGAGCGAAGGGGCGTTCGGGCGCGCTGCTGGATGTCAACCAAAGGACAGATCTCTGCCACGGATGACGACAACGCTTTCTAGAGACCGTAAGATGCTGGAGGGTTGTCTACCCATTCAATGAAAATCCCGGCTCGGGAACAGCTTCTTGGCCTGCTCACGGGGATGGCGAGCTGAGGACCGCACACTGCCCCCAACCGGGCGCTTGGATTCATCGGCGCGACCATCATTGGCGTCGATGATCACCGGACGACCCAGCGTGGCCAAGAGATGCGAGACATCTTCAACCTGCTCGGCGATGACATGGGCCACCGTCTAGAACAGACCGTGACTGACCTCGTGACCGCAGCGCTACGAGTGTCGAGAGATACTCCGTGCCATCGATCGCCACCGACGATCCTGTTGCAAGCTTTCCCTTGCGGCACAGAGCGGTGCCAGTCCTGCCGGGATTCGCGCCGTTCTTCCGCTCGATACCGCAAACAAAGAACGCCTCAGACAAATCTGCTGTCGATGCGTCAGAACAGGAAGAACCATGAAGCTGCCAAAACGAGAGTTTTACACCGTCCATGAAGTTGCTGCGCGTTGGGGCTATACCATTGCCGATATCGCCGGCTGGTCCGTGGCCGGGCATTTCGACATCCTGACAGGGATCCCACCCGCGCTCTGCGGCGAAAAGGTCGTCGCTGGTGAGGTGACCATTTCCGCGTTTGACATCCTGCCAATGTTCCGCCGCTGCGGGACCGGGCCGCAGACCGCTTGGGTGCGCCGGGTCCGTTCGAAGGCAGACCCCGACTGGCAGCTGATCACCGATCCTGTCGCGGGCGTGGAAGTATCGGTGGCAGACCTGCTGATTGCCGGGCAACAGGTCCACCACTTTGAAGAAAAGAACGAACTGTTCCGGCGGATAAGCGGCAGCAATGGGTCGACCTCACCTTACGACTGGGAAGGCATGCTGCAAGCCGTGGCCCTTCGCATTCATGAACGCGGCCTGCCCGCCTCGCAAGGCGAGCTCGTCGCAGAAATGCAGGAATGGTTCGTTACACATTCCAACGGCAATGAGGTGCCAGACGAACGGTCGATCCGCCGCCGGATCACCCCAATCTGGCGAGAGTTGACCAAGATGCCAGTAACCGCCTGAGAGAAGGCGGCCCAAGAAGACCGGCCCCTCAGGCGATCTTCCGGCCGAGCTCTTGGTCATGCACGACCTTCAGCCGTGGGCGGACCGCACTGGCCACGGCATCTAGCCCGGCCCGCAGCGGTGCATCGAGCAGGTGCGCATAGCGCTGTGTCGTCTGCATCTGGGTATGGCCCAAGAGCTTACCGATCATCTCGAGCGATGCCCCGCCACTGACCAAAAGCGATGCGAAGGTGTGGCGAAGATCATGGATCCGCGCATCGCCAATTTCGGCTGCGACCTGGATACGCCGCCAAAACCGGCGGATTTCTCGGACGGGCTGACCAGGCACATCGCCCGGGAAAAGCCAAGGATTGCCTTTCGGGACCACCAGATGGCGCTCGCGCACAATGGCGGCGACCTCGTCCGAGATCGGCACGCGGTGGATTTTGCGCTGCTTGGTGGTGGCTGCGGGCTTCGTCCAGATGCCGCGCTCGAGGTTGAACTGCTCAAACCGCGACTGACGCACCTCGCCAACACGCGCACCGGTCAAGAGGCAGATCCGGATGATGCCGGCGGCGCGCTGATCCTCATCGGCATCGAGTGCTTTGGCTAGGCGGTCGATCTCATCCTTGGTCAGGAAGCATTCGCGGGCATTCTCGATCCGGCGATAGAAGCTGCTGGCAGGATTATCGGCACGCATCTCCCACTCGACCGCAAGGTTGAACATCTTGCGCAGCGCTTCGCCGACGCGGTTCGCCCGCACTGGGGTTGGCTTCGAGGGCTGGAGTTTCCGGGCGCGGTTGTTGGGCTTGTCCTTATGCGGCCGCGCCCTGCCCTCAGCGATCTTTGCCAAGAGTTTCTCGACATCCGACTTGGTGATTTCTGTCACCAGCTTTTTGCCCCAGTGGGGCGCGACCAGTTTCAGCATCATCGATTTCTGGTCAGAGGCGTTTGTCGGCGAAAGCCGCGCGCAGTGCTCCTTCAGATAGCGATCGATCAGATCCTGCACACGCGCTGCTTCACGGATCTGATCGCGATCGCCAAGCGGGTCCCCACCAAGATCGACATCGCGACGAAGTTCACGCACGCGCTCCCGGGCGGCGGTTACGCTCCATTCTGGCCAGCGGCCAAAGGTCATGCGGCGCTGCCGCCCCGCCGCACGGTAATCCAATGTGAAGGCGCGGCCTCCGCCCCGATAGATGCAGACCGCGAAGCCGCGGATGTCGTCATCAAAGATCTGATAATCCCGCCCCTCGGCTGGGATAGCTTCCCGCACAAGTTTCTCCGTCAGGTGTTCTCGTGTCCGCATTGATGCACCTCCTTTCCCTGTCCATGACGCGTAGATTCGCGGCTCTATCAAGCTAATCATGGCCCCCTGACCGGCAGGGTGGCAGGGACCGGCAGGGGAATTGGTGGGCCTGCCACACCTGTGCCGCGGTGCTGCCGCCCATGCATTCATTCCGTTTGGGAAATTAGCGGTGTCCAGCGCGCTGAAGCCGCAACGGGTTGGCGCTGGTCACCTGGCGTCCAACCATTTCCTGGGCATGCTGAGTGGTGATTTATCAATGGAAACAATAACCGGCACGAAAACCGGCAATTCCCCAAAACTCACTGCCACCCATTGCCACCCCTGGCTGTCGCCGAAACGCGGCAAATGTCGCTCAATTCGAGCACATCGGGACGCTTTGGTTCCCCTCCGGTGCGCTGGGCGCTTGGACAACAGGCTTGCAAATCCCGCTGCACCGCAGCGTGAACTTCGGAGAATTCAATAAAACAAGGGGTGGCAGGGTCAGCAATCTCACTGCCGGTCACTGCCACCCTGCCACCCCTGCCGCTGTGCTTTTGCTGCTTCACGACATTCGCCCACAGCGGGCGGCAAGCGGGAGAACACAAATGATACAACTTGAAACCAGCGTTGAGGCACCAAAATCGAGGGTCACCGATGGCGCCCTCTTGCAGGGTTGGATCAGCCGCACCGACCTCGCGCAGGAACTTGGGGTTTGCGAGGAAACCCTTCGGCGCTGGGCGGATGCCCGGCGCGGGCCTGCTTTCGTGAAAGCCGGGCGCAAGATCCTCTACCGCCGGGCGGCCGTTCTTGAATGGTTGGAAACCCAAGAGGTGCGTGAACCGCGACACAGCCGTTCGGGGGGCCGTCGATGAGCATCCCCCTGCCCTTCCGCAAAAGTCGCGGCCGCGATCAGGTTCGCCAGGACTGGATCGAAGAGCGGCTGCGCGAAGCGCGCATCGTCGTCGCCAATGTCGTGAACCACTCTGATCATCTGATCCGGCTGGCCTGCAATGTGCTGGTTCAGCATGGTGAGACGCCAGAGGAGCGTGAAGACGCGCGGATCCTGCTGGTCGTCCTCGATGCCAGATCGCCTGGGCGCGCCGGTCGCGATACGCATGACCGGGAGGGCGGCGAATGAAACGGCGCGGCACACCTGAAGCGGATTTGCAGCGTGCCGTGGTCACGGCGCTGCGCTTTGCCCTTCCCAAGGGGGCGATTGTTCATCACTGCCCCAATGAGGTCACGGAAGCCGGCCCTCGTGGCGCAAAGCATCAGGCGATCCTCGTCGGCATGGGGGTTCATCCCGGCTTTGCGGACCTGATCGTGCTCTGCGAAGGCCGCGTGCTATTTCTTGAGCTGAAATCCATCAAGGGGCGGTTGAGCCCAGCGCAGGAGGCGTTTCGCGATGCGGTGGCGGCGCAGGGCTTTGGTTGGGCGCTGGTGCGGTCCCTTGATGACGCGCTGGGCGCATTGGCGGATCACGGGTTCACCACGCGTGTGGCGCCTCCAGTGCGGAGATCTGCGCCATGAGCCATGCCGCCACCCACTGGGCGCTCCAGCAGCGTGGGTTGAAGCCCACGACGAAGATTGTGCTTTGGCACCTCTGCGATCGGTTCAATCCGGATTTCGGCTGTTTCCCCTCCCAGGAGCAACTGGCCGAAGACTGCGAAATCAGCCGATCCACGCTGAACGAACATCTGGCCCTGCTCGAAACCGCTGGCCTGATCCGCCGCGTCCAGCGGCTCAACCCCGGCAACAAACGACAGATGCCCACGCGCTACATCCTGGCCTTTGAGCCGGGCTTTGCCCAACATCAGGCGACCCCGTGTCCGGAAACCGGACATGGCAGCGACGCGCAAAACGACCTGTCCTTCGCACACCCCGAAAACACTGCGGATTTCGGCGCAGTTCTGATGGACCACCGCGCCCCATGTCCGAAAACCGGACGCGGGGCCGTGTCCGATTTTGACCCCGAGCCGTGTCCGGAAAATGCCCCGAGCCGTGTCCGAAATCCGGACAGTAACCTTGTAAGAGAACCAGTAAGGAAACCAGTAAAGGAGGAGGAGGGCGCGCGAGCGCGCGACGGCCTCGATGAGGAGTTGTTCAGATCGCTGTTGTTGGCGCTGGGCTTTGACCCGGACAGACCCCTGCCCAGCTGGTGGCAAGGATGGCCACCCCGAGAGCATGTGCGGCGCTGGCGGGATGATCTCGGGCTAACGACGGTCGAAATCCTCAATGCGGCGGGGGTCTCGCGGCTGGAACACCCCGAGCCCCCCGATGGGCCCAAGGCTCTGGACCGGATCATGCAGCGTGTCGCCCAGCGCAAGGCGGTTGAGGCCTCGCGAAAGCGGTGCAAGCCGAGGGCTTCGTCTCCCGGGCCCTCACACAGGCAGATTACCGATGTGCCGGCCTTCTACGCCGATCTGGTCAACTCTGATCGTTATCTGCCGGTCAGTGCGATCACGAACTCCACGCGCGACGCAATGCTGGCCCGAGGGCTGGTAACGGCCGAGCGCCTTCGTGAGCGGGGCATTCAATGAAACATGATCGAAACCTGCATGCGAATACCGGCCTTCGCGGGTCGGCGCGTCCGAAGCGTTCCATGCCCGTGCAGCAAGCTTTGGAATGGGCCTTCGGCAAGGAAAAGGCCGAGTTAGAATTACCGGAGCGCCCGGATCCCGACCGCGGGCAAGGTTTTGGCTTTGGTCTCGAATACATCCTCATTCAACGCGCAGCGCTGGGCTGCAAGATCGACGGTGGCCAGCACAAGGTCGGCAGCTACACCCATGAGGATGCCGAAGTCATCGCGGCAACGGTCACGGCCATGCCGGACAGCTTGGGCGGCAAGCGCATGGCGATCCGCGTGGCTGAGCTTGCCCGCGCTGGGCTGACGCCCGACTGGATGCCAGGGGCGGTGCCGCGCTGTGTGCCGGTGGAGGTGAAGCGCAATCAGCACGGGGACCGGGCAACGACCATCGTGGTTGGGACCGAGCGTGTCTTGTCACGCGGAAAGTGGGGGACGGTGGATGTGTTGGCCTGTCCGGTGACCTATTCGCCGCATCCGCAGCAGATCGAGGCGGCCCGGCGCGGGTATGACGATTGGTGTGCGGCGCTGGGATGGGTGCGGGAGGGGTTGCAGGCGTGCGGCTTGCTGCGGGCGGTTGATGTGACGGATTTGATGCCGAGGGAGAGACCGTGGGGCGCTAAGGGGTAGCTGCGAGAAGGGAGGAGAGCTGTCGGTTTCTATCGAGGCCAAGTCGACAAGCGGAGGGGTAAGTAACAGTGAACTTGGTGTGTCCACATTGACCGTTTGGGAAAGGGCTATCTTCTCCTTCAGAGCCGCAATCCAAAGGCAGACTAAAACTGCAGCTTCTCAAGCGCGCAAGACATAACCCTTGGCAAGGTGGTTTCGCACCGTGACAATCAAAATGAGTGCGGGAAGAAACGATAGGCAGGTCATTGCCATGACAGCGCCGATGTCGGTCTGAAACCCGAACATTGCCGAGATCGCGACGGTGATCGGTTTGCCTGCGGTCACCGTCAGGATGCGCGCGAAGACGACCTCGATCCATGAGAAGACAAAGCAGAAAAAGGCGGCAACGCCAATACCGGGTACTATAGCCGGGATCAGATGGCGAAAGAAGAAACCCGCGCCGGAATGGCCATCAAGGAACGCGGTTTCATCCAATTCGCGCGGCACGGCACGGATAAAGCTTTCCAGAATCCAGATCGCGACGGGCAGGTTAAACAGAGCATGCACAAGGGCAATTCCGACAGGGGAATTCACCAGCCCAAGACGAGCAAAGATGATGAAGATCGGCAACGACAGCACCACTGGCGGGGTGACACGAAAGACAAGGATCAAAAGCAGAAAGTGGCGGTCGCCGATAAAACGGAAGCGCGCCAGCGCGTAAGCCGCAGGCAATCCGCAAATCAAGCAAAGCGCGACGTTAAGCACAACATATGCAAACGAGTTCAGCATGGCCGACTGCAATTCAGGTGTGGTCAGCACATAGGCGTAATTCATTAGGCCAAGACTTCCCATACTGCGGCCTTCTACCGGAAGTGTCACGGTGAAGCTGAGGATAACGGCTTGCGTCAGGGGCAACAGAACAAAAGCCGCAAAGGTGACAAGGGCGACACCGCGTCTCATGCCGCCTCCTCATCTCTGCGCGATGCAATCACAAAGGCCCAAACAATTGCCACGACGATCAAGAAGTAAAGGCTGGCCCGGGCCGCGGCCTGCCCATAGGAAAAGCCCTTGATCTCTTCACCAAGCTCCAGTGTCAGAAAGCGGGTAGCATCATTGGGGCCGCCAGCATTAATCGTGAACGCCTCAGTATAGATCATCATGCTGTCAACACAGCGCAGCAACAGTACGATCGCCAAAGCGCCTGTAATTCGGGGTAATTCGATGTAGCGGAACACAGCCCAGTTCGAAGCGCCATCAATGGCCGCAGCTTGCCGGTAAGGCTGGGGAACCGACGCAAGACCGGCATAGGCAAGGATAGCAACCAGCCCCAGCCAATGCCAGGTATCCACGAGTAGGATCAGGATCCATGTATGTATGGGGTTGAACTTGTAATCAAAACCCCAAGCCCCAACAAAGCCGAACAGGCCGGTTTGCGGCTGAATCATGCCCAGCCACAGCATCGGGATCATGTTCCACGGCACCACCAGCGGCAAAGCGCACAGCACCAACCCCCAAACCGCGCGGCGGCCAAGAGACAAGAGTAGCTTGGCGACCAGAATACCCAATGGAATCTGAACGCCCAGAGCCAACGCCGAGAACAAGAGGCTCCGCCCGAATGAGGCCCAGAAACGGTCGCTGTGCAGAATGTCCTCAAACCATTGCAGGCCGACCCAATGCACTTGCTCAAGGGTGAAAATGTCATGCAGCCCATAGTTCACGACCGCCAAAAGCGGCAGGCCACCGACAAGCGCAAGCAGGCATAGGGCGGGCAAAAGCAGGAACCAAGCGCGGTTATCAGGCCAACGGTCCATAGCTTCCCCGCATGGTCATGGTGCGGCCTGTGACAGGATCCACATCAAGTCTGACTTGGTCAAAGGCACCGGATTTGACTTCATCGACGAGGCCAGCAGCGCAGCCTCGGCCACGTTCGCGTGATCGGCAAGCGCCAAGCCTTGCGCTGTTAGACCCTCAAGCCCGGCGCGGCTCACCCAGGTGGCAACGGTCTGCGGTGCTGTCTCGGCGCTGCCGCCCAGAGCCTGAGCGATGATAGTGCAGACCTGTCCCAATCGGTGAGTAGCTTGCGCATTTTGATCGGCCCGCCTGCGGTTCATCTCCAGAGCCGGGCCCAAGAGCACGGCACAGACCGCTCCGTGAGGGGCGGGACACATGCCCCCGATCGGCCCTGCCAGCCCATGCACCGCCCCAAGCCCGGCGTTGGCCAGCGCAAGACCCCCACACAGGCTGACCCAAGCCAGCTCATCGCGGGCCGTGCTTTCCTCGGCCTGCGACAGGCGTTGCAAGGCGGTCAGGCCGCGCACAATCGCAGGGTGAGCTATCGCATCGGAAAAATCATTAGCGCGAGTGGAAAGGTAGGGTTCGATGACCTGCACCACAGCATCAAGACCCGATGCAAACGTCACCTTCCAAGGGCAGTGATCCGTCAAAGACGGGTCCACAATGGCCAGCCTTGCCAGCATGCGGTCATCGCGTAAGCTGACCTTGCGGCGATGGTCGGGCAGGCCGATGACAGCGTTTTTGGTCACCTCGGCACCGGTTCCGGCGGTAGTAGGCAGAGCGATGAAAGGCAGCGGCGCAGCAGTCAGTGGCAGGCCACGCCCCACTACTTCCAGATGGTCCATCAGGGGCGTGGGCGACGGGATCAGCGCTGCCAGCGCCTTGCCCATATCAATCACCGCCCCGCCCCCCAAGGCCACAACCCAGTCCGGCGCAAAAGCGCGGGCTGTGACGAGTGCCGCTTCCAGAATCGGCTGGGTGGGTTCCTCTGTACAGGGCAAGGTCGCTACGGTGCAGTCCTTGGCACGCAGGTCTTGCGCCAGCCAATCGGCGCGCGCGGGATTTGCTCCGTGCACCAGCACCCCGCGGGGGCCGAATGCAGCAATCGCATCCGCCGCCCGGTCTTTCATGCCCCGGCCGAACAGGATCTGCGTTGGCGTCTGGATCATAAATCCCATTATACGGCCATGGTAGCAGCAACAGCGCGGCCCCAACGGGCGTATTTCGCATCGCGTGTTACGGGGTTCATCGCTGGGGTAAAGCGCCGTTCCAGCGCCCAAATTTTCTGAAAATCTTCGGGCTGTTCGTATATGCCCGCTTGCAGTCCTGCCAGATAGGCCGCGCCCAAGGCAGTGGTTTCCGTCACCACTGGCCGGTCCACCGGCGCGCCCAGAATATCGGAAAGAAACTGCATCGCCCAATCCGAAGCCGTCATCCCCCCATCGACGCGCAGGATGCCATCGGCCGCAGCCCCCCAGTCAGACCGCATCGCCTCTAACAGGTCGCGGGTCTGATAACCGACGCTTTCAAGCGCAGCACGGGCCAGTTCCGATGGGCCGGAATTGCGGGTCAGCCCGTAGACCGCGCCCCGGCAGTCGGGACGCCAGTAAGGCGCACCAAGACCGGTGAATGCCGGGACCAGCACGACATCCTGCGAGGGGTCCGCGGCATCGGCAAGGGGTTGAGTTTCGCGTGCCTCACGGATGATTTTTAGCCCATCGCGTAGCCATTGCACCACGGCTCCGGCGATGAAGATCGAGCCTTCAAGCGCATATGTGGTGCGTCCGTTCAGTCTGTAGGCGATTGTTGTCAACAGCCGGTTCTTTGAAGGCACCATATCGGCCCCAGTATTCAGAAGGGCAAAACAACCGGTGCCGTAGGTGGATTTCATCATGCCCGGCTGAAAACAGGCCTGACCGATGGTTGCCGCCTGCTGATCGCCTGCGACGCCGAGGATCGGGATTTCACGGCCAAACAAATCGGCGCGGGTATTACCGAAATCAGCAGAGCAGTCCTTGACCTCGGGCAGAATGGACATCGGAATGCCCAACAGGCCGCAAATCTCGACGTCCCATTCACCCTTGGCGATGTTGTAGATCAGGGTCCGCGCGGCGTTGGTGGCATCAGTCGCATGCACGCGCCCGCCGGTCAGCTTCCAGATCAAGAAGCTGTCAACCGTGCCGAAGGCCAACTCACCAGCCTCTGCGCGCTGCTTTGCGTCAGGGACATGATCCAAAAGCCACTTGATCTTGGTACCCGAGAAATAAGGGTCCAGCAGCAGCCCGGTGCGGGCAGTGATCATCGGTTCGTGGCCTGCGGATTGCAGCGCAGCGCAGGTGTCTGCGGTGCGGCGGTCTTGCCAGACGATGGCATTGTGAATGGGCTCGCCCGTCTTGCGGTCCCAGATCAGCGTTGTCTCACGCTGGTTAGTGATGCCGATGGCGGTGATATCGGTGGCGCTGATCCCAGCTTTCTCGATTACAGCGCGGGCGGTTCCGGCGACGGTGGACCACAGGTCCGACGGGTCATGTTCTACCCAACCCGAGGCCGGATAGTGTTGGGTAAACTCCTCTTGCGCCGTTGCCACGACCCGCAAATTGCCATCGAACAGAATAGAACGTGATGAGGTGGTCCCCTGATCAATGGCCAGAACATGCGTCATTGTGGTCATCCTCATCGTGGCGTTTGGCTTTCATCTTGGCACAAATACTTCCGCCGAAGGTATCCGCCGCTAGTCCTTGAAGCGTTTGACAGTGGTATTTGGACCAAGATTAAAGGGGGCGAGGCGCAAACCTCGCCCCCCATCGTTTTAGATCAGTTCTGCCAGGACTTGATCAGCTCGTCATAGGAAACGGTTTCGCCCATTGGCTTTTCGTTTTCCAATTTCGCCACCGGTGCGCCGGGGGCATCAAGCCAGATTTGAGCGTCCTGCTCTTCGTTCATGACAGGGCCAAGTTCGCCCTGCGCACCGGATTTCTCCAGACGAATAAGGACCTTTTCTTGTTCCGCGCAAAGCGCATCAAGCGCCTCTTGTGGGGTCTTGGCGCCCGACATGGCATCGCCAATGTTCTGCCACCACAGCTGAGCCAGCTTGGGGTAGTCAGGAACGTTGGTGCCGGTGGGCGACCACTGAACGCGGGCGGGCGAGCGATAGAATTCGATCAGGCCGCCCAGTTTCGGCGCGCGTTCAGTAAAGGACGCGTGCTGGAGCGTGGATTCGCGGATAAAAGTAAGCCCAACATGTGCCTTCTTCACATCCACGGTCTTCGAGGTGACAAACTGGGCATAGAGCCAAGCCGCCTGGGCGCGATCGACTGGGGTCGATTTCATCAGGGTCCATGAACCGGCGTCTTGGTAACCGATCTTCTGGCCATTCTGCCAGTAGGCGCCGTGCGGGCTTGGGGCCATGCGCCATTTGGGCGTGCCGTCCTCGTTCATCACCGGGGTACCTTCGACAACGGAGGCTGCGGTAAAGGCGGTGTACCAGAACATCTGCTGGGCAATTGCGCCCTGAGCAGGAACCGGTCCAGCTTCACCAAAGGTCATACCGGCCGCTTCGGGCGGCGAGTACTTTTGCAGCCATTCGATAGCCTTGGTCACAGCGTAAACAGCGGCTGCGTCGTTGGTGGAACCACCGCGCGCCACGCACGAACCCACCGGCTGCGACTTTTCATTGACGCGGATGCCCCATTCGTCAACTGGCAGACCGTTCGGCTCACCCACGTCGCCCATGCCGGCCATCGACATCCACGCATCGGTGTAGCGCCAGCCCAAAGATGGGTCTTTCTTGCCGTAGTCCATGTTGCCATAGACGCCAGTGGCGGGCCCGCCCATGTAAGACATATCGCGCCCGGTGAAAAATTCTGCGATGTCTTCGTAAGCCGACCAGTTGACCGGAACGCCAAGATCATAGCCATATTTGGCCTTGAAGTCGTCCTTGGTTTTAGGATCGTTGAACCAGTCGTAGCGGAACCAGTAGAGGTTGGCGAATTGCTGGTCGGGTAGTTGGTACAGTTTGCCATCCGGGCCGGTGGTGAACGACGTACCAATGAAGTCAGCCAAATCGAGACCGGGGTTTGTGACAGCCGCGCCTTCGCCTGCCATCCAGTCGGTCAGGTTGCGGGCCAGCTGATAGCGCCAGTGGGTGCCGATCAGGTCAGAGTCGTTGATATAGGCGTCATAGATGTTTTCGCCCGACTGCATTTGCGTCTGCAGCTTTTCCACAACGTCGCCTTCGCCGATCAGGTCATGGGTGACCTTGATGCCGGTGATGGCGGTGAAAGCCGGGGCGAGGACCTTCGATTCGTATTCGTGGGTGCCGATGGTTTCGGATACCACCTTAATTTCCATGCCGGCATAGGGCTTGGCGGCATCGATGAACCATTGCAGTTCAGATTCCTGACCTGCGCGGTCGAGCGTGGACAGATCACCGATTTCTGCATCGAGGAAGGCTTTCGCAGCCTCGATATCTGCCCATGCAGGCAGACCGCTGGCCATCAGCGCAAGCGCCATGGCGGTTGCCGTTTTCCTTAGTCTCATTATGTATCCTCCCAGATTGTGAGACATCCGTTCTTTGCAGTCTAGCTGGGGGGGCAGGGGTGCAAGCTCTGCCCCTCAGCGTCTTTCCCCCATTACACCCAGCGAAACACCGCTGCCGCGTAAAGCAGGCTTAGGATCAGTGGCCAGGTCAGCGGCGCACCGAAGAAAAAGAGCCAGCCCAGATTGATGAAGGCAGAGCCCAAAAGCGTAATGAAAAGCCGGTCGCCCCGCGTGGTTTCCAGTCGCAGGATGCCGCGGCGCGGGGTTTCAGGAAAGCGGATCGCCAGCAGCGTGAATAGGATCAAGAGGCAGGCGATGATGAAGAAGAACAGGGCGACGGGAAAAGTCCACGCCATCCAGCCGCCGGGGATCATCGGGTCAAACCACGCCATCCCCTCTTCGTTGCGGGGGACTGACCAGACCAGAAAGCCAAGTATGGCGGCCATCAGGGTAATGGTGCCCGCGTAAATGCCGTTCCAGCGCATTGCTGTCATCACACCCTCCCCAGGGCAAAGCCCTTGGCAATGTAGTTGCGAACAAAGTAGATCACCAAGGCACCGGGGATGATGGTCAGCACGCCCGCAGCAGCCAGAACCCCCCAGTCCATCCCGCTGGCCGAGACCGTGCGCGTCATGGTCGAGGCGATGGATTTCGCGTTGACCGAGGTCAGCGTGCGCGACAGCAGCAGCTCCACCCATGAGAACATGAAGCAGAAGAATGCCGCCACCCCGATGCCGCTTGCGATCAGCGGCATGAAGATGCGTGTGAAGAAGCGGCCAAAAGAATAGCCGTCGATGTATGCTGTCTCGTCAATTTCCTTGGGTACGCCGCGCATGAAGCCTTCCAAGATCCAGACCGCCAGCGGCACGTTGAACAGGCAATGCGCCAAGGCTACTGCGATATGCGTGTCAAACAGCCCGACTGACGAATAAAGCTGAAAGAACGGCAGGGCAAAGACCGCGGGCGGCGACATCCGGTTGGTCAGAAGCCAGAAGAAAAGATGCTTGTCGCCCATGAAGCTGTAGCGCGAAAAGGCATAGGCGGCAGGCAAGGCAACGGTGATCGAAATCACCGTATTCATCACCACATAGATCAGAGAATTGACATAACCCATATACCATGATGGGTCAGTCAGGATGGTGACATAGTTGGCAAAGGTCAGGTTGTCGGGAAACAGGGTAAAGGTCGAGGTGATTTCTGAGTTGGTCTTCAGGCTCATGTTGACCAGCCAATAGATCGGGATCATCAGGAACAAGAGATACAGCGTCATGACGATGGCAGAGGATCGGATACGCATCATTTCGTCTCCACTTTTTCAAGGGCGGTCATGACGGTGTAAAACGCCCATGACACCAGAAGGATCACAAGGAAGTACATGATCGAAAAGGCGGCGGCAGGGCCAAGGTCGAACTGGCCGACGGCCATTTTCACAAGGTCGATGGAGAGGAACGTGGTCGAGTTTCCAGGGCCGCCGCCGGTGATGACGAAAGGCTCGGTATAGATCATGAAACTGTCCATGAACCGCAGCAATACAGCAATCAGCAGCACGCCAGCCATCTTGGGAAGTTCGATAAAGCGGAACACGCTCCACCGGCTGGCTTGGTCAATGCGGGCGGCTTGGTAATAGGCCTGCGGGATGGACTGTAGGCCAGCATAGCACAAAAGAGCGACAAGTGACGTCCAGTGCCAGACATCCATGACAATGATGGTAATCCAAGCATCCAAAGGATCGTTGGTGTAGTTGTAATCAATCCCGATGGCCGCCAAAGCGTGGCCTAAAAGACCAATGTCCACCCGGCCAAAGATCTGCCAGATCGTGCCAACCACATTGAACGGGATCAGCAATGGCAGCGCCATCAGTACAAGACCAAAGCTGGCCCAGAAGCCTTTTTTCGGCATGTTGAGCGCAATGAAGATACCCAAGGGTATCTCGATCGCCAGAATGATGGCGGAAAACAGCACCTGACGGCCAAGCGCGTCATGCATGCGGTCCGAGGTGATCATTTCTTCAAACCAGCCAAGGCCGTTCCAGAAGAATTCATTCTCGCCAAAGGTGTCGTTTACCGAATAGTTCACGACGGTCATCAGCGGGATCACAGCGGAAAAAGCCACGATCACGAGGACCGGCAGTACAAGAAACCATGCCTTGTTGTTCTGGGTCTTTTCCATCAGACGGCACCTCCTGCAACGCGCCATTCATCGGCGTAGACACTGATCTTGCCCGGCGCAAAGGCAACACGGGTCATTTCAGGGCTTATACCTGCGCCTTCGGGAGCGATGATGTTGAAGGGTTGGCCGAACAGATCGGCACGGACGATACGGTGACGGCCCACATCCTCGACCCGGCGGATGGTGATGGGCAGGCCAGCCCCATCGGTCAGGCTGCAGTATTCGGGTCGGATGCCGATCTGGGTGCGGCCCTTCAGTGGGCCATAGCCCGCCCCCAAGGCAATCTCGGCCCCTTGCAGATGCGCGATGGTTCCAGAAACGGTGGCATCAAGCAGGTTCATCCCAGGCGAGCCGATAAAATAGCCTACAAAGGTATGGGCCGGGGTTTCGAACAATTCCTCTGGCGTACCCATCTGCACGACGCGGCCGTCATACATGACCACGACCTTGTCGGCAAAAGTCAGCGCCTCGGTCTGGTCATGCGTCACATAGATCATCGTATGGCCGAACTGGCGGTGCAGTTGCTTCAACTGTGTCCGCAATTCCCATTTCATATGGGGGTCGATCACTGTCAGGGGTTCGTCAAACAGGATCGCGCTCACATCCTCGCGCACCATACCGCGGCCAAGGCTGATCTTTTGCTTGGCGTCGGCAGTCAGGCCGCGTGCCTTGCGATTCAGGATATCTTCCATCCCGATCATCTGGGCGATCTGATTGACGCGGGTCGCGATATAAGCGGCGTCCATACCCCGGTTGCGCAACGGGAAGGACAGGTTTTCTCGCACTGTCATCGTGTCATAGACCACAGGAAACTGAAACACCTGCGCGATGTTGCGCGCGGCGGTTTCCTGATCGGTCACATCAGCATCGCCAAACAGCACCCGCCCATGGCTGGGCCGCACAAGGCCAGAGATGATGTTGAGTAGCGTGGTCTTGCCACAGCCTGATGATCCCAGCAGCGCATAGGCCCCGCCGTCCTGCCAGACGTGATCCATTTCCTTAAGCGCATAATCCGACTCGGCGGTGGGGTTGGCTGCGTAGGAATGGGCGAGTTTTGAAAGCGTGATCTGTGCCATGGGTCAGGCCGCCAATGCATAGGATGCTGGCGCCACAAGCGCGCCTTCAGCATCGAAAAGATAGATATGGGCAGGGTCCAAATAGACGTTGACCGCCGTTTCGGGGGCAATATCCTGTACCCCATGCACAAGGCCCACCCATTTCTCGGCTCCATGCCTCAGATGCAGGAAAGACTCCGACCCGGTGATTTCTGTCACGACCAATGCGCAGGGCAGTTCTATCACAGCGCCCGAATGCTTGTTCAAGGTCACATGGTTAGCACGGAAGCCTGCCAGATAGCGGCCATCGGGCAAGGCTGCATGAGCGCCTTCGGCGGGGGCTTTGGCCAGTCCACCAAAATCTAGTCGATGGCCGCTCTTTACGACCGGCACAAAGTTCATAGGCGGATCGGAAAAGACCCGTGCCGTGGTGGCATCGGCGGGAAGGCGGTAAACCTCGGGCGTTGGACCGAACTGCGTGACGCGACCTTCCCACAGGGTGGCGGTGTTACCCCCCAGCAAAAGCGCCTCTTCGGGTTCTGTCGTGGCATAGACAAAGATTGCGCCAGAAGCCTCGAAAATCCGGGGGATTTCGACGCGCAACTCTTCGCGCAGCTTATAGTCAAGGTTGGCCAACGGCTCATCCAGCAGCACCAGCCCCGCGCCTTTGACCAAGGCGCGCGCCAAGGCACAGCGTTGTTGTTGGCCGCCCGACAGCTCCAACGGTTTGCGCGCCAGCATCGGCGTCAGTTTCAGCAGCTCGGCAGTTCCGCGCACCGCGCGGTCAATCTCGACCTTGGACTTGCTCATGAGCCGCATCGGCGAGGCGATGTTGTCATAAACGCTCATCGCGGGGTAGTTGATGAACTGCTGATAGACCATCGCCACCTTACGATCCTGCACGCGGTGGCCGGTGACATCCGCGCCGTTCCAGAAAATGCGACCAGAGGTGGGGGCATCCAGCCCGGCCATCAGGCGCATCAAAGACGTCTTGCCAGACAGCGTCGGCCCCAAAAGCACGTTCATCGTGCCACGCTCCAGCATCAGGTCGGTCGGGCGAATATGCGTGCGCCCCTGCACTGACCGTGACACTGATTTCAATTCAAGCGCCATCCCATTCCCCTATTCGGCAGCGGGGCCAAGCGCCCCATCTTTTGCAGCAGCGATCATGAACGCATCCAACTTCGCTATCTGATCGGCTGTCATCCGCAGCCCAAGTTTTGTGCGCCGCCAGACCACATCTGCCGCCCCACGGGCAAACTCGCGTGTCATCAGCCAACGCACCTCAGCCTCGGTCAGGGTGGCGCCAAAGTCGCGGCCCAGATCGGCAGCCGTTTTCGCATCACCTAGCAAGCTTGCAGCCTCGGCCCCATAGGCTCTGACCAAACGCCCAGCCCAGTAATCCGACAGGAATGTGAACCGCGCCTTCAGATCATCGATCAAGCAGGTCACGCCATTATGGGGAAAATCTCCGCCGGGCAAAGGCACGCGCGCGGTCCATTGCCCGGAAGCTTGCGGAAAGAACGGTGCCAGCTTTGCCAGCGCACTTTCTGCAAGGCGGCGATAGGTGGTGATCTTACCGCCAAAGACGTTCAACAGCGGAGCGCCGTTACTGTCCAGAGACAGGACATAATCCCGTGTTGCCGCTGTGGCTGACTTGGCCCCATCGTTGTAAAGCGGTCTGACGCCAGAAAAAGTCCAGACCACATCTTCAGCGGTGATGGGCTTGGCGAAGTAGCGGCTGGCAAAGTCCAAGAGATAGTCGCGTTCGGCATCCGTGCAGACCGCGTCGGCTGGCGCCCCCTGATGATCCTGGTCGGTGGTGCCGATCAGTGTAAAGTCCTGCTCATAGGGGATAGCAAAGACGATGCGGCCATCGGTGCCTTGAAAGAAATAGCAGCGGTCGTGATCATAAATCTTGCGGGTGACGATATGTGAGCCGCGCACCAGCCGCACACCTTCGGTGGTGTTCAAGCGCACGACATTGCGGATGACATCTTCCACCCAAGGCCCGCCCGCATTGACCAGCGCACGGGCCTTGTGGGCCTGCGTGCCGTTCGGTCCTTCGGTCACAAGCTCCCACAGATCACCGACGCGGGCAGCAGAAGTGACGCGGGTGCGCGTTAACACCACCGCGCCACGCTGAGCTGCATCACGCGCGTTCAGCGACACCAATCGCGAATCTTCGACCCAGCAGTCCGAGTATTCATAGGCATGGCGGAATTTCGGCTGCAGCACCGCACCCGCAGGATCGCACGTCAGATCCAGCGTGCGCGCGCCGGGCAGGATCTTGCGGCCCCCCAGCGTGTCATAAAGAAACAACCCAAGCCGGATCAGCCAAGCCGGTCGCCGTCCCTTCATCCACGGCATCACCCGCGACAAAAGACGCCCTGTCGGCGTGTCACCTTCAAACCGCATGTCGGGCGAATAGGGAAGAACAAACCGCATGGGCCAAGAAATGTGGGGCATCGCGACCAACAGGGTTTCTCGCTCCTCCAGCGCTTCACGCACGAGCCGGAACTCGAAATACTCAAGATAGCGCAACCCGCCATGAAACAACTTGGTCGATGCCGATGATGTGGCTTGGGCAAGATCCCCCTGTTCCGCCAGAACGACCGACAATCCGCGTCCAACTGCATCGCGTGCGATGCCGCATCCATTGATGCCGCCGCCGATGATGAACAGGTCGGTCGTGTTGGTCCCGCTTGTCATTGGCACGCCAGTCTCCCCCAGACGCTGCGATAAAATTCAAAAGAAAGCCATGTGTCAATCGGTAATTTTCGTTATTGCGCGATATCCGGATATGCGAACACTAATCTTTGCCACATGCGAATACTCTCACGCATACGCACAACACTTTAGAGAATTCGCGCAATTTCGCGCCGCAATGCAGCATATGTAGGCGCACGAAAGCCGCGAGTTTTCCCTCTTGTGCGCCAGGGGAACTTTAACGAAAATCAATGATACCTTTCGCAAATCAAGGAATGAGACGTGGCGCTCAGCTTTCGTCAAAGTGAAATCCTCGACATGGTCCGCCTCGAAGGCCGGGTTATGGTCGACGATTTGGCGCAGAAATTTGACGTGACACTGCAAACCATTCGCCGCGACCTGTCGGAGTTGGCTGACATGGGGCATCTGGACCGGGTTCATGGTGGCGCCGTGCCGCGGACCGGGGCCACCAACCTTGGGTATGAACAGCGGCGGCGGATGAATCAGGATGCCAAGTTCGCCATCGCACGGGCCTGTGCCGCAGCGATCCCCGAGAATTGCTCACTGATCATGAACCTCGGCACGACCACCGAAGCCGTGGCGCAAGAATTGTTGACCCACCGCAACATCACTGTCGTGACCAACAACATGAATGTCGCCAATACACTGGCCGCCAATCCGGGCTGCGAGATCATGGTCGCAGGCGGCGCCTTACGCCGATCCGACGGCGGCCTAGTCGGAGAACTGACGACCCAGTTCTTTGAACAGTTCAAGGTTGACTATGCGGTGATCGGCGCCTCAGCACTGGATCGGGACGGTGACATTCTCGACTTTGATCTTGCGGAGGTTCGGGTTTCAAAGACGATCATCCGGCAATCGCGCAAGGTGTTTCTGGTTTGCGATGCTTCCAAGCTGGATCGATCGGCGCCAGCCCGACTTGCCTCTCTGGCAGAAATCGATACGTTGTTTACTGATCGTGCTCTTCCACCGGAATTGGCTCGTAGATGCAACGACTGGGGAACCAAGGTCATCATAGTCAGTTAAACCTAGAGTCAGCCGCTGCCGCGCTTGGCCTCAGCACCCTCTCTTGAGGCACGACGTGGGCATGTAATTGCGCCACAAATCGTCTTCCGTCTCTGCAGCAGTTCTTTGAAAAAATACCCACCTCAACAGGCGCATAGCTTGGGTTAGACTGGGCTCGAAGATCGCGCCCTATCATCTCGAGGCCAACGGCGAGGGCGTCTGCCCCCCTCCCATGGTTCCTCCCCGGCCCTATCAGTATACGGGGGGGCGTTGCCCGGCATTTCTCTAGCGACTGGCAATTTCACCGGGGAATCCACTTGGAATCCAGCACGCGGAGATCGTGATTTTTAATGACTCATTTTCAACAACTTACAAAATCACGATGTCTGCATGCTGGATTCTTTTGGGGAATCCAAGGAATCCACTTTGAGGAATCCACCAGCAAGAATCCACCCCATTGAAGCCAACCGCTGAGAAGCCGTTGAATCCACGTGCATTTTCCGTTTGACAAAGCTGCCCCTCTTGCCCTACCCCTTGAGCATCGAAGAATTGCGCCCAGAGGAACCCCTCGCGGGCGCTTTTGTTTTCTCGCATCGCGGACCTGATTGTGACGAAGCCGTCGCCGGCCGCGCCCGCCGGGTCGTCCGCCCTGCCCCAAAACGAGACCTGCCCTATGGACCTGGTGTTCACACCGAGCCAGATCGAGACTTGGCCGCTCGACCGATTGCGGCCTTATGCCAAGAACGCCAAGATCCATGGCACCGATCAGGTGGCGAAGATCGCCGCCAGCATGGCGAAGTTTGGTTGGACTGTGCCTTGCATGGTCGCAGACGATGGCGAGCTGATCGCCGGGCATGGCCGGGTGCTGGCCGCCACGATGCTGGGGCTGAAGGATGTGCCGGTGATCCGGCTCGGCCATCTTGATGAGGCGGAACGTCGGGCCTACCGGATCGCAGACAACAAGCTGACTGAACTTGGGGAATGGGACGAGGCCATGCTGCGCGAGGAGATCGCGGGGCTTTTGGCTGACGAATTCGACCTGTCGCTGCTGGGGATCGCCGACGAAGATCTCGACGCGCTGCTGCGGGATCCTGAGGCGCTGGGCGGCGATGGCCCGGTCGAGGGTGAGGACGATGTGCCCGAGCCCCCCGTCACGCCGGTTTCCGTTGCGGGCGACCTCTGGCAGCTTGGCCCGCACCGGCTGATCTGCGGCGACAGCACCTCGGCCGATGTGGTCGGGCGGTTGCTGGGCGATGTGCGTCCCCAGCTGATGGTCACCGATCCGCCCTATGGCGTGGAATATGACCCGTCTTGGCGCAATCAGGCGGGCGCGGCCAAGACCAAACGCACCGGCAAGGTGCTAAACGACGACCGGGCCGACTGGCGCGAGGCTTGGGCGCTCTTCCCCGGCGATGTCGCCTATGTCTGGCACGGCGCGCTGCATGCCACGACCGTGGCCGAAAGCTTGTTAGTGGCAGGCTTCACCGTGCGGTCGCAAATTATCTGGGCCAAGGACCGCCTGGTTCTCAGCCGGGGTGATTATCACTGGCAGCATGAACCCTGCTGGTATGCGGTGCGCAAAACCGGCAAAGGTCACTGGGCGGGCGACAGGAAACAAACGACGCTCTGGCAGATCGCAAACAAGGATCAGGATGCCGAGACCGTGCATGGCACGCAAAAGCCGGTGGAATGCATGCGCCGCCCGATCCTGAACAACTCGAGCCCCGGCCAGGCGGTCTATGAGCCCTTCATGGGGTCGGGAACCACGCTGATTGCGGCTGAGACCACCGGGCGTGTCTGCTTCGGGGTCGAACTGAACCCTGCCTATGTCGATGTTGCCATTGAACGCTGGCAGCAGTTCACCGGTGGCAGTGCCACACTGGCGGAAACTGGTGAGAGCTTCGCCGATCTGAAAGCCAAGCGGCTGGCGGGTTGACGCCGCACGGCGGGATCAAACCGCTGGATTGATCCTGTACACCATTCCCCGGCTGCCTTCCTTTGCGGAAGTGACGCATAGCCCCAGTCTCTTGCGCAAGGCGCTGGAGATCACGGCTCTCGCTGTGTGCGACAACCATTGCGTCGCGGCGGTGATTTCCGCCAACGTGGCGCCCTCGGGAGCTTGAAGCATCGAAATCAGCAAGGCCTGTTTGGTGCCCCCACGCGGGCTTGGCGCTTTCGGTGCGGGTTGGGCCCCAGTTCTTGCCTTCACGCGGATCGCGGCCATGGTTTGGACCACCACCGGGTCGATCCCGATGGCCAGCAGGCCAGCGTCGGTGACCATAAGCGTGGTGCCGAGACCATCGCCCGTCTCGCGCCAAAGCGGGTCACTGCGCCGGATATTGGCCTCGACCTCCTGAAGCCAGCCGCTGTCGATCATCTTGCCAACGGCCATTTTGGCCGCCGCACCGACGAGCCCCTTGGGCAGGGGCAAAGCGAGGTTGCGGGGGCGCTGGGCTCCGGCGGTCAGGATCAGGCTTTGGGTATCTGTGAGTTTGGGCATCTGCGTCTCCGGGGCTGTTGTTCGGTCAGGCGCTTTCACCCTGCGCATCGGCCGCAGCGAAGGCGAAATATTGCACCCAGCCGGTCAGGTAAGGCAGCCCTGCCGGGATCCCCTCAAGGCGCTGGGTCTGAGCCGAAATGCGCCAGTCCTGCCATTTGGTGATGGTGGCTTTGATGGCACTTGCGCTGTCAGGCGTCCCGCTTTGCAGGGCCCCCATCACATCATCGGCAAAATGGCGGCCCGTGCGGCTATCCAGAAAATCCCGCACCCCGATCAGATCTTCTGCGCTCTTCGCGCGAACCGCGGTGGCAACCAAGGTCGAGGCCAGTGCCCAGACCTCTGCGCTCCGCCGCTCGCGCAAGGGACAGGTGGTCATGGCCCCGAAAAAGCCTGCGTCTTCGTTCAGGCTGGGCAGAATGGGGTGCTTGGTCATGGCGGACTCCGGTGGGGGTGAGTTGCATCATTTTCTTGGGACGACCATCGCTCTCACTCGGCGATTATCGTAGTGAAATCAGCGCAATAGGATTGCTATCTGGCCTGCTGATCCCGAGGGGTAGCGTCCACCCATTCCCCGTCTTTCCAGAGGTAGAGGTGCGCGAATTGGCAAATGGGGTTCGTGAGGTCATGCGCGCGGCGGGGCGGATCGAAGCACTCCAGCGCATCTGGGCGAACCTGCCGAAGTTCGCGCGCGGCGAGGATGTCGTCAGGCGTCCACGGGGCCAGCGCAGGCAGCATGTGCGAGGGGTAGCCGTCGAAGTGGCAATAGATGTGGGCCCATTCCTCGGGGCCAGTTTGAATGGCGATCTGCGCCCGCGTGCTCATCGCTTCGCTCCTTTGGCAGCCGCGATCGCGGATTGGCGCCCGGCCTCATAGGCCGCTGCAAGCGCCGAACGGATCGCCCAGACCGCGACATCGTGGAAGTCGAGACGGTCGGAGTTCCGGGTCTCGAGAGTTTCTAGGAAGAAGTGCCGCTCGGCGATCTCCGTCAGCAGCGCGTCGCGTGCGGCATCCGAGGTGAGTTTGCGCTTGGTCATCATCTGATCCCTGCCTGGCAGGTGCGCGATGCACCCGGTCTCGTGGGTCAGACTCGCTTAGCGACGAGGTGTAATCAACGACAAATAGACAGTCTTTCTTGTTTATTTACAATATGTTGAAGGTCTCGCAATCGCCATGGAAGGTCTATCTGAACGCGACTACGCCATCCATAGCGGGCTTTCCCGCGGGGCAGTGCAAAAGGCCCGCAAGACCGGCCGCTTGGTGCTCTTTGCCGATGGCTCAATCGACGCTGCCGCGTCCGACGCACGGCGCGGCGCGATGACCGATCCTGACCAGCAGGCGCGGTCGCGGGGCGGGTTGGGAGCGAGCGGTGATGGCCGTGATCCCCCGGCGCCGGGTCCTGGCAGCCTGTCCGGGCCTGGGGACAGTACCTCCTATCTGAAGGCACGGACGGCGCTGACCGTGTACCAGGCGCAAGAGCGTCAGCTCTCGATCCAGAAGAAGAAGGGCGTTCTTGTGGATCGGGCGCGCGCCGAGACCTTGGTGTTCCGGCTTGCCCGGCAAGAGCGCGATACCTGGGTGACCTGGCCCACGCGTGTGGCTGCCCTCATGGCCGCGCAATTATCCGCAGAAATGGAGAAGGCATCGGGGGCGGCGGTGACAATCGAGACTGCGATCCTGCAAAGGGTGCTGGAAACCCATGTCCGAGAGCAGCTCGACGCGCTTGCCGACCTCAGGGTCTCGCTTGGATGAGGAGGAAGAAACAGCTGATCTGACCGCAGGCCTCGATCTCGGCTTCGATGGTGCCGAGGAGATCCTGCGCGTCTGGCGTCAGGGAATGCGGCCCGATCCGGATCTGACGGTCTCGGAATGGGCAGACAAGCACCGCAAGCTTTCGTCGCGGGCTGCGGCGGAACCTGGGCAATACCGCACGGCACGGACGCCTTACCTGCGCGACGTTATGGATGCCCTCTCGCCCAGCCACCCGGCGCAGCGGATCAGCTTTATGAAAGCCGCGCAGGTTGGCGCGACGGAGGCCGGCAACAATTGGATCGGCTTTGTCATCCACCATGCGCCGGGGCCAATGCTGGCGGTGCTGCCAACGGTGGAGATGGCAAAGCGCAGCTCGCGCGGCCGGATCGATCCCTTGATTGAGGAAAGCCCCGCGCTGAAAGAGCGGGTGCAGCCCGCCCGTTCGCGCGACGCTGGGAATTCGATGCTGTCGAAGGAATTCCCGGGCGGCATTCTGGTGCTGACCGGCGCGAACAGCGCTACCGGCCTGCGGTCGATGCCGGCGCGGTATGTGTTTCTCGATGAGGTCGACGCCTATCCGGCCTCCGCCGACGAGGAAGGGGATCCAGTCACGCTGGCCGAGGCGCGGACGACGACCTTCGCGCATCGGCGCAAGGTGTTCATGGTCTCGACGCCGACGATCCGGGGGCTTTCTCGCATCGAACGCGAGTTCGAAGCCTCGGATCAGCGGCGTTACTTCGTGCCCTGCCCGCATTGCGGCCATATGCAATGGCTGCAGTTCGAGCGCTTGCGCTGGGCAAAGGGGAAACCGGAAACCGCGGCCTATCATTGCGCCGGGTGCGAAACCGCCATTGCCGAGCATCATAAGACGCAGATGCTGGCGCGGGGGGAATGGCGGGCCACGGGGGTGAGTGCGGATCCCAAGGCGATCGGCTTCCACCTCTCGGCCCTCTATTCGCCGATCGGCTGGAAAAGCTGGGAGCAGATTGCGCGAGAGTGGCTTGCGGCCCAAGGTTCCGACGAGATGCTGCGCGCGGCGCGCAACACGCTCCTCGGCGAAACTTGGGTCGAAAGTGGGGATGCGCCGGAATGGCAGCGGCTGGCCGACCGGCGCGAGGTGTTCGCGGCGCAGATCCCGGCGGGTGGCTTGTTCCTGACCGCCGGCGCCGATGTGCAGAAGGACCGCATCGAGGTCGATGTCTGGGCTTGGGGTCGCGGTGGGACAAGTTGGCTCATCGATCACATCGTCCTTCCCGGCGGTCCGGTCGATCCGGCCTGCTGGGCGGCGCTGACCGCGCTCCTCAGCCGCACCTGGGTGCATGAGAACGGCGCGGTGATGCCGCTCGCCAAACTGGCGATCGACACCGGATATGAAACCGCCGCCGTCTATGCTTGGGCGCGTGTGCAGGGCATCGCACAGGTGGCACCGGTAAAGGGGCTTGAGGGGTTCAATCGGGCGACACCCGTCGCGGGGCCAACCTTTGTGGATGTCACTGTGAATGGGCGCAAGCTCAAGCGCGGGGCGCGGCTTTGGACCGTGGCCACCGCCACCTTCAAGGCGGAAACCTATCGCCATCTGCGCCTCGAGCGTCTTTCGGATGAGGATCGCGCGCGGGGCGTGCCAACACCTGTAGGCACGATCCATCTGCCCGACTGGGCTGACAGCGAATGGTTGAAGCAATTGGTGGCCGAGCAGCTGGTCACGATCCGCGATCGGCGCGGCTATGCCCGGCAGGAATGGCAGAAGATGCGGGAGCGGAATGAGGCGCTTGATACCCGCGTCTACGCCCGGGCGGCGGCCTGGATCCTTGGGGCTGATCGCTTCGATGAGCGGATGTGGCGGCAGCTGGAGAGGCAGGCAGGAGTGGAAACCCTCGCTGTTGCGGAGATCGCTGCGACTGAGAAAGCGGCTGAGCCTCAGGCCGGACAGATCAACGGTCCCCGGCGGCGGGGCTGGAAGATCAGCACGCCGAAATACATGGAATAATCAAAAACCTGAGAACACCATGTCGAGAGCACCCCGGATCTCGTAATCGGAGGCGGAAAGATCGGCGACAGCCTCCCCCTTGACCAATGCTGACGGGACTGCGGCCATCTCGGCCGTATGCAGCACATATGCTGCACCCTCTATCTCAAACACGGGTTCGAGGCGCCCGATGGCTTTTGGCCCTGTCGCAACGGGAACGAGGGGGGCGACCACACGTGTGCCGGTCTCGATCAAATCGGTCTGAAGATCGAGCACAAGTCTGGTGCCGGCGATGCGGTAAACGTGGAACTGCGCCATCAGTCGATCTTCAGAACCTGAAGATCTGCCAAGGGCGTGCCATGCGCCTCGATCCAGACACGGCGCTCTGAAATCGCTGCGGCATTCTCACGCGCCCAAGCTTTGGCTTTCGCAATACGGACGGCTTCTGCGACGGCGGCATCGCTGATGGCTGAGACATTGAGACCCAATTCCCGTGCGGCAGCCAAGTTGGCGGCCGACAGGGTGATATTGGTGCGCTGCTTTTCTGCGGTGGCGTGCTGCATTGGGTCCTCCTAACGCATACACAATATACACACTCAAAGTGTGTCAGACAAGAGATCCCAATGACCCTCGACGAGTTGAAACTCCGCCTGCGCGCGCTCTTGACCGCGCGCTACAGCGGCACGCGGTCGGTGAGCTACGACGGCAAGACCGTGACCTATGGCACGGATGCCGAGCTCGCGGCCGCGATCGGCGATGTCGAGCGGCGCATTGCCAAGATGGAGCGCGGAGCTGGGCGCATCTTGCGCCCCTATGTGTTGATTGCCACTGAGATTTGACCCGGCAGCGGCCAAAATTGTCACTGAGAATTGACCCATGTGCAACCTTTCCCCGGCTTGAACCAGCTGGGGGCATATGGAGTGATCGACATGGGATTTTTGAAGGTTATCAGGACATGGGCGCTGCGAGACAAGATGCCCATTCGTGAGATCGCGCGGCGCACAGGCATTTCGCGCAACACGATCAAGAAGTATCTGCGGGAGGGGATTGTTGAACCTGCGTTTCAGACGCCGGATCGTCCAAGCAAGCTGGACCCGTATGTCACTCAGCTGACAGCATGGCTTGTTTCAGATCAGCGTAAATCGCGCAAAGAGCGCCGGACAGCGAAGCTGATGCATGCCGATCTGGTGAAGCTTGGATATGAAGGCTCTTATGAACGGGTTGCGGCCTTCGTGCGGGAATGGAAGGGCGAACGGCTGCGTGCGTATCATACGACGGATCGTGGCACTTTCGTGCCGCTGGCGTTCGCGCCGGGCGAGGCGTTCCAGTTCGACTGGAGCGAGGACTGGGCCTATGTGGGCGGTGAGCGGATCAAGCTGCAGGTTGCGCATATCAAGCTGTCGCACAGCCGCGCTTTTTTGGTGCGGGCTTATCTGCTGCAAACGCATGAGATGTTGTTCGATGCGCACTGGCATGCTTTCCGCGTTTTTGAAGGCGTGCCCGGTCGCGGCATCTATGACAATATGAAGACCGCCGTCGACAAGGTTGGACTTGGCAAGAAGCGCGATGTGAATGCGCGGTTCAAGGCGATGACCAGCCATTATGTCTTCGATCCCGAGTTCTGTAACCCGGCCGCGGGATGGGAGAAGGGGCAGGTCGAGAAGAATGTGCGCGACGCGCGCCATCGCATGTGGCAGCTGATGCCGGCCTTTCCGGATCTGGCTGCGCTGAACATCTGGTTGGAGGACCGCTGCAAATTGCTATGGACCGAGACGGCCCATGATAAGCTGCTTGGTAGTATCGCTGATGTGTGGGAAGCTGAGAAGCCTACGCTGATGCCGCTGCCCATAATGTTCGATGGTTTTGTTGAGGACAGAAAGCGCGTCTCGCCGACCTGCCTGATCAGCTTTGATCGCACCCGGTATTCTGTGCCCGCCAGCTTTGCGAACCGGCCCGTCAGTCTGCGTATCTACCCTGAGCGGCTGGTGGTTGTGGCCGAGGGGCACGTGATTTGCACGCATGAGCGCATCATCAACAGGTCACACCACCAACCAGGGCGTGTTATCTAGTTCGCTCTGAACAATACGGTCACGCCGGTTTTGCGGTCGGATAGGGGCGGTTTGGCAGGATTTTCGGGGTCGATAGCACTGCGATAATCCAGGCAAGCCAAGCCCGGAGGTGAGCCAGTATCTTACGGATGTTGTGGCCGCAGGCGTTGAGGACGGCGAAGATGGCGTCGCCGATGGTGCCTTTCAGGTGGCATCGGGACAGGCGGCCATCAGTTTTCATGTGGCCAATTTCAGCCTCGATCGCGCTGCGCCTGCGGAGGTCTATGATCTCTTTGGCAGTCAGCCCTCTGCTTGTGCCGCTGATCAGGACACGGGTCTTCCCTTCGTCATGCCCCCTGTAACCGCGATCGACGACGGCAAGCGCGGGGCGCTGATCTGTCAGGATCTCGACTTGGCCGAGCGCATCCCGCAGCGTGTGACCGTCATACGGGTTGCCCGGAAACCCGTCATGCGTCATGATCCTGCGGGTGCTGCGCTGATCATCATGCTTCGCAGCCTAAAAATGCCAGGCATGGCGCAGGCCGTGCATGATCTGCACGAGCAAGGCTCCCCCGCATTTGAAGCCGCCATGCCGATCCTGTCGCAACTCCTCAAGGCTGAAATGGCCGAGCGCGAAGTGCGATCGACTGCCTACCACATGAAAGCCGCGCGCTTCCCAGCGTACAAGGACCTCTCTGCGTTCGACTTCGCTGCCAGTGAAATCCGTGAAGCTTCCGTTTGACAAAGCTGCCCCTCTTGCCCTACCCCTTGAGCATCGAAGAATTGCGCCCGGAGGAACCCCTCGCGGGCGCTTTTGTTTTCTCGCATCGCGGACCTTAGCCTGACGCGGCCTTCGCCAGCTTTGCGCACTGGGTCGCCCGCCATGCCCCAAAACGAGACCTGCCCTATGGACCTGGTATTCACACCGAGCCAGATCGAGATCTGGCCGCTCGACCGGCTGCGCCCCTATGCCCGCAATGCCAAGATCCACGGCACCGACCAAGTGGCGAAGATCGCGGCCAGCATGGCGAAGTTCGGCTGGACGGTGCCTTGCATGGTCGCTGACGATGGCGAGCTGATCGCCGGTCACGGCCGGGTGCTGCCGTCGCGGCCACGTGACAGATCGATCAGGGTCCGGTGCGCGCTGAGGTCGGGATCGTCCGATGGCTTGATAGCACGTGCAACGGCATTCTGGACATCACGCTGCTCGAACTCGCGTTCAAGCAAGCTGAAGATGCGATCGGTGGCTATGAGCCCACCGACGCCACTAATCGGGTCGAGATCCTTGATCTGCCGGAACAGCTTACGGGGTAGGCTTTTCTCGCCGGCTCCGAGAAGATCGATGACTTCGCCTCCCAGCTTGAGAAAGTCGGGCAAGCCAGCGCGATGGCGGGAGACGCCTGCGCCACAGAAGAAGATGACATCGCCCGCGTCGCGCGCGATGAGAAGATCATCAGGGATCGAGGGGCCGTTGGCGAGGAAGCGCATATGCGAATGTGTAAACCTATTGTCATGCTCACGTTGAACGACGTGACAGTGCCCGATGCCCGCGAGGTTTTCCGCTGTTGTTGTGATCTGCCAGTGCAGTTAGGTGGTTTCAAAAACGTAGGCATATCAGTTGAAAAAACGTGTGCCTGGTCCTATCGACAGCCACATTTCCGAACCAGCCTATGCGCAAGCGCGCTGCGCTAGGAGGACCGCTTCCTTCTCGGCCCCAAGCAAATCCAGGAACTGGATTTGATCCGGTGAAGAGATTACTCGATCTCCTCCTCCCGATCAGAACTCGGTATTCAACGCATCCATGGATGGAATCTCCCGTTTGCGGCGATCCATGAAGTCGCGCAAGGCCTCATCCTTGGCCTCGTCGAGACGGGGTTCCTCGTAGTCGTTCAGGAGTTTGCGTGCATAAGACAACGCACGGTCGGTGGTGTCGAGACGGCCTTCCGCCTCCCACTGCTCGATTGAGTTGTTGTCGAAGTGCTTGGGCATGTAATAGGCGCGCTCAAAATTGGCTTGGGTATGAGGGTGCCCTAGGTAATGCCCGCCCGGCCCGACATCACGCACCGCTTGCAGGCCCTCGTCGAAGTCGTCCCAGCGGACGCCTTCCGACATGCGGTAGCCCATGGCGCACATGTCGGCATCAACAACGAATTTCGCAACGGAGCATTGCATCCCGGCCTCGTTCCATCCGGCCGAATGCCAGATGTAATTGGCACCGGCTTGCAGCACCGCGTTCAGCGTCATGGCGGATTCATAGCCCGCCTGGGCATCGAATATCTTCGAACCGCCCAAGAGATTCGAGCTCCGCCAGGGAACGTCGTAATGGCGGGCCATCTGGCCAATCATTAAATTCATCAGCGAAATCTCCGGGGTGCCGGCCATGGGGGCACCGGACTTCATGCTGACGGTCGACAGGAAATGTCCGTAGATGGCCGGGGCACCCTTGCGGACCACTTGGGTATATGCGAGCGCCGCCAGCGCCTCGGCGTTCAACTGCGCGACGGTGGGCGCAACAGAGGCCGGCGTATTGGCCCCCCCAAGGGCAAAGGGCGAGCAGAGGATCGGCTGGTTGCGGCTGGAGAAGGCGCGAATCGCACTGAGCATTGCTTCGTCCCAGATCAGCGGCGAGTTGCAGTTGGCGTTGCCGGTCACGACAGGTGTGGTTTCCATCACCTCGGAGCCGAAAAGGATGGCGCACATGTCCAGCACGTCCTCAGCATTGCGACCCGTAGTTGCCATGCCCATGAAGGTCTTGTCCGAATACTTCATCGAGGAATAGGCGATCTCCATGTGCCGATAACTCACCTTCACATCCATCGGCTCGATGATGTGGTGGGAGGTCGAATGAAGCGCGGGTGACATGTGGGTCAGCTTTTGCAGCATTTGCAGATCGGCCAGCGTTGCCCAGCGGCGTTCGTTGTCGAGGCCTCGGATGAATGGTGCGCCGCCCATGGGGACGAAGATCGAATGCTTGCCTCCAAAGGGAAGGCTACGAGCCGGGTTGCGGGCAAGGTAGGTCCAACGGGAGGGGATACTCGCGATCAATGTGCGGATCAGTTCGCGATCCAGATGGACGCGCTCCCCCCTCACATCGGCCCCCACTCGTCGCCAGTCGGCCAAGGCGATCGGATCGCGAAAGACGATGCCGACCTCCTCCAGGATTGCCATCGAGGCGGCGTCGATGCGCAAGACCTGCTCTTGGGTCATGGCCTCACAAGGCGGCAAGCCGCGCTCCAGAGATGGCAACATGCTCCGGTCGGGCGCACTGCGATGCTGCCGCCGGGCAGAGCGTCCACCGGCACGAAGGGGGTGATCTTGGTCGGTCATGTTATGCTCCTGCGCGCCGGTTGCACCGAGGTTCGCATGATTTTCACTCTGGCAAAAATGCGAAATTATTGGCAAACTCATTACATAAAATCATGACAGCGAATCCCTTGTCCCTTAAGCGCTCAATGCCTTCGCTGACAGCGCTCGTCGCGTTGGAAGCTGCGGTCCGGCACAAAAGCTTTACGCGGGCGGCACAGGAATTGGGTGTCACCCAGACTGCAGTCAGTCGCCAGGTCCTTGGCCTTGAAGAGGCCATGGGGGTGAAACTTTTCAACCGGCAACACAGGACTGTCGAGCCGACTCCGCAGTGCAGCCAACTCGCCCTCGCCTTGAATCGACATTTCAGGGGTATCGCGGACAGTGTAAAAGACTTCGGCGAGGCCAATGCAAAAGGCGTCGTTACGATCGGTGCCACGACGGCATTCGCACAACTTTGGCTTCTGCCGCGTCTGGTCCAGTTCCGCACCAACTATCCAGAGGCGCGCATCCGGCTCACGGTGTCTGACCGCCCCTTCGACCTTGAGGCTGGCGAAGCTGATCTCGTCATCCGCTATGGAATGGCCCCCTTTACCGATGGTTGCAGCATTGCATCGCGCGGGGATCTGCTGTTCCCTGTTGCCTCGCCTGACTATGCCGAGCGTCTTGGGTCACGGTCCACTGCGTTCTGGGAAGGCGACCATGATCTGATTGCCACCGAAAGCAACGTTCGCTCATGGTATTCTTGGCATGACTGGTTCCGTGAGGTTGGATTGAAGTACCGGCCTCGGCAGGCCAGTCTTACCTTCAACCACTTCCCGGGCACCCTCTATGCCGCCCGCGCCGGTCAGGGAATCGCCTTGGGGTGGGGATTGCTGGTCCAGACCTTTCTGGACGACGGAACGCTGGTCCGCCTCGGGCAGACCAGCCTGGTGGCCGAAGGTCGGTTCCATGTCGTCCTGTCCAAACGCACTCCGCCGACCCCAGCACTGGAGGCACTTCTGACCTGGCTGTCGTTGGCATTCGAGAGCGCCCCTGCGGCTTAACCGGGCGGGGTCAAGCCCAGATGTCGCCAATTGTGAAGCCTTCGGGGAAAGGGTCTTCGTGGTCTAACACCAAGGTGTTCAAGCCGCAGATCCAGCTTGTGCCAGACACCGTCGGCACCACGCCAGGACGGCCCGCCACCTCCGTTTCCCCAATCAGCCGCCCAGTATAGACAGTGCCGAGAATGCCCTGGTGTCGGAAGTCCTGCCCGATCGCCAGTTCTCCCTTGGCATGAAGAACGGCCATCTTGGCACTCGTCCCTGTTCCACTGGGACAGCGATCCAACACGCCCGTCCATGTCGCCGGGTCATCCCAAGAAAATTCTCCCGTGCCCATCATCACCGCGTTGCGGCAATCGACGCCGGGGTCTTCGGACGGGGCGGACATCTGGGAGACGGTGATGCCGACACCGGGATAGTCGGGATGGGCGACCGGCAACTGCTCGATGGCCGCCTGCCGGATCATGGCGGCGACGCGGGTGATCTCGTGCCCCTGTTCGGGCACCAGATTCATGCCGGGGAACTGGCGGATGTCTGTAATCACATAGAACATACCGCCCCAACCGACATCGACCGTGACGCGGCCAAGCTTCGGCACCTCGATCACCGCGTCAAGATGCGCGGCAAAGGCCGGCACGTTCTGGAAGGTGACACTTTTCACCTTGCCCGCCTTGCATTCAGCACGAACCCGGATCAGCCCTGCCGGGGCTTCAAGAACTAGGTCGGTGACGGGTTCCTGCATCGGGACCAACCCCATCTCGAGCAGGACCGTGACGACCGAAATCGTATTGCCGCCCGACATCATCGGGTATTCGATCTGTTCCATGATGATGAAGCCAGCGTCCGCCTCGGGGTGGCAGGGCGGCACGATCAGGTTGCAGCATGACGGTGGATAGCCCCGCGGTTCCCGCAGCATAAGCTTGCGAAGCTGGTCGTCGTTCTTTTCCAGCCAAAGCATCTTCTCGTACACGGTTGCACCAGGAATGTGCGGAACACCCCCGGTGATCACCCGCATCGGAATCCCCGAATGGGTGTCCACGGCATTAATGGTTCTCTTGAAACCCATTTGACACCCCTCCGGCCCTTTGGCCTGCCTGTCAGTTCGAACGTCGGAAGATCGGCGTCATCTCGGT
>Ga0255096_1000170_pt1 | contig 37320 bp, 27 predicted proteins | sample Colum_Atlam_RepA_2_FD_188563 | JGI IMG/M metagenome (GOLD analysis project Ga0255096, IMG submission 188563) | Freshwater microbial communities from Columbia River, Oregon, United States - Colum_Atlam_RepA_8d | ecosystem: Environmental > Aquatic > Freshwater > River | place: USA: Oregon... | reverse complement strand
TACCTCCCATGCCTGAAGAGCGATGGTTGATACCCAAAAAGTTTGGAAGCCCTGAATTATCTGGCTTGGGTCTTGAACTGCCAGATACCGGCAATCCCAAGATCATCTTGGATTTGAAGGATTAATGGGTACTTTGCGAATACTGGCAACAAGGTGACCAAGTATTTCTTACATCTTTAATTACACTTAATTTACCACTTTTATCTTTATAAAAGCTTTAACTACAGTGATAATGTGCAATATGAAAAATCCACTTTTATTTATGATTGTCGCAATAGTTACAATTGGCTTTTGCGATAAGGCAACTGCCAAGCCGATCAAAGTTTTCATCCTTGCAGGCCAATCAAACATGGAGGGTGCCGGCGTTATAAAGTCGGAGCTGCAGCGTAACGGTGGTAAAGGCTCGCTGGAATATCTTGTGAAGGATCCCGCCACTGCCAAACAGTTTTCTACCCTTGTTGATTCGTCCAAGAATTGGCGCAGTCGGGATGATGTGTTTATTAGTTATCTTGATCGCAAGGGCCCCCTCACAGTAGGTTTTGGATCAAAAAAAGAAACAATAGGGCCCGAGCTAGGTTTTGGATGGGTGGTGGGCGATGCTTTCGAAGAACAGGTTTTGCTCATCAAATGTGCGTGGGGCGGCAAGAGCCTTGCGGTTGATTTTCGCCCGCCTAGCGCAGGCAAACTTCCTTACTCACTAGGTGAGAAAAGTGATGCTGAGATTGCGAAAGATCCTGCCATCTTGGGCAAATACTATCGTGAAACACTGGCCCTAACCAAATCTGCTCTCAGTAACATCAAAGATCTTGTTCCAGGTAGTGATGGAGAATTTGTGATTGCTGGCTTTGGCTGGCATCAAGGTTGGAACGATCGAATTAGCGATAAGTTCAACGCAGAATATCAAAGTAACATGGCACACTTTATTCGCGACATCCGCAAAGATCTTGGCACTCCTAAGATGCCTTTTGTCATTGCTGAAACCGGCATGACCGGCCCAGAGGAAAAACATCCACGCGCCCTTTCACTTATGAAGGCACAAGCCGCTGTTGCTGAGCAGCCCGAATTTAAAGGCAATGTGGCCTTCGTGGGCACCAAAAGTTTCTGGCGTGAAAAAGAGCAGTCCCCTAGTGGGCAGGGCTATCATTGGAATTCAAATGCCGAAACTTATTATTTGATAGGCGAATCCATGGGCAAGGCGATGATCAAGCTGTTACCACCTAACAAGAATTAAAACTCATGCTGCGAATGGGAAAATCATTCTCTTTTCGATACTATTTTGCATTTCTTCTAGTAAAACTCCCGGTAATCCAAGTAAGCGCAAACTCTGTATAATGATTAATAGTGTGCCATGGGCTTTCATTAAGTAAAGATCCGGTGGAATCACCCCGTTAATGCTTGGAGTCAACCCCTTGATTATTATCTGTCGCCATCTGTTTGCAATCGGTCTGCTATTGGGCATTTCGATATGTTTGGTGGGCTGTGATCAAAAAAAAATGGCTCCCCCAGCATTTCCACCTCCCGTAGTAAGCGTTACAAAACCAGTTCTCTACACTGTTCAAAATTACCACGAATACAACGGTAACTTGGATGCCATCGAAACAGTTCATATCCAAGCTCGTGTAAAAGGGTTTCTTAATGAGATAGCCTTTACCGAAGGCGAGGAAGTTAAAAAAGGAGCACTGCTTTTTAAGATTGATCCCCGCGAACATTCTGCAGCAGTGAAAAGAACCGAAGCTGATCTTCGCAAAGCTACCACCGAGTTTGAAAGGTATCGATCCGAGGCAGATCGTGGCAGTAGGCTTGTTGGCACGCGAGCGGTTGGCACTGAAGATTTTGAGCAACGGGTTGCAGTTCGCGATACTGCCGCAGCAACCATGCTGCAAGCTCAGGCAGCATTAGAAGGCGCTAAGCTTCAACTCAGCTTTGCAGAAATTCATTCTCCTATTAATGGGCAGATCGGCCGAGCGTTGGTAACTCGAGGAAATCTTGTAGGTCAAAATGAAGCAACCTTGCTTACCACCATCGTCAGCATGGATCCGCTGTTTGTATATTTTGATATTCCGGAGCGCGATCTTGTTGAATTTCAGCGAGCCCGTCATGCAGGTAAACAAGCTGATGTTCTTAGTGGCTCGCTTCCCCTCGAGGTTGGTGTGACCAGCGATGAAGGATATCCCCATACTGGCAAAATTGACTTCCGAGAAAATAAGGTAGATATAGGTACTGGCACGGTACGGATGCGGGGCCGTATCCCAAATCCGCGCATTCCACCTGGCAACACGCATCTTCTATACCCCGGCCTTTATGCAAGGGTTCGTGTTCCTTCAGGTGATCCACGATCGCTGCCTGCTATCCCTGAAGATGCTTTGATGACTGGGCAGGAAGGCCGATTTGTTTATGTGCTGGGCGAAGGTGATGTTGTGCAAAAGCGAACCGTCCAAGTTGGCCCGCAAATTTATAAAGGTACGCCAGCCGATACTGCCAAATCTCAGGGCTGGACTTTGTTCGCTCCTGCTACTACCCCCGAAGGTAAGGATCAAGTTGTTCAATTGCCTGCTGTGATTTCAATTGAAAGTGGCTTAACTATTAATGATCGAGTGGTGGTTAATGGCTTGACCAAGGCCCGACCCGGTACGCCCGTTGCTCCCTTGGCTTTCGAGCTTAAGCAACCAGCATCTGCAGGCGCCAAATAATTCATTACCGCATCGCAGGAATTTAGAGTACCTCATGCTTTCAAAGTTCTTTATCGATCGCCCTGTTTTTGCAAATGTTATTGCCATCGTTACCATTCTTCTCGGAATAGTTGCTCTGTATCGATTGCCCGTCGAACGCTATCCCGCAATCGTTCCCCCAACGGTTGTCGTGAGTGCTGCATACCCAGGCGCCAATGCAAAAGTTGTTGCCGATACGGTTGCTGCGCCCATCGAGCAACAGGTTAATGGCGTCGAAAATATGATGTACATGACTTCCACAAGTTCTTCCGATGGCACCTATGCTCTTACGATTACTTTCGAAATTGGAACAAATCTGGATGATGCCCAAGTGTTGGTTCAGAACCGGGTGGCGATTGCCCAACCTAGTCTTCCCGAAGAAGTTCGCAGGCAGGGATTATCCGTTAAGAAGCAATCCTCGAATATTATCATGGCTGTAACTCTGACATCACCCAGCAAGAAATTTGATGGGTTGTTTTTGTCGAATTATGCAACTCTGCGTTTACGCGATGAACTAAGCCGGGTGGATGGCGTTGGTGATGTACTGGTGCGTGGAGTTGGCGCTTATGCCATGCGCATCTGGCTGGATCCAGACAAGCTTGCATCGCGGCAGTTGACAACACAAGATGTAACTGCAGCTTTGGCGAGGCAGAATGTTCAGGTGGCAGCGGGGCAGGTTGGTCAACCACCCAGCCCTGATGGACAGCGCTTTCAAATGACTGTAACCACTCTGGGCAGGCTTTCAGATCCAGATCAATTCGAAGGTATTGTTGTTAAGGCAAGCGCTTCTGGGCAGATGGTTTATTTGCGTGATGTTGCACGGGTCGAACTCGGTGCGCAAAATTACGATTCGTATGCTTCTCGTAATGGCATGGATTCCGCCAACATGCTTGTCTACCAGCTTCCTGGTTCCAACGCTATCGATGTTGCCCGTTCGGTTCGTGTTGCCATGGAAAAGATAAAGCCCACCTTGCCCGAAGGGTTGGAGTACAACATTCCGTTTGATACGACCAAATTTGTCGAAGCTGCTATTCAAAGTGTTTATACCACTTTAATCGAAGCAGGGCTTTTGGTATTGATCGTGATCTTAGTGTTTCTGCAAAGCTGGCGGGCCCTTTTGATTCCTGCTACCACTGTCCCAGTCACCATTATTGGTGCGTTTGCTTTCATGCCACTCTTGGGCTTTTCTGTTAACATGCTTACGCTTTTCGGATTGGTTCTTGCCATCGGTATTGTTGTTGATGATGCAATTGTAATTGTTGAAAATGCCATGCACCATATCGAACGAGGCTTGGCCCCACGCGATGCCACCATCAAAGCAATGACCGAGGTTACAGGCCCAGTCATTGCAATCACTTTGGTTCTGATGGCAGTCTTTTTGCCAACAGCTTTTCTGGGCGGAATAACAGGCCAACTTTACCGCCAGTTTGCTCTTACCATCGCTGCCACTGCTTTCATCAGTGCTGTAAATGCCCTTACTCTAAAGCCGGCACAATGCGCCACTTATCTTAGGCCCTATACCGGGAAGAACTTTTTCACCCGTGTTTTTGATTTCTTCTATAAGCCCTTGGAATGGTTCTATTCCTGCTGTATCAGCCAATTGTTGCGTGTGTGGTGGTTGGTGCTGATTGTTTTTGTAGGCATTGCGATCTTCACAGGCTGGTGGTATCAGAAAACGCCTACAGGATTTCTACCTACGGAAGATCAAGGCTATGTCATTATCGCAGTTCAATTACCCGATGCTGCATCGCTGGATCGAACCCGTGAAGTTACAGAGCGGATGAGCAAAATATTTGCCAACACCCCAGGTGTGGAACATTGGTTCGTACTTGGTGGGTTTTCTTTGCTAGATGGAACCAATGCCTCGAATGGTGCAACCGCATTTGCTGCCTGGTCCGATTGGTCTAAGCGAACAACACCAGACCTATCGCAAGAATCGCTGGTTGGTCGATTGCAAAAAGAGTTCGCCCAGATGCAGGAATCTTTTATCTTGGTGTTAGTGCCTCCCTCTATTCAAGGGTTGGGTGTTGCAGGCGGGTTTCAAATGCAGATTGAAGATCGTGAGGGCGTTGGGCCTGAAATTCTTCAAGAACGCACCCAAGCTGTTATTGATGAAGCAAGAAAATCACCTGAAATCGGAGGCGCTTCCAGTTCCTTCCGGGCTGGTGTTCCCCAACTTTATTTGAACATCGATCGTGTTAAAGCCGAGCGAATGGGCGTGATGCTTAGCGATGTTTTTGCAACGCTGCAAGCAAACCTTGGATCGGTTTATGTAAACGACTTTAATAAGTTTGATCGTACTTATCAGGTAAGGGTTCAGGCTGATGCCCGATTCCGTTCCGATCCTTCAAGGCTTAGGCGTTTGGAAGTTCGCAACCGAACTGGCCATCGTGTTCCTTTGGCCACCCTGCTCACACCCGAGACTAGAATCGGGCCGCAATCCATCATCCGATATAATTTGTACCCAACCGCTTCTATCAATGGTGGCGCAGCTCCCGGGGTTAGTTCGGGCGAGGCGCTAAAGGTTATGGAATCTGTTGCTGCTAAAGTTCTTCCGCGCTCCATGGGTTTTGATTGGACTGGCATTGCCTATCAGGAAAAGCGCATCAGTGGCGAGGCAGTCTTTGTTTTCGCCCTTGCTGTGTTGTTGGTTTATCTAGTGCTGGCTGCGCAATACGAAAGCTGGTTGCTTCCCCTTGCGGTGATTTTGGTTGTTCCTCTTGGAATTTTTGGCGTAGTAGCTGCGGTTAATTTCACGGGTACGGATAATAACATGTACACCCAGATTGGTGTGGTGTTGATTATCGCACTGGCTTCGAAGAATGCAATTTTGATCGTGGAGTTTGCGCGTGAGTTACGACTTCAGGGAAGATCAATTCATGAAGCTGCGATTGAGGCTGCACGAATGCGTTTTCGACCTATCCTCATGACGAGTTTTGCTTTCATCATGGGAGTGTTGCCTTTGGTCTGGGCGACTGGTGCTGCTGCTGCAAGTCGAAGGGCATTAGGTACTGCGGTTTTCGGTGGCATGATCACTTCGACCGTGCTTGCGGTTTTCTTTGTGCCTGTGTTTTATGTTGCGGTTCAGAAATTGATTGAGCTCTGGAATGGCCCGCCCAAGTTCATTTCTGCAGAAGAAGTGCACCCATCTGTTTGAGATGGGTGTGTAGAATCCAGACTTTTGTTACTAACGGAGAGGGGGGGATTTGAACCCCCGATACCCTTGCGAGTATTTCAGTTTTCGAGACTGACGCATTCAGCCGCTCTGCCACCTCTCCAAACTATAACCACTTCGCTCCTAAGTTCCTATCTTACAAGAAGAATGTGGCAAAGGCGATAATGTTTTAACCCGTTCTCCATGGATGATGGCAAACGGGTTTTATTATCAAACCGCAATATCTAGCAATTACGATTATTATTTTAACTCTTTGATTCTGATCCTGCGGTATTCCATTTGGCCACGATCAGCTTCAAGGCCGATAGGGCCTGTCATTGGCAGTTCATTTGGAAACTTCAATTCTTCGCCATTGCAAGTGCAGGTTGCGACTTTTCCTTTTACAATCACTTCGATTTCGTTCCAATCTTGTGCCTTGTACTTCTTCAAATCTTTGTAGGGGCCAGCAACAAGGTAATCCCTGCATTGTAGTTGTGGCTTGCGGATGAAGACGCCACTGTCTGCGTTTACTTCAGCACGAAATTCCAACTTCAAATGGAAGTCTGTTGGGAATTCCTGCACGGTCCACATTTGCGCAGTGCCTTTGCCAGGATTGACGATAATTTTGCCATCTTTTGCAGAGTAACGGCCATCGCTTGCATTGGCTTTGCCATCGAATGCAGGGCCATTGCTGTAATGCCATCCGGTTAGATCTTTGCCATTTAGCAATAGCTTGAAACCTGGTTCGAGAACAAATCCAGCGTCTGCTTGGGATATAGCAAAGCTGAGGGTTAAAGTGATAAGAGTTGCGTTCATCGGTCTGGTTCTCCTGTTGGAAGTTCATGGGGTTAAATAGTTCGTTCAATTACAGTATCTTTGGTGAAGGTGGGAAGCCATCATAAAATTTTAATTCTTGAAGTGTAAGCAAAAGCAGAAGCATTTGCCACGGACGAACACGGAATTACACGGAAGGAACCAGAAGCAGAAGGTTAGCCACGGAAGTAAGCTACATCTTGATTTGGGTTGATGAATGGCTCCAAAGCCCATGGACTGCGTTCCATGGGTCTATTGTTTTAAATGATGAAAGGTAGGCAATGCAGACCCTACCCAGCGCAGTGGGCGGGCTTGAAGCCGTTGAGAAGAGGGTTGGGAGTCGGGGGAAAAAAGAAAGCAATGGTTTAAAGGTTGTTCCTAAGGTTAATTTCCTTTAGAAGCAATCCACAATCTTGCGAGTGATGTTGGTTTAAAGCCATCACTTTGCTTTTCCAGTTCCAAAGTAACTTGAGTTTGTTTTCCCGTTTTAATGAGTGAGACAACTTTTCCTGCGATTGATTCTGCGGATGCTTTACGATCGATCCCTGCAGAAGCAACTTTGATTAGACTGCCTTTTTTAAGAAGGTTTACCTGATCTTCGCCCTCGTTGAAAAGAGTAAGGATAAGTTTTGATCCATTAGCTTCATCCACATAGCCAGGTGCGCCTTCTTTAAGAATGCGTTGTGCGTGAACTTCTTTTTGTTCGGTTCTGAATTTATTCAGGCTTTCATCATCAAGAAAGATTTCCCAAGCCATGCGAACTTTGCCTTTGCCTATGCCATGGGTTTTGGTGCGAAGTTTGTCGCCCTTTTTGATATCAGAGAATTGAGCGGGTTGGCCTGCCTTCCAGAATCGGGTTTCTTTATCAGTTTCGATAACCACACCTTTTTCACGGATGAAAGTTAGATCGCCCTTGGCCCATGTGGTAGAGATTTTTCCAGCCTTGGCATCGATTTCTTCCACGAAGAAGTATTCGCCATGCCCGTTCATCATGTTCATTTCGTCTTGGATGTAGGTAAGAAAAACCCATTCGCCCTTTTCGTTTTCATGAAGGCGAAAGATGGCTCGTTCGCCAATGCGGAAGTCTTGCAAGTCACCATGCGTCGCATGATGAAGTAGTTCCGCATAAGGCATAACGGTAAAGGTGATGACTTCATCGGTGTTTTCTCTGCGGAATTTTCCGGTTCGGGTTTGTAGATCAATGCTGATCAGTTCGCCCCATGGCCTTTGCATTTTATCAAAGGGGATGATTACTTTTCCCGGGGTGATTTTAAGAACGGGCTTGGCTGGAGCATCTGCAGCAGTGCCTGAATCCCCTATTAAAGAGATCAAGGCAAGCGCCAGGATTGAAGCAGTGAATAATCTTAGTTTAATTTTCATTATATGTAGGGTTCGTTTGAGATTGTTCTGTCAGTTTTAGAAACGCTCTAAAAATCAGGGTAAGAGAGACATTGCACCTAAGGTAGTATAATCGCAGTGATCTTATGATATTTTAGAAAATAAAGTAAAAAAATCGATGAATAAGCGTTGGAGGGAAGCAGAAGCAGAAGAATTAGCCACGGAAGGAAGACATATCTTTCAGAGCCGGATGCGTTAGCGACGGTTGCTTTTTTTAATAAGCTTTGATCCATTAGATTCAACCACATAGCCAAGTGCTTTACAAATAATGATGGTGAGTGTTTGTTATAACAAGAATTGCCTAATTAGATTTCTACGCCTATGCTTGAAGAAGGTTGTAAATTGAAGTTATTTTCGGAAGCTTGATTTATGCAATGGATATTGAAAGTGTTTGGGCAAAAACCAAGATTGCAGGATTGGGAAAATCGTGCTGCTTCTCCTACCGTAGAGCAAGGGCCACGCCCCAAAGATAACCGCGATTGTTTTGAACGAGAGGTAGCAAAGGAAGCCTTGGGTGTACCAGAGCAAGGCGGGCCGCATCAACGGGTTGCAAAATCTATCATGGCTTATGAGATATTTCCACCTGAAGTGGTATCTCCTGTTTTGCATCGATCACCAATTCAGGTGGGTGATACGGTTGGCATATTGTTTCATTTTTTGCCTGGTGTTGATTTGTTTTGTGGGGCAATTGTTCTTGAATGTTTTGATGAGGCAAGGGATGAAATTTGGCGAACCGGGTTTAAGTATCGCACTTTGTCGGGTCATCCAGAACTTGGTGAAGAAACTTTCAGTGTCGAGAAAAATATGAATACTGGAACAGTGGTAGTGGCACTGCGATCGTGGTCAAGGGCAGGAACATGGTTAACCTGGCTTGCATGGCCTTACACCCGGTATAGCCAGATCCGTGCTAATAAATCTGCATTGGCATATCTTGCAATGGTAGCAGCGCAAAAATTTTCCCTTTCAAAATGAAATTAACCAATCAGTTTAAAGGTAGATTTTACATTCCCAAGTGCAACTATTACAATTTTTTGAAAGAACCACTCTTAGGTCATGGGTGTATCAAAAAGGTTGAGTTGGCAAGATGTTCAGCTTATGCGGTGGAAGGCTAGCGAGGTAAATCAGATTTTTTGAAAAAAGGCTCAAGGTGGAAAGCAGGTGTGGAAATAAGGTGTCATATTTGGCAAGTAAGGTAATAAAAGGGTGCCTTTAGATTCCAGATCGGTCAGTTAATGAATATTTTGGAAAATTTAGGCATCATGGCACAAGGGTTGCCATCTTTATTACGCTGTTAAAAGTTTTTAAAGAAGATGAAGAGGTGGGGTATGAGCCAGAGAGATTCAAATATGTTGTTTTTGAAGGATATGCTGGAACATTTGGTTTCTTGCCAGCAGCAATTGCAATGGACGACCGACAGCCAAGCTGTGCATGTTTTGACCGAAGTGATGCTAAGAGATTTGGAAAGATGCAACAAGTTATGTGAAAGCATCAAACGGAAAGCAAGTCATGCGGTAGCAGTCTAGCAATTACAAAGCTGACTAGAAAACTTTAATCAAAAGCAAAAACCAGTGTGCCAAAAGGCATGCTGGTTTTTTTTCGTATTCGTGTGATTGGCATAGCTAAAATAATCGTCACATCTTCGCTAGTTTTTGCGAACGGCAAAAGCCAAACGATCTGTATAGGTGGAAGCATAATAGCAAGAACCTTCGGTACAAAGGTCGTAGTGGATATTCTCGGTCTAAAAGATAATCCGATAAGAACATTGTAGATTGCAGCCGGCGTAGGAAACGCCAGGCACCTGGAGCGTTAGGTTCCCGGCTGAATCACTCGCCGATTGAAATATGTCATCTGTGTGGATGGCTAAGGCGGAGTGATGTAGTTCACCCGGGGAAGTTTCAGGGCCAGCTTGTAAAAGACAAGCCACCCCCGACCCAAGTTTTAACGAGGAGTTACGATGAAGAGGATGCGCATGGTAGCGCCGCTGTTGGCAGTTCTGGTTGGCTTGTTTGCCACCCAAAATGTGTCAGCCTCAAACTGCGGTGCAGGTAAGTACAATGCTTCTGGCTCGCCTTGCTGCGATGCCCAGAGTTGTTTTTCTTCTGCTACCGGGCAGATGAGAGAAAATTTCCGCCTTGTTGTGGACAATGTCCTGGGCAAGCGCTGGTTGACTTCCTACACCACAGTACAGGAAACAACCATGAAGCAAGTCACGAAGACTTGCTACAAAGACGAAGCCCGCACCTGCTATAAGAAGTGCTATGAAACGGTCTTCAAAAATGTTGAAGAACAAGTTCAGAAAAAAGTGATTGAAACCGCTTACAAAGATTGCGAATACACCGTATGCAAGCCAGTCAAGAAGACTTGCATGAAGGAAGTTACTTCCACGGTTTGCAAGCCTGTTTGCGAAACTCACTACAAAGATTGCAAGTATACCATTTGCAAGCGCGTTCCAGTTCAATGCGAAAAGGAATGCTGCTACACTGTTTGCAAACCCGTAACTGAAGTGCATTGCCACAAGGTTACCTGCCAGTTGCAGAAGAAAATCTGCGAACAGCATGAAAAGGAATGCAAGTATACCGTTTGCAAACCTGTACAAGAAACTTGCATCAAGGAAGTTAAATGTGTACAGAACAAGAAGGTTATTGAAAATTGCGTAAAAGAAGTCAAGTGTGTTGAATACAAGAACGTACAAGAAACGATTGAAAAAGAAATCGTCAAAACTGTATGGAAGCCTGTTGAAACCACCAAGAATGTTTCACGCAGAGTTGGCGAATGGGTTGTAGAAAACTACACCATCCCCGCAACCACCAAAACCCAGTGGGTTCGTACACCTAGCGAATCGGTGTTTGATCCTGCTACCTGCCGTACTGTTTGCAAACCAGGCAAGTTGACCCGCGTTTGCTGCGAAGTTCCTGCGAAGGAATGCTGCCGTAAGGTGTTCAAAGTTAACACTGTTTGCGAACAAGTTACTTGCAAATCTTATGTAAGGGAATGTGTTAAGGAAAAAGTTCCAGTAACCGTATGCAAAAAAGTTGCTGTCTGCACTGTAAAGAAAGTTCCTTACACTGTATGCAAAGTTGTTCCTGAAACCATCATCAAGAAAGTTCCTTACACTGTAACCAGGATGGTTCCTGAAACCATTGTAAAGAAAATTCCTTATACCGTCAGCAAGACCATTCGTGGTGCTTATGTTGATGGCAAGGGTGTTGGCCACGGCGAAGCTGGTTCTGATAAGGCTGATGGCAAGAACGGTAATGGCAAGGGTGGCGATGCCAAGAATGGCAACGACGGCAAGGGCTCCAATGGCAATGCAGGCAACGATGCTGGCAAACCTTGGGTCTTCACCGAAGGCGCAACTTTTGACAAAACCTACACTACCACTTCCACCAAGATGGTTCGTGAAACCCAGATCAAGAAAGTTCCTTACACTGTCTACAAGACTGTGACTGAGGAAGCTGTAAAGAAGGTTCCTTACACCGTAGTCAAGATGGTTCCTGAAACCGTCAAGAAGATGGTGCCTGTAACCGTGACCGAAATGGAAACCACGAAGTGCGTAAAGAAAGTTCCTTACAAGGTATGCCGAACTGAAACCGTAACCGTATGCAAGAGAGTTCCTGAAACGATCTGCAAGATGGTACCTTACACGGTTAATGTAAAGGTTCCTTACAAGGTAACTGAATGTGTACCAGTAACCGTATGCAAGAGGGTCAAAGTTGATCCTTGTGACAACGGCAAATGTGGCAAGAACGAATGCGATCCTTGCAAGGAAAAGCTCCTTGATAAGATTTTCCGCAACCGCCTTTGCTGCAAGAATCCTTGCGAAGATAGCTGCGCTCCTGCAAAAATCGAGGCAACACCTGCCAAGTAATTAGCTGAGCGAGTTAAAATAAGACCGGCCCCAGGAATCATTCCTGGGGCCGGTTTTTTTATTTCCATATCTGCCCCGAAAGCATTAAGTCAGAGCCGGAAGCGTAAGCGACGGTAAGGGAAGAAAAAGCAATCCGTCGCTAACGTATCCGACTCAGAAAAGAATCGAAAGATAATTGCAGTAGTTAAATATGTTTATTTATGTAAAGATTTCTCTTGTGAAATTACATTCGTAATAAGTTAATCAGAGCCGGAAGCGTAAGCGACGGAAAATAGATTCCCCGCAAATGGTTGGAAGAAGCCCTTATGCCTCAAGAACCCCTAGCTTACTTTATTACCTTTACCACCTATGGAACTTGGTTGCAGGGCCGCGATCCGGGGTGGGTTGATCGAGAACATAATGAATACGGTGCCCCAATTCTCAAAGCTGACATTGAACGAGAATCTGCCCATCGTACTAAGTTGAGACAAGCTGAATATCGTCTTGACGAACCCCGTCGTGCGATCGTCTTAAGAACCATCCTTGAAGTGGTGGCTAACCGCAAATGGCGGGCGTTGGCGGTTCATGTGCGGACCAATCACGTGCATATTGTAGTTTCTGCAGGGGTGAAGCCAGAAAAGGTCCTGGCGGATTGTAAAGCTTGGGCAAGCAGGCGGTTGCGTGAAGAATTCAATGAGGATGCTGCTCGCGATCGCTGGACTCAGCACGGAAGTACAATCTATCTCTGGAGCGAGGCATCGGTTGCAGAGAAGGTGGAATATGTTGTTAACGGTCAAGGAAGCCCCATGTCTGTATTTGATTATCGCAGATGATTAGTTTGTGCAATCAGAGCCGGAAGCGTGAGCGACGGTAAGGGAAGAAAAAGCAGTCCGTCGCTCACGCTTCCGGCTCAGAAAAGCAGTCCGTCGCTCACGCTTCCGGCTCAGAAAAGCAGTCCGTCGCTCACGCTTCCGGCTCAGAAAAGCAGTCCGTCGCTCACGCTTGCGGCTCTGAAAAGCAGTCCGTCGCTCACGCTTCCGGCTCAGAAAAGCAGTCCGTCGCTCACGCTTCCGGCTCAGAAAAGCCAACCGCCACTGAATATTATTGTTACAATGTCGCAATGATGTGCCTAAAGCAATTAGCTAATTGGCCAAGTCTCTGAGGGAATTTGCGATGACTAGTAGATTAGCCGGCCTATTCTTGATGTTAAGTTTGGCCCTGCATTTGGGTTGCGCTCAGGAAAAAGAAAGCCCTGCTGCCAAACCGCTCCCCAATGATGCTAAAAAGGTGGAAGCCAAGAAGGTGCCTGTAGGTCCGAACATTCTTTTTGAAGTTGATGGCGAAACCCGAAAAGTCTGGGTCAGCGCAGAGGTTTGTAGAACCATGGGGCCCTTAGAGCAATTGCTTTGCAGGAAAGGAACCAAGGAGCACGAATCTGTTCTTATTGCAGATATTGATGCCCGCGATTTGCATAAAGCCCTGATGCTTGCGCGTGGCGAACCCGGCTCGCCCGTTACCTTCCGCCCAGAATACAAAGCTGCAACGGGTTCTGTAATTCGCATCACCTTGATGTATGAAAAAGATGGCAAGAAATTAACCGTGCCCGCACAGGATTGGGTCCGCGATACTAAATCAATGAAAGCTTTGACACATGATTGGGTTTTCGCAGGCAGTAGATTTGTTCCCGATCCACTCGATAAAAACAAACCCCCCATCTACCTTGCAAACGAAGGCGATGTTATTTGCGTCAGCAATTTTGAATCTGCCTTGCTGGATCTTCCAATCGAAAGCAGCAAGCAGAACGCTGATGTGCAATTTGAAGCTTTTACTGAGAATATTCCGCCCGATGGCACTAAGGTTGCTGTCTGTTTAGAAGTGATAGCGCCTACAACAAAAAAACCATGATTGATTGTTTTTGTTGCATTTGGTTTTGCTTAAGGTTAAACCAGAGTAGTTGTATTGTTGTGGCCTAGGCCACTTAGGATAATTCCCACCAAGTCAGGAAACCCAAGATGAATAGTAGACTTAAATTGACTCGTCGTAGTGCCATCAAAACCATGGGTATTGCGCTTACCGCACCAATGGTTTTCAAACGATTCACCCAGGCAGCACCTAGCGAAACCCTGATGCATGCCAGTTTCGGTGCAGGCGGCATGGCTCGCTCAGACATCAATTCGCTTACTGCTAGCAAAAACCTCAAGCTGGTTGCTGTTGCAGATGTGGATAAAAGTAGACTCGAAGAATTAAAGAAATCATTTCCTGATGTGAAGGTGTATACCGATTGGCGAGAATTGCTCGATAAGGAAAAAGGTTTGAACTCTGCGAACATCTCTACACCTGACCATATGCATGCTCCAATCACCATGCGAGCCATGCAGCAGGGGTTGAATGTCTACACGCAGAAACCTCTTACTCAATCCATTTATGAATCGAGACAGCTAACCAAGGTTGCAGCAGAGAAAAAACTCGTCACACAGATGGGTATTCAAATTCATTCGCATGAAGTTCATAAGACTGTGGTTAATGCAATCCAGACCGGCGTTGTTGGTAAGGTGAAGGAAATTTATAGCTGGAGTGGCAAGCAATGGGGCGATAAAGGCCCACGACCTGAAAAAACTGATGCTGTTCCTGCAACACTTGATTGGAATGGCTGGCTAGGCGTTGCCGCAGAACGACCTTATATCACAGGTTATTATCATCCCGGCAATTGGCGCAAACGATTAGATTTCGGCACAGGTACTTTCGGCGATATGGGCTGCCATATCCTTGATCCTGTTTTTAGTTCCGTTGCTTTTACCTACCCTAATTCAGTTATCTGTTTGCAAGGTGGCACCGGCCCTGATAGTTGGGGCCTTGATAATCAGGTTCGATACACCTTCCCAGGAACCAAGTTCACCACTGATACGGTTACACTCAATTGGTTCGATGGCAGCTTGAGGCCAGGCAAGGAAGTTCAAGCTTTGCTAGGCGGTCGCAAGATTACCGATCAAGGCTCGATATACATTGGCACCACGGGTGTCTTGTATTCTCCTTATATTGGTGCTCCTGTTCTTTTCCCAACAGAAAAAGGCAAGGATATCCCCATTGTTAAAATCCCAGGTGACAACCATTATCTGCAATGGGTGGAAGCTTGCAGGGGCAATGGCGCTGCTTCTGCTCCATTCAGTTATTCTGGCCCTATGACCGAATCTGTTTTATTGGGTACGATGTCTACCCGCTTTCCCAAGCAGGAATTGACTTGGAATGCAGAGAAAATGGAGATCACCAACTTCAAGGATGCGAACCAGTTTGTACGTAAGACCTATCGCAAGGGTTATGAAGTTGAAGGCTTGTAATTGATTCGTTCGTCAAGTGAAAAGGCTCAACCAAAAGGCTCCTTGTAATCAAGGGGCCTTTTTTATTTGAAGCTTGCTCGAAGGTTACCAGATATCTTAAGATTCATGTATAGTGATATGGGATAAGTTAAGTGTTTTACTTCTGGAGAAATGTTAAATGCGAATGTTGATTCAAAAATTCATGGCTGTGCTTTTAGGTATCACGATGTTTGCAACATCGGTTCTGGCTTGTTCGCGCGCCTTGTGGAATACCGATGGCCATGCTGTGACTGTTGGTAGAAACATGGACTGGATCAATGATATGGCGGTTGATTTCTTTGTCATCCCCCGTGGAATTGAGCGGGATGGGTTGGTAGGCCCAAACTCTGTTAAGTGGAAATCCAAGTACGGGCAGTTGGCATTAGTGCGCGAGGGTGCGGGGGTCGTCGATGGTGTTAACGAAAAAGGCCTTGCTGGGCATATGCTATGGCTTGGCGCTTCGGATTATGGTGCCCGCGATCTAAACCGACCAGCGATGAGCTTGGGGGTTTGGTTGCAATACTGTCTGGATAACTTTGCTTCTGTTGCGGAAGTTGCCGCTGCATTCGAGAAAGATCCCTTTCAAATTGTTACCACTAAATTTGATGGATTGAAGGCAAGTACACATTTGGCATTCGAAGATTCTACAGGGGATTCTGTTATCATCGAATATCAAAATGGAAAACCAAAGGTATACCATAACCGCAAGCATACGGTGATGACCAATGACCCAGTGTTTTCAAAGCAATTGGAGAAATTGGCCAACTATAAAGGCTTTGGCGGAAATGACCCACTGCCCGGAAGCAGTGCTGCAGCAGATCGTTTTGTTCGGGCTGCATATTATTTGCAGGGATTACCCAAAGCTTCAAATAATCGTGAATCGGTCGCTTATATTTTTAGCGTGATGCGAAATGTTTCACAGCCTTTTTCAGAAATCGATCTCAAGGCAATTGTTTCGGGCCAACCGCACAATAGCCCCACCCGCTGGCGTACGGTCATCGATCTCACCAACGGGAATTTTTATTACGAATCCACTCTTTCTCCTAATATCATCTGGGTCAACTTCAAAGAACTTGATTTCAGTACTACTTCTGGCTTACGGAAGATGGATTTACAGGGAGACAATTTGATAGGCGATTCTACAAAAGGTTTCAAACCAGCGAAGGGTTTTTCAGTCTTGAAGCCCGAGTAATAGCGGCCTATACCGTTTTGCTCGAATGCTTGTAATCAGTTTTTAGCTGAAAGGCTTAACGATAATGTGGCTCATCAAGGCATCTCTTCGTAATCCGTACATGGTTGCAGCGTTTGTCTTCATGCTGATTATTCTGGGTTCGCTTTCAATTTTAAGTATTCCCATAGATATTCTGCCTGTGTTCAAGGCGCCTGCAGTGCAAGTACTGACTTATTACCCCGGTATGCCTGCTTCTTCGATAGAGAAAACCATCACCAATCGAATCGAGCGCTGGGTGAATCAGGCACCTGGTGCCCGATTGGTGGAATCAAGGTCGGTGCCCGGCGTGAGCGTGGTAAAAGTATACTTTGATAGCTTGAAGAAGGAACCGAAGTCGAACCTACGCTTTCTAGTTTTGGTGATTAAGCATGGTTTAAAATCGATGTTAATAAAATTGGGTTTGGAGTGAAAAACCAACGATGAAATTAGCTTGAAACAATATGCCCTTGTAAATCGAGCTAATAAATATAATCAAGTAGAAAACGTTTTAAACTGAGATCTCCTATTTGTTTAAATCAAAGTACGATTAATTACGAATAGGTAGATGCTAATTAAATGTTAAAATGAAACTTAACAATATCATGGCGTAATAAAACTTAAGGAACAATATTTTTAGGTGGTAATGCTTGAACTGGTAGATCTGTTTTTTTTGCATTATCCAAGGCGGCCAGAGGCGGTTCACCTATTGCCATGTAAAGTTCGAATTGGGCTCGGTTAAAATCAAGCACTTCTGCAAGATAGAGATTTCTAGCCCGATTAATTTCCTGAATGGCAAGCAAAGGTTCTAAGGCGTCATATTCTTCTCTGGGACTTATCAAACCAAAGGAAGTAGCTAGAAGTTTTCTATATAACTCCTCAACTTGCACAACAGCTTTTTGTGCGGATTCAAGAGTTTCAAATTTAGCTGCAGCGATTCGGGCAGACTCTGCGACCTCGGCTGTTGTTATGGCTTGAACCTCAGTAACCTCGAAAAGAGATTCTTCTAATTGGGCTCTGCGTTCGCGAATTTGGGCGAGGTTGCCTAATCCGAAATTTCTTAATTCCCAGTTGGCTTGTAAAAGAATATCTTCTCTTCCTCCAGTGTCACCTATAAAGCCGTTTTTCCCACCACCGAAAACACCCCCAAGATAATCCATTTGCAGCTTAGGAATTAAAGGCTGACTTTTTGCCAACCTAAGTCTTTCGTTTGCAGCACCTGCCATAAATCGACTTACATTCAATTCTGGTCGATTCATAACAGCTAATTCCATAAGGTTTTCCAATGTTTTATCCTGGGAAATCAAAACTAAGGGGTATATACCATCAGAAGGAACCAATAAGGTTTCTGGAGGTAGTAGCAGAACTTTTGCCAATCTAGCAGCAGCGGCGCCTGCCTGCCCTTCCAAATCTATTCTTTCCTGTTTTCTCAAAAACATTTCCGTCATGGCACGATTCAAATCACCCTTTGTTTTAGACAAACCAGCTTTGTCTGCGATTTGTGCACGATCGATCATTTGATTGATCCGGTCCAAAATCTCATTATTAATTGCCAATCTGCCGTGAACTCTAGCTAATTCATAATAATTAATGGCGGCGGAAAGTTGGGTTTTGTTTCTAACTGCTCTTGCTGCTTCTCCTGTTGCTCTTAATTGTTGCATGCGCACAAGGGGTTCAAAAATAGCTTCTGCAGCATCCACTCGTAGACTGGGACCTCCAAGCCCATACATATTAGATCTGCTTACTGTAAACGTGTCTCCACGCCGATTCTGGTCTACCCCGTCATGGCGAAAATAACCTGGCCCAAAAGACAAAGATGGTACAAACAAAAGGTTTGCAAGGTCTTGACGGGCTTGAGCAGCTTTTACTCTAGCTTGGGCGATTGAAATTAAAGGACTATTGGTGTCCGCTAGGCGGATCGAAGTAGCTAAATCAATTGGGTAAGCCTTGGTTTGTTCATTGGCGTAATTATTAACGGGCCTTTCCTTTGAAGATGCGTACGGTTTCCTAGTCGTTTTGGAATCCGGCATTGGCAATGAAGGTGCTGTTATCTGGGCCAGCAAATATGCTGGAAGAAAAATAAATAAAACTAACTGGTAAATCATGATTCTCATTATGGATTTACCTCTTTGAATTCCACTTCCATGTTTTCAACCAATTCCGATTGTCTGTTTACCACAACTTTATCATTAGCATTAAGATATCTCCAATGAGATTCAATTTTTTCGTCGGCTACAAGAATTACAGTTTCTTTGCCATCATCCATTTCAATTTTTGCATTTAAGATTTTAACTTTTTTGTCAATAACTACAAATACTACAGGTTTCCCATTTTTTCTAATCACGGCATTACTGGGTAGAACACCAGCGTTATGCAAATTTTGTAGCTCGATTTTCATAGTTCCAGTAATTCCAAGCAAAAGGTGGTTCATTTGTTCAGGTTTTAAAAGAATGGAATTTTCCAGCATTCTTTTCTCTCCCATGTCCATTTCCAAATCCACTTCGACTCCAACAGATCTATCTGCTGAATTTATTAAGGGTGAAAATCTAGATATAGTTCCCTTTATGATCAGATTTGGGTATTGGCTAAAATTAATTTCCACGGGTGTTTTTGTTGATAAACCAGAAATTGCCGTATCTGGAAAACGAGCCGTAACTCGAAGATGCTGATTTGATACCACAATTAATATTGGATCTTTTGCTACACCGGAAGGTGGGGTAACAAAATCTCCGACATCGGCAGATCTTTTGACGACAATACCATTAAATGGCGCCTTGATATATGCCATACCAAGTTGAGCTTCAGCCTTTTGCAATTCCTTGGCAGCAACATCAATTGCTGACTTCTTGTTTGCTAGTTCATTTTCTGAGACAATAATTTCCAATTCTTTTTCTTTTAATGAACCTTTGGCTTGTTCTATTCCTGCGCGTGCCACCTCTATTCCTGCTATAGCTGCCTGAAATTCTCGATTTTGCTCATCCAGCAACCCTAACGATATGCTTTCATCCTTTGCAAGTATTTTAAATCTTTCTAATCTACTGCTACGAAATTCACTAATTGCGTTTGCCTGGATAAGTGAGGATTCAGCTTGCTTGATCCGACTGTTGGCAGCAATGATACCCGCTTTTGCTCGTTCCCAAATTGCCTGACCGGTTTTGTACTCAATTTCTTTTTGCTTTACTATTTGTTTTTTTAATTCCACATCAGCTTTTACATCAGGTACATCGAGTTCAAGCAGAATTTCATTTACTGTGATTTTATTACCTATATGCTTTGTGATTTTTTTCACTATCCCGGGAAGCCTAGAATTCAGTTCCGCCTTTTCATAAGGTTCTAACACGCATAATTGGGTTGAACTGATTGCGGTGGAAGCCAAAACCTTAGGTGAAACAACTTGAACGGTTTTTTTTACATTGAGGTTCTTGTTTTTCACCAAGGGCAATAAATCTTTGTTAGAACTAAATATAAAATAGCCTAAGATAGCCAAGACGATAAATCCAAGAGTTACAAGCAGTATTTTTCTTTTCATCCCCTAGCCTCTTTCTTTTGAAAGTCATCAATCATTGCCAGTAAAACTGGGACCATGAATAGGGATAAAGCTGTTGCAGTTATCAAACCGCCTATTACTGCGCGAGCGAGTGGCATTAGGGTTTCAGTACCGGGGCTTAAACCGAGTGCCAATGGCAACAGATCGAGGCTTGTTGCTAGGAAAGTCATTAATATGGCTCGAAAACGTAATGATCCTGCCTTTGATGCCCTTTCAAACCCCAATAATCCATTTTCAGATTTCAATTTGTTCGCACAATCCACCACCAATACGCCCTGGGAAACGACGATGCCTGTCAAAAAAACAAGACCCATAATTGATTGGATATTGATTGGCGTATTAGTAACAAACAAAGTAACTAATACTCCCGCAAAACCAGGGATAATTCCAACAAGGATAACCATTGGTGTAAGAAAAGATTGCATAAGTGGAACCATCAGTAAATAAACAAAAACAAGTGCAAGTATGAAGCCCAGGCCCAGACTGCGGAAAGTTTCTATCATTCTTCCATATTCGCCCACTAAGGAAATATTCAGTTTTCTCTCAGTCTTTAACTTTTCTACCAGTGGCTGGATTTCAGATGCAACAGCACCTAGATCTCGACCATCCACATTCACTAAAACTGATATTTTTCTTGCCAACTGTAAATGTTGGATTTCTACAGGGTTTTGGCCCTTATCCAATTCTATCAGTGAACCTAAAAATATAGGTTTACTTGTTGTACCACCTGTGACAGGGATGGAAAGAATTTCTTCGATGGTTCTATCGGGATTTTCTGGGTACTGGACTGCCACAAAATATTGATTTCCTGATTTTGCATCGATCCAGAAATTCTTTTGTATGGATGCGCTTGAATTCATGGCGGCCACTACCTGCTGCGCTATATCCTTAGGAGTCAAACCAGCCTCTGCAGCTTTTTGTTTTAGAATATGTATCTTAAGCACTGGTAGATCATTTCGTTGTTGCAACCTAACATCCACCGCACCTGGGATTTCACGGATTTGTTTTTCTAATGTTTGAGCTGCATCCATGGCATCGGAAAGTTTTCCTCCCAAAATTGCAACTTCGATAGGGGAAGATGCTCCCTGATTCAATGCAGCTGATATAATACCTCCGCTATTAAAGCTGACTTTTAAATCAGCAAACAAGGCATCTTCTTGAATTGCATTACGGATGTCTCTGACATACTCTACGGTTTTTCGAGTCTTTTTATCTTCAAGTTGTATTCTTACAACACAATCCATCTGCCCGCTATTTTCCGTATAAGCAGCAGACCAATCAGTGGTTAGTCCGATTTCTGAAACCAATAACCGAAGATCATTTTTTGGAATAATCTGCCGGACTAGTTTTTCCACAGCGGCAATTCTTTCCTCGGTGCCATCCAAGCGTGAATCTGATGGAGCCTGAACCAATATATTAATCTGACCAGTATCCGTTGCAGGAAAAAACTCTTTGCCGATTGATGGCAGCAAAACCAGACTTAGCAAACTAAGGATCAAAATTCCGGGTAGAATTATCCAGCGAAACTTTTGGGCAATTTTTAATAAGTATAGATAATTAAAAGTTAAATTATCAAGCATATGTTCTATTGCATGGTGGGCTTTGCCGAAAAAACTCTTTTCTGTTAAATTCTGATTAGCAGGTTTTATCCATCGGGTTGCCAGCATGGGCACTAAAGTCCAGCACAGGAATAGGGTTCCCACCAACGCAAAACTGACAGCAATTGCAAGTGGTTTATAAAGGAAACCAGCAACTCCCGGGGTAAAGGCCACGGGTGCAAGAACCACCATCATGGCAAGTGTGGAGACAAGTACTGGCAATACCAATTCAGAAACCCCGCTTACAGCAGCACTCCTTGCATTCTTTCCCAATCCGTGATGCCTTTGGGTGTTTTCCAATACCACGATCACATTATCCACAAGAGGGCCGATGGCAAGAAACAATCCTCCCAATGTCATTGCATTGATCGTATTGCCTGTCACATACAAACCTAAAATGGTGAATAATACGGCCAAGGGTAAAACTAGAAGGGCGATTGCGGTCATGCCCAAGCTACCCAAGAAAATAAAAATCATTATGGCCACCAAAATAGCGCCCAGAATACCCTCTTCTATTAGGCTTATTATGGCTTTCCGTATACCTTCTGATTGATCCATCACCCATTCTAGGGTGGTTCCTTCTGGCAGTGAATTTTGGATGGTTTCTAGGGAGTTGCGAACATTACTTGCAACTGCCAGGCTACTTGAACCACCTTGGCGATAAATCGGGACATAAACCTGCTGATCACCATCAACCCTGACCCTTGATGTCTGGATGAAAGAAGTGTCCTCGGCGTTTGCAAGGTCACCGAGGGAAATGACGCTTCCACCAGGAACCCGGATGGGCAACTGGTTCAATTCCTCAACCTTTTCAACCATAGAATCAATTTCTAAAGCAATTTGTTTTTTTCCAAAGTAAGCGTTCCCAGGTGAACTTACCAAGTTCCCATCCTGCAAGCCTTTGATAATATCGGTTGGTGCCAGATTTCTTGCAACCATACGATTGCGGTCAAGATAAACCATGATAGTGCGATCTTTACCACCTACCACCACTGGTGCCACCACCCCCGGAAGCCCGCCTAGTCGGTTACGCAATTCAATTCTTGCGAGGTCCTTAATTTGGGATTCATCCATGGTTTGATTACGCACAACCATAATTCCTAATGGTATAGTGGCTGTAGGATCAAATGGTAAAACTACTGGGGGTAAAGTATTCGGTGGCAGCGTTGGCAAAGTACTTAGGGCCAGCGAATTAGCCATGGTTAAAGCTGTGTTAGGGTCGGTTCCATCCCGGAAAGTAGCTCGAATAATACTGATCCCTGTTAAGGATCGGGATTCAATGCGATCCATCCCGGGTGCTTGATTAACCCATCGTTCCAGGCGGTTGGTAATTGTTCTTTCTACCGATGCTGCTGGCATTCCCTGAAAGTAGGTAAGTACCTGTACAGCAGGTGTATTAAATGAAGGAAGAATATCTACAGGAATAGAGATTAAAGCCACAATCCCAAGCACAGCGATAAGCATTGCAAATACAATAATGCCGTAAAGACTATCAGCAAAATAATTAATGAGCGGCTTCAAACAAGTTCCTTTCTATTTTTAGATACATAAGCTATCGACATTTAAATGAATTCAAAATAATGAATGCTTGATTCCTGTAACAGTTGAATATGAAACTACAACCCCAATACATTCGCTAGACCTCCCATTTTTCAAATTAAAAAAAGCCTTTGAATTAATCAGGTTGGGAACTTGACTTGTTAACCCTTCGAGGCTGGGAAGTTTTGGAGTTCTTTGGGCTCTAAGGAAAATTAAGGTGTGGTTGGGATTTCTGGACCCGTGGGCGATTTTTGTTGTTCGCCTTGTTCTTTAAGTAATTTTGATTGTTCTAGGATTAGTAATTTTTGTTGTTCTAAAACTTTGGATTGTTCATCCATTTTAGCTTGTTGGGCTTTGATGAAAAGCTTTAATTCTTCTGCTGGATCTTGTGCGTGTAGGGAAGAAGAAACGAGAATTAAAACACCCAGCATAACAAACAATAAAGCTACGCTTTTCACTAGGTGAAAAGTATATTTAGTGCCAGAAAGGTCGGAGAACTTAAAAACCAAGATTCAATCCAGTAGTGACGATTATGTAACCTGTAGTAATTAATCGGCTTACGAAGTTAGTTTTAATGAGAAAAGTTAAATTATAATTAAAGATTCAGAGAAAAAGACCGATGCTGAAATCCCACTCTATATATCTTCCCTATTTTCACTTTTAAGTCGGTTTTTAAAAATCCTTTTTTATCAACTTTAATGAAATTAGATAAATTCATTATTTCTTAGACGGGAGTTTGCCGATTAGTACAAGGATGCAGATTGTAGCATCGAGATGAAGCTTCCTTAATATGGATGTGCTGAATTGAAAATTGATACAAAGTTCTGGGTAACTCTAATGGTGGGCTTTTCGCTCTGCCTGACCGGGTGTATTCCAGGCCCAGTAAAAGAGTATTGGGATCACGGAATGAAAGTGGGGCCGGAGTATTCTAAGCCGCCCGCACCAGTTTCCGTTGATTGGATTGATAAGGATGATATCCGTATTCGGACCGATCCCGAAGAACACAGGAATTGGTGGAAGAATTTTAATGATCCTAATCTGGATGAATTGATTTGTTATGCAACGAAACAGAATTTGAATTTGAAACAAGCTGGTTACAGGGTAATGGCATCTCGGGCTGACCTAGCAATTGCAATGGGTCAATTCATGCCCCAGACCCAAAGTATGCAAAGTGGTTTTACCCAATATGGTTTGAGCACCGCAGTTGCAAATAGATCATCGCGGGGCTTGAGCCTTATCCCTAACAATTATTACCCTCAATATAATTTTGGGTTTAATTTGGCTTGGGAGCTGGATTTCTGGGGTCGCTATCGCAGAGCAATTGAATCTTCCAGCGATCAACTCGATGCATCGATTGAAAATTATGATGAGGTAATGGTTTCGATGTTGGGAGATATTGGCGAGAATTATGTACTGTACCGATATTGTGAGCGGGTAGTTGAATTATTGAGGGAAAACATTGAGTATCAGAAAATTAGCTTGCAGGTAGCCAAAGCCAAGTTCAATGCTGGTCTCTCTAGTGAATTAGATGTTGATCAAGCGCAGAGCGATTTAAGTTATATTGAAGCTTCGGTTCAAATGTTTCTTCGTTTCCAGCGGTTGGAAAATAATACGCTTTGCACTTTACTAGGTATTTCACCAGAAGACCTCGGTAAAAAGATGACTAAAAAAGGAATTCCCGTTCCGCCTAAAGATGTGGCAGTTGGTATACCCGCACAACTCATTACAAGAAGGCCGGATGTGCGGATGGCAGAAAGGCAAGCCGCTGCCCAGTGCGCAAAGATAGGTGTTGCAATGTCGGAACTGTTCCCCCATTTATATATCAATGGTTCCTTTGGTTACAATGCGATGAATAATACTGCATTGTTTACTTCCCCTGCGGCTTATGGAACGATTGGGCCAGGCTTAAGTTGGAATATTTTCAATTATGGAAGATTGTTGAACAATGTTAAAATGCAGGATGCGAACTTTCAGGTGAATGTTGCAAAGTTTCAGCAATCGTTGGTTGTTGCTGGTAAAGAAGTGGAAAATGCTATCGTGGAGTATGTAAAGAGTGCGGATGCGATCAAGGAAATGGACGTTTCGGTTGCTGCTATTCGTAAGGCAAGCGATATTGTAATTGTGCAGTATAAGGCGGGTACCGCCGATTTTAACAGGGTTTCCTTGATTCAGGAAAAGCGAATATCGCGAGAAATGGAATTAGCCCTTTATCAGGAAACTTATGCCCGAGGGATGGTGAAAATTTATAAGTCGCTCGGCGGTGGTTGGCAGGTAAGATTAGATGGATGCGACGAAGGCGGAGCAATTGCAGGGGAACCCAAGGAATTGCCTTTGCCCAAAACGGAAATACTTCGCCCTCTGCCCGAAAGCAAGCTAGAGGAACCCAAAAAGTGATGCGTTCATTAGTAAGCTTAATGATTGGCATGATGGTGTTACTTGGTTCGCTTGGTGCGTTGATCGCCTCGGATACTCGGTGCCCAAAATGTCCGGATGATTACAAAACCAAACCCATGCCAATTGCTCTGGAATACTTTAAAACAGTTGGTAATGATTGTTATAAAATAAAGAGTTGCCCGCCTGTTCATCCGTATTTTAAACCAAACGGTTTTGATGATTATAAGATAAAAAGTATGCCTTGTGTTAAGGCACTTGATAAAGGTTTGTGCGCTCCGGATGGCGGCACCGGAGTTAACTTTTTTGGTTTACGCCCTAGGTTAGAAACACATAAAAAACTAACTCAGCCATGATGATTATTGTCAGGGGTAGGGTTTTGTACAGAGGTTTGATTTTCGAGTGGGGCAGTCCTTTTTGCTCCTGTGATCCACAAGATTGTATAGAAGAAAACTGGGGTATAAAAAATTCCCAGGAATGTAACTCCAAGCATGCCGAAGAAAACTGCGATGCCTAGAGCCTGACGCATTTCTGCACCCGCGCCTTCTGAAAGCGCCAAAGGTACCACACCTAGAATAAACGCAAACGAGGTCATTAAAATTGGCCTTAATCTTAGTTTACTAGCTTCCACGGTAGCTTCTTTTAAAGGTTTGCCCTGCTCAAATAATTGCTTTGCAAATTCCACAATGAGGATTGCGTTCTTGCTGGCAAGGCCTACCAAAACAACAAATCCAATCTGCGTGAAAATGTTGATGTCCATCTTAAATATTTGTAACCCCAACAAGCTTGATAGTAAGCACATGGGAACCACTAATATAACTGCTAAAGGAAGGCTCCAGCTTTCGTACTGTGCTGCCAGTACTAAGAACACAAATATCACCGCAAGGCCGAATACGATCGTTGCAGTATTGCCTGACTCGAATTGGAGAAATGAAAGTTCTGTCCATTCAAAAGCCATGTTTCGAGGAAGATTCTTGTTGGCAATAGCTTCCATTTCTAGTGCGGATTGACCCGAGCTGAAGCCTTTGGCATTATTCCCGTACAATGCGGTTGCGGGGTACATGTTATAGCGAATAAGAAAGTTAGGGCCGGAAGCGTTTTTAAAACTCATGAATGCACCCATGGGAACCAACTGATTCGATTTGTTGCGGATCTTGATTAGCGTTAGGTCGTTTATTGATTGGCGAAAATCCGCATCTGCCATCACATTTACCTGCCAAGATCTGCCAAAAAGATTAAAGTTGTTCACATAATATGACCCTAGGAACCCTTGTAAAGTTTCAAAGACATCCTGCATCTGCAAGCCAAGAGTCATGACTTTGTCGCGGTTGATATCCAGATAAATCCATGGAGTGTCATCTTGGCTGCCTGTAAAAACACCTCGAAGCATGGTGCTGTTATTAGCCTCTACTGCAAGGCCATCGGTAGTTTTCTGTAAACTTTCCAGCCCGACAGGGCCGCGATCTTCAATCATCATTTTGAACCCGCCTGCTGTGCCTAACCCGTCTACGGGTGGGGGGCCGAATAAGTTAACCATTGCAACTGGGATTTCATTACGGCATCGTTGGGTTATCTTTGCACTTATATATTCGCTGGTCAGGCCCTTTTTGATTCGTTCTTCAAATGGTTTTAGGATGATGTTAACAGAGCCCAAGTTTGGAGCATTTGCCCCGATTAACAAGGATTGCCCTGCAATACCCACAGTATGGTCTACCCCTTCAGTTTCTTCAGCGATTGTGCAGATGTTTTGTATAGCTCTTGCAGTTCTTTGGACCGATGCAGCATCGATCAACTGCACATTTGCCAACAGATATCCTTTGTCTTGTGGTGGTATGAATCCTGTGGGAGTAATCTTGAAGTAATGATAAGTTCCATATAGTAGCCCGCCATAAACTAATAGTGCCAGAACGGAAAGTTTAAGCATAAGTCGAACTGTGCCGCCGTATGCTGTTGTTCCAAGGTTGAAGATTTTGTTGAATAGTAAGAAAAACCACCCGAAGAAAAAGTCGAGTGTTTTTTGTAAGATGTCTTTCTTTGCGCCTTTTGGTTGTAGTAAGAGTGCAGCGAGCGCAGGGCTTAAAGTTAGAGAGTTGAATGCCGAGATGATGGTGGAGACAGAAATGGTGATGGCAAATTGTCTGAAAAATTGGCCGGTGATTCCGCTGATGAATGCGCAAGGTATAAAGACAGCACATAAAACCAAGGCAACTGCGATGACGGGACCGGTTACTTCGGTCATGGCTTTTCGTGCAGCATCCCGTGGGGAAAGTCCTTCATGCAGCCAGCGCTCCACATTTTCCACCACTACAATTGCATCATCCACCACAATCCCGATGGCAAGCACCAAGCCAAACAGTGACAGGTTGTTTAAGCTGAAACCAAGAGCTGCCATTGCTGCGAATGTTCCGACCACTGCAACGGGCACCGCAATAAGGGGAATGAGAGTTGCACGCCATGTTTGCAAAAATATCAAAACCACCAGTGCCACTAGGATGATTGCATCCCTTAGGGTTTTAAAAACTTCCATGATGGAATCTTTAATAAAAGGTGTGGTATCGTAGACAATCTTGTAATCCAAGCCTGGAGGAAAGCGCTTCTTTAAAGCACTCATTTTTTCGTATATGCCGTTAGCTGTGGAAATAGCGTTCGAACCCGGAAGTTGATAAACAGAAAGAGCAACTGAGGGTTGATTATCGAGGGAGCAAATCTGGTCATACTGTTGTGAGCCAAGTTCTACCCGGGCGATATCTTTTAATCTGACGAGGGTGGAAACCGGGTCGTCGGTTGTGGGCGGGGTCACCTTGATAATGACATTTTCAAATTGTTCTACATCATAAAGCCTGCCTAGGGTATTGATGATTAGCTGGAGTTGCTGGCCTTTGGGGGCGGGCTCTTGCCCAATGGATCCTGCTGCAACTTGCAAATTCTGCTGGCTTAAAGCCGAGATAATATCGTCGGCAGTAAGGCCGAGGGCGGTCATTTTTGCAGGGTTTAGCCATGCCCGCATAGAGTAATCGCGTTGGCCCATAAAGGTGACATTGCCCACGCCCGGAAGGCGAAGTAATTCATCGCGAATCTGGATGGTGGCAAAATTAGACATATAAAGATCGTTATACAATGGTTTTTTAGTTTCAGAATCATTCTCGGAGAACATGTTGATAATCATCATGATGCTAGGAGAGATTTTCTTGACAGCAACACCTTCTCTTTGAACCAGATCGGGAACATTGGGAAGCCCAAGCGAAACACGGTTCTGCACCAAAACCTGTGCCATGTTCGCATCCATACCTAGCTTGAAAGTTACCAGCAAAGTGTAGCTGCCATCGTTGGCGCATTGGGAAGACATGTAAAGCATGTTTTCGACGCCCGAAACCTGCTGTTCGATGGGCGCTGCAACGGTGTCAAGCACTGTTTGAGCATTAGCGCCTGGATAACTTGCGGTTACGATCACCGTGGGGGGTGAAATATCTGGGTACTGTGCAATCGGAAGCGAGGTGAGTGCTGCAGTGCCCATGATGGTAATCACAATCGACAAAACAGCAGCGAAGATCGGCCTGTCGATGAAGAAATGAGATATCATTCCGCCCCACCTTTGTTCAGATTTTTTTTGCGCAATTTAGTAAGTAATCCCATTGTGGAGATTGAAATAAACTTAGTGGCACCTTTATTAATTGCTTTTGCGGTTTTGGTTTTAAATAGGGGGAGGTTGCCAATGGATTCAATGACATAGAAAAATACCGGGGTGAAAAGTATACCCATGACTGTAACACCAAGCATGCCACTGAAAACCGCAACGCCCAAAGCCTGGCGCATTTCAGAGCCCGCTCCTTGAGCAATTACAAGTGGGACCACACCTAGAATAAATGCAAAGGAAGTCATTAAGATGGGCCTTAGCCTAAGTTTGCAGGCTTCAACTGTGGCATCCGTCACGGATTTTCCCTCTTCATGCAATTGCTTGGCAAATTCGATGATCAAAATCGAATTCTTACTGCAAAGCCCAACAAGTACCACTAACCCAATTTCGGTGAAGAGGTTGATACCAGTCCTTCCTACGATCGTTCCGATCAGTGCGGAAAAGATACAAACAGGAACCACTAATATTACGGCCAAAGGCAGACCCCAACTTTCATACTGGGCTGATAGTACCAAAAACACAAAAATCACAGAAAGCGGAAATACCAACTTATTGCGAAGGTCTTGGCTCTCCATGATTTGCAAAAAGCTTAGCCCAGTCCATTCGGTTTTCATCGAGGGGGAAAGAACTTCGAGTGATTTTTCATTCATTTTTGTTACTGCATCTGCAGAACTTAAAATCCAAGGCAAATTGATTCCTACTATTTGCGAAGCAGGATATAAATTATAGCGAATGACCATATTGGGCCCGTTGGTATTGGTGAAATTCACAATCGTGCTTAGCGGAACCATCTGGCCCTTAGTATTGGCCACATTAATAAGGGCAAGATTTTCAGGCTTTGCTCTAAATTCGGGTTCTGCCATTATGGTAACTTGCCAGAACCTACCAAAAGCATTGAAGTTATTTATAAAAACGGAGCCAATAAGAGAATTCATTGCATTATTGACATCTTGCATTTTGATTTGGAGAGCATTAACCTTTGCGCGGTCAATATCTGCAAAAAGCTGAGGAGCTTGCGCTTGGAATAAAGTAAAAAGTGCATACATACCTGCAATGGAAGACCTTTGATCCACCAGTTTTTGAGTTTCTTTCTCGAGGCTTGCTGCACCGAGGTCACCCCGGTCTTCTACCATTAATTGAAACCCCCCAGCGATCCCGATTCCGGGTACAGGTGGGGTTGGAAGCACTTGAACTTTTGCCTCCCGATTAAATTGTTTGATCGTTTCGTTGATTTTAAAGGTGAGAGCGGTGGCGCTGAGTTCTTTGCTGTTTCGTTCGTTGAAAGGGGCCAATACTACAAACATTGATGCATTATTGGATGCAAAAGCATTGTAAAGAAATGAAAAACCCGAGGTGGTAAAAGTGTGAGCAACACCTGGAACTTTCAATGTTGCTTTTTCTATCTGTGCCATTAATTCTTGGGATCTTTGAAGGCTTGCACCATCGGGTAAAAGCACATTCATCAAAAGCCATCCCTGATCTTGATTAGGAACAAAACCTTTTGGGATTTTTGCGAACAAACCAACTGTTGCAAACACTATGAACAAATAAAATGCCAGTACTAAAATGCAATATCGAAGGCACTTGGTCACCATCCACCCATAAACATTGGTGCCGATGCCAAAGGTTTTTTCAAAGAGCCAGAAAAACCATCCAAGAAATAAATCTAGCAGGAATTGGAATGGGTCTTTTTTAGTGCCCGGTGGTTTGAGAAGGATGGCTGCAAGCGCAGGGCTCAAGGTTAATGAGTTGATCGCAGAAAGGACGGTGGAAACAGAAATGGTAACTGCAAACTGTTTGAAGAATTGGCCTGTAATACCGCTGATAAAGGTGCATGGAATAAAGACCGCGCACAAAACTAGAGCTACTGCAATCACCGGCCCGGTTACTTCTTTCATTGCATTGCGGGCAGCTTCACGAGGCGTTGCGCCTTTGTGCAGACACCTTTCTACATTTTCCACAACTACAATTGCATCATCCACCACAATCCCGATCGCAAGCACCAAACCAAAAAGCGAAATGTTGTTGATGGAATACCCTAGCAGGGCCATTACTGCAAAAGTTCCAATGATTGCAACGGGTACCGCAATGAGGGGAATAAGGGTTGCACGCCAGCTTTGTAAAAAAACCAAAACCACAATACCCACAAGAATGATTGCATCTCGCAGGGTTTTAAAAACTTCAGCAATAGATTCGCTGATAAAAGGAGTGGTGTCGTAAACAATGCTATATTCCATCCCTGGTGGGAAATTCTTAGCAAGTTGCTGGATCTTTTTTTTAATCCCGGCAGCAACATCGAGGGCATTTGTACCCGGGAGTTGGAAAACTGCCAAGGCTACCGAAGGCAGCCCATCCACGGTTGCTGACATATCATAGCGAAGTGCGCCTAATTCAACCCTTCCAACATCTTTGAGCCTGACGAATTTTGGAGAAGAATTCGGGTCTTTATTAGATGCGGCTACAGTTTTAAGAATGATGTCGCCAAATTGTTCAGGGGTTTCGAGGCGGCCCAAGGCGCTGAAGGGATATTGAGTTTCGGTCAATTCCTGACTGGGGGCCTGCCCTAGTCTTCCTGCTGCCAAGGGTGCGTTTTGTTGTTGGATTGCGTTGACAACATCATTTGAGGAAAGACCAAGGGAAGTAAGTTTTTCCGGATCCAGCCAAGCGCGAATAGCATAATCCCTTTGACCCATTATTGTGATATCGCCAACCCCCTCTAGTCTGAAAATTTCATCTTTAACATGAATGGTTGCGTAATTTGAAAGGAAGATGTCATCATAGCGGCCATCAGCGGAAGTGAAGTTAATTGAAAGAAGAATCTGGGGGGCTTTTTTCTTAATCATTAACCCTTGCTTTTGGACTTGCTTAGGTAATTGAGGCACTGCGAGGTTGACACGATTTTGTACTGCAACCAGTGCGGTGTTCAAATCTGTATTCAATGCGAATGTAACAGTAAGGTTGTACAGGCCTGTATTGTCGCATGTGGACGACATGAACAACATGTTTTCCACGCCATTGACTTGCTGTTCGATCGGCGCAGCAATGGTATCTGCAACTACTTGAGCACTAGCTCCGGGGTATACCACGGAAACTTGAACCGTTGGTGGTGCAACAGGAGGGTACTGGGCAATAGGCAGGGTGACGAGAGCCAGTGCGCCAGCGATTGTAAGAAAGACAGAGACCACCGCTGCGAATATCGGTCGGTCGATAAAGAAGTTTGAAATCACTATTTGCTCGGTTTTGTTTCTGTCAGACTACCATCTAAGAACTGGGTTACCGGCATTTCAATTAAATCTGGTCTGATGATAGTTCCCGGTCTAACCAAGTGGATTCCAGAAACGACGACTTTTTCATCAGCGTTCAGGCCTGATTCAATTGCTCTTAAGTTATCAGGCTGCAAATCGCCCACGGTAACCCTGCGATATTCCAATTTATAATCCTTATCCATCACATAGACAAATTTCAAACCTTGGTCCGTGCCAATAGCTCTATCTGCAATTAAGATTGCATTTTTAGGATTAGAAATCGGAACTAATACCCTGCAAAACATGCCATGCAAAAACAATGGAGTCTTATCATTTTTGAATATATTTTTTATAATTGCACGAAGATTTATGGTGCCTGTCTGAGAATCAATAAGGTTGCTAGTAAAATTTAAAGTTCCTTGATGCGGGAAGCCTTTTTCATCAGCCAATCCTATGAACACAGGTGTTTCCGGAAAATCATCTGCTGAATCATTTTTTTTCTTGCCTGCTTGCACTCTGCGAATGACCTTGAGCAATGTTCTTTCATCTGCATCGAAATAGCAATAAATCGGATCTTCGGAAACGACGGTTGTGAGTTGGGTGCTATCTTGGGTCACAAGATTCCCCAAGGTTACAAAATATTTGCTGATACGCCCGGAAATAGGCGAAATCACAGAGCAAAACTCAAGATCTAGGTTGCGCACTTCCGTGGAAGCTTTTGACGCCTCGACCGCTGCAACAGCTTCTTCTTCTGCTGCAACATATTTATCGAGATCTTGCTTGCTTATAGCGCCCGGGGTTTTTCCTACATCTTTGGCACGCAGATTATCCGCCTTGGCTAGTTTGAGTTTGGCTTCATAAAGTTTGACCTGACCATTGGCATCATCCAACTTGGCTTGGTAAGGTCTAGGGTCGATTGCGAAAAGTAAATCACCCTTTTGCACATAGGAACCTTCCTTGAATGGGGTGGAAACTACATAACCGGTGGCTCTTGGTTTTATTTCGACATAATTGATTGCATTAAATCTTCCTGTGAATCGAACATTTTCAGTGATCTCACGTTGCACCACGGTGCTTACTTGCACAGCGGGGTTTTTATCCCCGTCTGGGTCAGGTAACTTTGGTGGTGTACAACCAAGGAGCATGGATATAAAAATGCATAGTGCTGCAGAAAAATATCTAAACATCTGATGAACAATGCCTCTGAATTGGGTGGTCTATACCTAATGAAACCATTCTATCTTTAATTCCACGATTTTCCGATAGTATTTTATGTCAATTTTGGCATGCATAAAAGAAGTAAGGAGTCGCCCGCAGGTTTAATGCGATGCAACTCCAGTTTGTTTTGAGTCCACGAAGGCAAACAAAAGCGTTTTATTTGTATTGAAGGTTCTTGATTTCGATACCCCCGTTTTCAGCGCGAATGCCAAAGGGCGTCTTTCCCGGTTTCGTCTTTATCATTTTTTGTAATTCACCATTGTTTTTGAACTCAGCAGAATCGCCTTTTAAGATGATTTCGAAAGAATTCCAATCATCAAATTTGATGTTCTTGACATCGCCTTTTTTAATATCGAACTTCATACCCCGTAAAAAAAGATCGTTGTTACACTTGGCATCAGGCTTATATTCAAACTTGATGTGCACATCTTTTTCAAAATCTTGCACAGTGTTAATAGTGAGGTCGCCTTTTACTTTGGGGTCGATCACCAGATTACCATCTTTTATTATGAACCGCATTTTTGCTGCATCGGATTTGCCCTCGAGAGGCTCATTGGTTTTGTTCATCTTCCAGCCCGAGAAATCTTTGCCATTGAAAAGCAAAGTAAATCCTGAATCAGCCTTGGGTTCCGCAAAACAAAGTGATGCTGCCAATAGTAGGACAATAGCTTTCATGAAATAATTCCTTCGTTAGTGTTTTTGAAAATCAAATCTCGAACAGCGGGCACTAAATTGTCAGGAATTACCATAGTGGTTTGTCCTGATACTTCGAAAAGGGCTTCGTCTTCTGCAGCCAATTCATTTTCCGATGCGTTTTCGTAGTGCTCAATAAGCATTTTAACCTTAGCTTCGTCCCACCCTTGAGGAAATTCTGTTTTATTCATTAGGTTTTCCTTCGCCTTTTACGATAAGCGAGTAAAGTTTTTCCTTTAAGTTCATAAGCTGGGACTACAAATACGCTTTTTTTGTTTAGGTCGGGAACATAAACTACTCTTAGGTATCTTCCCGCATTTGTTTTACCAATCGCAATACGCGATCCTTCTGAACCAGGCCTGTCTTCACCAGAGTGTGCTAAAACTGAGGCAACTTCTTCTTCATTAACGCCATGGTTGTAAATGTGTGGCTGACTAGTTTCTGGATCTTGATAAAATCGTACTAACATGCCACCTCTTATATCATTAATTACATCAGGGTTTCCACCAAGCGTCAAGCTTCATGGATAACGATTTAACAATATCAGGGTTAGCCTCTGCGAGGTTTTTCTCTTCATGAGGGTCCGAACCGATTTTGTATAACTCTATTTTCGCTTCACCTGGAGTCTTGATTCCGCCCTTTGCATTAGCTGCATTAGGCACTATTAACTTCCAATCATTGGAAACACACCATCTCCAGGTGAGGTTCTTTTCAGGTTTTTCAATGTCAATTGCATTGTGCAGGAAACAAGCACCCACTACTGCATCACGCATCTTAACTGCGTTAGCATCAAGCAGATCAATCCCTTTTAAACCTTCCGGCACGGGTAGACCGCAGAACTTGTAAATTGTGGGGGCAATATCGATCGAGGAAACAGGCGTATCAATCATTTGCGGTTTAATTTTGCCTGGATGTCGGATCATGATGGGCGTGCGTAATCCGCCATCATAAGGAGACTGTTTTGAATCCAATCTGTATTGGGGGTTTCCTTCCTGTTGAATCCAGCCATTGTCGGTGACATAAACAACGAGAGTGTTTTCTGCGAGGCCTTTTTTGTCGAGATGGCCAAGAAGTTCGCCACAAGTTTCATCAAACCATTCGCACATAGCCCAATATCGGGCAAGATGAATGGAAGGTGTTTTATCTTTATACTTGGCCAAATATTTTTCAGGAGGGTTATGGGGAGAGTGTGGCAGCATGGGTGCATACCACAAAAAGAAGGGTTTATCCTTAGAGGTTTCAATAAAGTCGAAGATGGGTTGAAGGCCTTTTCTACCGATGTTTAAGCCTTCATCACCATGCCTGCCGCCGAGGTTTTGATCGCCATGCGACATACCATGGGTGAAACCACCAGTTTTAAAATTACCCTGCCACCATTTGCCAGTTTGAAAACTATTATAACCCGCCTTACCAAGTTCTGCGGGAAGTCGTGGGCTATTAGCCATGAAACTGGTGACGCGATTCACTTGGGCCAAAAATTCAGGGTCCTTATAACGCTGTGCCATTGGCTTGCCCTTGGGCAAAGGTGGCTCATTGCCAGTGATTTTAGATTCATGGGGGTACTTGCCTGTTAAAATCGACGCTAGGGAAGGGCAGCAAAGCGAGGAAGGTACATAGCCGCGTTTATAAACCAGGCTTTGGCTCGCAAGCTTATCAAGATGTGGCGTCTTGATTTGTTTATGGCCCATGAAGGAGTAGTCGCCCCAGCCTTGATCATCCGAGACAATCAAAACTACATTGGGTTGATTTGTTTGGCTGAACGCTTGCTGGGTGCAAGCGATCATTCCAATAATAATTAATAAGGATCTCATATAGATTTATATCCTAGCTTATATGGGCGCCTTTTGCATCAACATAAACGGCATAGAGGGACTGGCTTGCAGTCATGAACAAGCGATTGCGTTTGGGGCCACCAAAGCAGACATTAGAGCAGATTTCTGGAAGAAGAATCTGGCCGATGCGAACGCCATCGGGCGCAAAGATATGCACGCCATCGTAGCCTTCACCCACCCAACCTGCGCTGGACCAGATGTTCCCTTGGGTATCGCAGCGGATACCATCAGAAAAGCCTGCAACTTTCTTGCCATTGAGTTCAAGGGTCATCGAGGTGAACTCTCTTGCGGGCCCAAGTTTTTTGCCATCAAGGATGTCGAACATCCAGATATTCTTGGGTGCTTTATCATAGTGCGATGCCCCCGTATCTGCGACATAAAGCTTTTTGTAATCGGGGGAGAAACATAAACCGTTTGGCTTGAACGGTTCATCGGTGAGTTTTTCGATGACGCCGGTCTTTGCATCAATTCGGTAAACAGCTTCCTTCTGATTAGGTTGGGTGCTTGTGCCCGGAACTTTGATTCCTTCGTAATCCATGAGGGCGCCGTAGCCTGGATCGGTGAACCAGATGGAGCCATCTTCAGGGTGAACAACCGCATCGTTGGGCGCGTTGAAAGGCTTGCCATTGAACTTTTCAGCAAGGGTGGTGATGGATCCATCGTATTCGTAACGAACCACTTTTCGGGTGGAATGTTCGCAGGAAATCTGCCTGCCTTGGTAATCGAAGGTGTTGCCATTGGAGCAACCGACGGGCTTGCGGAAAACACTTACATGGTTGTCTTCGTTGAGGTAACGGAGTTGGCGATCATTGGGGATATCGCTCCAGAGGAGGTAGTTGCCTACGCCATTCCAAGCGGGGCCTTCAGCCCAAAGGTTGCCTGTTGCAAGGCGTTGGATGGGGGTGTTACCTATCTTCAATTTATCGAAGCGTTTATCGAGGGAGATGATATCAGGATCTGGGTAACGGACTGGATTTGCGCCGGGGGTGAAGTCGCGTTTTACGGATTGCGCTAATGCCATGGGTGCAACAGCAATAGCGCTAGCAGCGCCCAAAAAATTTCTTCGATTAAGGTTGGAAATGCTCATGAACAAAGACTCCGGCATAAGGGGAGAAAAAATATTGAACTCGATGGGTATAGAGT
>Ga0255096_1000166_pt1 | contig 37715 bp, 32 predicted proteins | sample Colum_Atlam_RepA_2_FD_188563 | JGI IMG/M metagenome (GOLD analysis project Ga0255096, IMG submission 188563) | Freshwater microbial communities from Columbia River, Oregon, United States - Colum_Atlam_RepA_8d | ecosystem: Environmental > Aquatic > Freshwater > River | place: USA: Oregon... | reverse complement strand
GCGGGTAAAGAAGGCAGCGTAGGCAGCCTGATCTTCTGCGCTAAGCAGCTTGGTGTGCTCGATTACGTCGGCCATCTCGCCGCCAACAAAGTCGAAGCTCGCCGTCATGCCGAGCTGAAGGAAGCCGATGAATTCATCGGGGCTCCAGCCAGCTGTATCTATTTTCGGTGCCAAGTCTTCAACACCCGCAAACTCCTGCGACATCTGCAACATACCCAGGCCGTTGCGCGGCGTGTGGCACTCGCTGCAATGGCCGAGTGCACGCGCTAGATAGATACCTCGCGCCATCTGCGGATCATCAGCACCCTCAACTGCCGGCGGCGTGCCTTCCATGAAGTTAGCCATGATGTTCCAGCCCGCCATCATCAAACGTAGCTGGTAGGCTGGCATTTCGTGATCGGGCACTTCGTTTTTCACCGGCGGCAACGACATCAGGTAGGAACCTACGTCGAGCACATCCTGGTCCGTCATTTCCTTGTAGGAACGGAATGGGAAAGCCGGCCAGTAGAAGCCACCGCCCGGGCTGCGACCGTGTTTGAGTGCACGCAGGAAGTCCGCGCCAGTCCAGCCAGCGATGCCGGTGTCAGGATCGGGCGTGATGTTCGGTACGTGGAAGGTATTGGCGCCAAACGGCGACTCGGCTTCTATTACATAGCCACCGACCGGAGCCGTGGTGCCTTCCGGCTGGTGGCAAGCGCCACAGCCACCGGCGTTGTAGATGTATTCACCGCGCGCAATGGCCTCGGCATCGGTCGATAACTCGCCATCACCCACCGATGGTGGTGCGAATACGGCATAGGCGACGCCGAGGACAACGAGACTACCAACGCCGAGAACGATTTGCTTTGTGCTCATGGGATTTTCCTGTTTTCAGTACAAAGAATGGACCACATTCTAGCAAAAGTGTGTGCAAGGATTTGGGTCAGTCACTTGTCACACCCGCCTGTTTTTGTTGCTCTTTGAGGGCCAGCTTGCGGGCACGGCGCTTCTCGATGGTATCGGCCACATCGCCGCCCAGATGAGCCTCGCCACGACTCTGCGCCAGCTCGATCTGGCGCTGGCGTTCGCGCAGATGATGCAATTCTTCCTCGCCGCGCGTGCCATGGCAACGCGGGCAGCTGACGCCTTTTTCAAACAGCGTGCTGTGTTTATCGGCTTCGGTGATAGGCAGCCGGCAGGCATGGCATTGATCATAGTCACCCTTGGCCAGGCTGTGGTTCACCGCAACCCGGTTATCGAACACAAAGCACTCGCCCTGCCAAAGTGACTGATCAGCAGGCACTTTTTCCAGATAATTCAGAATGCCACCCTTGAGGTGGTACACCTCATCAAAGCCCTGCTCTTTCAGATAGGCAGTACTTTTTTCACAGCGGATGCCACCTGTACAGAACATCGCAATCTTGCGGTGTTTGTGTGGTTCGAGCTGCTGTTTCACGTAAGCCGGAAATTCGCGAAAACTTTCGGTATGCGGATTCACTGCCCCCTTGAACGTGCCGATCGCTACTTCGTACTGGTTGCGGGTGTCGATCAGCAACACATCAGGCTGCGAAATCAACGCATTCCAGTCCTTTGGGTCTACATGGGTACCGACCTTGCGCAATGGATCAATGCCTTCGACCCCCATCGTGACGATTTCCTGCTTGAGCTTCACCTTGGTGCGGTAGAACGGCATACCGACATCGTAGCTCTCCTTGTAATCCAGAGCTTCAAGTCGTGGATCAGTTTTCAGCCATGCCAGCACCGCATCTATACCGGCACGCGTGCCAGCAATCGTACCGTTGATGCCTTCGCTGGCCAGCAGCAAGGTACCTCTGATCCCGTTGCTGCGCATCAGATCGGTCAACGGCTGCTGCAACACAGCGTAATCATCAAGCCGGGTGAAGTGGTAGAGCGCGCACACGACGGTGCGTGCATCCAAGGTAGTCATGGTGAAGTCCTTTGCGGGGCGGAACGTAAATCCGCAGCAAAAAAAGTGGCGCGATTATAGGCGGGCCTCACGACCGCGACCATTGATACACCTCAAGTCGGGCGGGGCAGCAAGACGGACAAATCGATCAGGGAGGCAGCTTCACGTGCTCTGCCTACCGGAAACCACGGAATGTCGGCCACCATGGGTGCCATCAGTTCGCGTTCGAGTGTGGCGATATTACCGTCGCGGGACAGCATCGCCGGATCAAGCGTGTTGGCGACCCAACCGGCAAGCGTAAGCCCGTCTCGTCCGATTGCTTCGGCAGTCAACATGGCGTGATTGAGACAACCGAGTCGCAAACCCACAACCATGATCACCGGTAGCCGCAGTCGCTTGGCGACATCAGCCAGCGTTTCGTTGTCGTTTATCGGCACGCGCCAGCCACCGGCTCCTTCCACGACCGTGAGTGCAGCTCGCTGCATTAGCACACCCTGGCAGAAGCCGACGATACGATCAGCGTGTAAACGCCGCCCGGCTTCCGCTGCTGCCAGATGGGGTGACAGTGGTGCCGGCAAACAGAAGGGATTCACTTCACCGTAACTGAGCGGCAAGGTGCAGGCAGCCTGCAGCGCCAGCGCGTCGTCGTTGCGCAGGCCTTCATCCATTGGTTCCGCACCAGCCGCCACAGGCTTGATGGCAGCAGTGCTGTGTCCGGCATTCGCAGCAGCGTGTAACAACGCACAGGAAAAGAAGGTTTTGCCGACACCAGTGTCGGTACCAGTGATGAAAAAGCTGCGGCGGAGGGCTGCTGCGTTAAACGACATCACGCTACCCGTCGCAGTTGCAGATAGAACACTTCCCACTGAACAGGAATACCGGCGGCTTGACGGTTGCGGGCGAAGGCGGCTTCAGCGGCACGAAAGCCCGCCGGTGAAACACTGCTGCTGCCTGATTCCAGCACAGCGTTGGCACCAAGGCCTTTAAGCTCGCGAGCCAGCGCGCGCAATGAAGCATAGTGCCTTATGCGTAGCTCGCGCGCGCAATCGAGCACAAACCCGGCCGCAGTGGCAGCTTGCTCCAACGCTGCAAGTGCAGTGAACCGATTGCTGTGCATACGCTGATCGATGCCCTGCCATGCAGAACGGAGTTCGTGCAGACTCTGGGGCCCGAGTGTGCTGAGCAGTACGGTACCACCGGGGCGCAACACACGATGCAAGCCGGCCAGCAATGCATCAACATCACTGCACCACTGGATTGCAAGGCTGGACACAATGAGGTCCATGCATGACGCCTGCAGCGGCAATTGCTGCGCATCAGCGCACAACGGCAACACTGTCGGTACTTTGCGCGTACGGTGCAACATCGGCTCGGCAAGGTCGAGCGCCAGCATAGTTGCGGCAGGGAGCAACGACTGTAACTGCCGTGTGCAATAGCCGGTACCACAGCCAAGATCAAGCACATGGTCTGCAATGCTTGATGACGGCAGCAGCGCTAACAGCTGATCGGCCACGGCACGCTGTAGATCGGCATGTTGGTCATAGCTGTCGGCACTGCGGGCAAAGGCACGGGCAATGCGTTCACGAGCAGGCATTACAGTTGAGCTTGCTTGTTGCTGACAACGCATCACGCCGCCAACTCCGGCAACTGCAGTGACATGAGAGCATCGAGAAGTTGGTCTACTTGTTGTTCCGTGTGCGCCGCACTGAATGTAATGCGTAGTCGCGCAGTACCCGGTGGCACCGTTGGCGGACGTATTGCGGTAACAAGAATGCCTTGCGCTTCCAGTTGGCGACTGGCCGCCAGCGCGCGATCAGGCGAGCCAAGCAGGATCGCCTGTATTTGCGTGGGTGAATCCAATAGCGGGAGGGCAAGTTGTGCTGCCCCCCTGCGGAAACGTTTCACGAGGGCGTGCAGATGTTCGCGTCTCCACGTTTCACGCTGGACAATACGCAGGCTCTCGCGAGTTGCCACTGCCAATGCGGCCGGCAACGCTGTGGTGTAGATATAGGGCCGGCAAAACTGGATCAGCGTTTCGATCAGATCGTTGCTGCCCACCACAAAGGCACCCGCAGTACCGAACGCCTTGCCGAGTGTACCGACCAGCACGGGCAATCGCTGTTCATCCACTATCACGCCTTGCGCGCGCGCCAGTTCGACTATACCGCCACCATTGGCACCGAGGCAGCCGAAGCCGTGTGCATCGTCGATCATTACGACAGCGTTGTGTCGCTCTGCTGTTCGCAACAGTTCGTCCAGCAGCACCAGATCGCCGTCCATACTGAATACTCCATCGCTGACAACAAAACTGAGACCATCACCTTCGGCTGCTTTCAGTGATGCTTCCAACCGCGCTATATCGAGATGCGGATAGCGGCGAAAGCTCGCACCACAAAAACGGCCACCATCAAGAAGAGAAGCGTGATTGAGTTTGTCCTCAAAAATGTGGTCGTTATCACCAGGCAGCGTGGTCAACACGCCCACATTAGCCATAAACCCGCTGCCGAACAGTAACGCGCGGCTGCGGCCGGTGAATGCTGCCAGCTCTTCTTCAAGAGCGGCGTGAGCAGTGGTGTGACCGGTAACAAGGTGCGATGCACCGCTACCGGCGCCATATTCATCAAGTCCGCGCTTGAAGGCGGCTACAACAGTCGGATGATTGGCGAGCCCCAGGTAGTCATTGCTGCAGAACGACAGCAACTGCCGCTCGTCAATGGCAACATCAGGCTGTTGGGGTGATGCAACGTTGCGACGCTGCCGCAGCAAGTGCTGATTGCGGCGTTCGTCGAGTCGCGCCACCAGGCGTTGCTGCAGCAGCGCAGATCCTGACATTGTCAGTGTCTGCTGCTTGCAGCAGCGTCAACAAACAGCGTCGAGGCGGTTACCGTTTGACGTGACAACGTTGGATTATCGTCTTCCCTGCTGATATGGCGCGCTTCGGGATGAATGCCCAGTCGGGCGAACAACTGCATGTCGCTCGAAGCCAGCGGGTTGGCTGTCGTCAGCAATTTGTCGCCGTAGAAAATCGAATTGGCACCGGCGAAGAAACACAGCGCCTGCATCTGATCATTCATTTGCTCGCGCCCGGCCGATAGCCGCACATGCGAGCGCGGCATCAGGATGCGAGCTACGGCAATCATGCGAATGAAATCGAAAGCATCAAGATCTTCTACGTCTGCCAGGGGTGTCCCGGCAATCTTGACGAGGTTGTTGATAGGCACGCTTTCCGGGTGTTGCGGCAGGTTGGCAAGTTCACGCAAAAGACCCACGCGGTCTTTCGCACTCTCCCCCATGCCAACGATGCCACCGCTGCATACCTTTATACCAGCCGCACGCACATGCGACAGCGTATCGAGACGTTCATCGAAGTGACGGGTAGTGATGATCTTGTCGTAGTACTCGCGCGAGGTGTCGAGGTTGTGGTTGTAATAGTCGAGACCTGCGGCTGCCAGTTCCTGCGTCTGCTCTTGCGTGAGCTGGCCCAGTGTCATGCAGGTTTCCAACCCCATCTCGCGCACACCGCGCACCATTGCCAGCACCAGTGGGAAATCCTTCTTCGACGGATGCTTCCACGCCGCACCCATGCAGAAACGGGTAGCGCCGTTAGTCTTTGCTGACTCGGCTTCATTCAGCACTTTCTCCAGTGCCAGCAGTTTTTCCTTCTCAAGCCCGGTGTTGTAGTGGCCGCTCTGTGAGCAGTATTTGCAGTCTTCAGGACAGGCGCCGGTCTTGATCGAGAGCAGCGTGCTGACCTGCACAGCGTTAGGATCGAAGTGCTGACGATGCACGCCGTGGGCGCGGTACAGCAGGTCGTTGAACGGCAGTCGGAACAGCGCTTCTATTTCGTGGTTTTGCCAGTCGTGGCGCAGCGGTGCAGTCATGCAGGATTCCTTGAAAAATGTCCAAAGTCAGCCGGCAAGGCCCGATAAAGCGGGCTAGACTGACGCGCGGACATACTAGACAGCGGAGGTCTGATGTCAACCTGGATTCCGGCCAGAATTTACCAATGGTCGCTTTTTATACAATTCCTGCTGCTGCCGCCTACCTGTGTGTTGTGCCAGCAACGTGGCCAGAGCGGACTGGACCTGTGCTCCACCTGCCAGCAGCAATTGCCACTAGTGCAGCACTGCTGCCCCCGGTGTGCACTGCCGCTACCGGCTGCGGCCGACGACCTGACGTGTGGCCAATGCCAGCAGAGCCGCTCGCCCGTGCACACAACGGTGGCAGCCTGCCGCTACGAAGACGACGTGAGCAAGCTGATTACAGGCTTCAAATACCAGCGCCAACTGGCCGGTGGCCGCGTGCTGACCAGCCTGTTGCTGGACGCCATTCGCACGCACTACCGCGAGCAGCCGCTGCCCGAGTTGCTCCTGCCTGTGCCGTTGTATCCCGCACGCCTGCGCCAGCGTGGCTACAACCAGGCTTTGTTGATGGCGCATGACTTGTCGAAAGCGCTGGGAATTCCGTGTGATGCCAAGGCCTTGCAGCGGGTACGCGCCACCCCTACCCAACAGGGCCTCAGTGCCAGCGAAAGGCGTCAAAATCTGCGCGGCGCCTTCTTGCCAGACAAGACATGGGATGGTTCCCGGTATCGGCGTATTGCCCTGATAGATGATGTGGTAACGACAATGAGCACTGTCAACGAGATTGCAAGCGTATTGCACCGTGACGCTGCCGACTCCGTCGAGATTCACGTATGGTGTCTGGCCCGTGTGACATGACTCCTTATCCAATTAACCAACCTTGCAATGACTAACGCCACATCCAGCACAGAAATCATGATTCCGCGCCAGATCATACTGCTGACCCCGGAACAGCAGCGGCTCTTCGATGACACATTGTTGCCGCTGCAGCCCGCAGTCGAAACTCTACTGTTGCGCGTGCGGCTGGCCGAGGACCGAGCGCTTGCATTGCGCTACCCGCGCTACGCCAGCAAGCCATATCCGCTTGGACGCTGTCTTGAGATACGCGATGCCGTTTTCACCGGGCTCGAACACCTGCTGAACGGCAAGCTGGTTGCCCAGCCAGAGGATTTGCCCGTGTTAAAGCAATTGCATGGCTATATCGCGCAGGGAGGCGTCTGCCACAAGGTCTGGGGTAGCCTGCGGCGCACCTATTTCCAGAACGCGATCCAGCTCGGGACGTGGTATGTCGATGTGGCCAATGACACGGTGGTTACTACCAAGCCCAAGATTGAAATCCTTCCGATGGGCAGGTCCGGGTTTGCCAATATCGATGACTATCACCACTTCGCCGAGGTGGCCCGCATTTACTGGCAAGTGGATGTCTTCGCCAACACGGTATTCCCTCTGCTGGCGCCCTTGTTTCCACTGATCTGCAGCAACGAGAAAGGGTGCTGGCTGGCCGCAGGCTACGATGAGCTAATCCAGCTCACCCGCCGCGAAGGCTTTGCGCCCTCGGAGACGATCGTGCAGCAACTGCCGCCAGCACCGGCAGCAGTGCGTAACTGGTTCGCCGCGATACCGCGCACCGACCCGCTGCTACTGGCGATGGAGGGTGATGCGGCTGCTATCTGTCGGGCTGCACGCGAGCGCGGACTGATGCACGATACCGACTATCGTCAGGCCCTGGTCGCAGCCTATAGAGCGTTGCCGCCGGTGTAACAATGCTCGCTTGTTTTCGCTGGTGACACTGTATTTACTTGCAGCCCTCATGACCGACCTCGACTTCGACAAACACCACCTCTGGCACCCGTACACCTCGATGCAGAACCCGCTGCCAGTGCAGGCGGTGAGCCATGCCGAGGGCGTGCGTTTATTCCTGGAAGATGGCACCGCGCTGATCGACGGCATGGCGTCATGGTGGAGTGCGATCCACGGCTACGGTCATCCGATACTCGATGCTGCTGCCAAGGCGCAGATCGACAAGGTGTCGCACGTAATGTTCGGTGGGCTCACTCACGAACCGGCAGTTGAGCTTGGCAAGCTGCTGGTGCACCTCACGCCGCGGGGCCTCGAACAGGTGTTCTTCAGCGATTCCGGCTCGGTCAGCATTGAAGTCGCGATCAAACTAGCGCTGCAATACTGGATCAGCCTTGGGCGGTCACAGAAGTCCAAGCTGCTGACTCTCCGCAAGGGTTACCACGGTGATACGTTTGCCGCGATGTCCGTGTGTGACCCGGTGACCGGCATGCACCACCTGTTCAAGGAAGTGTTGACCAAACAGATTTTTGTCAGCGAACCGCAGACACCTTTTGGCCAGCCATTACCTGCACAGGAACTTGATGAACTACGCGCTACGCTGGCCGCTCACCATTCCAGCATTGCTGCCGTCATTCTTGAACCTGTCGTGCAGGGCGCCGGTCGCATGTACTTCTATTCGGCTGATTATTTGTGTGGCGTGCGGGCGCTGTGTGATGAATTCGGTGTACTACTCATTGCCGACGAAATCGCCACCGGCTTTGGCCGCAGCGGAAAACTGTTCGCCTGCGAACATGCAGGTATCACACCTGACATCCTGTGCCTCGGCAAGGCACTAACCGGTGGCTACCTGACTCTCGCCGCTACATTGTGTACGCCGCGGATCAGCAGCGTCATTTCACAAGACGGCGGTGTGTTCATGCACGGCCCCACCTTCATGGCCAATCCGCTGGCCTGTGCTGTGGCTGTAGCGAGCATCAAGCTGCTGTTGCAGTCGCCTTGGCAACAACGCATCACCGGCATCGAAGCGCAGCTTCAGCGCGAACTCGAACCTTGCCGCCACTTGGCCAGCGTGCGTGATGTACGTGTACTCGGCGCGATAGGTGTAGTGGAAATGCGGGAGGCAGTCGACATGGCAACAGCACAGCGCTTCTTCATCGAGCGCGGCGTGTGGCTGCGACCATTCGGCAGGCTGGTGTACCTGATGCCACCCTACCTCATCGAACCTGCCGATCTGCAGCACCTGACGCAGGCCATCCACCAGTTTGCTCAGTCAGTGAGGTAATCCATGGCCTTGGGCGCCACCATGTACGTGTTCACCGTCGACCTGGCTGATTCCGATCGCGGCATCTACGAAACCCTCGAAATCCGCGCTGCTCAGCATCCGTCGGAGGCATCTGATTATCTGTGGACCAGGGTGCTGGCCTACTGTATCGAGTACTGCGAAGGGATCTCGTTCTCGAAAGGCTTGGGCGACCGCGACGAGCCGACCCTGTATGCACGCGACCTAACCGGCGCGCTGACTCTGTGGGTGGAAATCGGCACGCCGAGCCCGGAGCGGGTGCACCAGGCCAGCAAGGCAGCGCCGCGTGTGGTCATCTATTGCCACAAGGACGCCGAGCTGCTTGCCAGCAAGCTGCGCGAAGGCAATATCCATCGAGCCGACGCCGTGGAATTGTATGCGCTGGACCGCGACTTCTTGCAGGCGCTGGTCAAACTGCTGGACCGCCGAGTCAGCCTGAACCTGACGGTGGCCGACCGTCACCTCTATTGCAGCATCGGCAACGACAGTGTGGACTGCCCGCTGGAACGGCTGCCGCTGGCCATGACCTGACAGCCGCTACCGAACCGCCTGGTTTGCCCGCGCAGGAGCGGATGGCTAGAATGGCGCTTCTTTTTTCTTCTTCCCCTGACCATAGGTAAGTGCCGTGTCCAACGATATTGCCAACATAAAAAAATTCCTCGACCACTGCTCTGTTGAAGTCACCCCTGGCGGCTCCAAGAAGATCGAAGACTTCCGTACCCTGCTGCGTCCCGGCACCACCGTATTTGTTACCTTCCTGCCCGGCTCTGATTTCAATGACACCGTAGCAACGGTGAAACGCCTCGCTGCAGAAGGCATGAAGCCGGTACCGCACTTTGCCGCCCGCTCAATTCCAAACCTGAAATTCTTCGAAGAAAACCTGAAGATCCTGCAGGGTGAGGCCAAGGTGGAAGAAGCGCTGCTCATTGGCGGCGGTGTAACCAACCCGGTTGGTGATTTCTCCGATTCGATGCAGATACTGCGCACCGACCTTTTCCAGAAATACGGCATCAAGAAACTTGGGGTTGCCGGCCATCCGGAAGGCTCGCCCGACATCAAACCGGAAGAAGTCACCAAGGCGCTGCTCGCCAAGAATGCCTACGCCAAAGAACATGGCATCGACATGTACATCACCACGCAGTTTATTTTCGAAGCCGAGCCGGTCATCGAGTGGGACAAGCGTATCCGCGCCGAAGGCAACACGCTGCCGATCCACATCGGCATCCCAGGTCTCGCCACCCTCAAGACCCTGATCAACCATGCCACTGCTTGCGGCGTTGGCCCATCGATGCGCGTCCTGACACGACAGACCGGCAGCATCGCCAAATTGTTATTGAGCAACGGCGCCAAACAGCCCAACAAGCTGGTGCGGGACCTCGCCAACTACCAAGCCAATGATCCGCAGTGCGGGATCAATCAGGTACATCTGTACCCGCTGGGGGGCATGACGAAGTCGGCCAAGTGGCTGTATGCCGTACTCGACGGCAACTTCAAACTGGAAGACGAAGAAGGCTTCGAACTCAGCATTGAAATCTAAGCGGGGTATTGTGACCCCGCTCGCTGGCTGCAATTCTGAAAAGTGAGCGGGGGCTCAACTCCTGTTTTGTGACTGCCGCTTGCACCCGCAGGGTTGCGGCAGCACAAGTCGAAAAACGTGGGCGCTAACATTTTCCCCTCACCATTCCTGTAAGCGACTCAGCGGCGGATCCTGGCAATCGAGCAGCCAGTCACCCAGGGGGCGCCCCTTCAACAGCCATTCGTTGCCGGTAATCTCGAGCCAAGGCTGCAGCACGAAGCGACGCTCATGCGCGCGCGGGTGCGGCAGTGTCAGTTCAACTGTATCCATTACGACGTCGCCGAAAGCGAGCAAGTCGAGATCAAGCGTGCGTGATTCGTTGAAAATGCCGCTGCGGCTGCGCCCGAAGCGCTGCTCGATGGCCTGGAGTTTGTGCAACAGGGATAACGGCTCTTCGCCTGCGCGAGGCAGGATGCCAACCACCGCATTCAGATACAGCGGCGAGCCGGGCGGACACTCTTTTGGTTCGGATTCGTAGATGCCAGAGAGGATCGGTAGCTGCTGCGACAGCGGGATCATTGCTGCTATGGCGCGGCGCAGCGTGTCTTCGGTATTAGCGGTATCGAACGGCAGGTTCGCACCGAGAGCGACGAAAGCATGACCACTGGTTAGCTTCCGGCGCATCGCATCACTCACTCGTGATATTGCGCCGACAACTCGTGCACGGCATCGATAAAGGCCTTGGCATTGTCAGGGTCGACATGTTGATGGATACCGTGGCCAAGATTGAACACGTGACCACTGCCTTTACCATATTGCTGCAGGATCAGCGCCACTTCATCGCGAATACGCGCTGGCGGTGCGTATAGCACTGAAGGATCCATGTTGCCTTGCAGAGACACTTTGTCACCGATGCGGCGGCGAGCGCTACTGATGTCGATTGTCCAATCAAGGCCGACGCAATCGGCACCGATGGCAGCGATGGATTCGAGCCATAGCCCACCATTCTTGGTGAACACGATGACCGGCACGCGGCGACCCTCGTTTTCCTTGATGAGTGCTGCAACAATCTTTTCCATGTAGCCCAGCGAGAATTCGCGGTAGGCATGCGGGCTCAACACACCACCCCAAGTATCGAAAATCTGCACAGCCTGCGCACCGGCACGAATCTGTGCGTTGAGATAGTCGATGACCGACAGTGCAACCTTGTCGAGGAGCGCATGCAGAACAGCTGGCTGCGCCATCATCATTTTCTTGATGACGGCGAAGTCCTTGCTGCCACCACCTTCAACCATGTAGGTGGCAATAGTCCACGGGCTGCCGGAAAAACCAATGAGAGGCACTGCGCCGTTCAATTCGCGGCGGATCAGTTTGACTGCATCCATCACGTAGGGAAGGTCGCTTTCTGCGTTGATCACCGGCAATGCATTCACATCGGCTTCGGTGCGTACGGGTTTATGGAATTTTGGTCCCTCACCTTCGCCGAAGTAGAGCCCACAACCCATAGCATCCGGAACAGTCAGGATGTCGGAGAAGAGGATAGCGGCATCAAGCGCAAAGCGGCGCAGCGGTTGCAGCGTCACCTCACAGGCCAGTTCAGGATTGGTGCACAACTGCATGAACGAACCGGCTTTGGCGCGGGTTGCCTTGTACTCCGGCAAATAGCGGCCTGCCTGGCGCATCATCCATACCGGCGTTACGTCCACCGGTTGCCGGAGCAGTGCTCGCAGGAAGCGATCATTCTTCATATTTTCAGATAATCCAGGATGCCTTCGCCGGCCTGGCGACCCTCATGAATCGCAGTAACGACGAGATCGGCGCCACGCACCATATCACCACCAGCGAACACTTTCGGGTTGGATGTCTGGAAGGCATGGCCACCCTCGGCCGGTGCCAATACACGACCACGCGAATCAACCTTGATCCCAAAGTCGGCAAACCACGGCGCCGGACTCGGCTGGAACCCAAAGGCGACCAAGACGGCGTCAGCCGGCAGAATCTGTTCGCTACCCTGCACTTCTTCCGCCTGACGGCGGCCTTTGGCATCGGGAGCCCCAAGACGTGTTTCGACGAACTTCACGCCGGTAACTTTGCCATCGTTGCCGACGATTTCAACCGGCTGCCGATTGAACACGAACTTCACGCCTTCCTGCCGCGCGTTTTCAACTTCGCGCTTGGAGCCTGGCATATTCTCTTCATCACGCCGATATACACACGTGACGGAGCTAGCACCCTGGCGTACTGACGTGCGGTTGCAATCCATCGCGGTATCACCGCCACCGAGCACAACCACTTGCTTGCCTTCGAGGCTGATGAACGGCTCTTTGCCGTTATAGCCCATGTGGTGATTCGTGTTGCCAATCAGGAACGGCAGTGACTCGTGCACACCTTGCAGGTCTTCACCCGGGAAGCCACCTTTCATTGCACTGTAGGTGCCCATGCCGAGGAACACGGCATCGTATTCGTCAATCAACGATTGGAAGCTGACATCCTTGCCGACTTCGGTATTGAGGCGGAACTCGACGCCCATGCTTTCAAAAATTTCACGACGCAGGTGCATCACCTGCTTTTCCAGTTTGAACATCGGGATGCCGAACGTGAGCAAGCCGCCGATTTCCGGGTAGCGATCGAACACCACGGGCTTAACACCAGCGCGAACCAGTATGTCGGCAGCGCCGAGGCCGGCTGGGCCGGCACCAACGATGGCAACTTTCTTGCCGGTCTGGACTACGTGCGACAGGTCAGGACGCCAGCCCATGGCAAACGCGGTGTCGACAATGTATTTCTCGATATTGCCGATGGTGACGGCACCAAAGCCGTCATTGAGGGTGCAGGCACCTTCGCACAAACGGTCCTGCGGACAGATGCGGCCACACACTTCCGGCAGCGTGTTGGTCTGGTGGCACAGTTCGGCAGCTTGCAGGATGTTGCCTTCCATCACCAGCTTCAGCCAGTTCGGAATGTAGTTGTGCACCGGACACTTCCACTCGCAATAAGGGTTGCCGCATTCGAGGCAACGATCAGCCTGGGTCTCAGCATCTTCCTGCTTGAACGGTTTATATATCTCGACAAACTCGGCCTGACGCACAGCCAGCTCCTTCTTGTCGGGATCAATGCGTCCGGTCTTGATGAAACGGAACGTGTCTTTCGATTTGGCGATGATTTCGGATGACGATGACATGTACACCTCTTACTGCGGGTTCAGGGTGACGTGCTGCAACATGTTTTTCATGTTTGCCGCCAGTGGCTTCACCAGCCAGAACTTGCGCAGGTAATCCATGAAGTTGTCGAGGATGTGCTGGCCCCAGGCACTGCCGGTTTCCGCCACATACTCTTCAATGACGCTGCGCAGATGGTTGCGGTATTCCTCCATGAATTCGTTACGCAGACGGTGAACTTCGATCAGTTCGTGGTTGTACTTGTCGACAAAATCCTTGTCGAGATCCAGCACATAAGCGAAACCACCGGTCATGCCTGCACCGAAGTTGTGGCCAGTGCGACCGAGCACGGTGATCAAGCCTCCAGTCATGTATTCGCAGCAATGGTCGCCGGCACCTTCAACTACGGCATGTGCGCCGGAGTTGCGCACACCGAAGCGTTCGCCGGCAACGCCGGCCGCAAACAGTTTGCCGCCGGTAGCCCCATACAGACAGGTGTTGCCGATAATCGAGGTTTCCTGGGTCTTGAATGTGCTGCCAGGTGGCGGCACCACGACAAGTTTGCCGCCAGCCATACCCTTGCCAACATAGTCGTTGGCTTCACCAACAAGGTGCATATTGAGGCCGCCGGCGTTCCACACACCCCAGCTCTGGCCTATAGAGCCGCTCAGACGCAGATTGATTGGAGCGTCAGCCATGCCCTGGTTGCCGTAGCGTCTGGCGATCTCACCGGACAAGCGCGCACCAATCGAGCGGTTAAAATTCTTCACTTGGTAGTTGAAGATGCCGCCGGTTTTGTTTTCGATGGCCGGCAGGATTTCGCTGATCATGTGTTCCGCCAGCTCGCCTTTGTCTGACGGCGGATTGCGATTCACGATGCAGTAGCGTTCTTTCTCGGCCGGAATCAGGTCGTTGTGTAACAGGCGCGAGAAATCGAGGCTGGCCTGCTTCTCGGTCTGCGGCGGCAGACGCACTAGAAGATCAGTGCGACCGATCAGGTCCACCAGATTGCTGACACCCAGTCTGGCAAGCCACTGACGGGTATCCTGCGCCACGAATTTGAAATAGTTCATGACCATTTCGGCCTGACCGATAAAGTGTTTATCGCGCAGATCCTTGTTTTGCGTTGCCACGCCGGTGGCGCAGTTGTTCAGATGGCAGATGCGCAGGTATTTGCAACCCAGCGCCACCATCGGGATGGTGCCGAAGCCGAAGCTCTCGGCGCCGAGAATAGCAGCCTTCACTACGTCGAGACCGGTCTTCAGACCACCGTCTGCCTGCAGGCGGATACGACCGCGCAGATCATTCGAGCGCAGTGCCTGCTGGACTTCCGACAAGCCGAGTTCCCACGGCGTGCCGGCGTAACGGATCGACGACAACGGACTGGCGCCAGTGCCCCCGTCATGACCGGAGATGGTAATCAGGTCGGCGTAGGCTTTCGCTACACCAGCCGCGATCGTACCGACACCGGGACCGGAAACCAGTTTCACCGAGACCATGGCCTGCGGGTTTACTTGTTTCAAATCGAAGATCAGCTGTGCCAGATCTTCGATCGAGTAGATGTCGTGATGCGGTGGTGGCGAAATGAGCGTTACGCCCGGCACGGAATAACGCAGACGCGCAATGAGACCATTGACCTTGCTGCCGGGCAGCTGGCCACCTTCACCCGGCTTGGCGCCCTGTGCGATCTTGATCTGCAGTACTTCAGCGTTCACCAGATAGTGAGGCGTTACACCGAAACGACCGGAGGCCACCTGCTTGATCTTTGACGACTTATCGGTGCCATAGCGCGCAGGGTCTTCACCACCCTCTCCCGAGTTCGAGCGACCGCCAAGACGGTTCATGCCTTGCGCCAGTGCTTCATGGGCTTCGGGCGACAATGCACCCAGCGACATGCCGGCGGAATCGAAACGCTTGAGGATTGTTTCGATCGGCTCCACCTGTTCCAGCGGAATCGCCTGCATGTCGTCACGCAGGCCGAACATATCGCGGATCGCCGAGATCGGGCGATTGTCGACGATCTGCGCAAACTTGCGGTAGTCATCAAAATTGCCGCTACGAACAGCATCCTGCACGGTGCGCACCACATCGGGGTTGATCATGTGGTATTCACCGCCGTGGATGAATTTCAGCAAGCCACCCTGCACGATTTTCTTGCGCGGCAGCCAGGCGTCATGTGCCAGCTTTTCCAGATCATGCTGCAGATGCACGAACGAGGCACCTTTGACACGGCTGATCGCATCCGGAAAACAGACGTCGGTGATGTCGTCGCCGAGGCCGACGATCTCGAACAACTGGGCGCCACGGTACGAACTGATAGTGCTGATGCCCATTTTGGACATGATCTTCATCAGGCCTTTGTTGATACCTTTGCGATAGTTCTTGTGCGCTTCCAGCGAACCCATGTGCAGCATGTTGGTGTTGATCATTCGATCAATCACGTCGTACGCGAGGTATGGGTACACCGCAGTAGCACCGTAGCCGATCAGACAGGCAATCTGGTGCGGATCGCGTGCGCTGCCGGTTTCTACAATGAGGTTGGTGTCACAACGCAGGCCGATGTTACTGAGGTGGTGATGGATGGCAGCCGTGGCCAAGAGCGCCGGCACGACTAACTGGTCCTGCGGCGGCATGCGCTCAGAAATGAACAGCAGCAGTTTGCCACTGCGTGCAGCAGCTTCGGCAGCAGCTTTGGCATTCTTCACCGCCTGCTCAAGCCCTATTGATGGCTCGTAACTGAGGCTGATTTCCGCCACCTCATAACCGGGACGCTGCAGGTGTTTGAGATTCCAGAACTTGTCAGGCGACAGCAGCGGCGAGTGCAGGATCAAGCGATCGGCGTGCTCGGCGGTTTCCTCGAAGATGTTCAGCTCGCGCCCCATGCGGGTTTCTAGCGACATGACGATGCTTTCACGCAGGCTGTCGATAGGCGGGTTGGTAACCTGCGCAAACACCTGTCGGAAGTAGTCGTAGAGAGGACGTACGTGCTGAGAGAGCACTGCGATAGGCGTGTCGTCACCCATCGAGCCGGTGCCTTCAGCCGATTGCTCGGCCAGTGGGCGCAGTACCTGATCGGTTTCCTCGAAGGACACCTGGAACATCTTCATGTGCGTTTCGCACTCTTCCATCGACATCGGCTTGAGCGCGGGCACATGCTCGGCCAGCGTCGATTCGACGAAGTAGGCTTTTTCCTTGATCCATTTGGCGTAGGGCTGACGGACTTTCAGGTAGTTGGCGACATCGTCAGAATGCAGGATCTTGCCGGCTTCGGTATCCACCACCAGTATCTGACCGGGGCCGACACGGCCTTTGGCCACAACATCTTCCGGTTTGTAGGCATTGACGCCGATTTCGGACGCCGCCGTCAGCCAGCCGTTACGGGTCAGCACCCAGCGCGACGGACGCAGGCCGTTTTTGTCGAGCACACACACGGCATAACGGCCGTCGGTCATGACGACACCAGCGGGGCCGTCCCAAGCTTCCATGTGCAGCGAGTTGTAGGTGTAGAAGCTGCGGAGGTCGGCGTCCATGTCCTCCATGTTCTGCCAGCTCGGCGGCATGATAAGGCGGATAGCTTGGTACAGGTCCATTCCGCTGGTTACCAGCAGCTCCAGCATGTTATCCATCGACGACGAGTCGGAACCGGTAGTATTCACAACTGGTGCTATTTCTTCGATATTCGGAATCAGGCGCGAACGCAGTTTGCTGATGCGCGCCTTGGCCCAGTTGCGGTTACCCTGGATCGTGTTGATCTCGCCGTTGTGAGCAAGCATGCGGAAGGGCTGGGCCATTGGCCATTTAGGCAGCGTATTGGTCGAGAAGCGCTGGTGGAAGGTGCACATTGCCACAGCAAGTTCTGGATTGTTCAAATCGAGGTAGAACGCCGGCAGGTCGGCAGGCATAACCAGTCCTTTATAGGACAGTACCGAGTGCGAAAGGCTGGAGACGTAGAAGTCCTTGTCGGATTCGAGCTTTTTCTCGGCTTTGCGACGGGCGACAAACAGCTTGATCGCCAGATCCTTCTTCTCGATGCCGGGTGCGTCGACAAAAACCTGCTCGATCTGTGGCAGGCTCTCACGCGCCATGCGGCCGCAGATAGCCGGGTTCGTAGGCACTACACGCCAGCCGGCGGTGTTGAGCCCCTGGGCCGCCAGTTCAGCTTCCAATACGCAGCGCGCAAGGGAGGCTTTTCCGGGATCTTGGCTGAGGAAGATCATACCTATGCCATAGTTCGGCGCCAGCTTCTTGCCGAACAACTCCTGCGCGAGCTTACGCAGGAAGCTATCGGGCTTCTGCATCAACAGGCCACAACCGTCGCCGGTGACACCGTCGGCAGCAATACCGCCACGATGAGTCATGCAGGTCAGCGAACTGATCGCCGACTGCAGCAACTCATGGCTGGGTTTTCCTTCGATGTTGGCAACCAGTCCGAAACCACAGTTATCCCGGAATTCGTCTGGGTGATACAGACCCGTTTTCATAATCTGTCTCTGGCGCAAAGGGGCCGGTGATATTACACCACCCCCCAAAATTGTGGCAACCATGTTGCCCTAGTTTGTACGCCCCACAAAAGCAAAAGGCCACTCTTTAAGGAGTGGCCTTTTGTAGTACATGATGCTTTTTCGATCAGAAGGTTGCGCGCAAACCTACCCGGAAGTTGCGGCCGAGCGTGTCATAGAACACGGAGCTGGTACCGCCCACACCCACGCCAGACAACGGTGGATCCTTGTCGAACAGGTTGTTGATGGTGCCAAACACGTTCAGGTTGGTTTCACCAATCATGAAATCGTAGGAACCGCTCAACGACCAGACAACATAATCCGGCAAGGCATTGTCAGAAATGCTGTTGGCCAGTTTGCTGCTGTAGTTGCTGTCCTGCGGCCCGAAACGATCTGCATAAACCTTGCCTTCTTTCACCCATCGAGCCTGCGTGGTCACGGTATAAGGTCCGCTGACCAGGGTGGTGATCCACTGTGCCGTCCAGCTCGGAGCCGAGGACCAGTCTGCCAGGAAGCCGTTGGTGGAACCGACTACACCGGCGATGTCTCGCACCAGGCTTGGGGTGGCTTCGTTAGGCTGGATCAACTGCTCCAGTACGCGCGATGCGATTAAGCGACTGCTGACCGTGCCGAAGCTGAACTCATCAGCCCAGTCGGCTGTGAGGTCTACTCCACGCGAAGTGTAGCCACGGAAGTTGCGGGCTTCCGGACGCACCACGGTAATGTCACTGAAGCCGCCCGCAGCATTCTTGACACCCTGGATCTGCGAGCAGTAGGCCTGATTGCCGGCAAAGCAGCCGTCAATCGTCAGCCCTACGTTGGCAGGGGTTATCGCATCTTCGATTTCGATTTTGTAGTAATCGGCGGCGAAGCGGATATTCATGCCTTGTGGTTGCAGCATAAATCCGAGGGTGGTGGTATCGGCCTGCTCTGGTTTCAGACTCTGATAACCGCCGCGGAGTTCGTACTTGCAAGGATCGCCGGTCAGCGTGAAAAAGCCCTGGTTAACCTGGCCAGTCCATGGGTTGGTGCAATACCCGAAGATCGGACCGGACGGAATGTCCTGGCCGTAGTACAGCTCGCGGAAGTTCGGTGCGCGGATGTCACGCGACTGCGAACCACGCAGCGTCAACCAATCGTTGACGTCCCAGTTGCCACTAACTTTCCAGGTAGTGATGCCGTAATCGAAGTCCTGGCCTGCGGCCGGACCTGCACCGATACCACCGGTATTGGTGTAATCGGAGCGACGGATAGCACCGACAACACCAAAGCTTTCTGTTACGGGCACATCCAACTCGGTAAAGTATTCCCACACCTCAACATCACCACTGAACGACTCGCCGTATTGGATGAGGTAGTCATTGCGGAAATAGGCAGCTTGGCTCTGGTCAGCAATGTTGGCAATGGACTCCTGGCGCCAGGAACCACCGATGGCCGCACGTACCGGACCGGCTCCAAATCCTTCAAACACTTCACCCGAAGCAACTGCTTCGAAGATATCCTGCTCAACGACGGTGTTTTCCAGCAACTGCCCTACTGCATAGGCTTTGCCTGCTGGATCAAGAGCGCCAGTTCCAAACACATTTATCGGTTTGCAACCCGTGGCAATCAACGGGTTGATTGCTGATCCAGCTGGCATGCCATCACGTGTCACGCGACAAACAGGGGTGCTGTTGTAGTTGCCCGCGATCGACGGAACCACATCCATCGCAAAGTCGAAGGCACGGGCACGGCGATTGTCGAGGACGTTCTGGTCACGATCGGACTGGCCGTACTGGTAGTAGGCATCCCAGGTCTAGGATGTCTCGCCGAGATCACCACTGAAACCAAAGGCATAGCGCTGGAGATCCGTACTGGTTTCGTTGGCAGTGTTCAACTGGTCATCGAAGTCCTTGTTGAAGAAGCACGGACCCGGGAACGTGGCGCACGGGTTGACCGGCAGTTTATTGAGATAGTAGTTATCCGGTGCGATCAGGCCAAAGTTGAGATCGAGAGAGCCCTGCGGAGTATAGGTTTCAACATCACCGAACGACGCTTCGGCAAACATACTCAGGCTGTCGCTGAAATCATGCGTGAAGCTGCCGTAGAACACCTGACGATCCACGTTGGAACGCAGCGTGGAATATTCGTAGATGTGACGACCGTCACCGCCACGGCCATAGGCGTCCGCAGCCTTATAGGGCTTCAGACTAGTGCCGTTGGCATCAAATTGCTGGTTCAACAGCGGGAACATGCCGGCTTTGGTCATGGCGGTAGTGGTCTGGCCTGACACGACGACAAAGTTCGGATCGCCATTGGTGGCGAATGCCCCGTTGGTAGCAACGCCGACACCCTGGGCACACCAGTCACGAGCCTTGGCGCAGCTATCGATGGCATCCATGTCCTGGGCTTCAAAGCCAAGTACAAGATGACTGCTGTCGCCGATGGATGTGCCCCAGGCGGCAGCATAGTGAATATCGTCGCCATCACTCTCGGCAGTAGTACCGAAGTCAACCTGCACCTTGCCACCATCAAGATCACGATCAAGCAGGATGTTGGTTACGCCGCCAATGGCGCCGGAGCCGTAAGACGCCGATGCACCGCCAGTCACGACTTCCATGCGATCGATCAGGATGGATGGAATGAAGTTAAGGTCGACGCCATCACCCTGGTTGGTGGGTACGTGGCGACGGGAATCAACCAGAGTCAGAGTACGGGAACCGAAGAACGGGTTCAGGCCGCGGAGATTGGCAATGTTCGCGCCGTTGAAGAAGTTACCGCCCGGGTTGGCAGTCGGCGTATTGCTGCCGACGTTGGAAGGCAGGCTGGCCATCGCATCGCCAAGGTTCACGATGCCCAGGTTTTCAAGCAGTTCGCCACCAACAACTGTGGTGGGCTGAGGGTTGCTGAAGTCGTCGCGACGGATTCGTGATCCGGTTACCGTGACTTCTTCGAGTTGGGAGGCAGCAGGATCTTCACTCTCGGCCGCGTGGGCGACGTTGAATGCGCTGGTACCCAGCGTAATTACAGCAGCAATGGACCAAGCAAGCTTGCGCTGCACAGGTCCACTAAACGCAGAGTTTTTCATTGTTATTCCCCTTTCTTGTTGGAATGGAAATGGTCAGGACGACAATAGATCCACCGTTGCCGGCAGCTGTGTCGACTTGTTCATGACGTTGATGGTGGGGCCCAGCTTGCTTGAAAGGCTGCGCCCCCGATCTTGTTCCGGACCTATCTGCCGCACATCATTCCTGCAACCATGAGTCATGATGACTACTGCAGGCCCCATACTGAGAGGCCTGTGGTGCAAGCGCGTCCAGCTAGTAGTTCCAGCTGTTTTGTCCTGTTCCCGATAGGCAGTACTTCGACGGCACCGACCGGCTTAACCCGGCAAGCTACGGAGGTGTCTATGCACCCTGTCGCGTCCAGCCCGGACAAATCCCTGAACTCCTGACGACACTCCCATGAGATGTCTTCCTGACACCCCAGACGACTGCCAACTACAAGTATCGCACAAATAGTTTGTGCATATAACGTGCAAGATCACTGATGGGTAATCAACCAAGCGTGAGTGAAGCTCCGGCTATCAAGGTTGCATCCAGTGCCGCAGGATTCACCCCACCTTTGATGACGGCTCTGCCCAACGCTTCCAGCAGTACGAAACGGATATTGCCCTGCTCGGCTTTTTTGTCCTTTGACATAAGTCGAATAAACTCGTCTTTGGCGATGGAGGGAGGAACTACAGGCAGACCCGCCTGCGCCAGCAATCGCCTGACTCTGATCGCGTCTGACTGACCCAGCATGCCAAGTCGCCATGACAAATCGGCAGCCATTACCATGCCAGTGGCCACAGCCTCACCGTGCAGCCATTCTCCGTAGCCCATGGCAGTTTCGATTGCGTGGCCGAATGTGTGGCCAAGATTCAATATGGCCCTCAGGCCGGTTTCAGTTTCATCGGCAGCGACGATGGCCGCCTTTTCCTGACAGCTCACCAGGATGCTGTGGGTGAGCGCAACAGAGTTCCTTGCCAGTAGCGCGGGCAGATTTGCCTCTATCCATTGCAGGAAACCGAAGTTGTTGATGAAGCCGTACTTGATGACCTCTGCAAAACCCGCCAACAACTCGCGTTCCGGCAAGGTATCGAGCGTGGAGGTATCGATCACTACACATTGCGGCTGATAAAAGGCGCCAACCATGTTCTTGCCCAGGGGACGGTTGACGCCGGTCTTGCCGCCCACCGACGAATCTACCTGCGACAGCAGAGTAGTGGGCATCTGGATAAAGCGCACGCCACGCTGGTAAGTGGCGGCAGCAAAGCCCGTCATATCGCCTACTACACCGCCGCCAAGGGCAATCAGCGTGGCAGAGCGGGAAAAATTATGTTCGAGTAACTTGTCGTAGATAACGGCAACAGTGTCCAGCGTCTTGTATTGCTCGCCGTCTGGCAGGATAACGCTGACAATCTTGCGTGCACCTAATGCAGCTTGAACACCTTCAAGGTAGAGCGGCGCTACGGTTTCGTTGGTGACGATACATACCTGGTCACTTTTGAGGTGCGGAGCGAGCAGCGCACCCTGTCCCAGAAGATTGGCTCCGATGTGGATCGGATAACTCCTTTCACCCAGATCAACTATCAGCGATTCCAATTGGCCCCCACGCTCTCGGACTCCCGGAGCATCTGCAGGATTTCATTGCATACCGCCTTCGGACTGCGACGACTGGTCATAACCATGTGGTCAGCCACTTCACGGTACAGCGGTTCCCGGGATTCCATCAACGATACCAACTGCGCGCGCGGATCGTCGACATTCTGCAAAAGTGGGCGTTTCTGGTCTCTACGCGTCCGCTCCACCTGCTGACCTACCGTAGCCATCAGGTAAACAACAACACCGCCTTTGCGCAGATTCTTTCGATTCTGCTCGGCCAGCACGGCGCCACCGCCGGTCGCCAACACGATGTTCTCGTAACCACAGAGTTCCTGGATCACGTTGCGCTCGCGTACCCGGAAGCCCGGCTCGCCCTCCACATCGAATATCCATGAGATATTGGCGCCGGCGCGCTCTTCGATGATCTGGTCGGAGTCGAAAAATTCCTTATGGAGTTCTTCAGCCAATAAGCGGCCAATGGTGGTTTTGCCCGCCCCCATTGGCCCGACGAGGAAAATATTGTTCAGTTTGGATGCCATATTGCAAAACTGCGATTGACCTTATGCTGATCCAGCGAACCCGCATCGGTCATCTTTTTAATGGACCCTACAGCAACTCATTGATTACTGAAGGAGTGATAAAGATCAGGAGTTCCGTCTTCGACCTGGAATCTTCCGTACGCTTGAATACATTACCGATGTAAGGAAGATCGCCAAGTATCGGTGTCTTGGACACCGACGTTGTTACCTCCTCCCTGAATACGCCACCAAGTACAACGGTGTCACCATTGTTCACCAGTACGCGCGTGGTAACAGAATTGGTGGCAATTGCAGGGACAGCACCGGAACCAGGCACTACCGAATCCTGGTGGATTTCCAGTTCCATGATGATACGGCCGTCAGGCGTAACCTGCGGAGTGACCTGCAGCGAGAGGGCTGCCGTCACGAATTGCGTAGTAGTGCCGCCGGCAGTACCGCCAGCCTGTGACTGATACGGTATTTGCACACCGGATGTGATATTGGCGGGCTGCTGGTCCTGAGTGGTTATCTTGGGTTGCGCAATGACTTCACCGTTGCCGCTCGCTTCGAGCGCCGCCAGCTCCAACTGGAGCAGACCGGTATTGCCTGCATATCCAAGTGCAATCGACGATGGGGCTTCAATTCCCATATCCACCACGAGCGCATCGGGGAACGTTGGTGCCTGGAGCGTATTGGTTGCAATTGCCTCTTCCAGCGATGTCCCGCCCGCCACAGCAGAATTGATCGCCTGCGCGTAATCAGTCATGTTGTTGCCAAGTTCAATATTGGAATTCATGCTACCCGACAACAGGAAGCGGTCACCGGCTGCCGGGAATGTTTGCGCGCCACCCCAACGTATACCCAAAGCTTCGCTGAACGATGTGGAGGCGTTGACGATACGAGCCTCAATGAGCACCTGGCGCACAGGTACGTCTAGCTTACTGATCAGATCTCTAACCTGACTCAGCGCCGGCTCAACATCCTGCACAATGATTGTGTTGGTTCTTTCGTCTACCGAAGCACGGCCACGCTCGGTGAGAACACCGCCTACTGCACCTTCTCCTGACGCTTGCAGCAGATTCAGTAGTTGGTCAGCCTCGGCATAGTTCACCTCGAAATACTCAGTGAGCAACGGAGCCAGCGCTGCAACCTGCTGGCTTGACTGCAGTTCGCGCATTTCTGATTCAGCCAATTCGGCAGCCGGTGCCACATACATAACCTTGCCGACTTGACGCATATCCAGTGAGCGCAAACGAAGCACAAGATCAACCGCCTGATCCCAAGGCACATCATCGAGGCGCAGCGTCATTGCACCAGAAACGTTGTCGCCAACCACAAGGCTGAAATCGTTGAAATCAGCGAGTATCTGAAGGATTGCACGCACTTCGATGTTCTGGAAATTCAGCGAAATGCGTTCGCCATTGTAATCTGCTGGCGTACTCGGAGTGGTGCCTGCCACGTTGGGCTCGGCTACGCGGGGCGTCACACTGACCACATATTCACCGTCGGCCTGGTAGGCAAAATATTCATACTGCCCGGTGACATCGGCTTGTACGACCACGTGGCCATCCTGCAGGTAAATGCTGACACCCTGTACCGGTGTGCCGAAATCGGTCACATCAAGCTTGACCTGTTCATCGGGTTCGATTGTCGCATTGGGAAATTCAATCAAGAGCCGCGCGCCATTCTGGGAAACCGTAGCATTAAGCGTTGCCTTGGCAAGGTCCACTATGACAAGACCAGAATTTCCCTCTCCGCGGCGAAAGTCGATGCCATCTATATCTTTCCCGGCTGTGACAGGTGCGACAAATCGATTGTCACCGGGCTGTTGGGTGGCCGAAAGAACGGAGGGCGCACTGGTCTGCACGCCACGATCACCCACAACCATCACCAACGTGTTGCCCACCGTCTGTGTGATGTAGGGTTTGGAAACGTCCAAGTTGACGATCATGCGTGTTTTGCCCTGAGCCTCCAGAATCATCACACTATCGGCACCACTGAAGCTGAGCGGGTAGCGGCGCTCCTGCAAACCGCTACGTGTATTGGCAAAGTCGAGCGTCAATCTTGCCGGTTGGTCAATGACAAAAATCTCCGGCGAAGGTGGCGCCTGATCAAATTGCAACCTGATCTCGAACTGCTCGCCGGGCAGTGCCGAAAATGCAATGTCCTGCAATGTAGTCTGGGCGCTGGCAATACCGCCAATCATGGCTAACGCCATCACCAGCAGTTGCAAAACCGCCTTGCGGGTTTGTGTCAGATTGGCACTTCTCATTATCAGCTCCACTTCAGGTCGCTGGCCTGCAGGTTGTTCACCCCGGTCCGGTCGACAGGCACTCATTGCGGCACCAGCGCGATACTCGCAGGACGTTCAAGCCATCCACCATCGCCGGTCGGCACTATCTCCATCACATCAATCTGTGTCTCAGAAATGGCCACGATGCGTCCGTAATTCCTGCCGACATAGTTGCCTACGGCAACCCTGTTGATATTGGTTGTCTCATCACGCACGAGAGCCCAAGTCTGGCCTGACCGCGAAAGCGTACCCACCATCGTCAGTGCACCGATTGCAAAACTTTCGAGATATTCCTTTGGCCTCGTTTCATCGGGCTTGACCTCACTGTTCAACTGGTTACGCAAGGCAGTGGCTGCATCGACCGGTATATCGAAAGGTCCGCGCAAGCTGGCGGCGCTGTAGGTGAACGCCACATACGACACGAATTCCGGAGGTGGCTCGATCTGCCCTGGCGGCCGGCTGACGACAGAATCTACGTAATCTTGAAGTGCTATCATCTGCTCCCCGTTGGAGCAGCCGGCGACTAGCAGCACAGAAGATAGTCCCACCAAAACGGCTGTGTTCTGCAACCAAAAAATATGAGCAAGCATTTTCAGGGGCGTTTTCACTTTTTGTCTTCCCCCGAGTTGTACCGGTAGGTGCGCGCGGTGATCTCCATCGTCAGTTCAGTCCGGTTTTCACCACCGGCAGAAATTGAAAAATCATGCAGCGTTACGATACGGGACAAACTGGACACTCCACTGACAAACGCACCGAAGTCATGGTAGCCGCCGGTAACGATGATATCGATCGGCAACTCTATGTAGAATTCCTGTGCCAGTTCGCTCTGCAGTGCAATCGTGCTGAATTCGAGTCCGCTGCCAAGCCCCGTAAACGTGATGTCTTCCAGCAAACCGGGCACCTCCGTCTGACCCGGTAACTGACGTAACAGGTCTCCAAACGATTCTTCCATGTCCTTCATCTGCTGGCGGTAAGCTTCGAGATTGGCAGCCAGCACTGCTTTTGATTCAAGATCGGCACGCAATCCGCTTTCTTCACCAGCCACACGCGCCAATTCTGCCTGCAGCGCCCTGATGTGGAACCAGTAGCCTGCGCCAAGAGCAGCCACAAACAACAACATGCACAGCACAAGCTTGACTGGCCCTGGCCACGCACCAATCGAAGCGGGATCACTGAGATCATTCCAGTTGAATGTTTTGATTTCGTTGAGTGATCGTTGAGCGTACTGTTTGACGTCAGCCAGGCTTTTCATCTTTTACAACCCTTGGCTTGGCGTTGTGACTTTGACAGTCAACTCGAAGCTGTTGCTGGTGTTCGGCTGACCGCTTGCGGAACCGCCGCCACTGAGGGCAGAAACCTGGCGCAAGTCGGGATCAGCAAACCATTCAGACGCATCCAGATCACGCATCAATGCGGAAATCCGGCTGTTCGATTCAGCGACACCCTGCAGCGAGATGCTGTCGTTGGTCCGTGAGATCGAGTTGTAATAAACGCCATCGGGCAGTGTTCTGACGAGTTCGTCGAATAGACGCACGATAACCGGCCGGTTGCCCTGCAATTCCTGGATTACCGTCATCCTGGCGGTAAGCGCCTCCTTCTGCTCGTGCAACTGGCGGATTTCCGTCAGCTTCTGGTCCATAGTGGCAATTTGTTCGCGCAGGTAATTGTTCACTTCGTTCTGGTTATCGATGCTGCTGTTTACGATCCGGTCCGCAACCACCAGAGCGATCATGCCCAAACCGGCAGCAATGCCGAGATGGACCATGAACTGCTGTTTCCTCTCCTCACGCAGCCGTTCACGCCAGGGGAGCAGGTTGATGTTAGCCATTCATGAACCCCCGCATGGCCAGTCCGCTTGCCATCATCAGCGAGGACGCATCGTTCTTCAGCTGTGCCTTGTTGACCCGTCCGCCAAGCAGCATTTTTGCAAACGGATTAGCGACCACGGCGCGAGTCGACAGCGATTCCTGCACCATCTGCGCCAACCCCTTGGTGGCGGCAACGCCGCCGGCCAGCACGATCAGGTCAACATCGTTGTATTGGCTGGAGGAAAAGAAGAACTGTAGCGAACGGCTCAATTGTTCAGTCAGCTCCTCCTTGAAAGGGTCCAGCACATCGGCTTCATAGCTCTGCGGCAATTCGCCGCTGACGATGGCGGCCTCAGCTTCGGCCGGTGAAAGTCCATAGCGACTCTGGATGGCGTTGGACAGGCGGGCTCCACCAAACACCTGCTCACGGGTGTAAATCGAAGTGCCGTTCTTCAGGATGTATATCGTCGTCATGGTGGCACCAATATCCATGATGGCGACGATGCCATCCGGACTCAGGTCCATTTGTTCGCAGAGCAGCTTGAACGCCCGCTCCATTGCATAAGCCTCAATGTCGACGACAAGCGCTTCATAGCCACCCATCTGCAGTGCGTCGACACGCATCTCGACATTTTCTTTCTTGCAGGCAGCGAGCAAAACCTCAACCATCCCCTCGTTTTTGCGGGAAGGACGTTGACGCTCGAAATCAATAGCGACTTCATCCAGCGAGTAAGGGATATATTGATCGGCCTCAACAATGATTTGGTTTTCCATTTCAAGGTCGGTCAGCGACGCATTCATTTCAATAGTTTTCGCGATCACCGAGGAACCTGACACGGCAACTGCGGCACCAGCGGTCTTGGTTTTAACGAGAGTAGCCAGTTTCTCGATCTCTTCGCCAACGGCTTCAACGTTGGCTATGTTCTTCTCGACGACGGCGCCCGGTGGAAGTGGACGGGCGGCATAGTGCTCAATCCTATACTTGTCTCCCTGTTTACTCAGCTCAAGCAACTTGATTGAGCTCGAACTGATGTCGATGCCCAGCAGACTCTTTGACTTCTTGTTGAATAGACTGAGCAAAGCCCTGATCCTCCAGTGACCGGGTCAAATGAAGCGCAAATTGCTAGGACGCCAAGAATTGAAGGGCGGGCGCCCTTATCTCACGGTATCCAATTTAGTTACTAGTTTCAACCAATTAGCCGCACTCCCTACAAACCACTTTAATTTTTGTCGGCACGAATCACACTTGTCGGCTGAACACTACTGCATGTTGTGGTTTACCCCAAAATCCACACTACATGCTGTTGTAGCGAGCGACTCCACTTATGCGCGACCCAGCTGTAGTCGCAGTGTCCCGCCAGAAACACATGCCGCATGGCCATAGTAAAAGCCAAACAGTTACAATCATCACCTTCCCATCAAAAAGTCGCCTTGCATTGCACTCCCATGAAGGCTCTCCGCGTCAAGCAATTGGTCAAATTCCTGTCATGGTGGGCGCTGGCCGGTATGGCTGGCTCTGCCATGTTGGTGTCAAGCGGCTTCCTGTATCTGTCGCCTAAACTCCCCGACAAACAGTCCTACACCAATATCAGACTGGAAAACCCTCTTCGCATATTCTCGCGAGACGGCAAGCTGTTGGCGGAATTCGGCAGCCGCCGCAGCAACCCCGTGTCATTCGAGGTCATTCCTCCACAGATCGTCAACGCGCTGGTGTCCAGTGAAGACAAACGCTTTTATGAGCATCACGGCGTGGACCTTGTCGGCTTGCTGCGGTCGGTAGCAGGCATTGCCACCGGCAACGACTGGGGCGGGGGCAGTACGATCACAATGCAGGTAACGAAGAACTTCTTCTTCGAAGGGGAGGCGCCATACTCCCGCAAATTCAAGGAGATCCTGCTTGCCATCAAGATGGAGAACGAGCTCTCAAAAGAGGAAATCCTTGAGCTTTACCTCAATCGGACTTTCTTCGGCATCTCGGCCTATGGGGTGGCAGCAGCTGCCCGACAGTACTATGACAAGGACATCAGCAACCTGAGCCTTGCAGAGATTGCAACCATCATCGGCATCATGCCGCGGCCGAATGCATACAACCCGCTTCAGTCACCACAGCGCGCCTTTGTCGAACGCAGCCGCGTACTGCGACGCATGCTAGACCAAGGCATGATTACCGAAAATGCGTATGACGCTGCTCTCGCCAGCCCGGAAACGGCCCGGCGCTACGGTCGCCAACCTGACTTGGCGGCCCCGTATGTCGCCGAGATGGTGCGGCAGGAAATGGTGGCCCGCTACGGCGAGCTGGCACTGACTGACGGCTATGAGGTTTACACCACTGTAGACAGTCACATGCAGGACGCCGCCAACAAAGCGCTGGAACACGGGCTGGAGCGGTACGACCGTACCCATGGCTACCGCGGCAGGGAAAATCACTACAACCCATCGCCGGATGGCACAACTACCGCATGGCTCGATATCCTGACGCAAACCCCGGTGGTGGCTGACCAGTATCCGGCGTTTGTGACCAAAGTGGATGACCAGAGCATCACAGCACTGCGCAGCGACGGCCAGGAAATCCTGCTGGATTGGGACGGAATCCGCTGGGCAAAGCCATTCATAAACGTCAATGCATGGGGAGCTTCGCCGCGCAACGCTCGTGAAGTTGCCACCGTCGGCGACCTGATTCGGGTCACCCAGAACGACGAAGGAAAGTGGGTGCTGGGGCAGGTACCGGCAGTCAACGGTGGGCTGGTATCACTTGACCCACATAATGGCAGCATCCTGGCACTGACAGGCGGCTATGATTTCAGTGCCAACGCTTTCAACCGTATCACTCAAGCCAAGCGCCAGCCCGGCTCAAACTTCAAACCTTTTCTGTATAGCGCTGCACTGGAAAATGGCTACACCGCCGCGACGCTTATCAACGATGCGCCATTGGCACGCTCGGACTACCGCCCCGGTAATTTTGGTGGTGACTTTATGGGTCCGATACGACTGAAGTATGCGCTTACCCAGTCAAAGAATCTGGTGTCGCTGCGGCTGTTCGAGGCGTTGGGTGAGGATGTGGTACTGCCCTACATCTCCCGCTTTGGCTTCAACCAGCAGGAATTTCCACGTGATGACCTCACAGTGGCAATCGGATCACACGCTGTGCTGCCGATTGAGATAGCCACCGGGTACACCGTGTTCGCCAACGGTGGCTACAAGGTGGAGCCTTTCCTGATCGAGCGCATAGTCAACTTCAATGACGGCGAAGTATTCCAGGCCCATCCAATCACCGTCTGCCAACAATGTGACACAGCTGCAGGCAGGCAGGCAGCGGTGGATCCAAGCGCGGAAGTTATTCCCAACCCGGCTGCCCCACGGGTACTCGACGAACGCACCACCTACATAATGACCAGCATCCTGAAATCAGTGATCACCGAGGGCAGTGCCCGTTCGGTCGACCGGGCATTCGAGCGCACCGACCTGGCCGGCAAAACAGGCACCACTAACGATGCCTTTGATTTGTGGTTCTCGGGTTTCAATGGGGATGTAGAGGCAACGGTCTATGTGGGCTACGACCAGCCTCAGAGCCTTGGAAGCAATGAGCAGGCATCACAGGTATCCCTGCCAATCTGGATCGATTACATGCAAGACGTACTGGAAGGCAAACCGGAAAAAACCATGGCTCAACCCGACGGCGTTGCAACTGTACGCATCAACAGTAAAACGGGCCTGAGGGCTCGCCCGGGCGAGGCTGATGCCATCTTTGAAATCTTCAAGGCCGAAGAGTTGCCCTCCTATGCCGATGAAGGCACAGCTTCCGGCGAGATTTCCAATGAACGCAAAAAAGAAGAGTCGCTGTTCTGAGCGACTCTTCTTTTTTTTTCGGTGTTCTTTTTGCCACAAACAGCTGCAATAGGACTATTGCTGCCGGGGCAATCCGGACATCAAGCCTGCAGAGAGCCTTTATAAAAGCCCGCTATAACAACCGCTTACAGCTTACGGGCAGCCAAAAAGCGCTTGTTGAACTTGTCTACGCGGCCACCAGTATCAAGAACTTTGTGCTTGCCAGTGAAGAATGGGTGGCAGCTTGAGCACACGTCGATACGCAGATCTTCAGCCAGCGTGGAACGGGTCTGGAAGATGTTGCCGCAACCGCAGGTTACGGTGATGTCGGAATACTTCGGGTGGATATCGGCTCTCATGACAACCTCGCCTAACGCGTATAGGGCCATCGCCACTGGCAGAGGAGCAATTTGCTCCTGCGGCCGCCAGTACCATGGCCTGATTAAAAAAGAGCGCGCATTCTATCAGAAGACTTTGATCTGACAAGCAAATCGCCCGAGCCACGACAACGCGGAATGTGGCCTCGTGCACACAGCCTTCTGCTATTTGGCAAGAAAGCTGCGATGGTTTTTCACCACTTCATTGAAGATGTGCTGGAATAGATCATGAACGAAGTCACTATTAAGCCCGCGCTCGGCAGCCATGTTGCGCAACCCTTGCAGCTTTTCCTGCTCGCGCACCGGATCAACCGAGTTCAACCCCTGCATGGCCTTCAATTGCCCAACTTTGCTGGTGACTGCAAAGCGGCGGGCCAAAGCCTCAATGATCTCGGCATCTATCTTGTCTATCTGGCCCCGCAATTCGGCTAATTCGGCTGGAACGGGGGGTGTGACGTCGGCTTGCATGGACAGCATAGACTCCATAAAGGAAGGGGGGGGGGTTACATGGTAGTAACAAGCGCTTACCTATACTATTGCGCACAGCCTTTTCCCTCAACCTGAAGCCGGCCCCTTGGCTAACCGCTCCCAACCCCAGTTCCTCGCGCAGGTGGCGGTACCGTCCCCCTTGCACCGCTGCTTTGACTACCTGCCGCACCCCGACCATCCGCTGCCAACGCCCGGTTGTCGGGTGCAGATAGGTTTCGGCCGACAGATACTGACCGGCATCGTAACCGGCATTACAACTGAAACCGACACTCCCCCTGACAAATTGCGCCCACTGACGGCCATACTGGATAGCGAACCATTGCTCGATGCATCGCTGCTGGCGCTTTATCGATGGGCCAGTCAGTACTACCTGTTTCCGCCCGGGTTGGCATTGCAGACCTCGCTGCCGAAGGCGCTACGGGAAGGAAAACCGTTGCCGGCACCGACGCGCCAAGTGTGGCAACTCTGCACACCGCTATCGCGAACCGAAAGTGGCCGTCGCCTCTCACAAAACCAACAACGAGCGCTCGAACTGCTGCAAACCTACGTGCAACTTGCCACAGCCGAGGTATCTGCACTACTTGGCAAGCAGGCCCGCAGCGCCTTACACGCGCTTGAAACACGGGCTATGGCGGAGCAAGTCAGCGTCGCGCTGGCAACCACAACACAACCGAGGCTCGCTGCTGCACCACTGGCACTTAACCCCGAACAAACGGCGGCGCTAGCAGCGCTACGTACCGCAAAAGGCTTCAACTGCTTTCTGCTTGAAGGCATCACCGGCAGTGGCAAGACAGAGATATATCTTCAACTAATCGAAGATATGCTGGGGCAGGGCAAACAGGTACTGGTGCTGGTACCAGAAATCAGCCTAACTCCACAAACAGTGGCGCGCTTCCAGAACCGATTTCATGCCCGAATAGTCGCCTTCCACTCGGGCCTGACCGACAAGCAGAGGCTCGAAGGCTGGATTGAGGCGCGCAGCGGAGCTGCCCATATCGTGATCGGCACCCGTTCTGCCGTGTTCACACCAATGGCCCATCCAGGCCTTATCGTGATCGACGAAGAACATGACGACTCCTACAAACAGCAGGAGGGTTTCCGCTATTCAGCACGCGACGTTGCTGTATACCGCGCACGCCAACTAGGGATCCCGGTGTTGCTCGGGTCGGCGACTCCCTCACTTGAGAGCCTGCAAAACGCCCATGCGCAGCGCTATAAACTGCTGACATTGACCCAGCGTGCGGGTACTGCGGCACTGCCAACCATACGTACGCTTGACCTCAAATTACAGGCGTGCACTGATGGCATTGCCCCGCTGCTACTGCAGAGGATTGGCGAGACACTGAATGCACGCGAGCAGGTACTCGTGTTCCTGAACCGGCGCGGCTTTGCACCGCTGTTGTTGTGTCGCGACTGTGGCTGGATTGCCGAATGCCCACGTTGCGAACGCAGTTACACACTGCATCGGAGTCCGGCAGGATTACGATGCCATCACTGCGAGGCCGTGAAGCCGCTGCCTCGCGGCTGTGGCAATTGCCAAAGCCATAACCTCAACGCGATGGGGCTCGGCACCGAACGCAGTGCAGAGTTTCTCGCTGCACAATTCCCGGACTTCCCGGTGCTGCGTATTGACCGTGATACGACTCGCGCAAGCGGCAGCCTTGATAGCTTGATGCAAACCGTTCACAGCGGCATTCCCTGCATCCTGGTAGGCACTCAGATGCTGGCGAAAGGTCACCATTTCCCGCGCGTTACCTTGGTGGCCGTACTTGACGCCGACAGCGGCCTGTTCAGCGCAGATTTCCGCGCACAAGAGAACCTTGCGCAGTTGCTTACCCAGGTAGCAGGTCGTGCCGGCCGCAGCGACTCGCCGGGGCAAGTGCTGATCCAGACCTATCACCCCAATCACCCGGCGCTGCTGCAGTTGGCCAATGAAGGCTATGGTAGTTTTGCGCGCCAGTTGCTGGCGGAGCGCTCACAAGGCGGCATGCCACCATTTGCGTACGTTATGCTGGTACGAGCTGAAGGCGGCAATCGTGATTTGCCGCTGGAATTCCTGCAGGGACTGGCGACGATGCTGCAGCGGGAAGCTCCGCGTGAGCTCCAGCTGATGGGACCCATGCCAAGCCCGTTCGGCAAGAAAGCCGGGGTTTTCCGCGCGCAGTTGATCCTACAGTCAGCCCGGCGCACCACGCTGCAACGACTTGGTCCACGACTACTCCAACTACTCGAATCGGCACCCTTGTCGCGCAAGCTGCGCTGGTCTATTGATGTCGATCCGACCGACTTCAGTTAAACAATGTCGTTTCACCGTGCGACAAGGTTCAGGTTCGGGCTTGATTGCTGGATAATAGTGCCCTCCAACAGCCCCTCTCGAAGTCGCGCCTCATGGCACAAGATTTTGCCAAACAACGTCCACCGCAACCGCAGGCTGCCCGCAAGAGCGGCAAACCCGGTTCACGCCCCCAGCACAAAGGCTCGCATTGGGCCTGGTTTGTAAGCGGCATCATCGCCGGTGTTGTGTTGACTGGTAGCAGCTATATCGGCTTCCTGCGCTACCAGACTGCCAATCCGACGGCCCTCGACGCGAACAACAGCGCGCAAGTACCCGTCCAGTTGCCGGACTTCGATTTCGGTTTTTATGATGGATTGGCAAATGCAGAAGTAGCAGTAAGTGTGCCGCAGGATCCTGTTACAGCGTCGGACCAGCCGGCGACCGCTGCTACCCCTGCCGCTCAGGCTGCTCCGGCGACAAAACAAGCGACTATCAACTACTTGTTGCAAGCCGGGTCATTCCAGGACAAACAGGAAGCAGACGAACGTCGCGCCAAAATCACGCTGATGAATATGGGCGCCGAAATCGCACCGGGAGTCGTTAACGGCCGCACTTGGTATCGCGTGCAGGTTGGTCCGTTCACCGGCCGCGACAACGCCGAGGAAGCCCGCAAGCAGCTGTCCGCCAACAATATCGACTCGATCCCCTTGTTGATGCGCTGAGAAGTTTGCTGTCTGCAAGCTCTCGCCCGACATAGTCCAGACGTAGTGCCACCCATACAATGACCCCAACAGACATACGACTGCACAAGAAGACCGCCCTGCTCGAACTCAGCTATGCCGATGGGAGTAGTCACACGCTACCCGCGGAATTCCTGCGCGTGCATTCCCCATCGGCAGAAGTACGCGGCCATGGGCAAGGACAGGAAGTACTACAGGTCGGCAAGATCAATGTGAAAATCGATCGCATCGAACCGGTAGGTCACTACGCCATCCGACTGCATTTCGACGATGGTCACGATACCGGCATCTACAGCTGGGAATATTTACACGAATTGGCGTTGCATCAGCAGACAATGTGGAACGAATATCTGGCCCGCCTGAAAGCGGCCGATGCGCGCCGCGAGCCACTGGCGGCAGGCGTGCAGATCGTCAACATCATGCCCCTCAAACACTAGTCGGCGGATCCTCGCAATGAACGACAACAAACAGGACACCACCCACTTCGGCTATCGCGAGGTCCCCGTAGCGGCAAAAGCCGGGCTCGTTGGCCAGGTGTTTCATGCAGTCGCCGGCAAGTACGACCTGATGAATGATGTCGTCTCGATTGGCACACACCGTTTGATCAAGCGCTTCACTGTCGAACTCAGCGCCGTACGTATTGGCCATTCAGTGCTTGATCTTGCCGGCGGGACAGGCGATTTCAGCCTGCTGTTCGCACCACTGGTAGGCAATGAAGGGCGAGTGGTTTTGGCCGACATCAACGAATCGATGGTACGAGTGGGTAGAGATCGCATCATCGATGCGGGTATGCCAGGTAGAATTACCTACACGCTTGCCAACGCCGAATGTCTCCCGTTTGCCGACGATAGCTTCGACTGCATCTGTATTGCGTACGGACTGCGCAATGTCACAGACAAGGATGCGGCACTGCGTTCGATGCAACGCGTCTGCAAGCCTGGCGGTCGGGTATTGGTGCTTGAATTCTCGAAACCACGCAGCGAACTGCTCGGCAAAGCCTACGACCTATATTCGAAGTTGTGGCCGCTTGCAGGTAAATTGGTGATGAACGATAGCGCCAGCTACCAGTACCTCGTCGAGAGTATCCGTATGCACCCGGATCAGGAAACCTTGAAGGAAATGATGCTGAATGCCGGCTTTTCTCGAGTGCACTATCACAACGTGATGGGCGGCATCTGCGCGATACACATCGGTTACAGGGACTGACCATGTCTGTGGCCCTTCTGCAAAGTGCCATGCTGCTGCCGCTTGAGCTCGCGATAAATCAGATGTTGGCGCTCGATCCGGCAAGCCAGGCGCGACTGGCTACAGTCGCCGGCAATACTCTGGCGATCGAACTGCACAAATTCGCGCTTCCGGTTTTCATCAGCGTGCATCCCGACAAATTGCGGCTGAGTCCACGTCATGAAGGCGTAGCTACAGCAACCTTGATCGGTACTCCGATTGCGCTAGCCGGCCTGCTGTTGCGGCGCCAGCCACTGACAACACTGCAGGGCAGCGGCGTAGAAATACGCGGAAGTACAGGCTTTGTGCAGTCACTACAGCAGCTGTTGCTGCAACTACATATCGACTGGGAGTTCCATCTCGGTCGCCTGATCGGCGATGTACCGACACAGCTGACAGCAGACAGTGCCCGTGCCGCCGGCGATTACCTACAGCGGACGGCGCAGCGCGTGCGCGAAGAGATTAGTGATTTCATGCTGGAAGAAGGTCGATTGCTCCCATCAACTGCGGAACAGGAGCGTTTCGCGGAGGACTTACAAACGCTTGGGTTGCGCATTGATCGCGCAGCGGCAAGGGTTGCCATGCTCGAACGGTAATTGCCATGTTGCGCCTTTGCACACTAATACCACTGTTCTGCCTGCTTGGTGGTACTCCAGCGTTTGCAATCGAAAGCGAAACCACGCCAGTAGTGGCGCTGCGTCTTTCGAAGACATTGCAGAATGGGGGATCGATTGATGCCACGGTGAATGCTAGCTCGCGTGAAGGATTCCGCGAACACGAGCGCAAAATTTTCGAGATCCGTTATGGCAAACGCAGCGGCAGCAATGAATTCATGGGCGGTTACAATATCCAGTTCGATCGTAATGGTTCGCCCGGCAGCGAACACCGGCTCTGGCAACAGTTCCGCCACCAGTTCTTGCTGGATGGCAGCAGCATCGAAAGCTCCATGCGAATCGAAGAACGGTATTTTGAGTCTACTGACCAGCACGGTACGCGACTGCGAATGCTCAACCGCTGGAATAGGGCACTTCCGCATGGCCATCTGTTGCGGCTCGGTTACGAATGGGTATTCAACATGGAGGACATCAGTCGCACGACACAGAGTGGAGTGGCACAGAACCGCCTGATAGCGTCGATTCAACACAACTTCAGCAATGGCGACCGGCTGGAATTCGAATACCAGATGCGATACCTGCACCTGGTGGGCCAACAAAACCGGCTGCAGAACCAGCTGCAACTGATGTACGTTAAGACGCTGTAGCGCACCGATTGGGAGAAGACTCGCAGTAACCAGGCGGGCAGGATGGTTTGCCGTGGTAATGCCCACTTTTTGCCCTCCCCTGCCTTTTCCGCTATCGTGGCCGCCCCTGAACAAGCATCCCTTTCCATGCAGCAATACCGCCGTCTTTTCACGATTTACCGCACTGTCGTGCGCTATCGCCTCGGTGACCTACTCGAAGGCGTCCCGCATGCGGGCGCACTGCGGGCAATATTGGCAC
>Ga0255096_1000162_pt1 | contig 38177 bp, 30 predicted proteins | sample Colum_Atlam_RepA_2_FD_188563 | JGI IMG/M metagenome (GOLD analysis project Ga0255096, IMG submission 188563) | Freshwater microbial communities from Columbia River, Oregon, United States - Colum_Atlam_RepA_8d | ecosystem: Environmental > Aquatic > Freshwater > River | place: USA: Oregon... | reverse complement strand
GCACAACACCTGCGCTGGTGTTCACGGCAATCACATTGCCGGGCGCGCCACTTATCAGCGTGGCTTTGCCGGCCAGCGCTTGCGTCGGCAGCTTCGATGCCTGCGCCGCCCACAGCGGTGCAGGGACGAAGCCGGCAGCAACACCAAGGCCTGTCTTCAGTAAATGTCTGCGATCAATCATTTTCATAAAGCTCTCACACATCCGACAGCACACCAGTGCTGTTGCCGAAGCTCGGCTGCGGAATGCCGAGTTTGTCGAGGATGGTCAGATGCACATTCGCCAGCGGCGTGCGCTCGGGCAGGATCAGGTTCTTGCCGCCCACGTGTTTGCCGTTGGCACCACCAACGAGCACTTCCGGCAGTGGGTAGTTGTCGTGCTGGTTGCTGTTGCCCATGTTGGAGCCGTAGAGGAAAAGCGAGTGATCCAGCAGCGTGCCGTCGCCATCCGGGGTGTCCGCCAATTTCTGCACGAACTCGGCAAAACGCGTCATGTGGTAATGCTGGATGATGGTGAGGCGGCGAATGCGTTCGCGATCGTTGCTGTGATGGCTGACCGGGTGATACGAATCCGGGACGCCAACATGGTTGTAGGTACGGTTGGTGCCTTCGGCCACCATCACATACGTGGCAACGCGAGTGAGGTCGGCCTGATACGCCAACGCGATGAGATCGAACATCATTTTCACTTGTTCGTCGAAGTTGTCGAGTTCGCCCACCGGTGCATCCGGCACGTCAATGTTGGCCAAGTCGCGCGATCCGGCCATGTCGACGCGGCGCTCGATTTCACGCACTGTGTCGAGGTAGTCCGACAGTTTGGCTTTGTCACCGGCACCGAGTTCATTGCGCAGCGCCTGCGTGCGTTCGCTGATCATGTCGAGAATGCTGGCGTTCTTGCGGATGAGTGCATCGCGTTCGGCGGCGGTGTCACCTTCACCCAACAACTGGATGAACACTTTGCGCGGATTGAATTCCATCGGCAGCGGTGTGTTGGCGTTGGCGTAGGAAGTGGTGGCTGCATAAAAACCACCGTTGCCGGCTGCAACCTGAATCGTGGTTTCCGACGACAACTCCAGCGAAGGCAACGCAGTTTGCTGTCCGAGCTGCTGCGCAATCACCTGATCGAGCGTGACCGACATCGACGCACCCTTGGCAGCCGTATCCGGCCGCACGCACGAGAGCCACGTCGCCGGATTCAGTGTGTGCACCGAACCACCGGCTGCCGTGTTTTCCAGATTCTCGAAAGTGGTGACGTAGTTCTTGAGTTTTTCCAGCGGCGACAGGATGTGCCCGAGTTTGAAATCCGCGCCCTTGCCGCTCGATGTCCAGGCATCGGCTTCTTTGCCGAATGGCGTGTTGTTCATGATGGCGCCGTGCGGCAGATAGAAAAAGCCTGCACGCATTTTCGGGTTGGCCGCAGTCTGCGCGAGTGCGGTGCTGGCCGGCACCATCGCATCCAGCAGCGGCAGCGCCAGTGCAACGCCAGTGCCGCGCAGCACAGTACGGCGTGACAGGTGTTTCTTGGTCAGGAAATTCGCCATTGTCGTCTCCCTTGTTCTCGTTATGCGTTCAGTTTTTCATGAACGTTGCGTTGTGTGTCGTAACCCTTTCGTTATTGCGCGCTGCTTGTATCGGTCGTCGCCACTTGCGCTGCCGGTTCCGCTTCTTCTTCGGCGCCCTGCATACGGAAGGCGTCGCTGTTGACGATGCCGGCGATGATCGATGCAAACGTGTAGTTGCTCTCGCCCGACTTGCGCACGATCTCGCGGATCTGCGGCATGTCGAAGTATTCGATCTCGCGATTGAGCGCATACATCATCAAACGTTTCGTCACTGTGGTAGGGAATTGATCAGGCTTGCTGTTGAGGTAGTGGCGCAGATCAATCGGGCCTTTCAACACCATGCCGCTTGAGAGTTGGGTCGTCGGGTCAATTGCTTCCCTCGCCACGATATCGGCATCACGCCAGCGCCCGGTGACGTCGAAATTTTCCAGCGCGAGGCCCGGCGGATCGATCACGCCGTGGCAACCCTGGCAAGTCGGATTGGCGCGATGCGCTTCAAGCCGCGCACGCACGGTGGTGGGCTTCTCGCCTTCTTTTACCGACAAATCAGTGACTACATTCGGTGGCGGCGGTGTCGGCGGCGTGCCCATCAGACGATCGAGCACCCAAGCACCGCGCAACACCGGCGAGGTGCGATCACCATAGGACGTGCGCAGCAACATCGCACCCTTGCCAAGCAAGCCCCAGCGGTTTTCGTTGGCGAGCCTCACCCGACGGAACTGCGGGCCGAACACACCATCGATGTCGTAATGCCGCGCCAGCGCTTCGTTGACGAAGGTGTAGTCGGCATTCAGCAGGTCCACCACGCTGCGGTCTTCCAGCAACACACTGGAGAGAAACAGCTGCATCTCGGTTTCGAAGTTGCTGCGCATGGCGGCGTTGAACGTGCGATCGGCCGGTTCCACCTGATCAAGTTCGTCGAGGTTCAACCACGCGATGGCAAAATTCTTCACCAGTGCCTGCGCGCGCGAATCCTTCAGCATGCGGGCGATCTGTTCGTTGAGCACGGCGGCGTCAGAGAGTTTGTCGTCAGCGGCCAACTGGATCAGCTGCTCATCGGGGCCTTGGCCCCACAGGAAGAACGACAAGCGCGAGGCGAGTTCGAGATCATCGAGCGGACGCGCTTCACCGTCGGCTGGGCCATCGATAGAGCGATAGAGGAAATCAGGGCTGGAGAGGATGGCGGTGACCAGCTCGATCACGCCGGCATCAAAGCCACCCGCTTCGGCACGACCCATCTCATAGAACGGCATCAGCACGTCGAGGTCGCCGGCACTTACCGGGCGACGGAAGGCCTTGGTGGCTAGATTGCGGGCGATATCTTCGGCACAGGCACGCTCTTCGGCGGTTTCACGCGGCTGGCACACCATGACCTTGGCGCGGCTGGCGTTCATCGACAAACCCTTGGGCTGGAACGGCCCGGCGATCTGCATGCCGCCCTTGATCACGGGCATGTCACCGATACGGCCGCCGCCGGCGGTGTCGTTACTCATTGCCCATGAGCGTTCTATATAAGTAGCAGTGACGGTGTGGCGACCAGCAGTGACCGGAACCGTGAAAGCCATTTTGGCCACAATGGCCTCGCGGCCTTGCTGGGCCAGCTTGTCGGTCAGTGCCAGGTCTTCCGGCCCGCCGATGTTGCGGCGCGCCATTTCCACGCCATCCACCAGGATCACCATAGTGGCTTCCGTCAGCATGCCAAACGGATACAGGCCGGCGTTGAGGTTGTCGGCGTCTAGGAAATCCAGCTCGTAGTCGCCGTCGGCCGGGAATACATGGGTAAAGCTCATGCCGCCGCGGGTACCGAGCGGGAAACCATCGCGGTGATTGGCCTGGGCATTGTTGAAGCCCGGGCCACCGCCGGTACCGCCAGTCGCGGCATAAAAGGTGCTGGCCACTTTGGGAATCGGCTGGCCCACGGCCTTCTGAGCCACGCTGCGGGCGGCGGAGAGGTATTGTTCAAGGAAGGACGGCGAGATACCCAGCGCGCCGGCCATGTTGTTGAAACCGTCTACCTCTATTTCACTTGGCAGGATCTGCTTTGGATCCACCTCAACCCCCACCAGGTCGCGCACGGAGGCAGCAAATTCAGTGCGGTTCAGGCGTTGGATTGGCACATGACCGGCAGGTTTGCTTGCTTTGGCGTGGGAATCGACCGAGCTTTCAAGGTGGGCAATCAGGGCGTCGACCGCTTCCTGCGGCGGCTGGTCCTGCCCGGCGGGGGGCATCAGGCGGCCGCGCAGGCGGACAATGGCCTTTTCCCACACTTGGGGGTCATTGCCGGCCTTGCTGACGTCGAGCGCGGCTAGGTCGAGACTGCCGGCCCAATCCTCGTTGTTGTGGCACTTGATGCAATAGGTCTGCAGGGTGGCATGCAGAGGGTCGGCGGCCGGCTGCTGGGCCATAGCCGTTTGGCTCAAAAGCGCCAACCCGAGCCAGGGTGCGCATGCCACGGCCCACTTCAGCGCGAATCCATAAACTGCACGCGGCTTGCGCATACTTCACCTCGTTGTTGTTGTTTTACCCGGCCCTGCAAAAGGCACTTCACGGGGGAGCGAAGAATAAAAGAGCGCCCCATGATACGTCCATCCTGAGCAATGTCACGATGCCTGCCACGTTGCCAAACGCAGGCGGAAGTGCTCTGATCCCCGCCAAATCCCCCAAGCCGGAGGCTCCCATGGAACTGTTAGTCAATAATCAGGTGCACGAAGTAGACGTAGAACCCGAAATGCCACTGTTGTGGGTGTTACGCGACATCCTCGACATGAAGGGCACCAAGTATTCCTGCGGCATCGCCCAGTGCGGCGCTTGCACAGTGCATATAAATGGTGAACCGGTGCGCTCGTGTGTGCTGCCGGCATCGGCTGCTGCCGGCAAGAACATCACCACCATCGAGGGGCTGGCCACCAATGCCGATCCGCACCCGGTGCAGACAGCGTGGATCAAACACCAGGTGCCGCAGTGCGGCTACTGCCAGAGCGGCCAGATCATGGCGGCGGTGGCACTCTTGGAAAAGATCCCCAAGCCGACCGACGCCGACATCGACGCCGCGATGAGCAACATCTGCCGCTGTGGCACCTATGCCCGCATCCGCGCTGCCATCCACGACGTGGCCGGCAACTCCCCTGAAATTGCGAAAGTGTGAGGGTAACTACCATGAATTCACTCGCCAACACCTCCCGCCGCCAGTTCCTGCTCAGCAGCGCCGCCATCAGTGGCGGTTTTGCCCTGGGCTTCACGCTGCCGAACACCAAGGCCTGGGCCGCCGCAGCCGAAGGCCCCACCCGCGTCAACATCTGGGTGGAAATTGCCACCGATGACACCGTGACGATCAAGTACGCCCGCTCCGAGATGGGACAAGGCAGCTTCACCTCGGCACCGCAGCTGGTGGCCGACGAACTCGACGCCAACTGGGACAACGTGCGCATTGAATATGTGGACGTGAACGAACACACCCGCATGAACAACGCCTGGGGCAGCATGCAGACCGTGGGCAGCCAGACCATCCGCAACTCGCAGAGTTATCTGCGGCAAGCCGGCGCCGCCGCCCGCGCCATGCTGGTAAGTGCAGCCGCGCAGCAGTGGAAAGTGCCGGCCAGCGAAATCACCGTCAGCAACGGCATCGTCAGCCACGCGGCGAGTGGCAAACAGAGTGGCTTCGGCGCACTGGCAGCTCTGGCTGCCAAACAGCCGGTGCCCACCGACGTGCCGGTGAAAGACCCGGCGCAGTGGACCATCATCGGCAAGTCGATGCCGCGTGTGGACATTCCGGCCTCCACCAACGGCACCCAGGTGTACGGCGTGGACGTGAGCCTGCCCAACATGGTGTACGCAGCCATTGCGCAGTGCCCGGTGTTCGGCGGCAAGGTAAGTTCGTTCGATGCTTCATCGGTCACCGGCAAACGCGGCATTCTCAATGTGCTGACCATCGACGACGGCGCTGCACTGGTAGTGGTGGCCGACAACTGGTGGCGCGCCAAACAGGCGCTGGCGCAAATCGACATCCAGTGGGATGAACAGGGCAACGGCAAGGTTGACAACAACAGCATCCGCGCGCAATTCGAAGCCGGCCTCACCAGCACCGACGCCGCTCCGCTCGCCAACAACAAAGGTGATGTAGACGCTGCGCTCGCCAGCGCCACCAAGGTGCTGGAAGCCACCTACTACACGCCCTACCTCAGCCACTCGCCGATGGAACCGATGGGCGCCACCGTGCGCATCGAAGCCGGCCAGGCCGAGATCTGGGTATCAACACAATCGGCCGACGCCGTGGTCACTGAAGTGGCCGGCGCACTTGGCATCGAACCCACTGCAGTAGTGGTGCATCGTGTGCAGGCCGGTGGTGGTTTCGGCCGCCGCGGCGGCACCGGTGATTTCGGCAAACAAACTGCGTTGATCGCCGCCACGCTGCCGGAAGGCACGCCGGTGAAACTGCTGTGGACGCGCGAAGAAGACACCCAGCACGGTTTCTACCGCCCGATGGCGATGTACAAACTGCAGGCCGGCCTCGACGCCAACAACAAGATCGTGGGCTGGCGCGCGCGCATTGCCAGCGGCTCGTTGATGAAACAGCGCATCGGTATGCCGCAGCTGCCAAAAGGCATCGACGGCATGGCCACCGAAGGTTTCACCCGCCTGCCCTATTTGATCGATAACCAGGACCAGTCGTACCGCGAAGAACGCACCCACGTGCCGATCGGTTTCTGGCGCACGGTGGGCTGGTCACAAACGCCGTTTGCACGTGAGCAGTTCATCGACGAACTTGCCCACGCCGCCGGCGAAGATCCTTACGCCTTCCGCCTGCGCCACATGGCCGAAGACGAACTCTCGCGTCACATCCTGCAACAAGTGGCCGAAGCCGCCGGCTGGAGCACACAACCCGCACCCGGCCGCTTCCGCGGTATCGCCACCACTGAACCCTATGGCAGTTTCACCGCTGCAGTAGTGGAGCTCAGCGTCAACGACGCCGGCGGCATCAAGGTGCACCGCATCGTGCAAGGCATCAACAGCGGCCACGTGGTGAACCCCGACAACATCCAAGCCCAGTTGCAAGGCGCCACCGTGTGGGCACTGAGCGCCGCCATGTGGGGCGAGATCAGCATCGAACGCGGCCGCGTCAAACAAGCCAACTTCCACGACTACCGCGTGCTGCGCATGAGCGAAATGCCGAAGGTGGAAGTGGTGCTGGCACCAACAGGCGGCTTCTGGGGTGGTGTGGGTGAACCCGGGCAGGCACCGCTGTTGCCGGCGTTCTGCAATGCAATTTTTGCAGCAACCGGTAAACGCGTGCGTGAACTGCCGATGCAGAAGATGGGGTTTGAGTTGGTGTAACGGCTCGGCGCTTTAGTACTGACTATTTCGGGCGGGCGGCCTTTTATTGCAATGCGCACATCTGCAGGGAGAGCGGGGTGGACAGGAAATTACGAAGGATCGGAGAAAGCCTGTTTGTAGCACAGCGTGATAAAGGGCCGCCTTCTAGTGAATATTAAAAGGCCTGAGAGGGCCTTTTTTATGGACTGTTAGGCGGAGATGGAGAGAGTTAAGTGAAGTCTGAAAGGGTTCTATTCAGTATATTTCTAGCAGTTTGGTTGCCTGCAATTTGTCATGGTGCGCGCCTGGAAATCGAAGAGACTGAATTAAGTGAATCGGAACTCAAGGATCTGCAGACTTTGGCTAAATACGACAAAGAGCTATTCCACTACACCAACAAAGCTAGGCGTTATTACGAGGTTGAGGATGGCTCTGAAAGTAAATTTCTGAAGAGAACCGAAGTAATCTTTGAAATGAAAGATGATTACTACTTTGGCGAGTACGTCTCATACACGGTAACTATTGAGTCAGGAAATTCTGGGACGATTGTCAGTTATCGCTTCTATGCGGGCACCTCATTTTTTGGCGACGCCGTGGCGATGATAACGCCTCTTTCAGACGTAATTAGAACGACAAGAACCTGTGGAACCGATGGATGTGCCACTGATGTATATAGAAATAGTGAAGCTATTTATAAGGAACAGACTCATTAAAGCCATCCCGCATAGCAAGCAGTTCGAGTCGTGTGACCTGCTTCAACAACGCCTGCCAATCATCAGGCGGATTGCCATTTTTCAGCATCTTGCCGAACACCAGGTAAGCATCGTCAACGCTGCCGTACGCGCGCTTGGTTGATTCATCGTTCACCCATGCGTACGCGATGATCTTGCTCTGGGTGTGATAGCGGAAGAACAGGCGATACTGCTGGAAGAATTTGGCGCGGTGCCAATGTTTGTACTGATCGCCAAGCGTCATGCCCTGGCGATACTCCGGCCGGTCCGGTTCTTGTGGAATGATTTCGAATACCAGTTTGCGGATTGCAATCAGCCGTTTGGTGGCGTTCCTGCTCGCATATCCCGCAGGGTCTTTGCGGCGCAGCTTTTCAACGTCCTTGGTCAGCGTCTGCAGCTGCTGAAGAAACAGCGGATGTGCGAAGAGGGTCCATCCATTTACCACCATGGCACTGATTTCTCCGTGGGCTACTCATCGTCTTCCGACAGTGATTGATCAAGATCGACATCCTTATCCCCCACCAATTGATTGATGCGATCCACCAGCTTCTTGTCGAAGCTGCGCAGCTGGCGCGGGTTGTTGGCGATGTCTTGCGCGAGGAAGCCCAGGAATTGCCCCAGCACCGGATCGTCTGCGGTTTCTTCGGCGCGGGTCAGCACCACTTCGCCATCCTGTCGGATGGTGTAGTGGATCTTGTCGCGCTTGCCGAGCTTGAGCGCGCGGCGCACTGTCTCCGGCACTGTGGTTTGGTAGCGGTCGGTCAATGTGGATTCGACTTCGAACCGGGAACGGGCAGCCATGATGCTTGCTCCTGCTTGAGTGCCATGCCGGGATTGTAATGCACTTGCATTATATTGGGCAATGCATCTGCATTGTCAAAAACATGTAGGGCGGGCTAAGCGACCCAGCGTTACGATCACAACATAGCAGGACTTTCGGGATATGCCGGGAATCCGGTGTCTCAGCCACAATTTCTGAACCACATTCAACAAGGACAGCAAACCCCCATGCACGAAATCATCTGCCCCCACTGCAGCAAAGCCTTCAAGATCGACGAAGCCGGATACGCCGACATCCTCAAGCAGGTTCGCAACAGCGAATTCGAGCAGCAGTTGCACGAGCGGCTGGAGTTGGCTGAGCAGGACAAGCGCAATGCAGTGGCACTTGCCCAAGCCAAAGTGGCGAATGAGTTGCAGCAAGCCGCTGCCAGCAAGGACACCGAGATCCAGCAGCTGAAGGCGACGCTCGATGCGGCCGAAGTGGCACGCAAGCTCGCCGTAAGCGAAGCACTGAGTGCGGTGGAGAAACAGCGCGACGCGCTGGCGAACCAGCTTGAGCAGACGAAACAAGCCAACAAAGCGGCTGCCGAGTTGGCGGCGGCGAAGCTGGTGAGCGAGCTGCAGAATGCTGCCGCTGCCAAAGAAGCAGAAATCCAGAGCCTGAAGACGCGCATTGAAACCAGCGGTGTGGCGCAGAAACTCGCCATCAACGAGGCCGTGGGCGCAGTGGAGAAGCAGCGCGACGAACTCAAGAGCGGGCTCGAACGCGCGGAGCTGGAGAAACAGCTGGCGGAGAAGTCGCTTAAGGACAAGTACGAGACCCAGATCAAGGATCGTGACGATACGATCGAGCGTCTGCGAGACATGAAAGCCCGACTCTCCACCAAGATGGTGGGCGAAACGCTGGAACAACACTGCGAGACCGAATTCAACCGCCTGCGCGCCACAGCATTTTCGAAGGCCTATTTCGAGAAGGACAACGACTCCCGTACCGGCAGCAAAGGCGACTATATCTTTCGTGATGCGGATGAGGCCGGCACCGAGATTGTCTCAATCATGTTCGAGATGAAGAACGAGAACGATCGCACCGCCACCAAGAACAAGAACGAAGACTTCCTGAAGGAACTCGACAAGGATCGCAACGAGAAGGGCTGCGAGTACGCGGTGCTTGTCTCGCGGCTGGAGCCAGACAGCGAGCTCTACAACACCGGGATCGTGGACGTGTCACATCGCCACCCGAAGATGTACGTGGTGCGGCCACAGTTCTTCATCCCCATCATTACTGTGCTGCGTAACGCGGCCCAGCATTCACTCAAGTACAAGAGCGAACTTGCGCTGATGCGAGCGCAGAATATCGACATCACCCACTTCGAAGACCAGATCGACGAGTTCAAATCCGCTTTTGGCCGTAACTGGCGCCTTGCGTCAGAAGGCTTCGTTGAAGCCATCAAGCGTATCGATGACGCGATCAAGGATCTGGAGAAGACGAAAGAAGCACTTCACAAGTCAGCTAACAACTTGCGACTCGCCAATGACAAAGCCGAGGATCTGACGATCAAGCGGCTGACGCGCGGCAATCCTACGATGGCGGCGAAATTCCGCGAGTTGAAGGGAAGTGATGAGTCGGGGGATGAGTGAGTGAAGTGATGTGCGGAGATAGGCGAGGAAGACCGTTGTCAGGTTCACAACTCGCTGACACCTAGCACCCAAGCTTGCTCAACACCCTCTCCAGCGCCACATCCGTAGGCGCTTCCCCATCCACCACCAGATCCGCCTGCTGGCGCCAGATGTCCAGATAGTGTCGATACATCGGCACCACACTTCTCTCGAACTGCGCTTCCACGTCGGTGCGGGTGCGGCCGCGTTCCACGGTGTCGCGGGTGATGCGACGCTGTTTGCAGTGGTCCAACGGGGTGTCGATGAAAACCCGCAGATCAAACCGCTGCATCAGCTCCGGATGGCTGAACAGCAGGATGCCTTCGAGAATAAGGATGTCGGCCGGTTGCAGCTGGCGGGTTTGGTCGCTGCGGGTGTGGCGGGTGTAGTCGTATACCGGCACTGCAACGGCGTTGTTGTTGCACAGCGCGTGCAGGTGCGTCAGCAGCAGTGAGTGTTCGAGTGCGTCGGGATGGTCGTAGTCGGTTTGTTCGCGTTGGGCCATCGTGAGATGGGATTGGTCGCGGTAGTAGGCGTCTTCATGGATGACGGCCACGCGGTTGGATGACTGCTCCTGGCTCAAGGCCTGGCTGAGTGCAGTGGCCAGCGTGGATTTGCCGGTGCCGGAGGGGCCGGTGATGGCGATGATGAGTTTGTTCAAGCAGGGTCTTCGACAGGAATTGCGCGGCTGATTGATTGGAACTTGCGTGCAGTTGTGGCGTCAAGCGATGATCGCCACATGAGTTCAGGTGTCCCCACTCTCAGCCTCCACGATTTCACCGGCAGCGATCCAGCACGCCGCGCGGCGTTCAGTGCGCGCCTGTTTGAAGGGCTGAAGCGCTACGGTTTCATCATTCTGGTTGATCACGCGGTATCGCCTGCTGCCATCAGCCATGCCTACGATCTCTCCGCCCGCTTCTTTGCATTGCCCGAATCAGTGAAGCGGCAGTACGCCAAGGGCCCGCGTGGTTATACGCCGTTCCGCACTGAAACTGCCGTGGGCCAGAAGGCGGCTGATCTGAAGGAGTTCTGGCAGATCGGTCCGGAGCGCGCGGGCGAACAAGTCCAAGGTGCCACCGAACCCGCCAATGTGTGGCCGCAGGAACCGGCGGAGTTCCGCAGCAGTTTTCTGCAGCTGTATCGCGGCCTGCAGGAAACCGGCCGCCTGTTGCTGGAAGCACTGGCACCCGCCCTGCAGCTGCCGGAGGGTTTTTTCTCCCGTATGGTGGACGACGGCAACTCGGTGCTGCGGCTGATCCACTACCCGCCGGTGCCGGCCGATGCCGAAGGCGGCAGCCTGCGGTCGGCGCCGCATGAAGACATCAACCTGCTGACGCTGCTGGTGGCAGCGCAGGGCCCCGGCCTTGAACTGCTCGACCGCGACGGCCGCTGGTTGCCGATTGATGCCGGCCCGGCGGCGCTGATCGTTGATTCCGGCGACATGATGGCGCGGCTCACCAATGACGTGATCCCCGCCACCACCCATCGTGTGACGAATCCGCAGGGGCCAAACGTCAGCCGCTATTCGATGCCCTTCTTCATGCATCCGAATTCGGATGTGATGCTGGAGTGTCTGCCCTCGTGTGTTGGCACCGGGGCGAAACATGCACCAATACGGGCCGATGTGTTCCTCGAACAGCGGCTGCGCGCCATCGGACTCATCCGCAACTGAGCCGCGCTGTGCAGCGGCCTTGCCTGCATCGCGCACCGATAGTACAAGGGCGTTTATTCCCTGCTGCTGCGTAGTTTCCCACCATGAGTGACATTCTTCGGGGCCTGCCCGGGCTCTGCATCCTGCTTGGCATCGGCGTGTTGCTGTCGATGAACCGGCGTGCCATCCAGCCACGCGTGGTGCTGTCGGCATTCGCGACGCAAATCGTTATTGGCGCATTGGTGTTGTTTGTGCCGTGGGGCCGGGCGGCACTGGGTGCGGCGGCGGCTGGTGTGGGCCACGTCATCGACTACGGCAACGACGGCATTGCCTTTGTGTTCGGCGGTCTGGTGGGCGGCAAGATGACCGAGCTCTTTGGTGGCGACGGTTTCATCTTTGCGCTACGCGTGCTGCCGGCCATCATTTTCATCTCGTCGTTGATTGCGGTGCTGTACCACCTCGGCGTCATGCGCTGGCTGGTCATTGGTCTGGGTACGCTGTTCCAAAAGGTAATTGGTGTCAGCAAGATTGAATCGTTTTCGGCGGTGACAACGATCTTCCTTGGCCAGAGCGAGATGCCGGCCGTGCTGCGGCCGTTCACGCGCCAGCTGCAGGGGCCGGAACTGTTTGCAGTGATGGCGAGCGGCATGTCGGCAGTGGCGGGCTCGCTGCTGGCCGGTTATTCGGGGCTTGGTGTGCCACTGGAATTTTTGCTGGCGGCGTCGTTCATGGCGGTGCCGGGTGGTTTGTTGTACGCCAAGCTGATCTGCCCCAGCACTGAACCGAGCACCATCCAGTTTGACGAAATCCACTTCGAGGAAAAACCCTCAGCCAACATGATCGAGGCCGCTGCTGCCGGTGCGGCGGTGGGCATGAAGGTGGCGGTGAATGTCGGTGCGATGCTGATCGCCTTCATCGGGCTGATCGCGCTGCTCAACGGTGTGGTTGGCGGCCTGATGGGCTGGTTCGGCCATGGTGAACTCGATCTCGAAAGCATCGTTGGTTACTGCTTTGCGCCGGTGGCCTGGCTCATCGGCATACCGTGGGGTGAAGCCGGTATCGCCGGTAATTTCATCGGCCAGAAACTGATCCTCAACGAGTTTGTCGGTTATGTGGCGCTGGCGCCCTATCTGCAGGATGCAGCCACTGTTACCGCTGCCGGTCTTACGGTGCTGTCGCCGAAGACCATCGCCATCGTGTCGTTTGCGTTGTGTGGTTTCGCCAACTTTTCGTCGATCGCGATTCTCATCGGTGGTTTCGGCGTGGTGGCGCCGGAGTTGCGCGCCCAAGTCGCCCGTTACGGCCTGCGGGTAGTGGTGGCTGCCACGCTGTCGAATCTCACCAGCGCCACCATCGCCGGCATGTTCCTGGGAGCAGTGGGATGACCGCACTCATCGACAAGGCGTTGATCGACGCAGCGCGTGCCGCCCGCGAACATGCCCACGCGCCGTATTCGCAGTTCAAGGTTGGCGCCGCACTGGCCACGCGCGATGGCCGCGTGTTCCTTGGCTGCAATGTCGAGAACATGTCCTACGGTCTTACCAACTGTGCCGAGCGCACTGCGTTGTTTGCAGCGATTGCCGCGGGCTATCGCGCAGGCGACTTCGTGCAGATTGCCGTGATCGGCAACACCGCCGAGCCCATTCCACCTTGCGGTGCGTGTCGGCAAGTCATGTTTGAATTGGGCGGACCAGCGCTGGCGGTGTTGCAGGCGAATCTTGCCGGCGCGGTGAAGCGCACAACCGCAGCAGAATTGTTGCCGGGGGCGTTTGTGCTGCCGGCGAAATGATCCGTGTCAGAGAAACAGCTGTCAGAGCCACATTCATGCAGGAGCCTTTCATGTTGAACAAAAAAATGTCGCACGCCATGGGAAAGAGTTTGCTGGTGGCGGCCATGGCGCTGGTATCCGGCAGTGCATGGTGTGCCCATGCTGTCAGCGCCGGCAAAGTGTTTGTTGAACCACCCACGCTGATCTCGCTCGGATTTGAATGGCCACTCAGCGGCGATGACAACCGCAATGCCACCGCCAGCATCGAGTATCGCAAACGTGATGAGGCCGACTGGCATCAGGGTCCGCCGCTGTTGCGTATCGGTGGCGAGCGCATCAATGAAAATGCGCTGCAGTATGTAACGCCAAACCTGTTTGCCGGCAGCCTGTTCGATCTTGAACCCGATACCGACTACGAAGTGCATCTGGTGATGTCAGATGCAGACGGCCTTGCGGGCGACGCGGATCAACGGCTGGTTGCCAGTACACGGGCGGAGCCGGTGCCCTCTACTCGTGGCCGCGTGTATCACGTGTATCCGGCCGACTATAAAGGCGAAAAGCTCCAGCCTGCCTTCAACAATCTGCTGGGGGCCTACTACACGGGCTTCTCCGGCTCCGACAATTTCAACAGTTATCCGCCACGGGTGCGGCCGGGCGACACCATCCTGATGCATGCCGGTGTGTACAAGGACAATCGTTATGCCTACCAGGGCGGCTTCGGCACCATTTCCAGCGGCACCTATTTTCTGACGCAGAGCGGCACTTACGAATTACCCATCGTCATCAAGGCAGCGGGTGACGGCGAAGTGGTGTTCGATGGTGATGGCGCCTACAACCTGTTCAATGTGATGGCCGCCAACTACAACTACTTTGAGGGACTCACGTTCCGCAATGCCGAACTGGTGTTTCAGGCAGGAATCAAGAATATCGCCGGCTCCTCCGGACTCACCATCAAACATTCACGCTTCGAGAATGTGGGGCGCGGCATCTACACCGATTGGTCAGGCTCGCGCGACTACACCATTACCGACAACGTGTTGATCGGCAAGTTTGCACCCGATCAGCTGATGGGTTTTACCGGCCCGGTGTGGGAGCCCTATTTCGGCCCAGACGGTGCGCCGCCGCTGGTGTCGGAATATGCGATCAAGGTGTATGGCGCCGGCCATGTAGTGGCCTACAACCGCATCGAGAACTTTCATGACGGTGTCGATGTGGCCACCTATGGCAATCCGGATGGCTCGCCGACTCCAGTGCGCGAGCGTATGCCGGTCTCCATCGACTTCTACAACAATGACATCAGCCACATGGAAGACAATTGCATTGAAGCCGACGGTGGCGCCCACAACATCCGCATCTTCCGCAATCGCTGTTTCAATCACGGTCACCGCGCGCTCAGCGTGCAGCCCATGTTTGGCGGGCCGGCCTATTTCATTCGCAATGTGGTGTATCACGCGCCTGAAGGCGGAGCGGTGAAGTTCACCGCTTCATCGGCCGGCATTGTGGTGTATCACAATACGTTCATCGCGCCGGTGAAACCCATGTTGCTGGCGGCGTCCAATGTGCATTACCGCAACAACCTGATTCTCGGCCAGAGCGGCACGCCGGAGATCTTTGCGGTGGAAACCAATACCAATTATTCAAGTTCGGATTACAACGGCTTCCGTCCCAATGACGGCAGCGAGTTTGCATTCGAGTGGAGCACTCCGCCGCGCTCGATGATGGCGAACTTTCCGGGAGCAGCCGGCAGTGCGACAGAAGTGGCGCCACTGTCGACGCGCGCCCAAGCAGATCTAGAAAGCAAAGCGCGGGAAGTGCGGCGTTTTGCAGATCTCGCCGGTTATAGCGCAGGTAGCGGCCAGGACAGCCACAGTGTGCTGGTTGATTTCGACACCTTCGTGAATGTGAAACCCCCGGGGCCTGATCCGCGCACACTGTACAACCCGCAGGATTTTGATTTCAGTCTTGTGGAAGGCTCTGCTGCGGTTGATGCCGGCATCACGCTGCCGGGGATCAATGATGCGATGACTGGGTCGGCGCCGGATCTCGGCGCCTATGAGCGTGGCCTTGCGGCGCCGCATTACGGGCCACGCTGACACAATCAGTAGCTGCAGGAACCGCTGCAGATCGTGGTAATCGACCTGGCTCAACGTCTCAATTGCAGCAGTGGTGTAATTCAAGCGAACATCACAGCATGTCTTCGAGCCCTGCAAAATACCGCGCGCCCAGCACGCTACACCTGCCTCCCGGCCAGTGGACCACCGTGCTGGACTGTCTGTGTGACCACTTCTCCCATATCAGCCGCGTCGAATGGCTAGACCGCATGGCGCGCCAGCGCGTGTTCGACGGAGACGGAATTGTCGTGGATATTCACACGCTGTATCGCGAAGGACTCGCCATCCGCTATTTCCGCGAAGTGGCCTACGAAACGCCGATACCATTCACCGAAACAGTGCTCTATGCCGATGCCGATATCGTGGTGGTGGATAAGCCGCACTTTCTGCCGGTGACGCCTGGCGGCCACTATGTGGAACAAACGCTGCTGGCGCGTTTGATCGACCGCTTTGGTAATCCACAGCTGTCGCCACTGCATCGCATCGACCGTGCTACCGCGGGGTTGGTGTTGTTCTCGGCCCGCAAGCAGAACCGTGCGTTGTATCAGGCGATGTTCCGCGATCACGCCATGGCCAAGCAGTACCAGGCGATTGCGCCAGCACTCACGCAGCTGACATTCCCGCTGGTGCATCGCAGCCGGCTGGAGAAGGGCGAGCCGTTCTTCAGGATGCACGAGACAGCAGGTGAACCCAACAGCGAAACCCGTATCGACGTGCTGACGCGGGGCGAGCGCAATTGGCACTACCTGCTGACACCGATCAGCGGCAAACAGCATCAACTGCGCGTGCACATGGCGGCGCTGGGGGCTGGCATCGTCAACGATGATTTCTATCCGCTGCTGAACAAGCAGGCAGCCGACGACTTCGACCACCCGCTGCAACTGCTGGCACACACGCTGGCATTTACAGATCCGCTGACGGGAGAGGAGCGGCGGTTTGAGAGTGGACTGCGGCTCAACACAGCGCTGCTGTGAGATGCTCCATCTCGGGTGTGGAAAGCTCCCGGTGCTTGCCACTTTCCAGTTCACCCAAGGCTACCGCGCCAAAGGCCAGCCGCTTGAGTTTGTTCACCTCATGGCCCACTGCCTTACATAGCCGCCGCAGCTCGCGGTTCTTGCCTTCGTGTAGCGTGATGAACAGATGCGACTCCTTGCCGCTTAGCTTGCACACAGTGATTGCACTGGCCTTCAGCAATTCGCCATCATCCTGTACGCCTGCCAACATTTGGTTGATGGCGTCGTCGCTCACTTTACCATCAACACTGACGAGGTATTCGCGTGGGATGGCGTTGACGGGTTCGGTGAGAAAGCTGGAGAGTTTGGTGTCGTTGGTCATCAACAGCAGGCCGCTGGTCTGCATGTCGAGCCGGCCCACCGCATGCAGCGTGTGCAGCTCAGGAGGCAACAGATCGTAGATGGTTTTGCGGCCTTTTTCGTCGCTGCGGGTAGTCACATAACCGCGCGGTTTGTGCAGCGCGATGCAGGTGCGCTGCGGCTGCTGTAGTGCATTGCCATCCAGTGCGAACTTGTCGCTCTCGGGCACTACGGCAAATTTCGGATCTTTGACGATGCGGCCGTTGACGCTGAGCCGCCCGGCTTCAATCCATTCCTGCGTTTGCGTGCGAGAGGCGAGACCGAGCTTCGACAACGCGCGTACCAGCGGCACGGTGCCGTCGCCAGTGGCTTTGTCGCGCAGCTTGTTGTTGGCGGCCTGCCATACGGAACGGGAATTTTCCTTGCTGCGGTCATTCATGCGATGGATTTGCCGGCGATAGAAACAGGACTGCACTTTGGCAAAGAAGCCGTGTAGTGGCAACATTGCCGAGCAGCCATCGCAAGTGCGGCACTATGGCCTACACGGATTCAATCGTCGGCTTTGGTCATTCGCCGCATAATCGCTGCGATAGCACAGATGCCCGTTTATCATAGCCCGACTTTCACACCCAAGGAGGTTGTATGTTCTCTTTCCGCCGCTCGCTCTTCGCTTGTGTACTGCTGGCTACCGCTGGCACCACCCTTGCGCAGCAAGATCTTGGCATCGCCAAGTATGATGACGCCGGGCTGCTGACCTATCCCACTGATTTGTATGCGTGGATACAGACGGCTGCGTCAGTGGGCAGTGACTACAACGAGAATCCGATCGATGTAGAGAATCCTGGCACCATCGGCGTGGTGCAAATGGAGCCCACTGCTTACAAGTACTTCATGGAACACAAGGAATATGCCGATGGCACCATGTTCCTGCTGAGCTTCTACAAGCCACAGCGCAAATCAGATCCGCAGCTGCAGGGCTTTGTGCAGGGCGACCTGGTGCAACGCGAGATCCATGTGATCGACAAGACCCGCTTCAAGGAGACCGAAGGCCATGCCTTCTTTATCTATCGCGGCGACACCACCAGTGCGACTGTGTTCAACTCACCCGGCAATGTATGCGTAGCGTGCCACGTACCCGAAGGAAAATTCGACGGTACCTTTGCGCAGTTCTACCCGGACATTCGCGCCAAGCTGGGTATCGCGCCGGATTGATGAATGTTGCGCGCATAAAAAAGGCGGGCTCAACCCGCCTTTTTTATTTTGCTGAGCCGCACGACTACTTGCAGATATCCACCACGCAGATTGAATCCAGCGTACGACCTTCAGGTGGCACTTCCAGACCTTTGGCGATCATCAGCTCACGAATGAGCTTGGACGTTTCAGGATGTGACTGCGCAGATTGCACACCCACACGCACCAGTCCCTCGGCATAATCGATGGCCTGCCAAGTGGTCCCGGCCAGTTTGTTGAGCGAATCGCGACTGCCGATGTCACGCAAGCCGAGATCGGCGCCGGCATCGGCCAACATCTGTACGGCATAGGTGCGGCCTTTGTGGGCAGCTCCCATCGCTGCGGTGCGATGGTCTTCGCGGTCCTGTGCGTTTACGTCGTTGCCGAGATCGATCAGCATCTTGATCGCTTCCTTGTTGGCAGCTTCGGACCATTCGAATGTGACCCCTTCAACCCAGGCGATGCCGGAGGCCACCATCAACGGTGTCACGCCCAGTGCCGTGGTCATCTTCGGATCGGCACCGTATTCCAACAGCAGCTTCATCAGTTCGAGGTCACTCGATTGTGAGGCGCGCAGAAAAGGCGTGGCGCCGTTCTCATCAAGCCACTGGTGGGTGAAGATCGTGCGGGTTTCAGTGCTGGACGCCATGCGTATGTTCGGATCGGCGCCTGCGGCCAGTAACAGCTTGATGTAATCCAGATGATCAATGTCCGGTTTGCGGGTCGGGTAATCACCGCCTTCGATGTTGCGGTTATCGGTGGCGATGTACAGCGGGTTCCAGCCGCCTTCGTTGGCGATGTTAGGATTGGCGCCGTGTTCGAGCAGGTACTTGCCGAGCTGGTAGAACCGGTTCTGTGTGGCGGTGAGCAGCGGAGTCCAGCCGAATTCGCTGACTTCATTGATATCGGCACCTGCCTCTATCAGCACTTTCACCGATTCCGGATCGTTCTCTCGCACTGCGAAGTGCAGCGCGGTCAAACCACCACGACGCATCTTCTTCGGTGCAGTGCCTGCGTTCTGGTTGGCAGCAGCCTGCGTCTTGTTGCGTGCTTCCTCTTCCATGAAGTCCTTCAAGAGGTCGGGCGGCATGCGTTTCATCAACTCTTCGCGGGTGACTTCTGCCGATTTGTCGTCGGCGGTTTTCAGCTCATCCGGCTTTTCTTCGGCCTTGCCGAGGCCACTGTTTTCGTAGAAATCGCGGATGCGCTCGCGGGCAGTCGGCGCCAGGTACGGATTGTTGCGGCCTTCGTTGTTGCCTTTTGAGTTGAGCGCGATGTCGGCACCGGCCTCGATCAGGGCCTGTACGGCGGGTGCATTGCGGTTGGCGGCAGCCCACATCAAGGCGCTGGTGCCGCGCAGATTTTCAACAGCATCCACGGTGGCGCCATTAGCGATCAGCATCTCGATGGTGGCGACATCGCCAGTGCGGGCCGCCATCATCAGTGGTGTTTCGCCATTGGCCAGCGTCTTGTTCACGTCGGCGCCCGCCTTGATCAGCATGGCGGCCACGTCTTCGTTACCGGTTTCTGCCGCCAGTGCGAGCGGGGTAACGCCTTCACGGTTGGCGGCATTCACATCGACCTTGGCTTTGACGAGGTAGTCGACGATCTGGGTATTTTCTTCATATACCGCCCACTGCAGCGGCGTGGTGCCGTCGCGCTCGACAGCGTTCACGTCGGCTTTGTTGCGGATCAGATTGCGCACAGCAACGGGATCGCCGCTCTGGATCGCAGTGGCGAGTTCCGACAGCGCCAGCGCAAACTGCACGGTACCGAGCGAGCCAGCGAGTGTGGCGGCGATAACGAGTTTTTTAAGTTTCATTGCAATTCTCCTCTTGCTACGCGGTTGCTCACACGAGTCCCGGCAGAAGGCCGGTGGAATCACCAAAGCTGTCCTGCTGGATGCCGAACAGGTCGAGCACACTCAGCAGCATGTTGCTGGTTGGCACTGTCTTGCTCTTGAAGGCGAGGTGCCTGTCGCCCTGCAGTTTGCCGCCGGCGCCACCGAGCAACATCATCGGCACATCAAAGTGATGATGCTGATTGGAGTTGCCCATGTTGGAGCCGTACAACGTAACCGAGTTGTCGAGCAACGTGCCTTCACCGTCCTGGATCGACGCCAGTTTGTCGGCGAAATAGCCGATCATGCTGGCGTGGTAGCGATTGAGGATTGCGTACTGCGCAATGCGGCCCGGATCTTCCGCATGGTGCGAACCGCCGTGGAAGCTGATATCAGTACCCGAGTCCGGATAGACGCGGCCAGTCAGATCGCGCCCCATCAGCAATGTGCCTACACGGGTGATGTCTGCCTGGAAGCACAGCGCGAGCAGATCGAACTGCAGCTTGATGTGTTCGTCGAACGATTCCGGCACGCCATAGGGCACATCTATGCTCGGCACTTCTGCCGACTTCGTCATGGCAATCTGCAGACGGCGTTCGATTTCACGCACATCTTCTGCATATTGTTCAAGACGCACACGATCAGCGTTGCCGACCTGCTGGCCGAGTTTCGCCAGATCCTGCGTGACAGAATCGAGGATGCTGTTCTGCTGAGCCCGACGCAGGGCACGCTCTTCTGCCGTGCCTCCGCTGCCAAACATTTTTTCGAACACCACCTGCGGGTTGATTTCCATCGGCAGCGGACGTTTTGGCGACGACCACGAGATCGTGTTGGTGTAGATGCAGCTGTAGCCCTCGCCACAATTGGTGGAGTTGGAACCCGGATCTTCTACCGCCAGCTGCAATGAGGGCAGCAGGTTGGTTTGGCCGATGTGTTGCGCCAGCACCTGATCAAGCGTAGTGGCGACTTCAACATCGGCGCCGGCGGTTTTCTTCGGCTTCACCCCGGCCAGAAAAGCCGATGCAACGAAGTGGTCGGCACCTGTGACGCCCGGAGGGTTTTCGGCAGACGACGACCACATGCCGGTGGTCAACACAATATTCTTGCGATGCTTTTCGAGCGGCTTGTAGATGAAGGGAAACTCAAATCCTTTTTCACTACCCTTCGCTTCCCAGTGGCCAGGCGCAGCGCCATGCGGAATGAAGACACCAGTGAAACGCAGCGGTCGCAGTTCCTGCGCCTTCGCATTGGTGATGAAGGCGGGAAACATGGAGTCCAGCAGCGGCAGCGCCAGTGCAGTACCGGCACCGCGCAGGAAGGTACGACGGGCGAGGGCTTTCTTGGTAACAAACATGACTACAGACCTCCGATTGTTGCTACTTCGGGTGACTTAGGCGCGGATTCAGACGTTTGCGCCGGCTCTTTGGTGTTGTACTGGAAGCCCTTGCTGCGCACGACTGCGGTGACCAGTGCGTGGAAGCGGAAGTCGCCTTTGGCGGCCTCTGCCTGCACTTTGCGCACCAGTGGCATGTCCTGGAATTCCATGCCTCGGCCAAGTGCATAAGTCAGCATGCGCTGCGTGGCGTTGCGCAGGAAGCTTTCCTGATGGTTCAGCAGGAACTTCGGCAGATCAGCAGCGGTTTCGACCTTGGTACCGTCGAAGATGGTGCCTTTCGGATCGATAGAGCTGCCGTTGTCTGCAGTGCGGAACTTGCCGACGGCGTCGAAGTTTTCCAGTGCGAAGCCGATAGGGTCCATCATGTTGTGGCAACCTTGGCAGGCCGGATTCTGGCGATGCTCTTCCATACGTTCACGCATCGATGGCACACGGCCATTGCCAGCAGCGTCGGTTTCTTTCGCTTCCAGTGCAGGCACGTTTGGTGGCGGCGGTGGCGGCTCAACGCCAATCAGGTTGGCCAGCGTCCAGTAGCCACGCATCACCGGCGAGGTACGGCCGGGCTGTGCGGCAACAGTTAGCATGGAGGCCTTGCCGAGAATGCCGCGACGAATAGCCAGATCGCCATCAAGTTCAACGCGACGGAAACGTTCGCCTTTGACGCCGGGAATACCGTAGTGCAAGGCGAGTCGCTCGTTGACGAAGGTGTAATCGGCAGTCAAAAGATCCGTGACCGGGCGGTTTTCACGGATAAGGCTGTCGAACAACAACTCGGTTTCGGTGCGGAAGGAATCGCGCAGCAGGTTGTCGAAGTCAGGAAACTGGTCGACTACTGGCACATGCGCCGACAGGTTGCGCAGCGCCAGCCACTGTCCAGCGAAGTTTGCAGTCATTGCCGACGAGCGCGGATCTTCCAACATGCGGCTGACCTGCTGCTCCAGCACTTTGTCGTCGCGGAGCTTGCCGGCTTTTGCCAAGGCAAGCAGTTCCTTGTCGGGCACACTGCTCCACAAGAAGAACGACAGGCGCGATGCAAGATCAAGGTCGCTGATACGATAGTCTTCGCCCACTGCGACGTTGTCGGGTTCCTGCTCGATGCGGTAGATGAACTTTGGCGATGACAGTACACGCTGCAACGCCATTTCGATTCCGGCATCGAAGTTGCCACTCTCGCGGCCGAGGCGGTAGAAGCCCATCAGTGTGTCAATATCTTCCTGTGTGCTGTACCCACGGTAAGCCATGTCGGCCAACTGCGTGATGATCTGATTGGCGCACTCCATTTCCTGATCATGGTTCTGCGGTGTGCACACCATGATGCGCTGGCGGCTGGGCGCATTGCCGGTGCCGGTGACGTTGTAGGGTCCGTCAACGCGAACGGAGCCGACGTGTGGGAACCACGTATAACCCGGCAAGCCGCCGGTTTCGATGGTGCTGCGCTCGAAGTCGTTGTTCATGTCGACACCGGGAGCAAAATTGGTGGCAACGAAGGTGATGCCGATTTCGTGTTCACCGGCGGCGAGCGGCAAGGTCACATCCAGCGTCGGCAGGTTCTCGCCGATTTCTTCGTCGTCATTCCGCTCAAAGTTGCTGCGGACAACGCCAAGCTCGCTGTCCCAGTCGAAGGTTTTCACCAGCTCGCCATCGACCAGCACCTGTAGTTTCTCGCCACGGATATCGCCAAAGGGGCGGTCACTGCCCATATTGCCGAGCGTGATCGCGAAGGTCTTGAAGGTGTATTCGCCATCAGCCGGGAAGTTATGCGTGAATTTGATGCCACCGCGCGTACCGAACGGCAAACCTTCTATGCGATAGTTCTGGTTGGCATCTTCTGCAGCGCGGTAAAGCTTTTGGCTTGGAGAGTTGTCGGTGCCAAGTGCCAGTTTGCTGATCTTGGCCGACGCACCCAGATAGGATTCAAGCAAAGCAGGCGACAGTGTCAGTGTGCCGGCCTGGTTGTCGAAGCCGCGACTGCTGTCATCAGCCGGGAAATAATCGGCCGGGTTGATCTCGACACGAAGCAGATCACGGATGGCATTGCCGTACTCGGTCCGGTTCATGCGGTGCAGCCCGGGACGGCCGGCCTTGATGTCGGAGTTACTGTCGATGTCTTTTTCAAGCGAGGCGGCGAAAGCCTGCATCACGGCATTTACCGGACGCTCTTCACCGACCGGCGGCATCATGCCGGCGCGCAGGCGACGGATCACCTTCTCGCCGAGTTCAGGATGCAGATGGATGTTGTCGGGAGCAATGCCTTCAAGGTCGATGCCACCAGCATAATCGTCGATGTTGTGGCATTTGGTGCAATACTGCTCCAGCATGTTTGCTTCGGCTGCTGTTGCACCCTGCCACACCAGCATGGCACCGGCAGCAACACCGGCAGCAAGGGCACGCATCACGAAAGTACTTTTGTGGTTGAAACGGTGCATGACGCTCTCCTGTAGACCTTTATCGGAATACAGGCTAAAGGTGGAATGTGATAGAAAAAAGGCGGAATTCAGGCTTATTTTTAATGAAATGCGAGTTAGTATGTTTGCTGAATTGCTGCTGTTTAAACAGATAATTCGTTGGTCTGTATTTGATCCAGATTAAACTTTTTTGCGTAACGGAAACCCGTCATGTTGATCGCTGCGCTGATCAAAGGTAACACTTGCTGGCACTGTCCCGCCCTCGGCGGCAACTCATCAGCGGTTGCTGGTCTCGTGCTGCTGCGTCAGCGCCTGTGGATGCTGCTGATCGCATCGCTTGCTGCAGTCGCCTCCACCGGGTGGGGGCAGGAACCCGAGGCAGCAGCTGCCACTGACATTGATATCAGCCAACTCATTTTCGAAGCAGAGATCCTGAGTTCGACAGCGGAACCGGCAAGCACGAGTGAAGCCGGTGCCGAGGATGCTGCGTCAGCACCTGCAGCGGATGCGTCAACTACGGCTGCCGTGGGCGATGCGGCATCCAATGCGTCACCCGCTACCACTACTGTCGATATACGCCGCTATCAAGCTGCCATTGCCGACCTGCAAGCGACTGTCGGCCCCTATTCAGATCCGCTGCGAGAGCAGTACCTCGGCCTTGGTAAGCAGTACCAGCTGCAAGGCGAACATGAAAAAGCGATTGCCAGTTTTGAAAGCGCGATGCACATCGACCGCGTCAACGACGGTCTTTTCACGCTGCGACAGCTAGCGTTGGTCGAGAACATGATCGAGAGTTACACGGCGCTGGCCGATTTCGACGAGCTCAATGATCATGAAGAATATCTTTATTACATCCAGCAGAAGTCCTACGACGCTGATGACCAGCGTCTGCTGGCGGCCAAGGAGCGCTGGGCTGACTGGAACGTGCAGTCATTCCTGAAGGAGGGCACAGTCCGCAATTACGCTGACGGTATTGCCCCTACTAACAGTGTCTCGATGGGCACGCGTAACGATTATGTTGCCGTGCAGAATCCCAACAACGGCAACATCGTTTATGTACCGCGCAACCAGATGGGCAATGTGATGAACAGCACCAGCATCACAGACCTCTACATGCGCAGTACGACTTACGCAGTGCCACCCGAGATGCTGGTGGACGAACGCCTTCGCCGCGCACGTGATCTTTATGAAGAACTGATCGAAAGCCGGGACGCGGACTACCAGGCGAGCCATGGTGTGCAGATTGAGCACAAGGTGGCCAACATCGCCTACGCAATCAAAAGGCAGCTCGATTCCATGCGCAGTGCTGCCGAGGAAAACTCCCTCGACTTCAACCGCATCAGTGCGCCTGAGCCTGTCATACCGTTGATTTCGTCAGGCTACACCAAAAGCCGTGAAAGTCTTGAGGCCATCATCAGCAGGCTGGAAGCAGCGCCGGATACTGATCCAGTTGAACTCGCGCGCGCCTTGATCAATCTCGGCGACTGGAACATGAGTTATGAACGTCTGCAGCGTGGTCGGGGGTCTTATGAAAAAGCCCTGGCAGTATTGACGGAGGCAGGAGTCTCCGCAGATCGCATCGACGCCATCTTCAATCCTTCACCGCTGATACCGGTGCCGGGATTCGCATTGCATCCATACAGCCGCTCGTTCTTCGGCATTGCGGCCGGCGCAGCTCTGGATTACGACGGCCACATCGACATGACGCTGACGCTGAACAACAACGGCGTTATCAAATCTCCCCGCATAATCGGCACCTCGTCCGATACCACCCAGCAACTGCGCTCGCTGCTGTTGGATTATTTGCGCGAACAGCGCATGCGACCTCTGGTGCAGGATGGTAAATTGATGAAAGAATCGACGCTGGTTCTGCGTGTCCATTATTCCGGGTGATTGATCCGTCAATGCGTAGCATTGCCCTCCTCCATGGCAGCCTGTTCATTGCTTGCAGTTTGCAGGCAGCATCCGCCATTGGCGCCGAAGAGCCTAATCTCGACCTGCTGCTGTTCGACCCGGTGCCACTGGCCATCATCGCAGTTCCCGCCGACGCGGATACAGGCCATGAAGCGACTGAAGCGGAAGATGCACAGCCGCCTTATCAAAGTGAAGAGCTGCTGAGGGTTCCTGCTGCCAATGCGCAGAGCATCCAACTCGCATTGGCCAATCTCACCCGACTTGCCAAAACCACTAAAGCAGACAATCTGCCAGCCGACATTGCGCGGTACGAAGGCTCACTGAAAGCACTTGAACAGGCAGGCAATGCCTACTCAATGGCGCTGCCTGAAACGCTGACGAGCCTGGCGCAGGCTTACGAAATGGCCGGGGATTATCCGAAAGCACTGACGCTTTACGAGCGCGCCAGCCATATCATCCGCGTCAACGAAGGCCTGTTCACCCTTGGGCAGGAGACCATTGTTGAACACATGATCAGCAACTATCTGGCGCGCGGTGATGTGATTTCCGCTGATCAGCAGCAAGAATACCTGTATAACCTGCGCCGCAGGGTGCTTCCGCATCACAGCCCCGAATTGATCAAGGCCATGCAGGATTATGCCGGCTGGAACTTGCAGGCTTTCCAGTACTACTCACTGCAGCCTCTGCAAGTGGCAGCAGCACCGGCGGCAGTCGATTCCGAAGACGCGGAGGCTTCATCTCCGCCGACTCCGACAGCAGCTGCTGCCGCGCCGCTAGCCGATCTTGATGACTTCCGTATCCAGCGCTTATTGAACGCCCAGTTGCTGTACAAGGAGATCAGCAGCCTGCTGCTCGCCAATTTCGGCATCACAGATCCGCGCCTGCCGGACAATGAACTGCAGCTGGCTGCGGCCAACTACCTGTTCGCCACCAACGTGATCGCACGCGGCGGCTCGGCTTTTGACGGCATGCAACAGGGATACGAATCACCGGATCTGTCGGTGCGTCGGCTGGGGTACGGCGATGGACGCGATTCGATGGAGCGTCGCGTCGATTTCCTGCTGAAGACCCCGGGCACGCCTCCCGAAGTGATCGCCAAAGCCAGGCTCGATCTGATCGACTGGATGATTACCACCCGCAGTCGCAGCGACATACAGGTGGTGTTTGAGCAGGCCTACAAGGATTACGCCGATTCAGGCGCCACGCCGGAACAAATCTCTGCTCTGTTCCATCCGCTGCTGCCAGTGAGTCTGCCGGCAATCGTGCCGCAGCGATTCACTCGCGCCTCATTCGATCTGTCGGCAGATGTTGCTTTGCAATACCGCGGTTTTATTGATATTGAATTCAAGGTCAACAAGATTGGCGATTCTATGTCGCCGAAGCTGCTCTTCAGTTCGCACGACACGCCCAAAGACGTGGCCGATATCCTGCTGCGTGACATTAAGCGCGCCCAGTTCAGGCCCCGCATGGTAGACGGCAAACTGGTGGATGATGATCATCTGGCTGTGCGTTACTACTACACCTATTGAGTGGCTGTGACGTGGGTTCGACAACACCAGGATTACCGTCATGAAATTGCAGACATAAAAAAGGCCGGATGTACCGGCCTTTTTTATTGGACTGTGTCACTTGACTGCGGGGTGCTTACACCAAGCGATAACCCAGCTCCGCCAGTGGCATCTTGCGAACACGCTCGCCGGTGGCATTGAAGATCGCATTAGCGACTGCAGCCAGAATCGGCGGCATCGACGGCTCACCACCACCGGTAGGCGGGAACTCGCCGGCAGGGATGAAGTAGGTGTCGAGTGCTGGCGTCTGCGGCATGCGCAGCAGCGGGTACTGGTGGTAGTTCTGCTGCTGGATTACACCATTGTTGAAGGTGATCTTGGCGTTGAACAGCTGGCTCAGGCCGTCGATGATGCCACCTTCAAGCTGGCTTTCTGCAGCCGACAGGTTGTGGATGAACCCAAGGTCAGCCACAGCCCACACCTTATGCACTTTCACTTCTTTGTTGGCGCGCACTTCGACTTCGGCAACCTGGGCAACGTAGCCCGAGTGGCAGAAGTAGAAAGACAAACCCTTGGCGCGACCTGGTTCCGACGGTTGATCCAGACCGGAGCGCTCGGCAACGGTACGGATTACGTTGGCTGCGCGGCCGCGGTGCATGCCCTGCGGGCTTTCGGACGGATTTTCGTCACCCAGCGTATCGAGCATGAACTGTACATGGCCCTTGCCGGAAGCAACTGCGAGCTCATGCACAAAGCTCTGGAACGAGAACGCCAAGGCGTTGGATGCCGGTGCGCGCATCGGACCGGTAGGGATGCCGTTCTGGAAGAGCGTCTGTGTCAGCTTAAGGTTGGGCACGACATCCATCGGGAAGATGCTCGGCGCCAGATCAGCGCTGGTCATCGGGCCGGTACCGTTGCCGGTGTGGCTCATGAAGTGATCCTGGAACGCAACCAGCTTGCCGTTGGTATCCAGTGCTGCCTTGTAGGAGTGGAAACCACCTGGACGATAGAAGTCGTGTGTCATGTCGTCTTCACGGGTCCACTGCAGTTTGACCGGACGACCTTCCATGCGTTTGGCAATGGCAGAGGCTTCGAACACGTAGTCATTGGCCAGCTTGCGACCGAAGCCGCCGCCGATGCGGGTCATGTGCAGCGTGGAGTTGACCGGTTCAACACCGGCAACCACTGCAGCACCAGCTTCACCACCCTGTGGAATCTGTGCCGGAGCCCAGACTTCGATCTTGCCGTCTTTGAACAGCGCAGTGGTGGTTTCCGGTTCGAGCTGGGCATGTGACACGTATGGATATTCATAGAATCCTGCGACGACCTTGGCAGCGCCCTGCATCGCGGCAGCAACATCGCCACGATCGGCTGGTGCACGCTGGGCATTGGGGCCCGGAGGACCAACGTTGACCATCAGCGGCTGACCATCCTGCTCGGCAAGTGCCTGTGCGCGGGTAACGAGATCATCCCAGGTTGCAGTTTCAGCAGTGCTGGTATCCCACTGCACTTCGAGCTCGCGCTTGGCCTTGATGGCAGTCCAGGTGTTCTCGGCAACAATGGCCACACCACCGAAGTGGGTACCGCTGTTGGCGCTGAAGAAGCGTGCATCAAGGAACGGTTCGACGATGAATGCATCAATCACGCCTGGCAGCGACTTGATATGGGCTTCATTGAACGATACCGCTTTGCCGGCGATCTGCGGCGATTTGGTGAAGGTGGCGTAGACCATGCCTTCCATTTGGGTGTCGGCACCGAACAGCGGTTTGCCGGTAACGATTTTCAGGTTGTCGACGCCAGTGAAACGACGGCCGAGCAGTTTGAACTGGCTCTGGTCTTTCAGTGTCAGCGAAGCAACTTCCGGCACCGGCATCGTGGCAGCCAGTTCAGCGAATTCGCCGTAGGACCAGGATCGGTTGGATGCTGCGTGCAGCACTTTGGTATCGGCAGTGGTCAATTCGGCAACAGGCAGCTTCAGCTTTTTGGCTGCAGCGGCAAGAATCATGGCGCGGGCAGTAGCGCCGGCCTGACGCATGCCCATCCAGTTTTGCGGAGTGGACAGTGAACCACCGGCGAACTGGTTGCCACCGTATTTGGCGGCGTCGACATCAGCCTGGACAACGTCAACGTCGGCCCATGCACAATCGAGTTCTTCAGCAATGATCAGCGGCAGACCGGTCTTGATGCCCTGGCCACACTCGGGGTTCTTCGAGAACAGCGTGATACGGCCATCCGGTTTGATCTGTACGTAGGCGCTCAGGGTGGAAACATCGGATGCGGCATCAGCTGCAAACGCTTTGCGACTGCCCATGGCACCAAAGCCACCGAGCACAAGACCACCGCCGACCATGCCGGACAACTTCAGGAAGCTTCGGCGTGATACCTCAGTGGATACAGCGACGGGGGCGTCGTTATTGCCGACCAGCTCATGGAAGAACGATGGCAGTTCAGGCGGCAGATGCGTGTTTTTCATGTTCATGCGCGTTCTCCGTTGGCAGCAGCAGCGTCATAGAATGCGGTTGCAGGTTGTTGGCCGGCAGCAACTTTGATGGCGCGCTTGATGCGGGTATAGGTGGCGCACCGGCACAAGTTGCCGGACATGGCCGCGTCAATGTCGGCATCTGTCGGGTTCGGATTGCGAGCCAGCAGCGCGGTTGCACTCATGATCTGGCCAGCCTGACAGTAACCACATTGTGGAACGTCTTCAGCTACCCATGCCTGCTGAACCTTGCTCAGCGTACCGTCGGTGGCCGCAATGCCTTCGATGGTAGTGATGGCTTCGTTAGTGAGGTTGCCTACCGGAATCTGGCAGGAGCGCACCGGTGCGCCATTCAGATGCACGGTGCAGGCGCCACACTGGGCAATACCGCAACCGTACTTGGTGCCGACCAGGCCGAGCGTATCGCGCAGAACCCAGAGCAGCGGGGTGGAAGGATCTATCGTCCCGATATCCAATGTTTGACCGTTGATTTGCAAAGTTGCCATGACAACTCACTCCCCCTTTCAGTTAGAAGACTTTCAGTACTTTCGATTGATTACACGCGATTAATTACACGATTAATTACACGATTGACTACACAATTGCTTAAATGACTGGCGACATTCGGTTTGTTGCAGGAAATCCACGAGATGGCGCTGATAAAGCGGCCAAAAAGTGGCTCAAAATAATCCAGCGGTCTGCCTCAAGGCAAGCGCTATCTTGGGCTCCAACCGCGCCGCTATACTGACCGCCCCTAGCTGTTTGGCCTTCCGGACCGCCGACGATACATCCTGTCTAAATGACCAACGTATTCACAACGCCGCTGCTGACCCCACTGCTACGCCTTGCTGCGCGCGGCGGGCTGCGGCTGGCAGGGTGGCAGACGGGCATCGCCCAAGCGCCGTCACCGCCCTATGTATTGATAGGCGCTCCGCACACCAGCAACTGGGACTTCCCGCTGATGCTGGCAGCAGTCCTGCTGCTGGAACAAGATGCGCGCTGGCTTGGCAAGGACACCCTGTTCCGGCCGCCTTTCGGCGGTGTGATGCGCTGGCTCGGCGGCATACCGGTAGACCGCTCATCCCCGCAAAATCTGGTAGGCCAAATGGCCGCCGTCGTCAAAGACAATCCAGGCTTGATCCTTTGCGTATCACCCGAAGGCACCCGTAAAAAGGTGGAGCGCTGGCGCACCGGCTTTTATTACATAGCGCTGGAGGCCGGCATTCCAATCGTCATGGCCGTGCTGGATGCTGACGCGAAACAAATTCGTTCTCTGGGCCATCATACACCCTACGGGGACGCGGAACGTGAAATACCCGAAATTCAGAGCAGATACCGGGGATTTAGCGGCCTTCTCCCGGAAAATACCGTCAATTTACCTGATTAGCCGCTATTGTTGTCAATAATGGACATCCATCAGCAGCAACGCGCAATGGGTGCCCATTACGACCTGCCAAGTCACGGCTCAACGTGTAAATGCCCCATCATGCCGACCTCGGCATGATCCAGAATGTGGCAGTGGTACATCCACATCCCGGGGCGATCGTCGAACTTCACCGCCAGCTTTAGCTCGCTGTGCAACGGCACATCGACGGTATCCTTCCATTCGAGCACCCCGTCAGCGGTATCAAGCACCTGGAAGAAGAAGCCGTGCAAGTGGAACGGATGCGAGAAATCGGTGTCATTGCGCACCGTCCACACCTGAGTTTCACCGACCTTCGCCATGATGGGCACAGCATGTTCGTGATGCACGCCGTTGATTCCCATGCTGACGTCTTCGTTCTTGTCGTAGCCTATCGTCAGATTCAGCACCTGCTCTTTTGCGCCGGTGATGTCGAGTGGCAGCAGGTCGTCGCGAAGCTGTTCGGGGATTGCTTCCGCGCTGACCGCCGGCTCATCTACCGTGACGATATTCAACAGGTCTTCTGCCAGCCGGTTATACGTGCTGCCGTAACCGCGATCGGTCGGGTACCACCTCAAGACGCCATGGGTACCGGGCGCATCGGGTGGCGTGAAGACAAAATCGAGCCGCTCACCCGGCACCAGCTTGAGTTCATTGACGGTTCTTGTGCGTGAAGCAAGGCCGGACTGGCCGCCAAGCAGTACCAGTGGCGAGCGGCGGTAGCGCAAGGTGTAGTAGCGCGTGCGGGCGGCGTTGATCACGCGCCAGCGCTGCTGTTTGCCTTGCCGCACTTTCAAGGTCGGCATTACCTTGCCGTTGACCAAGAGCACATTGCCTTCGCGACCAAAAAGGTCGCCGAAGCGGCCGCCGACTTTCGGCCCCTGCAGCTTGCCATCTTCATCAATGCTGATGTCGGACAACAACAGCACCAGTTCATCACCGAATACTTTTGGCTCTTTCGGATCTTCCACGACCATTGGCCCATACAGGCCATAACCCACCTGCGCGGCCGAATCGACATGAGGGTGGTACCAGAAAGTGCCGGCATCAGGCACGACATAATCGTAAGTGAATTCATCGCCGGGATTGATCAAGGGCTGCGTGAAGCCGGGCACCCCATCCATGGCATTGGAGATGCGCAGTCCATGCCAGTGGATGCTAGTGGGAGCCGGCAACGAATTCTTGAAGTGGACGATCAAGCGGTCGCCGACGTTGAGTTTGATCAACGGGCCAGGCAGGTAACCGTTGTAGGTCCACACCTGCGTCTTTTTGCCAGGCAGGATTTCCATCTCCTTCACCATGGCTTCCAGATTGAATTCGAGGATAGCGGGGTCGGGGTTCAGGTCTTCCGGCTCCGGCAGTCTCAGGTCGCTGTCCCAGCCGTCGGGCTGCGCTGCCACGGCTGTCGCCCACAGCGCTGTCACCGCTACCAAGCACTGCATCCTCTTGTTCATGAGCATCGCCACTTAAAAAATGTTTTTTATTTACATTGTTAAATGTAGGGCCGAAGACTGACAGGTTTCCAGTACTCACCGCCACATCCATCGTGGTTTCTTGTTTATTGCTTGATTCAGCGCAATCGGCTACGTTCTGGTTTATTTGCCTTCAATATCCGCCATTTATGAACACTGCCTCTCCTGCCGCTTCCAACAATGTTTTCTTGCGCTACCTGCTGTGGCCACTGGTGGCACTGCTTGGCGCCGGCGCACTCAGTGGCATTGCCTTCAACCGCGGGGAATCGATCAACAGCCTGTGGCTGATCGTCGCTGCCATATGTGTTTATGCACTTGGATACCGCTTCTACAGTGCGTTCATTGCAGCAAAAGTGTTGTCGCTAGATGGCACCCGCGCTACGCCTGCAGAGCGTCTTGCCGACGGCCGCGACTACATTCCCACGCATCGCTGGATAGTGTTCGGCCATCACTTTGCTGCGATCGCCGGTCCCGGCCCACTGGTGGGCCCGACACTGGCAGCGCAGTTCGGTTATCTGCCTGGTACCTTGTGGATCCTGATTGGCGCCGTGCTCGGCGGCTGTGTGCAGGACTTCGTCATCCTGTTCTGCTCGATCCGCCGCAACGGTCGCTCGCTCGGCCAAATGGCGCGCGATGAACTCGGAGTGATTGCTGGTGCAGCAGCACTGGTCGGGGTGCTGGCGATCATGATCATTCTCATTGCCGTGCTCGGACTTGTTGTAGTCAACGCTATGCGTCACAGCCCGTGGGCCACATCGACGGTTGCCGCCACGATTCCGATCGCCATGCTGATCGGCCTCTATATGCGCAATCTGCGGCCGGGCCGCGTCATTGAAGGATCGATGCTCGGCTTTGCGCTGCTGCTATTTGCCGTGTTGGGCGGCCAGTGGATTGACGGTAGCGAAACGCTGCGCGCCTGGTTCGACTACGACGGCCCGCCGCTGGCGCTGATGATCATCGTGTACGGATTTGTTGCAGCGGTATTGCCCGTGTGGCTGTTGCTGGCCCCGCGCGACTACCTGTCCACCTTCATGAAAATCGGTACCATCGTGCTGCTTACGCTGGCCATCCTCGTACTGCGGCCGCAGTTGCATATGCCGGCGCTGACTCAATTTGTCGACGGCACCGGCCCGGTATTCGGCGGCAAGATCTTCCCGTTCGTGTTCATCACGATTGCATGCGGTGCAATCTCCGGTTTCCACGCGCTGATTTCGTCAGGCACTACGCCGAAGCTTCTCAGCAATGAACAGGACGCCCGCTTCATAGGTTATGGCGCAATGATGATGGAATCGTTTGTCGCCATCATGGCGATGATTGCAGCCAGCGTGCTGGAACCCGGCATCTACTTCGCGATCAACAGCCCGGCCGGTCTGGTTGGCGCCGAGGCCGCGCAGGCAGTAGCAACCATCAGCAGCTGGGGCTTCCCGGTGACTGTTGAACAAATGCAGATGCTGGCTCAACAGATGGGAGAAAACTCACTGTTTGCCCGCACCGGTGGCGCACCGTCACTGGCCGTGGGCATGGCCAGCATCTTCGGCAGCGCCTTCGGCAACTCGCTGCTGGCGGTGTGGTACCACTTCGCAATCATGTTTGAAGCCCTGTTCATTCTCACCACGGTGGACGCCGGCACCCGCGTGGCGCGCTTCATGCTGCAGGATCTGCTCGGCAACATAGTTCCGGCGATGGGCCGCACGTCGTGGTATCCAAGCGTGTTCATCTGCAGCGCACTGGTTGTGCTTGGATGGGGCTACTTCCTTTACAACGGCACCATTGATCCGCTTGGCGGCATCAACAGCCTGTGGCCGCTGTTCGGCATCGCCAACCAGATGCTGGCAGCAATTGCGCTGTGCGTTGCCACCGCTATCATCGTCAAATCGGGCCGTGTCCAACACGCCTGGGTGACGGCGGCACCACTGGTGTGGCTCGTTATTGTCACCACTGTGGCCGCGTGGGAGAAATTGTTCAGCCCCGAACTGCGCGTTGGTTTCCTTGTGCATGCCGAAGATCTGCAAGCACAGATCGCCAGCGGCAAGATCACCGGCAACGCCATCGCTTCCACCAAACGCCTGATTTTCAATGACCAGCTTGATGCTGCACTTACCGCGTTCTTCCTGATCGTCAGCTGGATCGTGGTTATCGAAACAGCACGGATCTGCGTTGCCTACATCAACGGCAAACAGACTCCGACTTTCACCGAAACACCTTACCAGCGCACACAACTGGTGGACTGACGATGACACTGCTGGCGATCGCCAAGACGTTGCTGCAACGGGGTTGGTGTGCACTGCGCGAGATCAGCGGTGACGATGCCTATGAGCGCTATGTTGCGCATCACGCTGCCAGCCATCCCGATGAGGCGCCACTCGATCGTGCCGCATTTTTCAGGGAAGAACAGAAACGGAAGTGGGATGGCGTGAGGCGTTGTTGCTGATTTGGCCGTTATTCAACGCATAAAAAAAGCGGCTGATCTCAGCCGCTTTTTTGTTGGAGTCTTGCTTTTTCAGGCTTGCAACCTTACATGAACTCGAGTAACCCCATGATCACAAACGCCAGCAGGATGCTGCTGGTGATCACACCCTTCACCGTGGTGAGCACACCTTGTTTGCCGAACAGCGCATTGGCTTCGAGCGCCGCGATCAGTGCGACAACGATCCAGCCGCCCATCGTCAGGCTTGGATGACCGTAGCCGGCAGCAGAGCCGATGAAGTGCGGACCTGCCAGCATGCCGAGAGCCATCGGGCCGGAGAACAGCACATTGTGGCGTGAGGCGAGTGCGGCCTTGGCGCCAGCTGCAGCAGCGTCGCCACCCTGCACGATGCCCAGTGCGATCTTCTGGTTAGGCCAGATCACCAGCCATACGTTGAGGAACATGATGGTGGCAAGCAGGGCGCCGACAATAATGTAGCCGTTGAGCTGGCCATTGCCATGCACATAGCCGAGCAACACAAGGCCGGTGAGGAAGGTGAACATGGCGCCCCAGCGGAACCACCACAGCGCGCTGGGGGCCAGTTTGGCCTTGGCGTCTTTCAGTGCTTCCGGCGTGGCAGCCTTGAAGTAGCCGCCTTGCACGAAGTTGAAGTAGTACAGCATTCCGATCCAGCCGATGCCGAACAGCAGGTGGCTCCAGCGGGCAAGGATCATGAGCAGGGAGAGCAGGGTCATGGGCGTTTCCTCTTCGTCATTTGTGTTGTAGTTATGGGTTGGAGCGGTACGACACTGAGCTGCCGGAAGAATAGAGCGCACGTGGCACCCGACGCAACAACACAGCAATTGTGGGTATGGTGTGCCGACCCATAAAAAAGCGGCCCGGAGGCCGCTTCTTTTGTAACCCGAAACACGCTTATGCGAAGTTCGCGTTGACGAAGTCCCAGTTCACCAGCGACCAGAAACCCTCCATGTATTTCGGGCGCAGGTTGCGGTAGTCAATGTAGTAGGCGTGTTCCCACAGGTCCACGGTCAGCAGGGCTTTGACGCTGCTGTCGGTGAGCGGAGTGGCAGCGTTGGAGGTATTGACGATGGCGAGACTGCCATCGGCTTTCTTTACCAGCCAGGTCCACGACGAGCCGAAGTTGTTGATCGCGCTGTCGGTGAACTTGGTTTTGAATTCTGCGAACGAACCGAAATTTTTGATGATTGCATCGGCAATGCCGCCCTTGGCTTCGCCGCCGCCGTTCGGGGTCAAACAGTGCCAGTAGAAGGTGTGGTTCCATACCTGCGCAGCGTTGTTGAAGATGCCGCCGCTGGAGCTTTTTATGATGTCTTCAAGCGACTTGTCGGCATCAGCGGTGTTCTCGATCAGCGAGTTCAGTTTCACCACGTAGGCGTTGTGGTGTTTGCCGTGATGGAATTCGAGAGTTTCTTTCGAGATATGCGGCTGCAGCGCATCAATAGCATAGGGCAGCGGTGGAAGTGTAAAGGCCATGACAGACTCCTGGGGTTGGTAAAAACATGGGCCATCGCAATGCGACCAGCGGAATTGCAAGTTTACCTGCGCAGACACGCCGGGGAAACGACTGCTGATCGCGCAAGTTGTAGGGGTAATGCGGGATTTTCAGCGCGGTTCGATTGCGCGCAGATGACGTACGACAGAGACCGCAGCACCGAGCCAGCCCAGCGCACCGGCCGCCATCGCGACAAGGAAGCCTCCCTGCAAGCCAAGGCCACCCAGCTCGAAAGCAGGATCGTAACTGACCAACAAACGCGACAGCGGGCCACCGAACGCCCACAGGCTCATCTCGACCAGTACCAGCGCAATCAGTCCACCTCCCACGCCATACCAGAAGCCGGTGTACAAGAATGGACGAGCAACATAGGAATCAGTGCCGCCCACCAGTTTGACCACAACGATCTCGGCACTACGGTTGGCAATCGCCAGCCGTATCGTATTGCCGATCACCAGCACGACACCCAAGCCGAGCAGTCCGGTCAGCCACAGCGCCAGCTGCGTCGCCAGCTGTACGGCGGCCTGCAGCCGCTGCAGCCACTGCAGATCGAGCTGAGCCACATCGAGACCGGGCAACGTTTGCAGGAACTCATACAGCGCTGTCACTTCCGTGGCGTCATCGGTCGCTGGCTCAATTGTGATCACTGGCGGCAGCGGATTTTCATCAAGCCCGGCCAGCGCTTCGCCAAAACCGGATTTCTTTTCGAATTCCTGCAGTGCTTGTTCAGGTGTGATCAACGTGGCTTCGGCCACATCGTCGCGCGCCTTCAGTTGCGCCACCAGATTGTGTAGTTCAGCCGGATCGCGCTCTTGCATGAACAAGGAGATGCTGCCGGTGCGATCAACACCGGCGCCGAGCAGTGTGAGGTTCTGCAGCAACAGCCACAGCGCCAGCGGCAATGCGAGCGCAATGCCCATCACCGTACAGGTGAGCAGCGTGCTGATCCTGTCGATCAACAGGCGGTGCAGACTATCAACCGCGGCGCCCTGGTGCTGAGCCAGCGCAGCCGCGAACATGCCGAGCGGTTGTGCGGCCGTGGCAGGGCGTGGCTCGCTGCGTGGCCGATTATCGCGATGGGCGGCCATTAATGCGCTCCCTTCACGGCATTACTTCCAGATCCACTGGCAGGACCTGCCGCGATCAGCCGGCCCTGGTCGAGTCGCAGCATGCGATGACGCATGCGCGAGATAAGATGATGATCGTGGCTGGCGACAAGGACGCTTACTCCAACCTGGCTGAACTGCTCGAAGAGACCCATTACTTCGGCGGCGAGTTCAGGATCAAGGTTGCCGGTCGGTTCGTCGGCGAGTAGCAACGAAGGCTTGTTGACGACCGCGCGCGCTATCCCGACGCGCTGTTGTTCTCCGGCCGACAACGCCAGCGGATTTTGGGTTTCCTTGCGCAACAGGCCCACCTTGTCGAGAGCAGCACGCACGCGGCGCGATGCTTCGCGTGGGTCATAGCCGGCAATCTGCAACGGCAAGGCAACATTGTCGTATACGCTGCGATCGAACAGCAGCTGGTGATCCTGGAACACCAGACCGATGCTGCGTCGGTAATAGGGCAGCTGTTCACGCGAGAGTTTGTTGAGGTTCTGTCCGTTGACTACAAGCTGCCCACCGCTCGGCAATTCCATGCGCATGATGAGCTTGAGCAATGTGCTCTTGCCGGCGCCGCTGTGGCCGGTGACGAAAGCAAGTTCGCCGTC
>Ga0255096_1000160_pt1 | contig 38452 bp, 34 predicted proteins | sample Colum_Atlam_RepA_2_FD_188563 | JGI IMG/M metagenome (GOLD analysis project Ga0255096, IMG submission 188563) | Freshwater microbial communities from Columbia River, Oregon, United States - Colum_Atlam_RepA_8d | ecosystem: Environmental > Aquatic > Freshwater > River | place: USA: Oregon... | reverse complement strand
CCGACGGCTTCCACCGAATCCGGCATTACGGCCTGCTGGCAAGTGCCAGTCGCAGGGCCAACATCGCGAGGATCCGGACCCTGCTTGGAGCAACACAAACGGTGACGCCCCCCGAAGGGCCTGTCGAGTTCGTCCCGCTCACCCTGCGCGAACCATGCCCCTGTTGCGGTGCGCCGATGCGGATCATCGAGATCTTCCGGCGCGGGCACACGCCGCGCACACGAGCATCACCGCAGGAGCAGGCCGCATGATGAAACGCCCATCCCTCAGCCTGATCCACCGCCAGCGCCCCTTCGGACCTGCATGGCCTTGATTTGCCCCCAGCGCAAAAGTTCGCCAAATTCGGCGGATGGCCTCCCAGCTTCGAGGCTCAAAGCCGCGGCAACTGACGAAAAAGGCCAGGCTTTCGCCGGGTGTCCCGAACTACGGGGCCCGCTTTTGAGCCATGTGAACCACGCCATCGGCGCTCTTTCCCCATAGGCAGCGCCACGCCCCCCGCGGCTTCGTCCTGCCGAGGTTTGTCAACGTGGACCGCCAACACCCGGTGACGACCATCGCGCTGCGGTCCACGTCGAAAAATCTTCAGGAAAGCCGCCACTCAGGGCGCGCCGCGTCTACGTCTGCAGCGAACCAGTTCCGGCTTAACTGTCCGTCATCTCAGACCGATCAGTCGATCAAGATTGGCGAAATACAGCACCTCGACTTGCCGCAACACATCGATTGGTTCGGCCTCGAAAGCTTCGGCGACCAGAAAGTCAGGGCTTTCGACCGAGATCGACCATTTCCCCGGATGCGGGTTGAACGCGCAGCCGGGGAAATGCATGTGATGGTGCCAGGGGGTCATCTGCTCTTGCAGGACGGCAAGGTGGTTAAGCACCTGCGATGGTGGCACGAGGCCCGCTGGCTGGCTGGAATCCAGAATATCCGCACCGTGCAGCATCTTGACGAGATCTTTGTCGACTTCGGGAAAGGCATTGCCGCAGTCGGAGATGTAGGGGATCGCGGCGGTATCGTCTTCGATCACAAGGGCATAGCCCGTGAACGGGTTGTGCAGGCAGCCGGGCGATAGGACATGACTGTGCCAGTGCTTGCCGTCTTTGGCCAAGTTTTGGGCCAGTGAAAGGCAATCACCTTGCGCAATCTGCTGATAGGTAATGCCGCGATGGGTGACAGTCATTTTCTTGCCTTGGCGTAGATACTACAACGAGGAACGGCCACACGGCGCGATCGGCAACAAGGTCCCGATCATGCTGACGAAATCAGGGGGCGTCACCAGCCCGTCACCCTGAGCGAAGCCAGAAAACTCTGCCTTCGGGCGGTCCAACGTTGGGGGGGCACCCCATATCTTAACAAACTCTGAATCGACACAAGCTAACCCATTGATTCTATATAACCGCAACAGGCGTCGCACTGACGGACCCCCCCTTGCGGCTGCAAGCCTTGGCGGTGCATTCTGGCCGCCAAATTCCAAAGGGGTGCGGGTGATGATTCCAGTCAAGGGCTATGCGGGGCAAAAAGTGGCCGTCCTCGGTCTGGGCCGCTCTGGCCTCGCCACTGCCCGCGCGCTTGCAGCCGGCGGCGCCGAAGCCCTGCTGTGGGACGACAGCCCCGAAGCCCGCGCCAAAGCCGAAGCCGAAGGTTTCACCTGCACAGACCTGACCCGTCAGTCCGCCTTCGATGGCGTCGCTGCCCTGATCACCAGCCCCGGCATCCCGCATCTTTACCCGAACCCCAACAAAGTCATCGCCCGCGCGCTGGATGCCGGCGTGCCGGTCGACAACGATATCGGCCTGTTTTTCCGCAGCTTTGCCACGCCGGAATGGGACAACTTCGAAACCACCCCGCGCGTGGTCTGCATCACCGGATCAAACGGCAAATCCACCACCACCGCGCTGATCCACCACATTCTGCAGGTCGCGGGCCGCCCGACCCAGATGGCCGGCAACATCGGCCGCGGCGTGCTTGATATCGATGCCGCCGAAGACGGCGAAGTGGTGGTGCTGGAACTGTCGTCCTATCAGACCGACCTTGCCCGCAGCCTGACGCCCGATATCGCGGTGTTCACCAACCTGTCGCCCGACCATCTTGACCGCCACGCCGGAATGGGCGGTTACTTCGCCGCCAAGCGCCGCCTGTTCGCCGAAGGCGGCCCCGACCGCGCTATCGTCGGTGTGGACGAAGTCGAAGGGCGCTTCCTTGCCAATCAACTCTCTGAAGGCCCGCAAGACGACCGCGTGATCCGGATTTCATCGGGCAACAAGCTGGAAGGCTTCGGCTGGTCGGTGTTCGCCCGCAAAGGCTTCCTCGCCGAATGGCGGCGCGGCAAGCAGGTCGCCTCGATCGACCTGCGCGAGGTCGCGGGCCTGCCGGGCGCGCACAACCATCAAAACGCCTGCGCTGCCTATGCCGCCTGCCGCAGCCTTGGCATCGCCCCCCGCCTGATCGAAGGCGCGCTGCATTCTTTCGCCGGATTGCCGCATCGCAGCCAGTTGGTTGGTGAAAAAGCCGGTGTGCGCTTTATCAACGACAGCAAAGCCACCAACGTCGACAGCGCCGCCAAAGCGCTGCAAGCTTTCGGCAAGATCCGCTGGATTGCGGGCGGCATGGGCAAAGACGGCGGCATCGCGGCGCTGCAGCCTTTCCTTGGGTCGGTCGTGAAGGCCTACCTGATCGGCCACTCCGCCCGCGATTTTGCGCTGCAACTTGGCGACACGCCGCATGAAATCTGCGAAACGATGGAGCGCGCCGTTGCCCGCGCTGCCGCCGAAGCGCAGGCTGGGGAAGTGGTTCTGCTTGCCCCCGCTGCTGCCAGTTTCGACCAATACCCAAACTTTGAAAAACGCGGCGATGACTTTGCGGCACAGGTAAAGGCGCTGCTTTAACGCTGCCCCAATCACCCGCTATTATTGCTCTTTTGAAAATACTCCCCCCGGAGGGGGCGACGCTGCAACCAGACCGGCGGTTTTCGCAAAAGCATTGCCGACCGCACGACTTGCGGGAATAGTTGCGAGATATTTGGCGAGGGTGGATGATGCAGGGCGGATGTACATGCGGCGCGGTGCGCTATCGGTTGGCCGACAGGCCCATGTTTACCAACTGTTGTCACTGCACATGGTGCCAACGTGAAACTGGGTCTGCCTTTGCCCTGAACGCGATTATAGAAACGGACCTGCTGACTGTTGATGGTGCGGTTGAGCGGGTGATGTTGCCATCGGCGTCGGGCAAGGGGCAGGAAGTGGTGCGCTGTCAAACCTGCAAGGTTGCGCTTTATAGCCATTACGCGGGCGCGGGGCGGTTGGCCGCTTTTGTGCGTGTCGGGACGATGGATCGGCCAGCAGACTGCCCGCCCGAGGTGCATATCTACACCGCAACCAAGTTGCCTTGGCTGGTGTTGGACGACCGCGTTCCTGCGTTTGAAGGGTATTATAGCTTGAAAGAGCTTTGGCCTGCCGCCGCACAGCAGCGCCGCGAGGCAATGAAGGCGCGCGCGGCCTTGGTTGCTGACAGGCCAGCACCGCTTGGCTAAAATGCGCGAGGTTTTGCCTGTCTCTAGTGGTGTGGGCCTGCCTTTCTACTAGCCATGGCTGGCGTTATTGGCTAGTCTTGGCCTTGATCGGGGAAAACCCCGGCGCAAGGCAGAGCAGACGGCAAAACAGGCGGATTTTCCATGACTGAGATGGTCTATGGCTCGATGCCCACGCGGGTATCGGAACCGGTGCTTCCCCGCTGGTGGCGGACGATTGACAAGTGGACGCTGACCGCTGTGCTGGTCTTGTTCGCGATTGGTCTGTTGCTGGGGCTGGCGGCCTCGGTGCCGCTGGCCGAACGCAATGGGTTGGACCCCTATTACTATGTCACCCGGCAGGCGTTTTTTGGCAGCATGGCGCTTGCGGCGATTTTCGGGGTGTCGATGATGTCGCCCGATATGGTGCGGCGTCTGGGTGTGCTTGGTTTTGCGGTTTCGTTCTTTGCACTGATGATGCTGCCAATCTTTGGCACCGATTTTGGCAAGGGCGCCATTCGTTGGTTCAGCTTTGGCTTTGCCTCGGTGCAGCCGTCGGAGTTTCTGAAGCCCGGTTTCATGATTGTCATCGCGTGGTTGATGGCGGCGGGGCAAGATTTGAACGGCCCGCCCGGCAAGCTGATTTCCTTCGGTCTGGTGCTAACGGTTGTGCTGTTTCTGGCGTTTCAGCCTGATTTTGGCCAAGCCATGTTGGTGCTGTTTGGCTGGGGCGTGATCTATTTCGTTTCGGGCGCGCCGATGATCTTGATTGTGTCGGTGCTGGGGCTGACTGGCATTGGTGGCTTTACGGCTTACCATTCGTCAGAGCACTTTGCGCGCCGGATTGATGGGTTTTTGTCCAGCGATGTCGATCCGCGCAGCCAGATCGGCTATGCCACCAACGCCATTCAAGAAGGTGGCTTCTTTGGCGTGGGCGTTGGCGAAGGTCAGGTGAAATGGACGCTGCCCGACGCGCATACCGATTTTATTATCGCGGTTGCGGCAGAAGAATATGGGCTGGTTTTGGTGCTGATCATCATCGCGCTTTACGCAACGGTGGTGGTGCGCAGCCTGTTTCGTCTGACCCGAGAGCGTGATCCGTTCACGCGATTGGCGGGCACTGGTTTGGCGTGCATCTTTGGGGTGCAGGCGATGATCAACATGGGTGTGGCCGTGCGCTTGCTGCCCGCAAAAGGCATGACCTTGCCGTTCGTGTCTTATGGCGGCAGCTCGGTGATTGCTGCGGGGATCACGGTGGGTATGCTTTTGGCAATGACGCGCAGCCGTCCGCAGGGGCAGATGTCTGATATCTTCAAGCGGGGGCGGTGATGCCGTTGTTGTTGATCGCGGCGGGCGGCACCGGGGGGCATATGTTTCCGGCGCAGGCCTTGGCAGAGGCGATGATCGCCCGTGGCTGGCGGGTCAAACTGACCACCGATGCGCGTGGCGCGCGCTATGCTGGTGGTTTCCCGAAGGCGGTTGAGATTGTGCAGCTTTCGTCCGCCACTTTTGCGCGCGGCGGCGCGTTGGCGAAACTCGCTGTGCCATTTCGGATTGCGGGCGGTGTCTTGGCGGCACTGCTGTCGATGCTGCGGGACCGGCCTGCGGTGGTGGTTGGATTTGGCGGTTATCCGTCAATCCCGGCGCTGACGGCGGCTTGGGTGCTGCGGCGGCCACGGATGATCCATGAACAAAATGGCGTCTTGGGGCGGGTCAACCAGATCTTTGCCAAGCGCGTCAACAAGGTTGCCTGTGGCACCTGGCCAACGGTTTTGCCGCAAGGCGTTACCGGCGAACATACCGGTAATCCGGTGCGTGCGTCGGTGTTAGAGCGGGCGGGCGCGGGCTATATCGAGCCCGGCGAGTATCCGATGGAACTGCTGGTTATCGGCGGATCACAGGGCGCGCGCGTGCTGTCGCAGGTGGTGCCTGCGGCTGTTGCAGCATTGCCGCAAGCGGTGCGGCACTATTTGCGGGTGGCGCATCAAGCGCGATCAGAAGATCTGGCGATGGTGGTCGAAGCCTATGCCGCGGCTGGTGTGCGGGCCGAGGTTGAGCCGTTTTTCAATGACATTCCGCGTAGGCTGTCCGAAGCGCAGCTTGTGGTCAGCCGGTCAGGGGCATCATCGGTTGCCGATATTTCGGTGATCGGGCGGCCTTCGATTCTGGTGCCTTTTGCGGCGGCAACCGGCGATCACCAAAGCGCGAACGCACGGGGCTTGGTAGAGGCCGGTGCTGCGGTGCTGATCCCGGAAAACCTGCTTGACGCGCCGACGCTTGCCACGCAGATGGCAGCGATCTTTGGAAATCCAGCGGCGGCGGCGACTATGGCGCGCAACGCGCTGGCGCAGGGGCGGCCGGATGCGACCACGCGGTTGGTGGCTTTGGTCGAGACTTTGGCGAGTTAGGAATTAGACGATGAACGCGACGAAACTTCCGATGGAACTGGGGCCGATCCATTTTGTGGGGATTGGCGGGATTGGCATGTCGGGCATTGCCGAGGTGCTGATGACCTTGGGCTATCGGGTGCAGGGATCGGATGCGAAGGCCAGCAAGATCACCGATCGGCTGGTGTCGTTGGGCGCGCAGGTGTTTGAAGGCCAGCGTGCCGAGAACATCGGCGATGCGGCGGTGGTGGTGATTTCGTCTGCCATCAAGAAGGGCAACCCCGAACTGGAAGAAGCGCGGCGCAAGAAGTTGCCGGTGGTGCGGCGGGCCGAGATGCTGGCCGAGTTGATGCGGTTGCGCAGCAATATCGCGGTTGCAGGCACGCATGGCAAAACCACGACGACAACTATGGTGGCCACGCTGTTGGATAAGGGCGGGTTTGACCCGACCGTGATCAACGGCGGCGTGATCCACGCCTATGGGTCGAACGCGCGGGCAGGCGCGGGCGAGTGGATGGTGGTTGAGGCCGACGAATCCGACGGATCGTTCAATCGGTTGCCCGCAACCATTGCCATTGTGACCAACATCGACCCCGAACATATGGAACATTGGGGCACCTTTGATAATCTGCGCAAAGGCTTTTTGGACTTTGTATCGAACGTGCCGTTCTATGGGTTGGCAGTGTGCTGCACCGATCACCCGGAAGTGCAGGCGTTGGTTGGCAAGGTGACCGACCGCCGCATTGTGACCTTTGGGTTCAACGCGCAGGCCGATGTGCGCGCGGTGAACCTGCGCTTTGAAAACGGCGTGGCGCATTTCGATGTGGCTTTGCAAAACGAAGGCAAAGACGCAGTTATTGAAGGCTGCACCTTGCCGATGCCCGGTGATCACAACGTGTCAAACGCGCTGTCAGCGATTGCCGTGGCGCGGCATCTGGGCATGAAGAAAGACCAAATCCGCGACGCGTTGGCCAGCTTTGCCGGGGTGAACCGCCGCTTCACCAAGGTTGCCGAAGTAAACGGCGTGACCATCATTGACGATTACGGTCACCATCCGGTGGAAATTGCAGCGGTGCTGAAGGCGGCGCGGCAGGCGACCAAGGGGCGGGTGATCGCCGTGCACCAGCCGCACCGCTATAGCCGTTTGCACAGCCTGTTCGAAGAATTCTGCACCTGCTTCAACGAGGCGGATGTGGTGGGGATCGCCGACGTTTATTCGGCTGGCGAAGAGCCTATCGTTGGCGCAAGCCGTGATGATCTGGTGGCGGGGCTGATCGCTCATGGCCATCGCCATGCCCGCGCGGTGATTGACGAGGCGGATCTGGCCCGGTTGTTCAAGGAGCAGGCGCGTCCGGGCGATCTGTTCGTGTGCTTGGGCGCAGGGTCGATTTCGGGTTGGGCGAATGCGTTGCCCGCAAAGCTTCGGGACTGATGGCATGAGTTTGCCACTGTTGTTGGGGTGTTTGTGGGTGGTTGCTGCCACCGTGACGGCGCTTTTGCCAATGCATCGCCAGATGGTGCCGGGTTTCACGTTGCTGGTGGTGGCGCCGGTGTTGTTGCTGTGGATCGGGCTAGAGCATGGCTGGCTGTGGCTGGCCTTTGCGGCATTTGCATTTGCGTCGATGTTTCGTCGCCCGCTGGTTTATATGCTGCGCCGTGCCTTGGGGCTTGCGGTCAAGGCAGGTCACTAACAGATTGCGTTCGTATTGGCGGCTGGGTGGCTGCCGGATGAATTGGGGTGGCGCGGCCGGCGCGCTTGGGGAAGGGGCGAAGAGATGATGCCTGCGGTGCGTGGCGTTTTGACCGAACATCGGCCCTTGGCTGATTTGACCTGGCTGCGGGTTGGCGGCCCGGCGGATTGGTTGTTTCAGCCAGCCGATGAGGCCGATCTTTGCGATTTTCTTGCGGCGTTGGACCCGACGGTTGCGGTGTTTCCGATGGGGGTTGGCAGCAATCTGATCGTGCGTGACGGCGGGCTGCATGCGGTGGTCATTCGACTGGGGCGTGGTTTTAATACCATTGAAATTCAAGGTGATACGGTTGTTGCGGGGGCGGCGGCGCTGGATGCGCATGTGGCGCGCAAGGCTGCCGAAGCAGGGTTGGACCTGACCTTCTTGCGCACCATTCCCGGCAGCATTGGCGGCGCGGTTCGGATGAATGCGGGCTGCTACGGGTCCTATGTGGCGGATCATTTGCTTTCGGTGCGCTGCGTGACGCGGGCGGGTGATGTGGTAGAACTGCCTGCCGCAGACTTGCATCTGGCATATCGGCAAAGCCGCCTGCCTGACGGGTGGGTGGTGGTTGCGGCCACGTTTCGGGCCAAGGCCGGTGATCCGGCGGCACTAGAGGCGCGGATGCTGGATCAAATTGCCAAGCGCGATGCGAGCCAACCGACCAAGGATCGGTCGGCCGGATCAACTTTCCGCAATCCCGTTGGCCATTCCAGCACCGGCCGCGCCGACGACAGCCATGAATTGAAGGCCTGGAAAGTGATTGATGACGCCGGGATGCGGGGTGCAAAGATTGGCGGCGCGCAGATGAGCCCGATGCATTCGAACTTTCTGATCAACGCCGGAGGGGCGACTGCCGCCGATCTGGAAGATTTAGGCGAGGAAGTACGAAAAAGGGTTTTCCAACACAGCGGGATCACGCTAGAGTGGGAAATCATGCGGGTCGGCGTAAGGTCTGCATAAATAACAATATCACGGGCCGAAAAAGGTCTGGATGAGGCAGTAAATGGCGGGCGGTTCGAGCAGAGCAGCCTCCAAAGTAGCGGTGTTGATGGGTGGCCCTTCCGCAGAGCGGGAAGTCTCACTGGTCTCTGGGCGCGCATGCGCCGCAGCGTTGCGGGAGGCAGGATTCACGGTTGTCGAGGTCGATTGCGGCCCCGATCTGCCGGTACGCTTGGCCGAAATTCAACCTGATGTCTGTTTCAACGCCTTGCATGGTCGCTGGGGCGAAGATGGCTGCGTTCAGGGAATTCTGGAATGGTTGCGGATTCCGTATACCCATTCGGGCGTTCTGGCGTCGGCTTTGGCGATGGATAAGGCCAAGGCGAAAGAGGTTTACGCCGCTGCTGGTCTGCCGATTGTGCAAAGCGTTCTGGCGCGGCGCGACGATGTGGCAAAGGCGCATATTTTGCCGCCGCCCTATGTGGTGAAGCCCAACAACGAAGGGTCTTCAGTGGGCGTCTATATCGTCCGCGAGGGGGCCAATGCGCCGCGTTTGGCCGAAACCATGCCCGAAACTGTGATGGTGGAAACCTATGCGCCGGGCCGCGAGATGACCTGCACGGTGATGGGAGATCGCGCGCTTTGCGTGACCGACATTATCACCGACGGTTGGTATGACTTTGACGCTAAATACAAAACTGGTGGGTCGCGGCATGTTTTGCCAGCGGTGCTGCCGGCAGAGATTACCCAAGCCTGTCTGGACTATGCCTTGCGCGCCCACCGTGCGTTGGGGTGCCGGGGTGTAAGCCGGACCGATTTTCGCTGGGACGAGGCGCGCGGGTTGGACGGGTTGATCTTGTTGGAAACCAACACGCAGCCCGGCATGACGCCAACCTCGCTTGCGCCCGAGCAGGCGGCATATTGCGGGATTTCATTCCCAGATCTTTGCGCTTGGATGGTGGAGGACGCGTCATGCAATCGCTAGGTCGTCCGGTTGCGGGCCGTCAGGTGCCACGCCACGCCCATGTGCGGCGCGATCCTGCGCCGACGCGGTGGCAATACCGCATGCAGCGGCTTTGGCTAACGCCGGTGTTTCGCGTGCTGTTTCGGGTGGGCTTGCCGGTTGCGGTGGTTGGGTTGCTGTCGCTGGCGGTTTTGCACAGCGATGTGCGGCGCGCGGCCATTGTGCAAAGCTTTGTCGATTTGCGCACCAAATTTGAACAGCGCCCCGAGTTTCGGGTCAGCTTGTTGTCAATCGAAGGCGCCTCGCGCGATCTTTCTGACGCGGTGCGCGCCAAGCTGGCGCTGAAGCTGCCGCAATCGTCGTTTGATCTGGATATGGATGTGCTGCGGGCAAAGGCAGAGTCACTGGACGCTGTTGCTTCGGCAGAGTTGCGGGTGCGGTCGGGCGGCGTGTTGCAAGTGGTGCTGAAAGAGCGTGATCCTGCGGTGGTGTGGCGCACCGACGCTGGCCTGCAACTGCTGGATGCCACGGGGCATCGTGTGGCCGGTTTGGTGGCGCGTGGCGACCGGGCTGATCTGCCTTTGGTGGCAGGCGAGGGCGCTGACAAAGCCATGGACGAGGCGCTGGCGGTTTTTGATGCAGCCCAGCCGATTGCAAAGCGTGTGCGGGGGCTGGTGCGGGTTGGCGACCGGCGCTGGGATCTGGTTTTGGACCGCGATCAGCGCATTTTACTGCCGGCCGCTGGGCCGGTGGCCGCAGTTGAGCGTTTGTTGGCGCTGGATCAGGCCGAAAAGCTGTTGGACAGAGATATCCTTTCAATTGACCTTAGAAATCAAGATCGCCCGGCAATTCGGCTGGCTCCGTTCGCTATGAACGAAGTCCGTCGCGCGCAAGGGCTGGCACCGGTGGCGGAGAACAACCTATGACCGATCTGTATCAATCCCAACGGGCCATGCGGAACATGCGTCGTGCGGCGATGCAGCGCGGGGTGGTGGCCATTCTGGATGTGGGCACCTCGAAGATCGCTTGTCTGGTGCTTAAGTTCGACGGGTTCGAAGCCGAACGCGATGCCGACGGCGTGGGGCCGATGGCGGGGCAGTCAAGCTTCAAGGTGATTGGTGCTGCCACCACGCGGTCGCGCGGAGTGCGTTTTGGCGAAATCGCAGTGATGAACGAGACCGAACGCGCCATTCGGACCGCCGTGCAGGCGGCGCAGAAGATGGCGAATGTGCGCGTTGACCACGTGATTGCCTGCTTCTCTGGTGCCGAGCCGCGCAGCTATGGCTTGGCGGGTGAGTGGGAATTGCAGGATTCGGTGGTGACCGAACAAGACGTGGCCCGCGTGCTGTCGGCTTGTGATGTGCCGGATTTTGGCGACGGGCGCGAAATTCTGCATGCGCAGCCGGTGAACTTTGCGCTGGATCACCGCTCTGGCCTTGGCGATCCGCGCGGGCAAATCGGGCACCGCTTGGCGTGCGATATGCATATGCTGTCGGTTGATGCGTCGGTGGTGCAAAACCTGCTGTATTGCATCAAGCGCTGCGACCTTGAATTGGCCGGGATTGCCTCGTCGGCTTATGTTTCCGGGATTTCATCGCTGGTCGAAGACGAGCAGGAACTTGGTGCCGCCTGCGTTGATATGGGCGGCGGGGCCACCGGCATTTCGATCTTCATGAAGAAGCACATGATCTTTGCCGACTCGGTTCGGATGGGTGGCGATCATGTGACCTCAGACATCTCCAAGGGCCTGCAGGTGCCGCTGGTGGTCGCCGAGAGGATCAAGACCAAGCACGGCGGCGTGCATGCCACCGGCATGGATGATCGCGAGATGATCGAGATGGGCGGCGATTCTGGTGATTGGGAAAAAGACCGCCGTCAGATCAGCCGGACCGAGTTGATCGGGATCATGCGGCCGCGGGTTGAAGAGATTCTGGAAGAAGTGCGGGCGCGGCTGGACGTGGCGGGCTTTGACAGCTTGCCAAGCCAGCAAATCGTGCTGACGGGCGGCGCAAGCCAGATCCCGGGGTTGGATGGGCTGGCCAGCCGGATTTTGGGCCAGCGCGTTCGGATGGGGCGGCCGCTGCGGGTGCAGGGTTTGCCGCAAGCCGCGACAGGGGCCGCATTTTCCAGCGCGGTCGGGCTGTGTCTGTTCGCGGCACATCCGCAAGATGAGTGGTGGGATTTCGATATTCCGACCGAGCGCTACCCGGCGCGGTCGCTAAAGCGGGCCTTCCGGTGGTTCAAAGACAACTGGTAAGGCGCTAAATCCTGCGCCTTTGGCGAAATACCGCTGAAACTGCTTCACATAGCCCCATATTTTGTGGGGCATGTGTCTTTTTTGCGTGACCTCCGATCTATCTGTGGATAGAATCGAGGATAATTCGGCAATCCGCGCTTCGGGACAGGCGCGGCAGACCGAAACGGCAACCTGCGGCGGCAGCCCGCGTATAAGAACAGGCGGATAGAAAAATGGCATTGAACTTGATCATGGCATCTGCGCGCGAAGAATTGAAGCCGCGCATCACGGTGTTTGGCGTTGGTGGGGCCGGTGGCAACGCCGTCAACAACATGATCGACAAGAACCTTGAAGGGGTCGAGTTCGTTGTCGCCAACACCGATGCACAGGCCTTGCAGCAAAGCAAAGCCACCGCGAAGATCCAGATGGGTCTTAAAGTAACCGAAGGTCTTGGGGCGGGTGCGCGTCCGACTGTTGGCGCTGCCGCTGCCGAAGAAACCATCGAAGAAATCGTTGATCATCTGGCGGGCGCACATATGTGCTTCATCACCGCAGGTATGGGCGGCGGCACCGGCACCGGTGCGGCCCCGATCATCGCTCAGGCCGCGCGCGAATTGGGGGTTTTGACGGTTGGTGTTGTGACCAAGCCGTTCCAGTTCGAAGGCAACAAGCGGATGAAGCAGGCCGAAGAGGGCATCGTTGCCCTGCAAAAGGTCGTTGATACGCTGATCATCATTCCGAACCAGAACCTGTTCCGTCTGGCGAACGAACGCACCACCTTTACCGAAGCCTTCGCTATGGCGGATGACGTGCTGTATCAGGGTGTTAAGGGCGTGACTGACCTGATGGTTCGTCCTGGCCTGATCAACCTTGACTTCGCCGACGTGCGCGCGGTGATGGACGAGATGGGCAAGGCCATGATGGGCACCGGCGAAGCAACCGGCGAAAACCGCGCCGTTGAAGCCGCCGAAAAAGCAATTGCCAACCCGCTGCTTGATGAAATCAGCCTGCATGGCGCCAAGGGTGTGCTGATCAACATCACCGGTGGCTATGATCTGACGCTGTTCGAACTGGACGAAGCTGCCAACATCATCCGCGAAAAGGTTGACCCGGACGCAAACATCATCGTTGGTTCGACTTTGGACACCACGATGGAAGGCACACTGCGGGTTTCCGTGGTGGCGACTGGCATCGACGTCAGCCAGAATCGCGCCGAAGTTCCGGTGACGCGCCGCCGCATGGACGCGCCGCTTGCGCCGTCGGCACAGCCTGCACCCGAGCCGCGTGTAACGGTTTCGCTGATGGCGACGCCTGTCGCTGCTGCTCCTGCCCCGCAGCCCGCGCCGCAACAGCCGATGCAGGACATGTTTCAGCAGCCCAGCTTTCAACCGGCCCAAGACCACGACCATATGATGGACGGTGAGTTGCCGCCTCCGGCATATCGCCCGGCGCCCCAGCCGCAACAAGCGCGTGCGCAGGCCCCTTCGGCCGCGTTGGATGCTGACGCGGGAAGCTTTGTTGCACCGCGCCCGCGCTCTGCCGGAACGCCTTCGCCGGAAGCTTTGGCACGCTTGCAGGCCGCTGTTTCGAAGTCACCCGCGCAACAGGCCGCAGCGGCCCGTCAGCCGGTGCAACAGCCGCAGCGTGCCCCGGCAGCGCCCGCAAAGCCTGCAGAGCGTCCGCGCTTTGGGATCGGTAGCCTGATCAACCGTATGGCTGGTGGCCACGCAGAACCGGCGCAAGAACGTCCGGTGGGTGGCCGTCAACAGCCGCCGGTGACGTCTTATGACGACGAGCAAGAACTGTCGGCTGACCAAGAGCGTATCGAGATCCCGGCGTTCCTGCGGCGTCAGGCAAACTGAGTCGGCGCATTTAAGGCGCAAGCCAAGTGTAACAAGCCCGGAGTGATCCGGGCTTTTTGCTTTTTAACGCAATGTTTTATCAGGTTAATTTCCTGTTACACTTCGTCACAATCTGTGAGTTGAGCAAAACCGTCTGGCGACTTAGTTAATCGTGCGGTCAAAGATTTGGCCTTTTGGCCCATCTTGGAGAATTCTGTTGCAACACGCGCTGAAAACCACGGCTGTCTTCACCGGTTTCGGTCTGCACTCTGGTGCTGCCGTGACGATGAAGGTGCATCCGGCGCCGGTCGACAGCGGGATCTGGTTTCTGCGTTCGGATCTGGTGGGGCAGGATGCGCGGATTGCGGCGATTTGGGATGCGGTTGTGCCGTCAAAGCTGTGCACGCTGGTGGCCAACGCCGCTGGGGCAAGCGTTTCAACCATTGAACATGTGATGGCGGCGTTGGCCGGATCTGCGATCAACAATGCTTTGATTGAAATTGACGGACCGGAAGTGCCGATCTTGGATGGCTCTGCTGCGTTGTTCGTCGAAGGGTTTCTGAACGCTGGCATCGTGGCGCAAGACGCCGCTGTGACGGCCATTCGGGTGTTGCAGGCGGTGGAAGTGCGTGACGGCGAGGCTGTCGCGCGGCTGGAACCCTCTGACATGCTGGAAATCGACTTCCGCATCGAATTTGATGAAAAGGCGATTGGGCGTCAGGCCAAGCGGCTGAACATGGCCAATGGTGCGTTTGTGCGGGAGCTGTCGGACAGCCGCACTTTTTGCCGCAACGCCGATGTGATCGCGATGCGCGAGCGTGGGCTGGCCTTGGGCGGCACGTTGGAAAATGCCGTGGTGTTCGACGGCGAAAAGGTGCTGTCGCCGGGTGGGCTGCGCCACAAGGACGAACCGGTTCGTCACAAGATGTTGGATGCCTTGGGCGATCTGGCGCTGGCTGGCGCACCGATTTTGGGGCGCTACACCGGTGTGCGGGCCGGGCATGCGATGACAAACCGGCTGCTGCGCAAGCTGTTTGCCACGCCGGGCGCATGGGCCGAGGTAAGCTGCGAAGGCTTGACCGGCGGAAAATTGCCGGGGATTGGCGTGCATCGCGGCGATCTGCCGATGCGCGCCTAAGGTCGCACAGCCAAAACCATTTCTGATATGGTGAAAGCCGTTTTGCGCCTTGGATTTTTCTGTGCTACGAGAGGCCAAAGCGCGGTGAGCGTGACCCCCCAACCGGGGTCTTCGGCGCGGCAAATGGGGTAGGCGGAAGATGGCAGGCGGAATGTCGGGCAGAGAAGTCCGTGCGGGTAAAACGCTGCGGATGCTGTGCATCGCGGTTCTGGTGGGCGCACTTGCAGGGTGTGCAGGCCAGAAGGCGCAAGAAGAATCCCTTGATACGATGACCGCCGAGCAGATCTACAAGCGTGGCGAGCTTGAGTTGGAAAACAAGAAGGCCAAGAAAGACTCGGCCTTGACGTATTTCCAAGAGGTCGAGCGGCTTTATCCCTATTCGGAATGGGCCAAGCGCGCACTGATCATGCAGGCGTTTACGCTGCATAAATATAAGAAGTATGAAGAAGCGCGGATCGCGGCGCAGCGGTATCTGGATTTCTATCCGGGTGAAGAAGATGCGGCCTATGCGGCATTCTTGCTGGCGCTGTCCTACTACGACCAGATCGACGAAGTGGGCCGCGATCAGGGGCTGACCTATCAAGCGTTGCAGGCTTTGCGCGTTGTGATCGAACAGTATCCCGACAGCGAATATGCCAAATCGGCCACGCTGAAGTTTGACATGGCCTTCGACCATCTTGCGGCGAAGGACATGGAGATTGGCCGCTATTACCTGAAGCGGGGCAACTATACCGCGGCAATCAATCGGTTCCGGTCGGTGGTGCAGGATTTCCAAACCACGTCGCAGACCGCAGAGGCGCTGCACAGGCTGGTGGAATGCTACCTTGCGCTGGGTCTGACCGACGAGGCGCAAACCGCTGGCGCGATCTTGGGCTATAACTATCAGTCCAGCCCGTTCTACGACGACAGCTTCCGTCTGCTGAAGGCAAAGGGCCTTGCGCCTGAAGCCAAAGGTTCGAACTGGCTGGCGACGGTGTATCGCCAAATGATCAAAGGCGAATGGATGTGAGGCAGATGCGCCTAAGCGCATTCGACGGGTCGGTTCATGCTGCGCAGTCTTGATATCCGCGATGTGTTGATCATCGACCGGCTGACCCTTGAGTTTGCTCCGGGGTTGAACGTGTTGACCGGGGAAACCGGCGCTGGCAAATCGATTTTGCTGGATGCTTTGGGGTTTGTTCTGGGCTGGCGCGGCCGGGCGGAACTGGTGCGTGCTGGTGCCGCGCAGGGCGAAGTTGTGGCCGAGTTCGACTTGCCCGCCGGGCATCCGGCACGGGCGGTTTTGGCCGAAGCGGGCTTTGCAGACCCAGACGAGTTGATCTTGCGGCGGGTGAACACCGCGGATGGGCGTAAGACGGCCTTTATCAATGATCGGCGAGTGTCGGGCGAAGTCTTGCGCGAACTGTCGGATACGTTGGTTGAACTGCACGGGCAGCATGATGACCGTGGGCTGCTGAACCCACGCGGTCACAGATCGCTGCTGGATAGCTTTGCGGTCGTTGATGTTGCCGCGGTGCGGGCGGCCTGGCGTGCACAAGCGCAGGCGCGTGACGCGCTGGCCTTGGCGCAAACCGCGCTGGATCGGGCGCAGGTTGAAGAAGATTTTCTGCGCCATGCGGTTGCCGAACTGGACAAGTTGGACCCGCTGCCGGGCGAAGAAGCGACTCTTGATGCACGGCGGCGGTCTATGCAGGCCGCGGACCGGATCAGGGTTGATATTCAACGCGCACAGTCGGCGCTAAGCGAGGGCGCTGAAAGCGCTGTGGGCGATGCGCTGCGCTGGCTTGAAACCGCTGCGGAAAAGGCCGAAGGGCGGCTGGATGGCGCTGTGGCGGCGCTTGGGCGGGCTTTGGTTGAACTGGGGGATGCCGAGACGGGCATCCATGATTGCCTGCGGTCAATGGCGTTCAACCCCGGTGAGCTTGAAACGCTGGAAGAGCGGTTGTTTGCCATTCGGGCCTTGGCGCGCAAGCACAGCGTTTTGGCCGATGATTTGGGCAGCTACGCGGAAACGTTGCGCGGCAAGCTGGCCGCGATTGATGGCGGAGCGGCGGGTATTGCCAAGCTTGAAAAGGCGGTTGCCGAAGCAGAGCTTGCCTATCAACGCGAGGCGATGGCCCTGACCAAAGCGCGCAAGGCGGCGGCTGTGCGTTTGGACAAGGCGATGGCCGCCGAACTCGCGCCGCTGAAGATGGAACGGGCGGTGTTCACCACCGATGTATCGGCTGGGGACGCCGGACCAGAGGGCGTAGACGCGGTGCAATTCACTGTGGCGACCAATCCGGGCGCGCCATCGGGGGCGTTGAACAAAATCGCCTCGGGTGGCGAGCTTTCACGCTTTCTGTTGGCGCTGAAAGTCTGCCTTACCGGCAATGCGCCGGGCCTGACGTTGATCTTTGACGAGATTGACCGTGGGGTTGGCGGGGCGACTGCCGATGCCGTTGGGCGCCGGTTGAAGGCGCTGGCGTCATCTGCACAGGTGTTGGTGGTCACGCACAGCCCGCAAGTGGCGGCATTGGGTGGGCACCACTGGCGGGTGGAAAAGCGGGTGGCCAAGGGGCAAACGCTTTCTACCGTCACGCCGCTGGGGGCCGACGAACGCATCGAAGAGATTGCCCGGATGCTTGCCGGCGACAAAGTCACCGAAGCAGCGCGTGAGGCGGCGCGGGCCCTGCTGGTCTAAGCGTGGCTAACCGGTGGCGGTAAAGCTTAGGCTTTGCGCCAGCCAATCGCTGTCTTGGCGTTCCAGCACCACGATCAGCATGGCGGCAAAGCGCGGCAGTTCGGCACCGGTTTCGTCGATAGCACCAGATACCATATAGCGTTGCCGCAGCAGGGCAGAGTTTGGCCCAAGCATCCGCATCGTGCCCTTGCCAGTGACAAGTTTTGCGCGCGCAAAAATGCCCGCGATTTCTGCGGCGAAGGCTTGCTCGACCTCTGCGGGCGTTTCGGCCCAAACGCCGGTCAGTGTCAGCGCGGTGCCGCCATTGGCAACGAGGCCAGCCAAGGCCGGAATATCTTGCGCCACAAAGGCAGCGGCAAAGCGGCGGGGGAAATCCACGGCGTTCATTTTTGTTGCACCAGTTTGCCGGGGTTCATCAGATTGTGCGGGTCAAGCGCGCGTTTGATCTGGCCCATTACACTCCATGCCGGGCCGTGTTCGGCGGCCATCAGATGAAGTTTGCCCATGCCGATGCCGTGTTCGCCGGTGATCGTGCCGCCCAAGCGCAGCGCGCGTTCGGCCATGCGGGCCGCAAGACTTTGCGCAATGGCGTGTTCAGCCGGGTCTTCATGTGCCACCAACAGAATTGCGTGAAAGTTGCCGTCGCCAACATGGCCCAGAATTGGCCCCGGAATCGGCGAGGCGGCAATGTCGGCCTGCGTTTCCTGCACGGCTTGCGCCAGCGCCGAAATCGGCACGCAAACGTCGGTGACAATCGCGGTGGCACCGGGGCGGGTGGCAAGAATGGCGGGATAGGCTTGATGTCGCATCCGCCATAGCCGGTTGCGATCTTCTTGCGCGCGGGCCCATGCAAACCCCTTGCTGCCAAATTCGCGGGCGATGGCGCCGAAGCGTTCAGACTGCTCTTGCACGCCTGCAGGGCTGCCATGAAATTCGACCATCAACTGCGGCGCAAGTGGCAGGGCCGTGCCGGAATAGGCGTTGCAGGCGGCGACTGCGGCTTCATCCAGAAATTCGATCCGCGCCATCGGCAGACCGGTTTGGATGGTGGCGATGACGCAGTTTACCGCATCATCCATGGTCGGGAAGGCGCAGGTGGCGGCCGACACTGCCTCTGGCTGGCCATGCAGGCGCAGGGTGAGTTCGGTTATCAGGCCCAAGGTGCCTTCTGACCCGACCATCAAGGCGGTCAAATCATAGCCTGCTGACGATTTCGGGGCAGAGCTGCCGGTGCGGATCACACGGCCACCCGCAAGCACCACCTCTAGCCCCAATACGTTGTCGCGCATGGTGCCATAGCGCACCGCAGTGGTGCCGCTGGCGCGGGTGGCAGCCATGCCACCAAGGCTGGCGTTGGCCCCCGGATCAACCGGGAAGAACAGGCCGCTGTCGCGCAGGTCTTCATTCAGCCGTTCGCGGGTGATGCCGGGCTGCACCACGGCGATCATGTCTTCGGGGTAGATCGCCAAAACCTTGTTCATCAGCCTGAAATCAACGCTTAGACCACCATGTTTGGCCAAAGCGTGGCCTTCAAGCGAGGTGCCAGCCCCCCAAGCGATGATGGGCATGCCGTGACGCGCGCAAATTGCGGCGATGGCGGCAACCTCTTGGGTGTCTTGCGGGAAGGCAACGGCGTCGGGGTGACGGGCGCGGATGTGGCTTTCGCTTTGGCTATGCTGTGCCAGTATCGGCGAGGCTGTGCTAAGCCGTTCGCCCAAAAGCGTGCGCAGATCGGATAAAGCCGTGGACAGGGTGTGAGGCAAGGACATGCGCGCAAGTTAAAGCCTGCGCCAAGCCTTGCCAACCGATAAGGGTAAGATTGCCTTAGGCTTTCGCCGCCAAAGCCATGCTGGTTGCCAGATCACCATAGCCGGTAAAGCGGCGCTCATAGGCCAAGCCCAGCCTGCGGGCGCAATCTTCGGCTTTGGCATCAAGGGTCGGATCGTTGGTTTGCGCCTGATACACCAGTTTGGTGTAGTTTCCGAAATACATGTCGCGCAGTTGCGGGTGGCGATCCAACCCCATCGGGCGCCAAACGAAGGCGTCGAATTGCCGAACCAGAAAGTCGGTCAGGTAAAACGCGGTGAACTCGGTTTCGGCGTGAGTGGCAAATTGGTCATTGCCTTCGAAAAACGAATAGCAATGCGGGCCTGCGATCATCTGCACGCCAAGTTCGCGGCACTTTTCTTGCAACAACCCGCCGGTGCCACAATCTGCGTAAAGAATGAAGATGCTGTCATAGGTGGCGCGATGTTCGGCCACCGCTTTGGCGACGGCCTCTGTGATGCGGTCAGGGTACAGGTGCAGGTTGGCAGGCAGGCATTGCAGATCAAGATGATCCCATTGGTTCAGCCGTTTCAGCGCCAGAACCTCATGCGCCAGCGCACCACAGGCGATCAGCAACACGCGGCCCTGATGGCTTGGCGGTAGACCCGCCTCTGTCAGCGTCACGTCGTCAGGCAGGGGGGCTTGGTTCGTTAGTGCCATTTCAACGCCCTTACGCCTAAAGCCAGACCCAAAGCCAACACACCCAGCCACACCAATGACACCCCGACAAATTGAAAAACCGCCAGCGTCATCCCGGCAGCGACAATGACCGAACCGATCAGAAACAAGAAGGTGGGCAGGGGCATGGCATCCTCCAAAAGCGAAGTCCTTTCATAGGTGGCTATGAAAAAGCCCCGGGGCAATACCCCGAGGCTCGCTGAACGCCGTTTGAGGAGGGATCAGGCGTTCAATTGGTTGTGCTTGCGCAGCACCAAGGCTTTTGCGGTTTCGACGGCAACAGCCGCGTCACGGCAATATGCGTCAGCGCCGATTGCTTTCGAGAACTCTTCGTTCAGCGGCGCGCCGCCAACCAGAACGATGTAGTCTTCGCGCAGGCCTTTTTCTTTCATCGTGTCGATCACGACTTTCATGTAGGGCATCGTGGTGGTCAGCAGGGCCGACATGCCAAGGATGTCGGGCTGCTCTGCTTCCAGAGCTTCAAGGTATTTTTCGACCGAGTTGTTGATGCCAAGGTCTTTGACCTCGAAACCAGCGCCTTCCATCATCATGCCGACAAGGTTCTTGCCGATGTCGTGGATGTCGCCTTTGACGGTGCCGATCACCATCTTGCCCATGCGCGGTGCGCCGGTTTCGGCCAACAGCGGCTTGAGGATGAACATGCCACCCTTCATTGCGTTGGCGGCCAGCAGCACTTCGGGAACGAACAGGATGCCGTCGCGGAAGTCTGCACCAACGATGGTCATGCCGGCGACCAAAGCTTTGGTCAGCACGTCGTAGGGGGTCCAGCCGCGTTCCAGCAGGATGCCAACGCCGTCTTCGATCTCTTCCTTCAGACCGTCATACAGGTCGTCGTGCATTTGCAGCACAAGTTCGTCATCGGAAAGATCGGCAAGGATGATTTCGTCGTCGGCCATCTGGGAACTCCTTGGGCAATTGACAGTGTGATGGGGCCAAAGCCGAACACACACTTTTCGTTTTGCGACATGCGCCATGTAAAAGCCGACTTCAAGTGGTCGCAGATGGAAAAAAGCCTTGGGGTTGTTTCCGTTTTGTTCTATTTTGGTGGAATGGAAAAGCCTCAAACCACAATTTTGCCGGGGGTGCGGCCGCGCGGGCGCGGTGCGTTGCAGAACGTCACCGGCCGGTTTGAAGCGGCGTCGCGTGTGGCGTTCGAAGATGGCTGGGCCCCGCCCGAAGACCGGGTGTTGCGGACAGAAGTGCGCAGCGAAGCGCCGCGATCGGCCATCAGCTATAACGCCTCGCCCGATTTGCCGTTTGACCGCAGTGTGAACCCGTATCGCGGGTGCGAGCATGGCTGCATCTATTGCTACGCGCGGCCAAGCCATGCGTTTTTGAATTTATCGCCGGGATTGGATTTTGAAACCAAGCTGATTGCGCGTCCGGGAATCGGCGCGGTGCTGGAGCAAGAGTTGCGGGCAAAGTCGTATCGGGTGGCCGTGATGGCGCTCGGCACCAATACCGACCCCTATCAGCCCATCGAAGCCGACTACGGCGTCATGCGAGAGGTGTTGACGGTGCTGCAAGCGTTTCGCCATCCGGTGGCGATCACCACCAAAGGCACACTGATCGAACGTGATATCGGCATTCTGGCAGAGCTTGCGGCGGACGGTCTGTGTCGCGTCGGCATTTCGGTAACCACCCTAGACGCCGGGCTATCGCGGCGCATGGAACCGCGGGTCGCGGCGCCAAAGCGGCGCTTGCAGGTGATTGAACGCCTAACGGCGGCGGGTGTGCCGGTGCGGGTGATGGTGTCGCCGGTGGTGACGGGCCTGACCGATCATGAACTAGAGCCAATCTTGCAAGCCGCCAAGGACGCTGGGGCGGTTGCCGCCAGCTATATCGCCCTGCGGTTGCCGCGCGAAGTGTCGGTGATGTTTCAAGACTGGCTGCACTGTCATGTGCCAGATCGGGCGGCCAAGGTCATGGCGCGGGTGCGCGAACTGCACGGCGGCCAAGATTACGACGCGGCCTTTGGCAAACGGATGCGCGGCAAAGGGCCTTGGGCAGACCTTCTGGCGCAGCGGTTTCAGGTGGCGGTCACCCGCCTAGGGTTGGCAGTGCGCTTGCCCGCGCTGCGCTGCAACCTGTTTCAGCCGCCTGAACGGTCGGGCGATCAGCTGACGCTGTTCTGATCCACTACTTCAAGCAAAAGTCTGTGCCAAAGGCGTCATTTCGGCTCCGCCCTTCATCTTGGCAAAAATATCCCGGGGGGCCGAAGGCGGGGGCAGCGCCCCCTGCAACAGCCACCCCCGGCACAAACCTTCCAAACTTAGCCGCGGCGATTGCGACGCTCACGCTTCGGATCACCCGAGGTATCGCCGGTACCATCCGAAGCCGACGAAAAGCCGCCCAGCTTTGCGCTGATGTCGTCCAGCGTCGGCATCGGGCCTTTCGGGCGGCTTTCAAGGGCGGCGCGCATCGCTTTCAGATGCTCTGGCATGGTGCCGCAGCAGCCGCCAATGATCCGCACACCAGCATCGCGCGCCAGAACGGCGTATTCCGCCATCAACTCCGGCGTGCCGTCATAATGGATGTGGCCGTCGTGGTATTTCGGGATGCCGGCGTTGCCCTTGGCGATCAGCGGGCGGCTGCTGCCGATGGCGGCAAAGCCCAGCACAGTGCGCATCAAGTCCGACGCGCCAACGCCACAGTTTGCACCAAAAGCAATCGGCGGGTTCGGCAGCTTTTCAACCATCTCGGCCATCGCCGAAGAGGTGACACCCATCATGGTGCGCCCTGCGGTGTCAAAGCTCATGGTGCCGCACCAGGGCATGCCAGCCAGCGCCGCGGCTTCTGCCGCCGCTTTATATTCTTCTGGCGCCGAAATGGTTTCGACCCAAAGCACATCCGCGCCGCCCGCCTTCAGACCTTCGGCCTGTTCGTGGAACATTTCGACCGCTGCAGCGTGGGTCAACGTGCCCATAGGTTCAAAGATTTCGCCCGTCGGCCCCATCGACCCCGCAACCACTACAGTGCGGCCCGCTGCATCAGCGATTTCGCGGCCAAGGCTTGCGCCAATGCGGTTCAATTCATGCACCCGACCCTGCGCCCCATGCAGTTTCAGTCGGCTGGCGTTGCCACCAAAGGTGTTGGTCAAAAAGATGTCGGACCCGGCATTGACTGCGCTGCGATAAAGCGACCGGATGTTGTCTGGCTTGTCGATATTCCAGAACTCGGGCGGTTCGCCTGCGGTCAGGCCCATATTGAACAGGTTGGTGCCGGTGGCACCATCGGCCATCAGCCAATCGCGGGTGGAAAGCAGTTTTGAAAGCGCGTCCATGGCCTACCTCGTCAGACAATTATTCGGGTAATCTGTGCCACGCGCGTCCGGCAGAGGCAAATTCATAATCGTCATGATGATGTTCGATTGTGCGCGGCATCGTGTTCGCCAAAGGTCCCGGGCGGTGAACGGCGCGGGTGATTTCGGCAGCTGCAAGCAAAAGCGCGGCGCGGTTTTGGGCAACAAGATAAAGCGGCTGCCACTGTGGCGCAAAGCTTGTTTTGAAACGGACAAGGCCGGTGGGGCGTTCATACATACGGCGAAACAGCCGGGCCACGGGGCCAAGTTTTGTTGAAAATTTCGGCACAGCAGCAAGTGACAGGCGGGGCAGACCCATACGCGCCGCATCATTGACCGCGGTTTGGATCAACAGATGCATGGTGCCGTCGGGCAGGTGCTCGGCGTGCCGCATCAGATCCAGCGTCCATTCCCGCGTGGTTTGATGAAAGGTTACAAAGGCAATCGGCGTGCTATTTTGCCAAGCAATGTAAATCCTTTGCCGGGCAACATAGTCGATGGCAAAGCGACCCATCGAAAAGCCACGTTCGCCACCATGCGCCAATGCCCAGTTTGTGGCGATAGCCGTCAATTCATTCCAACATTGAAAATCTAAGTCTGTTGGTCCGCTGACGGTAATACCTGCTGCTTCGGCGCGGCGCAGTTTGCGCCGCAGGCCTGCCCGCGATGGCGTTTGTAATGTATAGGCACGCGGATCAAGCCAAGCTTCTTGCGCAACTTTCATGCTGCTGAAACCGGCGCCGCGCGCCCCTGCGGCGATGCGAGCGGTGCATTTATATAGCGCCGGTAGTCTGGATTCGGCATGCGCGGCGGCTTGCAGCGCGCGGATTGCGGAGTTCGCCTGCCCGCTGATGGGATCGAAAAGCCCAATCAACAGATGTGGGGTGCGCGCCAGCAAGAGGGCCGTTGCGCTTTGCCACAGCACGCGATGTTCGCCCTGATATAGCAGCGCAGTTTCGGCGCGAGGCGCGGTCGCAAGCAACGTTTTATTCGCGACGGTCTGGCGCAGGTTTGTCCGTGCAGGGCCAATAAAAGCAAGTGTGGCGCCCAGAATCGCAGGCAGGGCGTAATAGCAAACGCGCCAGGCCAAAATTGCGCCAACCAAGGGCGTCGCAGGCTCTGATGGTAGCAATGCGAGCAACGTGAGTTCAAACGGCCCGACGCCGCCGGGCGTGCCAGAGACCAGCCCGGCCCCCAGCGCCAGCAGAAAGGCAGGCAGCATGGTCGCGAAGGGCAGCGACAGTGTGTCTGGGCAGAGCATGTGAAACGCGGCTGCGGCCGCCAGCGTGTCAACCGCGGTAAGGCCGATCAAGCGCAGCAACGTAAGCCCATTTGGCCAACGAAACCTTGTGAGCGGCGCAATTAGGGAAATCACTGTCAACAGGGCTGCCGCGATCAGCACCGCGATGGCTTGCGGTTTGAACGGGGCATCAGGCAAGATCAGCAGCACCACTGCGGTGACAACTGCCCAGCCTGCCAGAAAAGAAACTGCCACTGCGCCTGTTAACCGCGTGGCCAGCCAAAGCGACTGTCCCGGCAGCATCCGCCATCGCAGAATCGCGCCGGTTATAAGGCCAAGCCCCAATGTTTGGCTGACCGCAATCGCGCAGATGCCCGCGCGCCGCGTTAAGCGTTCAGGCAGGCCGGTTGCAAAATGGCGGTGCAGGACCGCATCATAACGGCCAACTGCCCAAAAACTGATCGAAGTCAGGATGAGCGCCGACGCCCATTGCGCCACAGAAACGCCGGTGACGCCAGTATGCAGATCCTCAAGATCAAGCTGTGTCAGCCGATTTGCCAACAGCCAAAGGAACAGCGCCAGAATTGCCAACGATGCTGCCGCGCGCAGCAACAGGCGCGGCCAGATCACAACGGAATTGGTCGCAGTGCGCGCAACGACCAACTTGTATCGATTGTCTTTGCGCATCCTCTGCCCCCGCTCGATCTGCTGACAGACTAAGCGGGCGGGGTGGATGCCAGATTAACGCTTCAAATTGCGAAGACTTTTTCAGTCAAGTCTTCAAACCAAAACGGGCCGCGCCAAGGTTGGCTGCGGCCCGTGCTGTGGGTTTTGGGGCTGGATCAGAGTTCGGTGATCAGCTGTGATTTGGCGACGCCCAGCAGTTGCGCCATTTTGGCGCGAATGTCTGCTTCGGTGGCTTTGCCTGCCAGATCCTTGGCAACCTTTTCGACCACATCATCAATGCCGGGCTTTTCGAAATCCGACGATACCACGGTCATCGCGTATTCGGTTGCGGCGTCACCGGATTTGCCAAGCAACTCTGCGGCCCAAAAGCCGACCAGCTTGTTGCGGCGGGCTTCTGCGCGGAATTGCATTTCGGAATCATGGGCAAATTTTGCTTCGAATGCGTGTTCGCGGTCGTCAAACGTGGTCATGGCTGGCCCTCTGGGTCATGGAGTGTTGTCCCCCATATGCCCATCCCGCGCCTTTGGTTCAAGACAAAACCGCCGTGCGGGCTGCGGCCATATGTGCCGAAGGTCGCTTTGAGCATGGTGTTGGCTGGCTGCCTTGCTTGGCAGGGCGGGTTGCCTTATAGCCAAGCCAAAGGGGAGGGGTGGCTTTGCCGCCCCCGTTTCCTATTGGTATCGGAGCATCCATGGCGCGCAGGAAGAAGGTTTACGAGGGCAAGGCGAAGATCCTTTATGAAGGGCCGGAACCGGGCACTCTGATCCAGTACTTCAAAGACGATTCTGCGCCGACCCCGACCGAGGCTGCACCTGCGGCTGTGGAAGGCAAAGGCGTGCTGAACAATCGGCTGTCCGAGTTTTTCATGGCGGGGCTGAACTCTATCGGCGTGCCGACGCATTTCTTGCGCCGGATCAACATGCGCGAACAACTGGTGCGGATGGCAGAGATCATTCCGTTGGAAGTCGTGGTGCGTAATTTTGCCGCCGGCGAGATTTCGGCAAAACTTGGCATTCCCGAAGGCACTCCGCTGCCGCGCCCGATTGTTGAATACTATCTGAAAGATGATCGTCTTAGCCTGCCGATGGTTGCCGAAGAGCATATCGTGGCGTTCGGCTGGGCAACTCAGCAGGATCTGGACGATATCATCGCGCTGGCCTTGCGGGTGAACGACTTTTTGTCGGGTGTCATGCTGGGCGTGGGTATTCGTCTGGCCGATTTCCGGATTGAAGTCGGGCGGATTTGGGAAGGCGACTATATGCGCCTGATCGTGGCGGATGAAATCAGCCCCGACAGCTGCCGTTTGTGGGATATGCGCGGATTGGTGGATCGTGGCGATGGCCAGCCGATCCCCGAACCGGGGCCTTTGCCGGATGTTTACACCGAACTTGCCCGGCGTTTGGGAGTGTTGCCGTCAAACGTGACGCATGCAGTTAAACCGACGCTGATCAACTGACCTCTTGCCGCGTGGCGGCTGGGGGGGTATTGGGCGGCAAAACCGCCATTTGCCTAAGGGGAAAGCTATGAAAGCGCGCGTAACGGTCATGCTGAAAGCTGGCGTTCTGGATGTGCAAGGCGAGGCTGTGCGCCACGCGCTTGGCACGCTGGGGTTTGCCGGTGTGAACGGCGTGCGTCAGGGCAAATTGATCGAATTGGATCTGGCCGAAACCGATAAAGCCGCCGCCGAGGCAAGCGTCAAGGCGATGTGCGAAAAGCTGTTGTCCAACACGGTCATCGAAAGCTACCGCGTCGAACTGCTTTAAGCGGAACTGCTTAATCAGGTCATGTTTTTGCAGACGTGCAGGGCCGCTTTATTGCGGCTTTGCGACATTTTAGGTCGCCATCGGTCTTGACCATTGGCGCCGCTTGCGGCGTTCTGGCGCGACCGTCAGGAGAGCCCCATGCGCGCAGCCGTCATCAGAAGCTACAACGCCGATCTTAGCCTTGAAACCGTTGCCGATCCGGTTTGTGAACCAGATGGAGTGGTGCTCAAGGTCTTGGCTTGCGGCATTTGCCGCAGCGATTGGCACGGCTGGGTTGGCGAACACCCGCGGGTGAAGCCGGGCGCTATTCCGGGCCATGAATATTGTGGCGAAGTTGTCGAGGCTGGCCCATTGGCGAAATGGCGGGTCGGCGACCGGGTTATCGCACCGTTTATCCTGTCTTGCGGTGCTTGCCCTGATTGTCAGTCAGGCCAGACGACGATCTGCAAGAATCAGCGGGTTCCCGGTTTTGGCGAGCCGGGCGCTTATGCCGAATATGTCTCCGCCCCGCACGCACATAACCTTGCGCGTTTGCCTGAAAGCCTTACGCCCGCACTTGCAGCCGGTTTGGGCTGCCGTGTTACCACCGCTTGGCATGCGCTGACCGGGCGGGCGGCGGTGCAGGCGGGCGAGTGGCTGGCGGTGCATGGCACTGGCGGTATTGGGCTGTCGGTGTTGTTGATCGGCAAGGCGTTGGGCGCGCGGGTGATTGTGGTCGATGTGGTGCCGGAACGCCTGCAACATGCTCTGTCGTTGGGGGCGGAGGCTGCTATTGACGCCCGCGCTGGTGATGCCGCCGCGCAGATTGTCGAGATTACCAAGGGTGGCGCACATGTCAGCGTAGAGGCGCTGGGCATTGAAGCCACCACCAACGGATCGATTGAATGTCTGCGGCCTTTGGGGCGGCATGTGCAGGTTGGGTTGCCCACCGGCCATACTGCGACGATGCAGATCAATATGAACGCGGTCTACATGAAGCAACTCGCGCTTTACGGCACGCGCGGCATGCCAAGCTGGCGCTATCCGTCGTTGCTGAGCATGGTCGAAACCGGTCGCATTGATGTGACGCCGATTGTCGCGCGCACGGTGGCGCTGTCGGGGGCTAGTGCCGAATTGCGGGCGTTCAACGCGCCGATGCCACCCGGCGTGGCGGTGATTACCGATTTTATCGGCTAAGCCCGTAATTCTTGGCGGATTGCGGGTTTTTCGACGGCTTTGCCTGCGCAAGGGCTGGAACGCCGCGCCTTGATGCACTAAGAGGCGCGCAATCCCACAGTTTCGGAGGCCGCCATGAAAGCCGCTGTCGTCACCTTTCCCGGATCGAACTGCGACCGTGATCTTGCCACCGCCTTCGAGCGTGCAGGGTTTGACGTGGCGCGGGTCTGGCACAAAGATACCAGCCTTCCCGCTGGCACCGATGTGGTTGGGGTTCCGGGGGGCTTTTCGTTCGGTGACTATCTGCGCTGTGGCGCGATCGCCGCGCAGTCGCCGATTGCCACCGCCATTCGCGCCCATGCTGCGCGCGGCGGCTATGTGCTGGGGATCTGCAATGGCTTTCAGGTCTTGACCGAAATGCAGCTTCTGCCCGGCGCACTGATGCGCAACGCAGGGCTGAAATTTATCTGCAAGACAATCACCTTGAACGTCGCCACCCGCGATAGCGCCTTTACCAGCGGCTATGCCAAGGGTGCAAAGATTGCGGTTCCAGTGGCGCATCACGATGGCAATTTCACCATTGATGCCGAAGGTTTGGCGCGGTTGCAGGGCGAAGACCGGGTTGCTTTCACCTACGACCAAAACCCCAACGGTGCCACGGCTGACATCGCCGGCGTTTTGTCTGAAAACCGCCGCGTGCTTGGCATGATGCCGCACCCAGAGCGGGTTGTTGACGCCCAGCATGGCGGCACAGACGGTGCTGCGCTGTTTGCCAGCCTGATGGGCGGGTTGGCGCTGGCCTGACGCGCACCTGCTTGAGGCGGCAAGGCGCTGGGCCTAGAGTTGCCCCATGCAAACACGCAGCCGCACAAACCGACTAAGAGATGTTGCGCCGGGGAAATCCTGGCGCATTCGGCTTGCCGCCACGCTGTTGATTTTGTTGGCGCTTGGTGTGGTGTTAACCACCAACCGCTGGCTGTCTGAACGCTTTACCGAAACCACCCGCAACCGTGCCGAACTGCGCCTCGCGCTGTATTCGGGCAACATGTTGTCAGAGGTTCAGCGCACCTCGGTGGTGCCGTTGCTGCTGGCGGATGACCCGGCGATTCGGGATGCGTTGTTGAAGAACAGCTTTGCCGACACCACGCTGCGCCTGATCGAAGTGCAGAAAGAAATTGGCGTCGCGTCGATCATGCTTTTGGATCGCGATGGCTGGACCGTTGGCGCGACCAATCGCAATTTGCTTGGCACAGCCCACCGCAATGACGCTTATTTCATTGATGCGCAGCGCACCAAGGACACGGTGTTTTCCGCTACGCCACAAGACGGTGGCGCCTATGATTTCACCTATTCGCGGGTGATCGAGGCGGATGGCCAGATTTTGGGCGTGATCGTCGTGGCCGTCGACATGATGAAGCATGAACGCGCTTGGGCGGGTTTGCAGGACGCGGTCTTGGTGACCAATTCGGAAGGCACGGTGATTCTGGCAACCGAACCGTCATGGCGATCAAAGCCGGTTGATGTGGCGCTAAGTTCGGCAGACAGCCCTTCGGCTTTGGATCGCGCCCTGAAGGGGGCGGCGGACTGGGCGCAGAACCCGCCCGACGCCTATCTTTCCGGCGAAGCTGTGTTGCGCACCGAGGCGCGCGTGCCGTTTCAGGGCTGGAAGATGCTGACCTTCACCGCCTATGATTCGGTGCGCGAAAAGGTCAACGGCGTGATCGCGCTGGAAATCATGGGCTTTGCGATTCTGGCGGCCTTTACGTTTTACATCCTGTCGCGGCGGGCTTGGTCGCAATCGGTATCCTTCCAGCGCGAATCGGCAGAGTTGCGGTTGTTGAATGCCCGGCTAAGCCGCGAGATTGCTGAACGCGAAAAGGTGCAGAAGACGCTTGAGGTTGCAGAGCTGACTCTGGCGCAGTCGTCCAAACTGGCGGCGCTGGGTGAAATGTCTGCGGCCGTTAGCCACGAATTGAACCAGCCCTTGGCGGCGATGAAGACCTATCTGGCGGGGGCGCGGCTGCTGTTGCAGCGCAAGCGCCCCGAAGAAGCGCTGTCGTCTTTTCAACGCATTGACGACCTGATCGACCGGATGGGGGCGATTACGCGGCAGCTTAAATCCTATGCCCGCAAAGGCGGCGAGGCGTTTGAACCGGTGGATCTGCGCGCCTGCGTGTCGTCGGCTTTGGCGATGATGGAACCGCAGTTGAAGCAGCGCGTCGTCAAGATCACCCGCACCGTGCCGCGCCAACCTGTTATGGTGATGGCAGATCGCCTGCGGTTAGAGCAGGTGATCATCAATCTGTTACGCAACGCTTTGGATGCCACCAAAGACTTGAAAGACCCGCAGATCGACCTTTTGTTGACAGTAGGCGAAACGGCGGCTTTGGCGGTGCGCGATAATGGCACGGGGATTGCCGACATCGGCTCGGTGTTCGAGCCGTTTTATACCACGAAAAAGCCGGGCGAGGGCGTTGGCCTTGGTCTGGCAATCTCTTCGGGCATTATCACCGATCTTGGCGGTCGGTTGACGGCTCATAACGCCGAAAGCGGTGGCGCGGTGTTCGAAGTGCAGCTGCCCATTTTGGGCAAAAAAGCAGAAGCAGCGGAATGAGGGCGTGATGGCACGGGCAATGAAAGTGGCGATTGTCGATGACGAAGCGGATATGCGCGCCTCGATCAGCCAGTGGCTGGCCCTGTCGGGCTTTGACACCGAAACCTACGCATCGGCCGAAGAGGCCCTGAAAGTGCTGGGCCCGGAATGGCCGGGCGTTGTGGTGTCTGACATCAAGATGCCGGGCATGGATGGCATGGCGTTCTTGAAACGGTTGATGGGCATGGATTCGGGGCTGCCGGTGATCTTGATCACCGGGCATGGCGATGTGCCGATGGCGGTCGAAGCGATGCGCGTCGGGGCCTATGACTTTTTGGAAAAGCCGTTCAATCCTGACCGTATGACTGAACTGGCCAAGCGGGCGACCACCGCGCGGCGGCTGACTTTGGACAACCGCGCGCTGCGCAAGGAGTTGTCCGACGGTTCGGTTCTGATGAAAAAACTGGTCGGTGCAAGCCCGGCGATGGAGCGGCTGCGCGAAGACATTCTTGATCTGGGCCAAGCCGACAGCCACGTTTTGATTGATGGTGAAACCGGCACCGGCAAGACCTTGGTTGCGCATGCCCTGCATGCCGTGGGACCGCGGGCGTCAAAGAAATTCGTGACGGTATCTTGTGCAGCATGGGGCGAAGATCAACTTGCGGCCAAACTTTTTGGTCCGTCTGACGATGGCAACCTGCCGCTGATCGAAGAGGCACGCGGCGGCACGTTGTGTCTTGAAGACATCGAAGCCCTAAGCCACCCGCTGCAATCGCGTTTGCTGACGCTGATCAACGAACAGGGAGTGCCGCCGGAAACCCGCATTATTGCGATTTGCAACGAACACGCGCCGGACACAACGCTGGAAGATGTGCTGCGGTCGGACCTGTATTACCGTTTGGGCGCCATGACGATCATCTGCCCGCCGCTGCGGTCGCGCGGTGAAGATATCTTGACGCTGTTCACCCGCGCGTCCGAGCAGTTTGCCGAAGAATATGGCTGCGATGCCCCGCAGGTCACGGCACAAGAAGCCGCCCAATTGCTGCAAGCGCCGTGGCCCGGAAACGTGCGTCAGTTGGTTAATATTGCCGAACGGGCAGTGCTGCAAAACCGGCGAGGGTCAGGGTCGATTGCGTCGTTGCTGATGGCTGACAACGAAGCCTCTGGCCCGGCACTGACGACGGAGGGCAAGCCGTTGAAGGATTACGTCGAAGCCTTTGAACGCATGTTGATTGATAACACCATGCGGCGCCACAAGGGTTCTATCACTGCAGTGATGGATGAGTTGTGTCTGCCGCGACGCACGCTGAACGAGAAGATGGCGAAGTATGGGTTGCAGCGGCAAGACTACGTTTGACCCGTTATTGCAGTGCGCAGCACGGGCGCACTGCATTGCATCTGACACAAATCACCCATTGTCAGCGCGCCCTGTTTCCCGTTAGGGTCAAGGCAGGCGGGGGTGTTTCCGCCACGGTATTCTCTGCCCTGACAATCTGGCGCTGTATGCGCGCCGAAAATTGGGGTGGTCGGATCGGTCGTAAGGCCGGATTATTGCCCGCAAGTGACTGATAACACAGGATCTGACCGGGCTTTTAAAGGTGGGCGATGCAAGTCGCCCAGACGTGAACCGCGATGATGTGCGCGACATTGGCAATTTGCTGCGAGGGATGCCCACCGGGCATAGCCCGCCGCTTTGCGTTGCGCGCAGCCGCCCGAACAAGCCGCCCTGATATGTTTGCTCGCCGTTCCGGTCCACCGGAGCGTCCCTTGCGTGCAGGGCGCAATGGATTGATATGTCTAAGAAAATGCTCATCGACGCCACCCACGCGGAAGAAACCCGCGTGGTCGTGGTTGACGGAAACAAGGTTGAAGAATTCGACTTTGAGACCGTAAACAAACGCCAGCTTGCCGGAAACATCTACCTTGCCAAAGTCACCCGCGTGGAGCCGTCGCTTCAGGCGGCTTTCGTCGATTACGGCGGCAACCGGCATGGTTTCTTGGCTTTTGCCGAAATCCACCCGGATTATTATCAAATCCCGGTAGCTGACCGCAAAGCTTTGCTGGATGAAGAGCGCGCCTATAACCGCGCGCAAGATGAAGAAGAAAACCGCCGGTCGCGTCCGCGTCCGAAACCCGCAGCGCCGCGTCCGCGTGCCGAAGCGGTTGACGGCGATGCGGTGCAGGTCGCCGAAATCGGCGGCATGGATGTTGTGGATCTGGGCGATGAAACTGGTGCGGATGCACTGGTTTCCAGCACGCCTGCACGCGAGCACAGCCATGATCACGACAGCGATCAGCCGCATGATCACGCGCATGCCCACACCCACAATGTCGCCTCTGTCGACACCGAAGAAGGCGATGCGCCCTATCGGTCGATCGACCACGCCAGCGATACCGACGACGAGATTGAATCGATCGCCGAAGAAGACGTGTCGGAAGAAATCTCTGCGCCGCGCAAGCCGCGCGCGCGCCGCTACAAGATCCAAGAAGTGATCAAAGTGCGCCAGATCATGCTGGTGCAGGTGGTCAAGGAAGAACGCGGCAACAAGGGCGCTGCGCTGACGACCTATCTGTCGTTGGCCGGGCGGTATTGCGTGCTGATGCCGAACACCGCGCGTGGCGGCGGGATCTCGCGTAAGATCACGCAGGCGGCCGACCGCAAGAAACTGAAAGAAATCGCACAGGAAATCGAAGTGCCGGAAGGCGCGGGCCTGATCATTCGGACCGCTGGTGCCAAGCGCACCAAGCCCGAGATCAAGCGCGATTACGAATATCTGATGCGGTTGTGGGAACAGATCCGCGAACTGACGCTGAAGTCGATTGCTCCGGCGGCGATCTACGAAGAAGGCAACCTGATCAAACGCACGATCCGCGACCTTTACAGCCGCGAGATCGACGAGATTCTGGTTGAAGGCGAAGCAGGCTATCGCACCGCCAAAGACTTCATGCGGATGATCATGCCCAGCCACGCCAAATCGGTGGTGCGCTACGACGACCCGACGCCGTTGTTCGCCCGCTATCAGGTTGAAAGCTACTTGGGCGGCATGTTCAACCCGGTGGTGCAGCTGAAATCTGGCGGCTACATCGTGATCGGGATCACCGAAGCGCTGGTTGCCATTGACGTGAACTCGGGGCGTGCGACCAAAGAGGGGTCGATTGAAGACACCGCTTTGAAGACCAACCTTGAGGCCGCCGAAGAAGTGGCGCGCCAGTTGCGTCTGCGCGACTTGGCCGGTCTGATCGTGATCGACTTTATCGACATGGAAGAGCGTCGCAACAACGCCTCGGTCGAAAAGCGTCTGAAGGAAAAGCTGAAAACCGACCGTGCGCGGATTCAGGTTGGCCGGATTTCGGGCTTTGGCCTGATGGAAATGAGTCGTCAACGTCTGCGTCCGGGGATGCTGGAATCAACCACGCAGCCCTGCTCGCATTGCCATGGCACCGGCCTGATTCGGTCGGACGATAGTCTTGGCCTGCAAGTGCTGCGTGCTTTGGAAGAAGAAGGCACGCGGAAGCGGTCGAAAGAAGTGTTGCTGAAGGCACCGTTTGCCATCGTGAACTTCTTGATCAACCAAAAACGCGAACATATCGCGCTGATCGAAGCCCGCTATGGCATGTCGGTGCGGATCGAATGCGATCCGACCCTGATCAGCCCAGACTTCTCGATCGAAAAGTTCAAGACTGCGACTCGGGTGGTGCCAGAGGCGTCGACCGTGATTTCGGGTAACGCGTCGCTGATGGGCGCGCCGGTGGCCGAAGAAGAAGACGAAGACATCATCGACGACGTTGAAGAAGTCGAAGAAGCCGAAGTGATCGAGGCCGCACCGGCTGCTGCAAAAGCAAGCGATGCCGCTGGCACGGGCGAAGGCGGCACGGGCAAGAAGCGGCGTCGTCGGCGTCGTCGCAAGAAGCCGGGTCAGAACGGTGATGCGTCTGCACAGGGCGCGACCGAAGGCGATGATGGTGAAGAAGGCGACGACGGTGATGATGACACCGCTGCAGAGGGTGGCGACGACACCGTTGTGACCGAGGTTGTGGCAGACGTCGCTGCGGCTGACGCCGTCGCTGTCGAAACGCCTGTCGATGCGGTTGAGGCCGAAGTGAAAAAGCCAACCCGCACCCGTGCGCCGCGTGGCAGCAAGTCGGCAACGGCAGGTGAGCCTGCCACCAAGACTGCAGCCGCGAAGGTAGCGGCTGACAAACCCGCCGCGGCAAAGCCTGCGCCTCGTTCGCGCGCCAAGCCGAAGGTAGAGGCGGCAGAAACCGACGCTGTGGTTGAGGCGCCAAGTGCTGCGGAAGAAAAGCCGAAGGCGAGCCGTAGCCGCACCAGCCGCGCCAAGCCTAAGGCGGATGCACCTGTTGAGGCAGTCGTAGAGACTGCTGCAGTTGCTGTTGAGGCGCCTGCTGTTGAGGTTGTGGTCGCAGCACCAGCAGCAAGCTTCCCGGTAGACCCTGCGTTGACCGCTGAAGCCCCGGCTGCAGTGCTTGTCGCTGACCCCGAAGCAAGCAGCGCCGCAGTGGAGCCGCCGGAAGAGGATGGTCCGCCGAAGCCGAAAAAACGCGGCTGGTGGTCACTGGGCCGCTAAGAATTTGGGGCGGTGGGGAAACCTGCCGCCCTTAGCTTTTGCGGATCAGATAGGCGCTGCCGCCGTCGATTTCGGTCTGGCCTAGGAAGTCATCCCCCGATTGGCCGCAGAAATGTGGCAAGTCTATTGCCGCCATTTTGTCGCTGGCCAGTACCCGCAGCACTTGGCCGGTTTGCATGGCAAGCAGGCGTTTGCGCGCGCGCAGCACCGGCAGCGGGCAAAGCAGCCCCAAACAATCGATCTCGATATCCCAATGCATCGGCCAGCCTTTCGTCGACGTTCCAATATCCCTGTCGCGGGCCAAGTTACCAGTTGAAATTGCCGCACATGGATGTGACCCGCAAAGGCGTGACCTTTGCGCCCAAGCGCGGTAGATCAAGCCGAACGGCGTGAAAAGGGGCGACCATGTTCGGCATCGACATCATCGACGCAAGTCTGATTCCGGCCATGCTGGTGGCACTGATCGCAGGCGTGCTTTCGTTCCTTAGCCCCTGTGTGTTGCCGATCGTGCCGCCCTATCTGGCCTATATGTCCGGCATCTCGATGGGCGAAATGAAAAGCGGTCGTTCGCCATTGCTGGCGGCACTGTTTTTTGTGTTGGGTCTTTCGACGGTCTTCTTGCTGCTGGGTCTGGCAGCCTCGGCTTTTGGGGCGTTCTTTCTGGGCAATGCCGACACTTTCGCAACCGTCGCCGGTGTGATCGTGATGATCTTTGGCGCGCATTTCATCGGCATTTACCGCATTGGCTTTCTGGATCGTGAAATGCGGCTGGATGCGGGCGACAAGGGCGGCTCGGCCTTTGGCGCCTATGTGCTGGGGCTGGCCTTTGCCTTTGGCTGGACGCCCTGCATCGGGCCGCAGTTGGGGGCAATCTTGTCGCTGGCGGCGCAAGAGGGCAATGTCAGCCGCGGCATGGTGCTGCTGGCGGTTTACGCGGCGGGCTTGGGGTTGCCATTTCTGGCCGTCGCCGCGTTCTTTTCGCGACTTGCGCCAGCGGTGGCGTTCCTGAAGCGGCATGCCGAGCGGATTGAAAAGATGATGGGTCTGCTGCTTTGGACGATTGGTCTGTTGATGCTGACCGGCGGCTTTTCGTCATTTTCCTACTGGCTTTTGGAAAATGTGCCGTTCCTGGCCAATCTTGGCTAGGATTTCCCCATAGAATTGCCGGAATCTTTGGCCATGCTGGCAAGGGACTGGCAGGGAAACGATGGATTCGATCACGGGGCACATGAAGGCCGATCAGCGGGTTTTTCGCAGGCGGGTGTTTTACATCCCGGGCTATGACCCGTTTCACCCGCGCCGCTACCGCGAGCTTTATCGCAAAGAGGCGGCGGCGCAGGCGGCCGTGTCGGGCTATGATATTGCTTTGAGGCCAAAAACCGCAAAAGGGGCATATGGCTGGCAGGTGACGGCCTTGATGGACGGTTCCATAACCAATGCCGATGTCGAGGTGCTGGTCTGGTCGGACATCGTAAAAACCTCAATGCAGCAAGGTATTGCCGCGACCTATCTGCAGTTGTTGCGTACGGCGTGGGTCTATATCGGGTCTGGTGCGCTGTTTCGGTTGGCGGGCTTACGCAAGGGCCCGATGATTGCTGCCCTCTATCCGATTGTGTTCCTGTTGTTGCAGCTTGCGGCTGCGCTTTTGGTCGGCTGGGCCGCTGGCCTGCTGGTGGCGTTTGTCACGCCCATCTTAGGATGGTTGACTGGTCTGGCCGTAGTCTGGTTGACGCTTCGGGCGTTCAAGCACTGGGACAACAAGGTTTTCGCCTATTATCTGATGCATGACTACGCCTATTCGGCGCAGGCCAAAGGTGCCAACCCGCCAGAGTTAGAGGCGCGGATGGCGAGTTTCGCCGCCACCATTCGTGACGCCGTAGCTGGCGATTTTGATGAGGTTTTGGTGGTGGGCCACAGTTCGGGCGCACATCTGGCAATTTCGATTTTGGCCGATTTGTTGCGGCAAGGGTTGCCGGATGGGTCGGCAACGCTGTCTTTTCTGTCACTGGGGCAGGTGGTGCCGATGGTGTCTTTCCTGCCCGAAGCCAAGCGTTTGCGTGCCGATCTACGCTATATGGCAGCGCAAGACAGCGTGGCGTGGGTTGATGTGACAGCACCCGGCGATGGTTGCGCTTTTGCGCTATGCGATCCGGTCGCTGTAACAGGCGTTGCACCCCCTGCCAAAAGATGGCCGTTGGTGATGTCAGCCGCGTTCACCCAGACGCTTAGCCCGGCCCGCTGGGCGGAACTGCGCTGGCGGTTTTTCCGGCTACATTTTCAATATTTGTGCGCCTTTGACCGCCCCGGCGACTACGACTATTTTCGCATCACCGCTGGGCCGTTAACGCTGTGGCAACGCTACGCGGGGCGGCCCGCGTCGAAAAGCCGGATTGAAACGCCAAGCTCTGGCTATAGAACCATCGCATGAACCCACCCAAGCCGCCTTCGCGCCCAGATAAGGTATCGCTGCTGCACTATCTGCGGCTGTTTCGAGCTGACATTCTGTCAGCGCAACCGCTGCGGCTGTATCGGGCTTGGATGGCCGAGTTTCGCACCCCGTTTTTCCGCAGCTATCTATGCAACGATCCGGCTTTGGTGAACCGGGTTTTGGTCGAAAGGCCGGATGATTTTCCCAAATCAAACCGGATACGTGAGGGGCTGAACCCGCTTTTGGGGAATTCAGTGTTTGTGACCAATGGCGAGGTTTGGAAGCGCCAGCGTCGTATCATTGATCCGGCGTTCGAAGGTGGTCGGCTGCGCGATACGTTTCCGGCCATGCTGGCGGCGGGGCAGGCGGCGGTTGCCCGTATGCCGGTTGGCAATGTTGAAGTCGAAGCAGAGATGAGCCACGCGGCCGCGGATGTTATTTTCCGGACGCTGTTTTCCATTCCAATCGAACACGCGGTTGCAGCGCAGGTTTTCACGCAGTTTCGCGACTATCAGCGCACACAGCCGCTGTTGAACCTTGCGGCCTTCTTACCGCTTCCCCGCTGGGTGCCCCGGTTGCATCGTCGATCAACGAAGCGTTCTGCTTTGCAGATCAGGGCTTTGATCGCACGATTGACCGAAGCCCGCGCTGCCGAGATTGCGGCTGGAACCGCGCCTGATGATCTGGCGACCAAGATTATGGTCACGCCAGACCCGTTGACCGGCCACTGCTTTCAGACCGCCGAAATGG
>Ga0255096_1000159_pt1 | contig 38505 bp, 39 predicted proteins | sample Colum_Atlam_RepA_2_FD_188563 | JGI IMG/M metagenome (GOLD analysis project Ga0255096, IMG submission 188563) | Freshwater microbial communities from Columbia River, Oregon, United States - Colum_Atlam_RepA_8d | ecosystem: Environmental > Aquatic > Freshwater > River | place: USA: Oregon... | reverse complement strand
TCCAGCCGCAGGGCCAGACCACTGTGCCTAGCGTCCAGACGCCGACTCAAGAAGCCGCTCGGCCTCAGTTGTTTGCGCCGACTCAATCCGTTCCGTCTCAAACAGCGGTGCCGGCTCAGTTGGCTGCGTCCGCTGAGACAGGCGAGCGCCTGCCGTCCACTGAAGCGTGGCTGTCAAGCTCAAGTAGAGCAAATGTGGAAGCGCCAGCATTAGTATCAACATCTGCTCCGCGAACAAGCGCGTCTGGGATGTCAATCATTGGCGCGAGCCAAAACTTGTCTGATATTTCCACCCGCAGTCGACCGGGCGCCCGCGAGTCCTCAGCGCAACGCTTCTCCAGCAGTGACTTGTCCAAGGTGGCCGGAATGGCTGTGCTTGCCGACGCAGCTCTGGCGAAATCTGACCAGCCGGCACTTCTCGCGATGGAGATTCCAGGCAGTGCGTCCTTGCCTGCCGCGCTGATTTCAGAGTCTGCTGTGCAACCAACATCCACGAATCAGGTGTCGGTCTCTGTACCCGGGCAGCCGACGGCTCAGCCATCCGCAGACAGTCAACGGACGGCAGAGCGCTGGATGCATGTTGATGATCTAGGCAAGCAATTTGGATCCGTGATCCAGGGTGCCTTGCTAAATCGCACTGTTGCGGGACAAACCAGTCTCCGCATCATGCTCTATCCTGAGAACATGGGCAGCATAGAAGCCCAAATAATCGACAATAATCAAGGGGTGACGGTTAATCTGATTGCGCAGAATGACGATGTTGTGCGTCTGCTCAAAGATCACAGCCAGGCACTGCGTGATTTATTGGCTCAGAGTGGATCATTTGAATTGAATATCATGAAAGAGCGCAGCGGATCTGATGCGCATCAGGCCCGTGATCAATCAGGTTCGGGCAATGACCGTTCCCAGCCGCTCTTGGAGAGTTTGCCGAAGCCTGGCAACGGCGTTGTGCCTGGCTCACTAAGGCCAAATGAAAGTGGTGAATTGGATACCTATGTATGACAATCATAATGGAGGCTAATTATGGCAGAAGATAAAAACAGCAGCAGCGACGATGTCAAGAAGAAGCTGCCAATTGTGCCGATACTTATCGGCGTCCTGGTGGTCTTGGTGGTCGCTGTTGGCGCTGTGTTTGCCACATTGATGTTGACAGGGGGGTTTTCAGATGAGGATCTCGAGTCGGAATTGGCAGAAATAGAGAGTGCTGCGACGGGCGCGCAGTCGAGTGCAGCGCCAGATGGCGGTATTGATGCAGCGCCGCCAGTCGAGCCGCAATTGCTGGTCACACCAGTTCCGCCTCGGCTGGACACGCTTTACTATGAGATGGCGAGGCCTTTAACAGCCAATCTGAGCGGTTCACGGCGGGTGATGCAGGTTACAATTGCAATCATGACGCACTACGATCAACTGGTAGTGGACAATATCGTGAAGCATGAAATGGCCATACGCTCAGCATTGCTGACGGTCCTGAGTAGCACGCCAGAGGCAAATATTGAGCGCCCTGATTTCCGGATTGAGCTTGGCGAAGAAATGCGCATTGCAGTCAACTCGGTACTTGAGCAGTTTGAAAATTTTGGTGGTGTGGAATCTGTTTACTTCACTGAATTTTTAATTCAGTAGTTCCCCGGAATACTTTGATGATCGCTGGATAAGTTATGAATTACACGAGTGGAAAATTAAGCGATCAGGAACTGCTCGCATTACAAGAGAGCAGCGCCTATCAGGATGAGAGTGCGCAGGTTGTCCTGCATGATCTGGCTACTGAAGACACTTCTCTGGGTTTTAATGAGTCAGCAATTGACATGATTAACGAGCGTTTTACGCGGCAGTTGCGCGTCGGGCTCATGGATGTATTACGTACGACGCCAAAAATCAGCATCGAGCGGGTGAAAATAGAAAAATATGGCACGTTCCTGTCAACACTGCAGGCGCCGTTGTCAGTAAATACTGTAAAGTTCGAACCCTTACGTGGGTATTCTCTTATTGTTATCGACCCCGTAGTTATCTTCTCTTCGCTGGATAATTTTTTTGGTGGCAACGGAAAAGGCAACACGCCCTTACATCCTGGCAGAATGTTCACGCCCACTGAAAACTCAATTATCCGGATTATGTTGAACATAATTTTCGGCTCGTTAAAAGAGGCCTGGTCACCGATCATCTCTTTGGATTTTATTGAAACAGCGTCGGAGATAAATCCTCAGTTCGCACAGATAGCGGACGATAATGATCCGGTTGTTATTAGCAGATTTGTGCTGGCACTCGATGCAAATACCGAGGGCACAATCAGTATTGTGACGCCTTTTATTTCTCTAAAGCCGATTCGCGATCTATTGCGTAGCCGCATTCAAACATCTGAAGACAACGACGAAAAAGCCAATCAATGGCGCGACGAGATGCGCGACGCTTGTGGTCATTCCAAGCTTGACTTGGTGGTCAATCTGGCGAAAATCAGCTCAACTTTGAAAGAACTTCAGCGCATGAACGTCGGCGATATACTATACTTTAGCAAGCCTGAATACGCGTCGGTTGAAATATCCAACACAAAGGTGTTCACTGCGGAGGTCGGAAGTATTGGCAATAATGTTGCTGTGCAAATAAAAAAATTCGTTCGGACACCAACTTCTAACCAGCGAGACTGATATGGCAGACGATCAAAACAATGATGATGTGTTGCTCGGTGAGGCGTCAAGAAATTTACTGACCTCGGGCAGTGTTTCAGTCGGCGGCGGTAGTATAGACGCGGATGTGCTTAATAACATTGCCATCACAATCTCAGTTGAGGTGGGGCGGACATCGCTTAAAATCAAAGATTTGATGCGCCTTACTCAGGGGTCCGTCGTGGAACTTGACCGTCTTGCCGGCGAACCACTGGATCTGCTGGTCAACAACACCCTGGTTGCCCAGGGTGAGGTGGTGCTGGTCAATGAGCGCTACGGGGTTCGCCTCACGCAGGTCATTCCCGCTGCTGAGCGTATAAAAAACATTTAATCAGCCTGGCCACCTCAACGGAATTTATCTGCTATGGCTTCAAGTGGAATAGAATCACTACTCGCGGTGTTTATTGTCTCCTTGCTGATGGCGGGTTTTTTTTATGGTCTTAACAAATACAAGAGCAAGTATCTCTACCGCGGGACTGGCGATCTGAGTATCGAATCGCAGATTACCGTGGGATACCGACAGCGTTTAATGCTGGTCAAAGCCCGTAACAAAACCATCTTGTTGGCAATTTCCCATGAAAGAACAACTGTTATCGATTCCTGGCAAGACTAGCACATCACGCTTGTCGTACTTAAGTCCTCTGCTCTTGATGGTTGTGTCGCTCACGGCTGCCTTGCTGGGATCAGACGCCGTTGCCCAAAGTGGTCTGCCGGTTTTAAGTGTCTCTGACGGCGCCAATGGCAATGCTGAATATAGTCTGACGCTGCAGGTGTTACTGCTGATGTCGGTGCTGACATTGATCCCGTCGTTACTGATTATGATGACGTCGTTTGTGCGCGTCATTATTGTGCTTTCGCTGTTGCGGCAGGCAATCGGCACGGCGCAGACGCCCCCCAATCAGGTCTTGGTGGGTATCGCTCTGTTTCTCACTTTGTTTATCATGGCACCTGTTTTTCAGCAGGTGTATGACGAAGCGATTATCCCGTATATAAACAGTGAGGCAACCGCCAACGACGCGTTCGAATCGGCCATTGGGCCTATGCGTGAGTTTATGATTCTGCAGACCCGCGAGGAAGATATGAGCGCCTTCATGGACATCGCGTCAGTTGAGTTGACGACGCCCTATGAGGAAGTGCCGTTGTCTGTGGTGATCCCTGCATTTATGACATCAGAGCTTAAAACCGCGTTTACCATTGGCTTCATGATTTATATTCCGTTTGTTATCATCGATCTGGTAGTTGCCAGTGTCTTGATGTCCATGGGCATGATGATGTTATCGCCTATGATGATTTCAATGCCCTTTAAATTAATGTTGTTTGTCTTGTCAGATGGCTGGTTGTTGGTCATGCAGTCACTGACAGCCAGTTTTGTGGTGAATTAGGGTGACAATCAGCGACGTGATTGTGTTGGGTCGTGAGGCCTTGTGGGTTGCTGTTATGCTGGCCGGGCCATTGCTGGGCGGTATTCTGATTGCAGGTGTTGTGATCGGGATTGTGCAGGCAGCAACGTCCATTCAGGAAATGACCCTGAGCTTTGTTCCTAAGCTCATTTTTATCGTTGTGGCGCTGCTGGTGATTGGTAACTGGCAAATCAACTTGTTTGTTGATTACATTGAGCGCGTATTTCTGCTCATTCCGGCCATGTTGCAGTGACGGATATTGGTAACATTGACGAACTGGTGGCGATGCTGACACTGTTCCTCTGGCCTATGATTCGTATATCTGCCTTTATGGTCACAGCTCCGCTGTTTTCCATGGATGTCATTAACCTGCGCATCCGCATTATTGTCGCTGTCGTGCTGACGTTTTTCGTGTTTGATAATCAGACCATCCCGGTGCTTGATCCACTCAGCGCGCAGGGCTTATGGCAGATTGCCGCGCAGGTTTTTATCGGCGCCAGCATGGGATTTTTGCTACAGATTGTGAATGCAGCCGTCGTGGTTGGTGGAGAGGCGATCTCAAATGCCATGGGCTTGGGTTTTGCAAGCATGGTGGATCCTAATCTTGGCAACGTGCCACTCATCTCGCAATTTATGGTCATCCTGTCTACGTTTATTTTTCTGACCTTGGGTGGGCATCTGGTGGTGCTTCAGTTACTGTTTCAGAGTTTTGAGACCATCCCTATCGGCTCATTGCCACCGTTTACACAATGGATGTCTATTTTGTTTGGCTGGTTCCCGTTTATTTTTTTGGGTGCGATGAACTTGGCCCTTTCAATGATGGTGTCATTGCTATTACTTAACATCGCGCTCGGTGTGATGACGCGCTCAGCACCGTCTCTCAACATCATTGCAGTTGGTTTTCCGGCAATTTTGTTAATGGGGCTGCTCGCGCTTAATCTAAACATCACTGCGATCGTATACAGCATCCAGCGATTGTGGACGCAGGCGCTGGATACACTGCAGTTGCTGCCCGGAGTATAACAACATGGCCGAAGAGTCCGATGACAGCGAAAGCAAAACCGAGGAACCCACCGAGAAGCGCCTCGAAAAGGCCAAAGAGGAAGGTCAGATCCTGCGGTCGCAGGACTTCTCAGTGGCAGTCACTTTATTCAGCTTTGCGGCTCTCCTATACCTCATTTCCAGCGCCACGATAGAAACCTTCAGGCGGCTTTATCAGTACAATTTTATCCTTGATGCCGCGGTAACGCGTGATGCAGGCTTGATGATTGACAAGCTGGCCGGCTCGGTGGCTATTGTGTTTCCGCTAGTCGGGCTGACCTGCTCGTTGGCGGTGTTGGGCGTCTTGCTGGGCAGCAGCCTGTTTGGTGGCATCGGTTTCAGCATGAAGGCTGCGCAACCTAAACTGTCGCGGCTCAATCCCCTCAACGGGCTCAAGCGCATGTTTGGCGGTACCGCCGTGTTCGAGCTGGTGAAGAATATACTGAAAACTGTGCTGATCAGCTTGGTAACCGGCCTTGTGCTGTCTTTTTATGTGAATGCGCTGGGCACGTTGAGTGTACTGCCAGTCCAGCAGGCGTTGAGCTCTGCCGGTTCAATTCTAGTTACTGCTACGTTGCTGATTACAGGCGCACTTTTTCTGATCGCCATGCTCGATATGTCATGGCAATTTTTTCAGCATCAAAAGAAGCTGCGCATGAGCCTGAAAGATATGAAGGATGAGTTCAAGGAAAGTGACGGGCAGCCTGAGGTCAAGGCCCAGTTGCGTCAACGCCGGCGCGAAATCGCGATGAACCGCATGATGATGGCCATCGAAAAGGCCGATGTGGTGATCACTAACCCGACACACTTTGCGGTTGCTTTGTCTTACACACCAGGCACCAGTGAGGCGCCACGGGTAGTCGCGCGGGGTGCTGATCTGACCGCTGCCCGCATACGCGAACGTGCAGAACAGCACCAAGTGCCACTTTTTGAATCCCCGGAACTCGCCAGGGCCTTGTACTTCAGTACAAAGCTGGATGATATGATTCCGGAGGCGCTGTATCATACCGTCGCAGAAGTGATTGCTTATATCTTCAATATTGGTACTGCCCTGGCGCTTGGGCAGACCTTACAGCGGCCTCGACCAGTGGTTCCGGACGGTATGCGTTTTGATGAAAATGGTTTGCCACTGGAGGACTAATACTGCATGACAGTCTGCACCTTTCTTTCGCCAGCTCATGAGCAGGTCTACACCGAATTCTTGATGTCGGTCACCTGTCGCAGCGAGCTTGTTCATGCGGTGTTTGGTAGTGCCGCCGTGCGTGATCATTACCTTGCACTGCTGACGGCCCGGTTGCTGCAGAGCCCTCTTGATATCCTTGAACTCACCCCGGACACCGACATCCTGGCATTGTTTAATCCTCGCCTGAGCGATATTCCGTTAGCCGCGGCGACCCAAAGCACGCAGGCGGCGCCCTCAGGCATATTGCTGGTGCGCGATGCCGAGGCTATCGCGGCCACAACCTGGTCGGTTCTGTTTGCCCTGTTGCGTGATCTGCCGGTGTTAAACCTGGCCTGTGTGGCGTGCTGGCGTCCTGAACAGCAGGCGCAGCAAATGAGCGTATCCGGACATTTCCGTGACACACGGCCAACGTTCCGGTTTGAGACACATCCTCCAGCGTCCGATGCTGTCGGTGTTTAAAAAAGTAAAGTCCTCTGAACCTGCTAGCTGAGAGTGCTTTGTCAAAATATGACTATCGATTGTTGACCGATTCACCCCGTTATTCATTAGTTCGTGACAAGACGCCCGGTATCACACATATTTACCGGGCGCCTTTTCGCGACTTTTTCGCTTATTTCAGCAGCGACAAAACGGTCTGCTTCATCTGGTTAGCCTGCGCGAGCATGGCGGTGCCGGCCTGGGCAATGATCTGCGTGCGCGCCAGTTCGGTGGTCTCTTTGGCATAATCCGCGTCCATGACGCGGCCACGCGATTCGGTGGCATTACGCGCGACATTGGCCAGGTTGTCAGCCGCATACTGCAGCCGGTTCATTGTCGCACCCATTTCCGAGCGACCGGTGTTAACTGTTGCAAGAGCGGTGGTTACCGCAGCAACCGCACTGTTAGCATTTGCTGCAGTTGTAATCGATGAAGCGTTTATCCCACTCAGAAGACCACCTGCGCCACTGGATATGTTGAAGCTGTTAGAGCCGAAAGCAGTAGAGCTTGCGGTGAAGGTTTGCACTTTCGCCCCTGATGTTGTTGTTGTTTCTGATGCGCCAACCCCGGCTACAGTCCCTATTCCGGCGATCATAGCGTTAAACACAGCGTCCCTACTAAGTACTGCAGTAGCTGCAAGTGCGGTAACGGTGTGCGTAAACGATTTATCGCCTACGGTAAGACTAAAGACATCCCCTACAGCAACATCGTTTTCGATCTTGAATGTCGAGACCTGTGCGGCAGCCGTAGCACCCTGACTAGAACCCGAAGTTGTAGTAGCAACTGTAGCGACGGCAGTCTGACTTGAGCTGTTTGTCTGGTAATTTCCAATGGTTAAATCTATGGTTTGATTAGCATTTGCTCCAACTTGGAACTTGTGAATGCCATCAGAGTTAGAGCCACCTTGTTTGGTCAGTATGTTAGTTCCGTTCCATTGAGTGTTTTGGGCGACGCGGTTTATCTCAGATCTTAGTGAAACAAACTCTTGGTTGAGAGCGGTGCGGTCAGTCAGAGTATTTGTGTCAGAGGACGCCTGTACAGCGAGTTCGCGCATACGCTGCAGCATGTTGCTGGTTTCGATCAAAGCCCCTTCCGCGGTCTGTATTAAAGACACGGCATCGTTGGCATTACGTACTGCCTGGTCCAGACCCCTAATTTGTGAAGTCATTTTCGAAGCGATGGCCAGACCTGCCGCATCGTCTTGTGCGCTGTTGATGCGCACGCCTGTGGACAATCTTTCCATGGCCGTTGACATGGAGCGCTCGTTTGCTACCAGAGCATATCGTGCCAGTAACGAAGATACGTTTGTGTTAATTGTTGTCATGCTATTTCCCCTGAACTTCAATCTGCCATCGTTGCTCGTAGGTCAATTGCTTGTTGCTACTGATTTTACATATCTCTTACCGGAGGAAAAGGAAGCGATCCTAAAGGCGGCTGGCCTCTTTTTCTAGCTCAGTAGAGCTATGCACTTCGGAGTTGCATCTGGGATGCTTTTACTTGACGAAGAATGACTTTAATACTGGCTGCGACTGGCATTGTTTATCCGGTGTTTCACCTAACTGCAAGGTTCTAGCGGATTATTAGACTGCGGACCACTACATTCCCGCTTTGCGAGTACACTAGAAAACTGAGGCCTTACCAAACCGTCCGGTCAGCATCCCACCCTAGGAGGCACACCCCGATAAGTCAGAATGGTTCAATTGCACACCTGATTTTTTTCGATTACCGCTGGCTTGTAGTTGAAAAATAGCTATCCCTGGTTATCTCTAAAAGATTCAGGGTATTAACAAGCAGCCCAGTTCGCATCTGAATGGTAAAGAACTTCTTATCTTTCCCCTCTACATCGAAGGTCGCAACAGGCTCATTTAAGCCAATACCACCTAGACCAGGAAAATTTGCGGTCAATATATGCTGACCTGGTTCGACTGGGTAGGTGACTGTCTCTCCTTGCCCCAGATTAGCAATCGTCACACCATCTAAAACCACATTAACAAGATTAGCACTCCCCGGATATCCCGTATCTCGAAGTACAAAAATGGATGTGGAGCTAGCATCATCTGCAGCTTGTCTTATGATGCCCATGTCCTTCGTACCGGTACCAGCACACGCGTTGAGCATGAAACTCAAGATCGCTATCGTCAGGACTTTACCTAATCGCGTCGATATTTTAGCCACTTATTCTGCCTCCAGCACGATATGGAGGGGATTAGGGACCAATTCATTCATTGCCCCTGTGGAAGCATCTACTCCAGCACCGATAATCCCACCAACAAGGACATTGCCAGCCATGGCAGTTCCGCCGCTTGTAGAAATTTGAGATGCTACGTTTGCCGTTTGAGTCTTAAACCCTTCTTTGCTAACTGTTATAGCGAAGCCCGGTCGTCTATTAATCGTAAGCGTGCAAGGGGTCGCACAGCTCAAACCGTTAGAGAAATTAACCTGAGCACTGCTAGGTTGCGACGTAACCGTAAATGCTTGGGTGCGCCCTCTAGTAATTGTCGCGCAACTCAGAATCATCAAAGGCATTAGACAAATTAAAAGAAGTCGAAAAATACGCGCGATTTTATCTTTTGGCGGATTAAAGTCAGTAATTCTGTACATAGAAAGGTAATCATCCCATTTTTAAGTAGCTGCTAAAGTAGAAGTCATGCTGCTGTCAGCATTTGATTCGGCTTCTACCCCGTTTTCACGGACGGTTATAAAACGCCTGAAAACTCTAAATCGGGGTAGAACCCCCAGTTTCCATATAGATATCTCACAACGCTATCCTGTCTGCAGGATGACAGTCAAGGGTTAGAAAAGGTTAAACGGGGCTTTTGTGCTGCAGTAAAAGCCCATCAGGGAATTGGCAAAAGGGTATTTTCCGACACCTACGCGGGCGCGCGCGAGGCAACCAATAATAAGAGGATGATCTTATGGCCTCCTACTTAACCCACTACGCGTAAATTCTTTGTGCCGGTGGGTAGGCTCTCCCCGTGCGGGCAATTTCGATGAAGTCCGACCACCAGCACATCATAGTGCGCCGCCGCTGTAAGTATTCCGCTCGGTTGTATGCCGCTCTAACCTCGTTTTTGTCTGTATGAGCTAGCGCCGACTCGATTACATCGGGGTCAAAGCCTTGCTCGTTTAACGTGGTACTGGCAATCGCTCGTAGTCCATGTGCGACCAATTCCCCCGCATAGCCCATGCGATTAATTGCCATGTTGGCTGTTTGTCGGTGGATGTGAGTTTTGGGGTCTCTATCGCCGGGAAATACGAATTGACGATGCCCGCTTATTGGTTTCATCTGTTCAAGAATAGCCAATGTTTGGGGAGTGAGCGGGACAGTGTGCGCCTTGCGTTTCTTCATGCGGCTAGCAGCTATACGCCACAGGCTATTCTCAAAGTCGATTTCATCCCACCTGGTACCCGCCGCCTCGTTCGGGCGCACCATTGTGTGAAGCTGCCATTCAATCAAACACCTAGTGCTAGTTTTAATGCTAGCCATCGAAACCCTTTTCATGAATTCCGGCAGTTCGTCTGGCTGTAATGTGGGCATGTTCTGTTTGCGGGGAGCCTCAAACGCTTTGCTGATTCCCGACAAAGGATTGGAGTCGATCAAGCCTGAAAGCATGGCGAAGTCCATTACCTCGCCTAGTCGCTGGCAAATGCGCTTCACGGTCTCATGTGTACCTTTTGCGCTTACGGGCTGTAGTTCCGCTATCACATCACGGGCAGTCAGTTTGTGTATGGGGATAGCGCCTAGAGTTGGGAATACATGCCGTTCAAGTGATCGCAGCACATCGGTGGCATAGTCCTCGCTCACCTTTGAACGTTTCACTTTAAGCCATTGCTGGGTGACCTGTTCCACAGTGCTAGAGTGCGCTAGTCGCTGCAAGTATTCTTGTTCTGATTTGTGTGTATGAGGGTCTAACCCTTGTGCCAGTAATGCTTGGCATTCTTGTCGTGAGTTGCGCGCTTGTGAGAGTGATACCGCAGGGTAGCGCCCAAAGCTGATATTCGCCCGCTTGCCGTTAGTGGGTCGGTAGTAGCTGAATATCCAAGATTTGCTGCCGGTGGGCTTAATGCGAAGGCAAAGGCCGCTGCCATCCCACAGGGAGTATTCCTTGAGTTTGGGCTTTGCTTGTTTGGCTTCTGTGTCTGAGAGAGGCTTTGTAGTTCGGGGCATAGAAACACCGCTTTTAGCAACACTGGTTAGCAACATGGTGTGGCTGTGTGGCTATGAGTGTAGCTATAATGTTTCTACGTTACAACACCGCAATGTACGTCCTTGTACGATAATTCGCTGTAAGTGTTTGTTTTTGAGCGGTATTTATACGTTATTGGTCGTGCCTGTTTGCTGTATTGGTGGAGGCGGGGGGATTTGAACCCCCGTCCGTCAGTCCGCTGCCTTTGGATCTACATGTTTAGCGTCGTCTATTAAGTTAACCCGTACCGGCCCGACGGGCAGGGTGGCTTGGGCGAGCCCAGTACTTTTAGCTGCTTCGCGCTGGGCGCGCTAGGCTGGCGATCCTGTTCTATATGACAGTCACAAAAACACCGGTTTACAGGCATCCCGGGGTGACCGCTAACCGCACTAAGCGGCTAGAGCGTAGCTATCGTCGTTGGCAACTATGAAGTTGCATAGATTGATTTACGAGAGTCCATACCCTCTCGACATGCACCTCAGGGTTTGATACCGGCGTCGAATCCAAAGCGCCCCCGTGAAAGTGAGTGCAGTCTAGCACAGCACTCAAGATGGGGCCGAGCGCTCATTTTGCAAGCCAGAGGGCCGACATCGGGTCCTGTCTTCTCCGGGTCGCCTCACTTCGGGGCCTGTGCTATAAAGCCACCCTCGCACTGTTCGCTTGTCGTCATTTCAAGCACTGGATCACCCATGGCACACACGCCTTCCACTACGTCTCACCATGCGCCGCGTCCCGTAGGCATCGGGCTGGACTATGGCACCAGCAACAGTGTGCTGGCGGTGTTCGACGGCGAGCGGCTGGTATGCGTGCCGCTGGAATGCGCCGGGGTCACGACGCCCTCGGCCGTACACATCGACCGGCAGTTCCAGGTGTGCACGGGCCAGGCGGCCATCGACCGCTACATCGCGGACAATCGCGGACGCCGTGTGCAGCTCGCGGCGGAAGTGCTGGGCGAGGCGCGCACCGGCACGGGTCAGCTGGACGAAGAGGGTCTGCCGGCCCTCTCGGGTAGCGAGCAGGTGTTCGGGCAGGCGTTTGTCGACGTGGGCGAGAAAGGCCGATTGTTTCGAGGTGTGAAACGTCTGCTTGGCAATGCCTCGCTGACCCGCCTGATGGTGTTCGAGAAAGCCTTCCGGCCAGTGGCGCTGGTGACGCCTCTTCTGCTGGCGATGCGGCAACGTTTGCGAGAATGGGCAAGGCAACAAGCGCCGGGTGTGGGCGAAGCAGATCATGCCTGCCTGGGGCATCCGGTCAATTTCGAAGGACGCGAGGCGCAGCACAACACGGTGGCGCTGGAGCGTCTGTCGGAAGCGGCGGCTCATGCCGGCTTCGTTCGCCAGGTGTTCTATCCCGAGCCCATGGCGGCTGCCTTGAGCTACATGCATGCCTTTCCTACCGTGCAGCCAGGCCGCCTGCTGGCGGTGGATTTCGGGGGCGGCACGCTGGACCTGTGTGTGCTGCAGCGCCAAGGCGATGCCTTCGAAGTGCTCTCCATTCACGGCGAGGGCCTGGGCGGCGATCACCTGGATCAAAGCCTGTTCCGTGCGTTGCTGTTTCCGCTGCTGGGCAAGGGGGAGTCGTGGCGCCGCAGTGGCGACGAGCGGGAGATCGTCACGCTGTTTCCTTTCGAGCACTATGAGGATCTCTTGCTGAACTGGGCGGTCAGTTATCGCCTGAATCAGAATGAATACACCACGCCGCTGCTGAGCTGCATCGCCCAGGGCGGAGAGGCTGTAGAGAAGTTCCAGCGGCTGTACACGCTGATCACGTCCAATCTCAGCTATCTGGTATTCCAGTCATTGCGTGACGTGAAGGCGGCGCTGTCCAGTGGGGAGATCGCAGTGCTGGACATTCCCGATCTGGACATCGAACTGACTGTGACGCGCGCGCAGTTCGAAGCCATCATCGCGCACCACCTGGCCCACTTCGATCAGGCCGTGACCGACACGCTGGCGCTGGCACAGTGCCTGCCCGAGCAGATTGACGACGTGGTGAGTACGGGTGGCTCGTCTCTGATTCCGGCGGTGCGGCGATTGCTGGAGGCGCGCTTCCCTGGTCGGGTGCAGGACCACGATCCGTTCACCAGTGTGGCGGGTGGTCTGGCAATTGCGGAGTACCGCGGGCTGGGGTTTACACGGGAGAGCACGCCGCGCGGGTAGCGCCTGCAACGCAAGATCAAAGGTTCGCTTGCAAGCAAGCTCCAACATGTCTCCTGTCAGCGATGGGCGTGCCGCACCACGCGCTGCTTCTCGATGGCCCACTCGCGGTCCTTCTCCACATTGCGCTTGTCGTGTTCCTGCTTGCCTTTGGCCAGTGCCACCTGACATTTGATCAGGTGACCTTTCCAGTAGATGCTGGTGCAGACACTGGTGTAGCCCTTCTGCTGGATCTTGGCGAACAGGCGTGCCAGTTCCTTCTTGCTCAGCAGCAGCTTGCGTGAGCGGTCGGGCTCGCAGACTACGTGAGTGCTGGCAGTGTTCAGCGGTGTGATGTTGCAGCCCAGCAACCAGGCCTCGCCGTCCTTGATGATGACGTAGCTGTCAATGAGCTGCACTTTCTTCTCGCGCATGCTTTTGACTTCCCAGCCGAGCAGCACCATGCCCGCCTCGAACGACTCCTCGATGAAGTAATCATGAAGGGCGCGCTTGTTGCGGCAGATGTTGGTGTCAGCTGTCTTGGACTTTCCGGTTTTGGCCATGGGGTGGCATTATACCCACAAGTTGGGGGGCAGGCTCCAACAAGCGCAGTGAAGCTGATAGAATCGGTCGCAACGTCTCGCCCAACAAAACCAACTAATTGAGATCAAAGGATTTTCCATGGCCATCGAGCGAGGTCAATTCAGCAACAGGCTCGGCTTCGTCCTGGCAGCCGCAGGTTCGGCTGTGGGCCTGGGCAATCTGGTGGTATTCCCGGTCCTGGCCGCCAAGAACGGCGGAGCCGTGTTTCTGTTTGTCTACTTCCTGTTTGCCCTGCTGGTTTGTCATCCTGTGATGATGGCAGAGGTTGCGTTGGGGCGACATACGCAGCGCAACCCGGTGGGCGCATTCACAGCGCTGACAGGCAATGACCGACGCTGGCGCCTGGCCGGCAATCTGGCCATCCTGACCCCTTTCATGATCGCGGTGTTCTACACCATCGTGACGGTATGGATCATCATTTACCTGCTCCAGGCGATGACTGGAGGGCTGGACCAACTTGCCCGCCCCGAGAATTTCGGCGAAGTTCTGGGTTCGCCGTCCCTGTTCGGCTACTTCGTGGTGCTGCAATTCGTGGTGTTCGGCGTGCTGCTCAGTGGCGTCAAGAAAGGCATAGAGAGGCAGGCGCGCATTCTGATGCCAACGCTATTGGTCATGCTGGTTGGACTGGTGGTGTTCGTGCTGACATTGGACAACGCCATTGCTGGCATCCGCTATTACCTCGTGCCGGACTTCAGCCAGTTCGACAGTGGTGTGGTGAATGCGGCGCTCAATCAGGCCTTCTTCTCGCTGTCGCTGGGCATGGGCATCATGATCACCTATGGCTCCTATTTTTCCCGCACGGACAATATTTCCAAGTCCACCAGATTTGTGACCATTACCGACACCTCGGTGGCTTTTCTGGCGGGATTGCTCTTGCTGCCGGCCATTTTCTCCTTCAATCCGGCGACTAATCCTGAAGAGCTGTCGTCCAGCAGCGTGGCGCTGGTCTTCACCTATGTTCCGCAGATTTTCCTGGCCATGCAGGACGCCGTAGGTTACCTCGGCGCGAGTGTTGCGGCCGCGGTGTTCTTCGCTCTGGTGCTGTTCGCCGCGTTCACGTCCCTGGTGTCGATTCTGGAAATCCCGATTTCCTACATGATCGACGAGTGGTCCGTGTCACGTACCAAGGCTGTGCTGATTCAGGGGTGTCTGGTGAGCTTTTTCGCCATCTTCGCCGCCATGTCTTTCGGCATGTCACCCTTTTTCACCGACTTCATTCCTTACGGCGGCGGGCAGCGCTCGTTCTTCGACCTGATCGCAGACACATTCTCGGAAGTGATTCTGCCCTTCGTAGGCTTTCTGGTGTGCATCGTGGTGTCATACCGCTGGCGCAATGGCGGCATGTCGGCGGAGCTTGCCACCGGTGATCCTCATTACCTTGGCTCACTGGAGGAGCGGTATGTGAATTTTTCACTGCGTACGTTCATTCCAGTGATACTGCTGTTCGTGTTTCTGAACTCGGCATCGCGGAAGTACTTCGCGTTTGATCTGCTGAGCCTGCTATGACCCGGATCGACCGTAGTGCGCTCGTGATGTACTCCGCACAACAGATGTATGCCCTGGTGGACGACATCGAGCACTATCCTGCCTTCATGCAGGGTTGTCAGTCAGCCCGCGTCATCAGCCGCAGCGACGAAGAAGTGGTGGGCGAGCTGACCCTTGGCAAGGGCGGTCTGCGTTATTCCTTCACCACCCGCAATCTGCTCAAGCCTGGCGAAGAAATGCAGATGGCGCTGGTGGAAGGGCCGTTCCGGAAATTTGGCGCAGCCTGGCGGTTTCAGGCGCTGGCAGACAACGCCTGCAAGGTAAGTCTGACAATGGAATTCGACTTCGCAGGCGGGCTTGTAGGCATGGCGCTGGAATCGCTCTTCAATCATTCGGCAAACAATCTGGTGGATGCGCTGGTCAATCGTGCCCATGAGCTCTACGGGAGTGCCGAGCAGTGATCCCCGTGGAAGTAGTCTATGGTCTGCCCCACACGCAGCGCCTGCTGGCACTGGAGGTTCCCACTGGCACTACGGCCCTGGAAGCTGTGCAGCTCAGCGGCATAATGCTGGAGTTTCCTGAGATTGAGCTGGTGACGGTGTCACTCGGCATTTTTTCGCGTCTGCTCGATGGCAGGGCCTTGCCGGCCGCCGCCGACTATCTTGTGCAGCCGCATGATCGCATCGAGATCTATCGCCCCTTGCTCATCGATCAGAAGCAGGCCCGCTTGCGCCGTGCCGCGAAGAAGCGCCGGGCGTATACTGGCAACAGAGGTACTTGATATGGACCAGAACGACATTCCCGCGAATGACAAACGCAAGAGCCTGCTGACCCGCATCGAAGAAGGCTTGCGCGAATACTACACGGCGCCCTACCGGCGCGAGTTCGCCCGCGCCCAACGCGACGAGGACGATCTGTTCATGATGCTGGTGTTCTCGGAGAGCCTGGGCATTCCGAACCCCGCTACCTATTACACGCTGGAGCTGCTGCCCGTGGTCTATGACCGGTTTCACGACTGGCATCGCCGCATGGGCATGGAGCGCTCCCCACTGGATCACGTCTCATGCTGCTGACCCTCGCCCGTTCGAAAAGCATTCTGTTCTTCGGTGGCAAGGGTGGGGTGGGCAAGACTACCGTCTCCGCCGGCACTGCACTGGCCATGGCTGCCGAAGGTCGCCGCGTGCTGATCGTGTCCACCGACCCTGCACACAATCTCGGACACCTGTTCAATCGGGATGTTGGCCCGCGGCCTGTGCGCCTGGCGCCGAACCTGGATGGCATGGAGCTGGACCCGGAAGAAACCGTGAACCAGCATCTGGAGGAGGTGTCCGGGTCCTTGCGCAAATTGATGGCCCCGCATCTTGCCGGCGAGGTCGACAAGCACATAGAGCTCTCCCGCGACGCCCCGGGCATGCAGGAAGCCGCGATCATGGAGAAAATTGCTGAAGTGGTGGAACTGGCAGCGAAGGACTATGACTTGCTTGTTTTCGACACAGCACCGTCAGGCCATACCGCACGCCTGATTGCGCTGCCCGAGATGATGTCCGCCTGGACCGACGGACTGATTACCCGCCGTGACAAGGCAGAACGCTTCAGCTCCGTGCTGCGAAACATGGGTAGTGACAAATCGGTTGGCAACAAGATATTTGGTGGCAACGAGAAAGACCCGGTGGCCGATCGTGAGAGCAGCATTCGCTCGCTTCTCAATCGACGCCGCCGACGTTTTTCTGATCTGCGCACAGCACTGTCTGACCCGCAGCGCACGTCCTTCGTGATTGTGCTTGCTGCCGAGCGACTGCCAGTGCTCGAGACTATCGCGCTGCACGGACAGTTGAGACGCACCGGTGTCCAAGTGGGGGGCTTGGTGGTCAACAAGCGCTCCCCTGAAGACAAGGGTGACTTCCTGAAGGAGCGTCGCGTACAGGAAGAAGTGCACCTGGCGACATTGCGCGAGGCGCTCCCCGATCTGCCCAGGCAGGACCTGGTGCTGGTAGCTCATGACGTTGTCGGACTGCAGGCGTTGCAGCGCTTTGCTGAGGGCCTGGAGTAGTTTTCCTGTGTTGATTCGGAAGTGCGCTTGGCAAACGCGCTTGTCCGGTGCTATGTTACACAGTAACACCGTCGGAAAATTGTTTTCGACATTGGGAAACTTTTTGGAAGGGGCAGGGTCAATAGAATGTGCCCGCAAGTCCCCTCCGGAACATCTTTCGGCAAATCGTGCCCGCTGAGAGATGCTCTGGAGGATTTTGCGTCAGCAGCTCTCTTGAAATCCTTGCAGGCACATCACGCCATGCGACTGAATGATCCCGTGAAGCACATGCTGAAGAGAGGGGCTGCCAAGTACCTCGCCCTTGCCTTCGCGCTCATTTTCCTGGTTTTCCAAAGCAGCACGCTGGTGCACTCCCACGCCGGCGATCTCAACAAGCACCTGGATTGCACCTTCTGCCTTAAAATCGGCGCCGGCGATGATGTCCTGCCTGTCATAGCCATTCTTCCCCCTGTTGCAATGGTCCGTCACAACACGCTGCTATCGCCTGACTCGGTGGTTGTTGCTGCGCCGACAACGCCCCGCTCACGCTCGCCTCCGCTGATCGCTCTGATCTGATCGCCACTCCCGTGGCTACTTCAATGGCAGTGAGTTGCTCCTGACGTAATCGTCGGGTGACTCTGCCGCATGTCAGTTCGTGATTTCTGTGTGTGAGGGTGAAATGCATTCTTCTATCCGCTTGTTCCAGGTTCGTCTTCTAGTTTCCGCCATTTCCGCTGCCGCCATGACCGGTGTTCACGCTGCTGAGCCGCACACCGATGGTGTCGTCGAAGAGATCATCGTCACTTCCAGTCTCCAGCGGACCCTCGCGGAGACCGCACTGCCCGTCAATGTGCTCAGTGGCGAAGCCCTTCGCGAGAAGGCCGCCAGTACGCTGGGCGAGACGCTGAAGGAGCTGGTTGGCGTCAACAGCGCGTCGTTCGGCACCGGCGTTGGTTCGCCCATCATCCGCGGCCAGAGTGGCAACCGCGTGCAGATATTGCAGGGCGGCGTCAGCAACATCGATGCCTCTGCCGTCAGTCCGGATCACGCCAACAGCGTGGAAGCCGTGCTGGCAGAGCGTATCGAAGTCGTGCGTGGCCCGGCTACGCTGCTTTATGGAAATGGTGCAATCGGTGGCGTAGTGAATGTCATCGACAATCGAGTGCCGGCCACAATGCCGGACGGCGTACGTGGCCTGGTGGAAACCCGGCACAGCAGCGTCTCCGATCAGCAGATCAGTGTGATGAAGCTGGAGGGAGGTGCAGGACAGATTGGCTGGCACCTTGACGGCACCTACCGCGACAGCAATGACACCCGCATCAAGGGCTTCTCGATCAATCCCGACACACTTGATCTCGACGATGAAGAAGAACTGGAAGAGTTGCTGGCCAGCAAGGGCTTCATCGACAACTCCTCTGCACGCTCGGATACGGTTACAGGTGGCTTGTCCTGGCTGTTTTCGGATGGCTATCTGGGCATGTCGCTGAGCCGTTCCGAAAACAATTACGGTCTGCCTGCCGCTGCGCATCACCATCATGAAGACGAGCATGACGAAGAGGACCATGACCACGAGGAAGAAGACGATCACGCCGATGAGGGCGGTATCCGTATCGCCATGAAGCAGGATCGTTATGACTTCGAGGGCCGCAAGGCACTCTCCGGGTTCTTCGCTGAACTCAATGGCAAGTTCAGCATGGTCGACTATGAGCATGCCGAAATAGAAGGCAACGGTGAGGTCGGTACGGTGTACGCCAATGAGGGCTACGAAGGGCGCTTTACTGTCAGTCAGGCTCCCCGTGGCTCTCTCATGGGGGTCAGCGGCGTGCAGTTCGGCAGCAAGGAGTTCAGCGCCACTGGAGAGGAAGCGTATATCGCCAAAACGGATATTGGCTCGTTTGCCTTGTTCACAGTGCAGAGCCTCGAAGCTGGTGCCATGACCTACGAGCTTGGGTTGCGTGGGGAACGTCAGGCGCTGGACCAGGGCGGCCGCTGCGACGTCAGCAACAGCACGGTAAGCAGCAGTGCTTCAGCCCTCTGGCGGATGCAGGAAGATACCAACCTGCTGTTTGCTGTGGCGCATTCTCAGCGCGCTCCCACCGTGGAGGAACGGTACTCCAACATCGATACTGCCACCTGCAAGCCCCCTGTCAGTGATCTCGACCTGGTCGCCCATGCTGCCACCCAGCGTTATGAAATTGGCAAGCCCGATGCTGACAAGGAGCAGTCCACCAATATCGAGTTCGGGCTGCGTCGCCACAGCGGTGCCGTGACCGGCGAACTGAATTTCTTCTACAACAACATCGCTGATTACTTGTATCTGCGCGACTCCGGCGCACTTGTAGATGACGTGGAAGTGGCTTATGTCACGCAGGATGACGCGGTCTTTCGAGGGGTGGAAGCGGAGGTGTCATTCCCGCTGTTCAGCTATGACGATGCTGAGACGCAGATGACTCTGTTTGGCGACTATGTGCGTGCGCGACTGGATGGTGATGGCAATGTGCCGCGTATTCCCGCCATGCGCGTTGGTGCCGAGGTCACGCACACCCACAACGACTGGCTGTACAAACTGCGGACAACCCGGGTGGCGAAGCAGACGGACGTTGCCATGAACGAATCGGAGACCGACGGCTACACTCTTCTGAGTGCCTCAGTGGACTACCATGCCACCGTATTCGGCCAGGAAATGACGGTCTTTGCCCAGGGCAGCAATCTGCTGGACGAAGAAATCCGCAATCATGTGTCAGTGCTGAAGGATGTGGCGCCTGAGGCCGGTCGCAATCTGGTCCTTGGTCTCAGACTGGAGTTCTGATCAGGACCTGGCTGCTGCAGGCGCGCTCGCGGGCGCGTCGGCAGTGGCTTCTTCGGTTGGCTTGAAATCGCCGGTGAAGTGCGTCAGCAGGTCATTTTCGAAGAACATGGTCACACGTTCCTGTCCCCTCTCTTCCCCGCCCGGCTGGTAGCTGTACACATAGTCCCAGCGATCCTGATCAAACGGATCGCGCACCAGGGGCGTGCCCATCACGAAGACAACCTGACGCTTGGTCATGCCCGGTCGCAACTGGTCGATCATTTCCTGAGTGATGATGTTGCCTTGCTGGATGTCGATCTTGTACACGCCGGGAAACTGCAGACTGGGAAGGCTGCAAGCGCCGAGAAAGAGCGCACTGCCGAGCAGAAGGCTCAGGCGAAGGGCTTTGTACCCGGCGAAAGACGGGGTGTTGGCTGGCGTGTTGCGTGGCTGCATGAAGGAATCTCTTTCCAAGGCTGCGAGGAGGGATGGCATGTCAACTTTCATCCACTGGGCTTCGCGGGCATAATACCCCAGCGGCCCCGAGGGGCAAAGCGCGAAAAGAAGGGCCACCAGGAGTGGCTTCCAGCATCCCAGCTACGTTTGCCAGCCTGCCCGGCTCCGCGCCAGGCCAAGAGAGTGTCATGTCATCCGAGAACCACGAACTGCGCAAGGCAGGCCTCAAAGTCACGCTGCCACGTGTCAAGATTCTGCAATTGCTGGAGAATTCCGAGACTCGCCACCTCAGTGCCGAAGACGTTTACAAAGCCCTGATCGAGGCCGATGAAGACGTGGGGCTGGCAACGGTTTACCGGGTGCTCACGCAGTTCGAATCTGCCGGCCTTGTCATGCGTCATCACTTCGAAGGCGGCCACTCGGTGTTCGAGCTCAGTACCATGGAGCACCACGACCATCTGGTATGCAGCAAATGCGGACTGGTGGAAGAGTTCTTCGATGAAGTGATCGAGACTCAGCAGGAGAAGATTGCGGCCAAGTTCGGCTTCGAAATCACCGATCACAGCCTCTATCTTTATGGTATCTGCAAGGCCTGTCAGAGCCTCCGACTCAGGCCTTGAGCATTTCTTCGGCATGCGCCAGAGATTCGGGCGTGAAGCCCTGTTCTTCCGATTCGCCCCCTAGCATCCGCGCAATTTCGAGCACTTGCTCCTCGCGCGTCAGCGTGCGGATGCGGGTGCCGACGCGCTCAGCATCCCCTGGTGCGCCCGCCTTGCTCACAAAGAAGTGCTGGTGCCCCTGGCTGGCCACCTGGGCCTGGTGCGTCACACACAGAACCTGGCCGCGCTCACCCAGTTGCCGCAGCAGTCGGCCGACCGCCCGGGCCACTCCGCCACCGATGCCTACATCGACTTCATCAAATACCAGCGTTGGCGTGGCAGAGGTTTGCGCGGTGATGACTTGAATGGCAAGGCTTATGCGGGACAGTTCACCGCCTGAGGCGATTTTGATCAGTGGGCGAGGTTCCTGACCTGGATTGGTGCTGACCAGGAATTCGACGGTCTCCAGACCATGCGCAGACAGTGCGTCCGAGCCAGTGGGCGACAGCGCGATGCTGAGGCGGGCATTGCTCATACCCAGTTCGGCAATCTGCGTGTTGATCTGGGCAGACAGTGATGTGGCTGCGCGTGTGCGCAGCGCACTCAGTTGTCGGGCGTGGTGCAGGTAGTCCTTGCGCAGCTGCTGGTCTTGCGCGGTACAGTTGGCCAGGGCCTCGTCATTGTGTCCATAGCCAGACAGTTGCTCACTCAGGCGTTTTCGCAACTCCGGCAGATCTTCGGCGCGCACCTTGTGCTTGCGTGCCTGCAGTTGAATATCCGCGAGGCGCTGGTTGATCTGCTCCAGGCGCTGGGGATTGGCATCAAAATGATCGACCGTGCGGCGCAATTCGCTGACCGCTTCCTCGATCTGGATGGTGGCCGTGTTGAGCAGCTCGCCGACTGGTGCCAGCGCGTCGGTGCGTGCCCCGAGTTCCTGCAGCAGACCCAGCGCGTGGTGCAGGCCGCTCAGCAGATTCTGCTCGTCACTCTCGCTGCATACTTCCAGCACCTGACGTGCTGTAGCAAGCATGCTGTCTGCGCTGCTGAGATGGCGATACTCGGCCTGCAGTTGAATCAATTCACCGTCCTGCAGATCCAGGTCGTCCAGCTCTTTAAGTTGAAAACCCAGCAAGGCCACCTGAGCGCTGGCATCCAGACTGCGCTGGCGCAGTGCTTCCAGCTGGTCCTGATTGCGACGCCAGTCTCGACTGAGGCGTCGCACACTGTCCAGAAGGGCCGTCTCACCAAGGAACTCATCCAGCAGGCGCAGATGAGTAGCGCGATTGAGCAGAGACTGATGTTCGTGCTGGCTGTGAATGTCGATCAGCATCTCGCCGATTTCCTTGAGCACCTGCAGGGTGACGGGAAAACCATTGACCCAGGCGCGGGAGCGTCCGTCGTCGGCCACGACGCGGCGCAACAGACAGAGGTCAGGTTCGTCTTCGTTCCACAGCTCGTTCTCCTGCAGCCAAGTGCGGGCCATGGGCTGATCGGCGGTATCGAAGCTGGCGGAAATGTCTGCGCGGCTGGCGTTGCTGCTGATCACTCCCTTGTCCGCTCGGTCCCCCATAGCCAGCCCCAGGGCACCCAGCATGATGGACTTGCCCGCTCCGGTCTCGCCGGTGATGACTGTCATGCCCTGCTGAAACTCGATGTCGAGTGCATCGACAATGGCGTAGTGACGAATGGAAAGCTGAATGAGCATGGAGGCGAAGCGGATTCCGGTTGAGTGCATGGTGGGGACGTTGCCGGGTGCCGACCGTCCCATGCCGATGAATATAGCCTATGCAGACGAGCCTTGTCAGTGTTCCAGCACTGTCTCGGCAGGCACTGCTGACAAATTTGTCCCGCATGGCTTGAATCACTCCGATGCGCCCCCATAAGGGCCTGCATGTCAAAAAACTGCTGGAAGGGCAACGAATGAACGATCACACAGAATCGCAACACCAGGAACCGCAAGGGGACAACGACGTGTTTGAAAACGACGACGGCAATGACGCTGTGGACGAGCATTCTGCGCTGCGGGATGCACTTCAGAAACTGGCTCAGGCTGAGACGCTGATCATGCATCAGAAAGACGAGGTGCTGCGCGTGCAGGCCGAGATGCAGAATCTGCGTCGTCGAACGGAGCTGGATGTCGAGAAAGCACACAAGTTCGGACAGGAAAAACTCAGTGCCGAACTTCTGGCCGTCATGGATAACCTTGAGCGAGCTCTCCAGGTGGCCGTCGACCGCGAGAACGAATCCGTGAAGTCACTGTTGCAGGGAGTCGAGCTGACCCTCAAAAGCTTCAGCGACTGCTTCCGCAAGTTTGGCATTGCGCAGCTTGATCCCCTTGGCGAGCCTTTCGATCCTCAGGTGCACCAGGCCATGGTCATGCAGGAGAATCCCAATGTTGATCCGGACACGGTGACTGCCGTCATGCAGAAGGGTTACACCCTTCATGGCCGCGTGCTGCGTCCCGCCATGGTGATGGTGTCGAAGGCCCCCTCCGCCGGAATCAACGAGAAAGTATGAGCTGGAATCACCCGGACAGACTTGAAATCGCCTGGGCAGGGCCAATATAGGTGGCCAGAAGCAATCGAACCCCCGTGCAGAGACGGTACGGACATCAAGACAGACACTATCAACAGAACATGATCATCAGCGTCAGCGCTGACTGAAATGCGAGACGGAGAGAGCAGCATGGGAAGAATCATTGGAATAGACCTGGGAACCACCAACTCTTGCGTGGCGATCCTGGACGGTGGCAAATCACGGGTCATCGAGAACGCCGAAGGGGATCGCACGACCCCGTCGATCATCGCGTTCACAAAGGACGGCGAAACACTGGTGGGTCAGCCTGCCAAGCGCCAGTCTGTCACCAATCCGACCAACACATTGTTCGCAATCAAGCGACTGATTGGTCGCCAGTTTGCCGACGACGTGGTCCAGAAAGATATCAAGATGGTGCCTTACGAGATCATCAAGGCCGACAATGGCGACGCCTGGGTACGCGTGAATGGCGAGAAAATGTCGCCCCCGCAGATCTCCGCGCAAGTACTGAAAAAAATGAAGAAGACCGCCGAGGATTTCCTGGGCGAGCCGGTGACCGAAGCCGTCGTGACAGTGCCGGCCTACTTCAATGACGCGCAACGTCAGGCCACCAAGGACGCCGGCCGGATTGCAGGCCTTGAAGTCAAGCGCATCATCAACGAGCCGACTGCGGCGGCGCTGGCCTATGGCATGGACAAGAAGGCCGGCGACTCGACCATTGCGGTATTCGATCTGGGCGGCGGCACCTTCGACATCTCCATCATCGAGATCGCTGAAACCGATGGCGAACACACCTTCGAAGTGCTCTCCACCAACGGTGACACGTTCCTGGGCGGTGAAGACTTTGACCTGCGCCTGATCGAATATCTGGCAACCGAATTCAAGAAGGAAACCGGCATGGATCTGCACAACGATCCGCTGGCGTTGCAACGTTTGAAGGAAGCGGCTGAGAAGGCCAAGATCGAGTTGTCCTCCGCGCAACAGACCGAGATCAATCTGCCGTATATCACGGCCGATGCCAGTGGTCCGAAGCACCTGGTGCAGAAGCTCACGCGCGCCAAGTTCGAGTCGCTGGTGGAAGACCTGGTCGACCGCACGATGGGTCCGGTGAAAACTGCACTGCAGGATGCCGGCCTGGATATCTCCAAGATCAATGACGTCATTCTGGTGGGCGGTCAGACCCGCATGCCGATGGTACAGAAGAAAGTGGCCGACTTCTTCGGCAAGGAAGCACGCCGCGACGTGAACCCTGACGAGGCTGTCGCGCTGGGTGCCGCCATCCAGGGGGCCGTGCTCTCGGGTGAAGTGAACGACGTGCTGCTGCTGGACGTGACCCCGTTGTCTCTGGGCATCGAGACTCTGGGTGGCGTGGCCAGCATCCTGATCGAAAAGAACACCACGATTCCGACCAAGAAGACACAGGTGTTCTCGACCGCTGACGACAACCAGACTGCAGTGACCATTCACGTGGTGCAGGGCGAGCGCAAGCAGGCATCACAGAACAAATCGCTGGGCCGATTCGATCTGTCTGATATTCCGAAGTCGCCACGCGGCATGCCGCAGATCGAAGTGGCATTCGACCTGGATGCCAATGGCATTCTGAACGTGTCAGCAAAGGACAAGGCAACCGGCAAGGAGCAGTCGATCGTGATCAAGGCCTCCAGCGGCCTGTCCGATGAAGAGATTGAAAGAATGATCAAGGACGCCGAAGCCAATGCCGCGGACGACAAGAAGTTCGAGCAGCTGATCACCGCACGCAACACCGCCGATGGGCTGGTGCACGCGACACGCAAGACGCTTGAGGAAGCCGGCAGCAAGGTGGATGCCGCAGAGAAGGAGAAGATTGAAGCAGCTATTCTGGCGACGGAAGCAGCCATCAAGTCTGGTGATATCGCCGAAATCGAAGCAAAGACCAAAGAGCTGACTGACGTATCCTCCAGTCTGGCGCAGAAGATGTATGCCGAGAAGCAGACGGGCGCCCAGGGCGGCGCCGCTGGCGGCGCGCAAGGCAATGCCGGGCAGAACGACGACGCGGTGGATGCGGAGTTCGAAGAAGTCAAAGACGACAAGTAAACCTGCAATCATGCGTTCCGACCTGGCGCGCAAGAGGTGCACGAAAGCACAAAAACCGGACGGGGCAGCCCGTCTGGTTTTTTGCGTTGCAGGGTGTGCAAACCAGCACTGAACATTGATGCAAGACGAGACCGACGATCACTATGTCCAAACGAGATTATTACGAAGTACTGGGTGTTGCCCGGGACGCCGCCGAGGCTGACATCAAGAAGGCCTATCGTCGTGAAGCGATGAAGCACCACCCGGATCGCAATCCGGATGACAAGTCCGCAGAGGACAAATTCAAGGAAGCGAACGAAGCCTTCGAAGTGCTCTCCGACGCACAGAAGCGGGCGCGCTATGACCAGTATGGCCACGCCGGGGTCAATCAGCAGGGTGGTGGCGGCGCGGGCAATGCAGACTTCGGCGATGTTTTTGGCGACATCTTTGGCGACATTTTCGGTGGCCAGCGCGGTGGTGGCGGGCGCAGCAACGTGCGCAAAGGCGCCGATTTGCGATACACCCTCGAGCTTGACCTCGAAGAGGCCGTGCGTGGCACGACCACCAAGATCCGCATTCCGGCAACAGTGCCCTGCAAGACCTGTGACGGCTCCGGAGCCCGCAAGGGCAGCAGCCCGGTAGATTGCAGTACTTGCAATGGTATTGGCCAGGTCCGCATGCAGCAGGGATTCTTCTCCGTGCAGCAGACCTGCCCACGCTGTCAGGGTTCGGGCAAACAGATCAAGGATCCCTGCAATACCTGTCACGGTCGTGGCAGTGTCGAGGAGCAGAAAACTCTGTCTGTGAAAGTGCCTCCAGGCGTGGATACGGGCGATCGCATCCGCCTGACCGGCGAAGGTCAGGCGGGCAGCCACGGCGGACCGCCCGGTGACTTGTACGTGCAGGTGTCGGTGCGTGAGCACAAATTGTTTGAGCGTGATGGCATCGATCTGCACTGCGAAATTCCCATCAGCTTCGTTGACGCAGCACTTGGCGGCGAGCTGGAAGTGCCGACGCTGGATGGCCGCGTGAAGCTCAAGATTCCGCCGGAAACGCAAACCGGCAAATTGTTCCGCCTGCGCAACAAAGGGGTGATGCCAGTGCGGGGTGGCGTCACGGGTGATCTGCTGTGCCGCGTGGTCGTCGAGACCCCGGTGAATCTGACCAAGAGACAGAAGGAACTGCTTGCTGAATTTCACGACATCGCCGAAAGCGAAGGGGCGCAGTCGCCCAAGAAGACGTCGTGGTTCGATGGTGTGAAGAAGTTCGTGGACGAGCTGCGCGCCTGATTGAGGGAGCGGGCCCTGCCCGCAAACCTTGTCTGATTTGCAGGAGCGGGCCCTGCCCGCGAACCCTCCTGCCTCAGCGCTTGTTCAATCCCAGTCTTTCCAGAATTTCACCATGCTGTTCTGGCGCAAGCCGAGGTCCGAACTGAGATACCACCAGTGACGATGCCAGACTCGCCAGCGTCCCTGCTGTTTCAAAATCACAGCCCTGGGTGATGCCGTACAGGAAGGCGCCGGAGAACATGTCACCTGCGCCATTGCTGTCTACGGCCCGCACCGTGTGCGGCGCTACGTCGAAATAGCGCTTGCCATCAAACAGGCGCGCGCCTGCAGCCCCGCGGGTCACTGCAAACTGCCGCGCCACCTTTTCCAGAGCGGCGCAGGCGGCCTCGATCGTCTCTTCTCCCGACCAGAGCATGGCTTCCTTCTCGTTGCAGAACAGCAGGTCTACGCCCTCACCGATGAATTCATTGATGCCGTTGCGGAAGTACTCCACCATGGCGGGGTCCGAGAACGTCAGAGCGAACTTGACGCCGTTCTCGCGCGCGTGCCGTTTGAGGTCGAGTACTGCACTTCGCGCTGTTGGCGAAGTAACCAGATAGCCTTCCACATAGGCGTATTCCGACTGGCTGATGGCGTCGTAATTCAACTCATCAGTGGACACGCGCTGCGAAATTCCCAGCGAGGTCAGCATGGTGCGCTCGGCATCCGGCGTCACCATGACCAGGCAACGGCCGGTGGTGCCCTCTTCGCGCTCCGCACTCAAGTTGGTCTTGATGTTGAGGTCGCCAAGTTCGCTCATGTAGAAGTGGCCCGCTTCGTCGTTGGCCACTTTGCAGGAGAAGAATGCCTTGCCACCGAACTGACTCAGGGCGTAAAGGGAGTTGGCAGCAGAACCGCCCCCGGCACGCTTCTTCAGCGAATAACGTTGCATCAGCAACTCGAGCAGCGCCTGCTGTTTTTCCTCGTCGATCAGGGTCATGAAGCCCTTTTCAATGCCACCATCCACAAAGAACTGGTCGTCGACTTCGAATTCCTTGTCCACCAAGGCATTCCCAATTCCATAAACGTCGTAATGTTTCATGAGCGCTCCAGTGTGTTGAATGCCTGTTCGGCGGCATCCAGCGTCAAGCCTATTTCCCGGTCGCCATGGGCGGCGCCCACGAAGCCTGCTTCGAAGGCGGAAGGGGCCAGGTAAACGCCGCGGTTGAGCATCAGGTGGAAGTACTTCTTGAACTGCTCCACGTTGCAGGCCATGACCTGTTCGAAGGTATTCACTTTTTCTTCCTTGCTGAAGAAGCAGCCGAACATGCCACCCACACTGTGGGTTGTGAAAGGGATCCCCGCGGCACGGGCGCGTTCCTCGAGACCCTTCATGAGTGCGCCGGTACGGGCATTCAGAGATTCGTAGAAGCCAGGGGCCTGAATCGCCGTCAGCATGGCCATGCCGGCGGCGACTGCCAGCGGACTTCCAGCCAGCGTGCCTGCCTGATACACGGCGCCCATCGGGGCGACCATTTCCATGATCTCGCGACGACCGCCAAAGGCACCCACGGGCAGTCCGCCGCCGATAACCTTGCCAAGTGTCGTCATGTCTGGAGTCACTTTGTAGTGCGACTGCGCGCCGCCGAGGGCGACGCGGAAGCCTGTCATCACTTCATCGAAAATCAAGACAGCACCGTATTGCGTGCACACCTCCCGCATGGTCTCCAGGTAGCCAGGCAGGGGCGGTACCAGATTCATGTTGCCTGCGACCGGCTCAACGATTACGCAGGCGATCTCGCTGCCGTGCTTCTCGAAGAATGCTACCAGGGCCTTCGCGTCGTTGTAGGGCAGCACATAAGTCAGGTCGGTATAGGCTTTGGGAACGCCGAGGGAGTCAGGCTCGCCCAGGGTCAATGCGCCTGAGCCGGCCTTCACCAGCAAGCCGTCCACATGGCCGTGATAGCAGCCCTCAAACTTGACGATCTTGTCGCGGCGCGTGAATCCACGTGCCACGCGAATTGCGCTCATTGTGGCTTCTGTACCAGAGGTGACCAGTCGCACTCTTTCGATGGAGGGCACCAGTTTGCAGATGGTCTTCGCGATGGTGACCTCTGCTTCGGTGGAGGCGCCGTATCCAAGTCCCTGCATCAGCTGAGTCTGCAGTGCTTCGATCACGGCAGGGTGCCGGTGTCCCAGAATCAGCGGGCCCCATGCACCTACGTAGTCGATGTAGCGATTGTTGTCTTCATCGGTCAGCCATGCACCTTCCCCGCCTTGAAAGAACAAGGGATTGCCACCGACGCCGCGAAATGCGCGCACCGGAGAATTGACCCCGCCAGGGATGTAGCGCTTGGCTTCTTCGAACAGGGCGGCAGAGCGGCTGTGACTTTTTTCGGGCGTGGATTCGAAGGCAGACATGAGATCCTCGACGGCACCAGCAGTGGGCCGATCAGCGTGATGAAGCAAACAGTGAATTCAGTTCTCGAGCTCGAAAATCGACATCGGGAAAGGCAAAAAGATTATGTATGACGGCCAGCATATCCGCACCGGCAGTGATCAAAGCGCCGCCATTTTCGGTGTTGATGCCGCCGATTGCAACAATCGGGATTTTCAATGCGGCTCTGGCGATGGGCAGAATTCCAATGTCGGCAGGTATTGCATGTGGCTTGGTGACGGAAGGAAAAAATCGACCAAAAGCAACATAGGATGCGCCGTTCTCCTCGGCTCTGCGGGCAAGTGCGAGATCGCTGTGGCAGGTCATGCCAATTATTGCGTTCGGACCAAGTCGCTCTCGAGCCTGTTGCAATCCTGAATCGCTCTGTCCGAGGTGCACTCCATCAGCGTCTATGGCGAGGCAAAGCGCTACATCGTCATTGATCAGCAGCGGCGTTGCGTAGCGCCGACACAACGCAAGCAGGGCTTTGGCCTGTTCCAGCCGTTCTGCTGTGTTGGAGAGTTTGTTGCGGTACTGCAGCAGAGCCACACCTGCACTCAGAGCAGCTTCCGCTCTCTCCAGCAACAGATCTCCCGGGAGCAGGCGTTCGTCAGTTATCGCGTACAGCCCGCGCAATGAGACAGCTGTATTCATGTGCTGCGCGACCAGTAACCACGTTCGGGAAGCCACTGCCCTGAGCCCGGTCTTTGTCCGGCCTGCAGACTTTGCCATGTGAAATGTTGTGCCTGACGCGCTGCCTCGGCAACACTCAAGCCCTTGGCAATGTAGCCGGCAAGACTGGCGGCGAGCGTGCAGCCCGAGCCATGGTATTCCCCGGGCAGACGCGGCCACTCGCAAAGCTCGGGAGTTTGCATAAGGGAGTACAGGCAATTGATGACACTGGGGTTGTCGGAGTGTGTGCCGGTAAGGAGGACGTGTTTGCAGCCCAGCGCCAGCAATTCCCTGGCGTTGGCTTCTGCATTGTCTGTCGCATCTGTGAGCAGTCGCAGTTCCAGTGTGTTGGGTGTCAGGACGGTTGTCAGCGGAATCAGCAGGTTGCGCATGACGCTGCGAATATCATCGGCGCTGAAGTCGAAACCTCCCCCGGCACGAAGGATCGGATCAAGGATGACGGGAATTTCGGGATAATCGCGCAGGATGCAGTGAATGGCTTCAGCAGCGTGAATGCTGCCCAGCAGGCCGATCTTGATCGCTGCGACTGGCATGTCGTCGAGCACTGCTCTCGCTTGTGCGATCAATAGAGTCGGCGCAACGGGGTGTGACGTCATTACATTATGCGTGTCCTGTACCGTCAACGCTGTGACGACAGGCAGACAATGGCAGCCTGCACTGAACAGGGCCTCTATGTCAGCTTGAATACCTGCCCCACCGGACGGATCCAGGCCGGAGAAACACAACACGTTCGGCTTGCAGTCGCCAGTCTCTTTCATTGAGGACACCTGTGAAGTCCCTCCGCGACGGTCTAGAACGGTCTGACGACAACCAGAATGACGATGGCGATCAGCAGCAGCACGGGAAATTCATTGAAGTAGCGGAAATAGACATGGCTTCGCACGTTGCGTCCGGCACGGAAATCGAGCACGAAGCGGTAGCACATGCCGTGGTACACCACGAGCAGCAGCACAAGGCCAAGTTTGGCGTGCATCCAGCCGGAACTCATGTAGTACCCGGCGTCGAAACTGATGAGCCAGATTCCAAGCAGAATGGTGATGATCGCGGAGGGTGTGCCGATTCCGTTGATCAGCTTGCGCTCCATGATGATGAAACGGTCCCGGCTGATCTGATCTTCAGCCATGGCGTGGTACACAAACAGGCGGGGCAGATAAAAGATGGCGGCAAACCAGCAGACAACCGCCACGATATGAAACGCCTTGACCCACAGCATACGGCCCCCTTGCCTTGATGCGACAGCGCTCGGCTGCTTGATTCGAGGCGGTACGTTAGCACAGCTGATTGAATGGATCGAGCCTGCAAACGGCGGTATCATGCCGGGCCGAAGTTTTGATAACGGTTCAGAATTTAGTCATTCAAGTCAGCATCTTATGGCTGTTACGGAGATACAGATGATCAAGGTGGGCATTGTCGGAGCAACGGGTTATACCGGTGTGGAGTTATTGCGTTTGCTGGCTCCCCGCAAGGACGTCCGTATTGAGGTGATCACATCCCGCGAAATGCAGGGCACGGCTGTTGCCGATCTTTTCCCGAATCTGCGCGGGCATGTGGATATGGCGTTCTCTGCGCCTGACACCGACGCGCTGTACACATGTGATGTCGTTTTCTATGCAACCCCTCACGCAGTAGCCATGAAGACGGTGCCGGAGTTGCTCGCGCGTGGAGTTCGCGTCATCGACCTGTCAGCGGATTTTCGCTTGAAGGACCAGGCGCTTTGGGAGAAGTGGTACAACGTTTCCCATGAGAGCCCGCAGTATCTGGCGCAGGCAGTGTATGGCCTGCCGGAAGTGAATCGCACCAGAATAGCTGGCGCACAATTGCTGGCTGTGCCTGGCTGCTATCCGACCGCCATCCAGCTGGGCTTCCTGCCCTTGCTGGAGCAGGGCCTGATTGACACCCAGAGTCTTATTGCGGATGCCAAATCCGGTGTCAGTGGAGCGGGGCGCAAGGCGGCCGTTGGCAGTCTTCTTTCCGAGGCTTCCGAGTCGCTGCATGCCTATGGTGTGGCTGGTCATCGGCACCTTCCTGAAATATGTCAGGGCCTGAATGTGTATGCGGGCGAGCCTGTCAGACTCACGTTCATACCGCACCTCACCCCTATGATCCGCGGCATTCATGCCACTCTCTACGCACCACTGAAGGCTGGCAAACAGAATGTGGACCTGCAGGCTGTTTTTGAGACTCGCTACCGGGATGAGCCTTTCGTGGACGTATTGCCCAACGGCAAATATCCCGCCACACGCAATGTGCGCGGTGCGAACCATTGCCAGATAGGCGTGTGCTACCTGCCAGCAAACAACATGGTGGTGGTGATGTCGGTCATCGACAATCTTGTAAAAGGTGCCTCAGGACAGGCCATCCAGAACATGAACATCATGTTCGGACTGGATGAATCAGAAGGCCTGCAGACCGTCGCTTTACAGCCATGAGGCACTGAACCCAATGGCCAATGCCGTCAAGGGAAGCAGGCAGACAAGAATGGTAGTAGTGCCTTACCGGCCCTGGTTGCCTGTGGCGCTCGCTGTCTCCTTTGCCACAGGAGTATTTCTGGCGGCAGTGGCCGGTTTGTACTGGGGCTACTACGGAGCTTCACGAGAACATATAGAAGTAGGTGATGAGAATGTGTTGTTGAGCGAGGCGCTCATTCAGGCACAGGAGCAGATATCCGGGTTGCGTTTCGAACTGGCCATGACAGGGCGTGACAATCTCGTGGATCAGCGGGCAACGGAGGAAGTTCAGAGCACTATCAATGGGTTGCGTGAACGCATAATGCAACTGGAGCAGGATGTATCCTTTTACCGCCAGGTAATGTCGCCGGATTCTGAGGAGTTGGGGCTGATCATTGCCGAGCTGCTTGTGATGCCGGGAAGCACATCTGGATCATATCGCTATCGGGCTGTCTTCACGCTGGCCGGAGCAGGCGATAGCACGGTTGAAGGAAGTGTCGAGATCACTCTGGTAGGTCAGGAAGCAAATGAGCGCAAGATTTACGGTATGGCCGACCTGATACGAGCACCTGGCGTTTTTGAGGATGCACTGGAATTCAAGTATTTCCAGACGCATGAGGCAGAGTTTGATCTGCCGCCTGGATTTGTTCCGGAGCAGATCGAAGTGCGTGCTGAAACAAGTCGTCCGTTCGAGTACAAGGCCGAAAAGGTATCCAGTTGGTCAGTCGAGGAAGTGTGAAATGTTCGGATCAGGATCAAAGACAAATCTTGCTGGTGGGCCGGCCCATACACTGATTTCCCGGCACACCGAAATTGTCGGAGATTTGCGCTTCTCCGGGGAATTGATCATAGAAGGTCGGATTCGCGGCAATGTGTTCGCCGATGATGAATCTGGTGCTGTTCTGAGGCTTGCAGATGGAGGCGTTGTAGAGGGAGAGGTCTGGGTGCCGGCTGCCGTAATCAACGGCTTGGTAGAGGGAGATCTGCACTGCGCGAAGCACCTCGAACTTGCAGCGAAGGCTGTCGTGATGGGCAATGTTTTCTACAATCTGATTGAAATGGTGATGGGCTCGGAGATCAATGGCAGTCTGATGCACATTGGCCGCGCGCAACAGGATGCAAAGCGGCTCTCCTCGACTCAGTCGCCAACTTTGGCCTTCGAACGCACTTCAGAGGCACAATCAATAGTTGACTGAATTACTCAGGTTTCGCCATAATCCGTTCAGCTCGCGAGCCGCGAGCCTTCGATAACTGATGGTACCTCAATGTCCGCTGTCCAATCCCATGATCCGACGATCATTACCATGACGCAGAATGCGGCAAACAAGGTCAAAACCCTGATTGCCGAGGAGGGCAATCCAAAGCTCAAATTGCGCGTGTTTGTCACGGGAGGCGGGTGTTCAGGATTTCAGTATGGATTCAGCTTCGATGAAGCCGTCAATGAAGATGATTCAGTTATCGACAATCATGGCGCGGAGTTGCTGGTGGACCCCCTGAGCTACCAGTATCTGACTGGCGCTCGCGTGGATTATGTCGAGGGCTTGCAAGGCGCCAAGTTTGTTGTAAACAACCCACTGGCTGCGACTACCTGCGGTTGTGGGTCATCTTTCTCAGTGTAGGTGCCCGTCTTCTGGTGCCTCGTTTTCGTAAATACCCCCGAGTATGCATGCACGGCGAGCGCCTGTGACAGAGCCCGTGGCGATTGCCTCTCCCATCCACGCTTTGCGTGCCATCCACGCAAAAGCCACACCTTCAACCCAGTCTGGTGGAAGTCCTGCCTGCTCACTTGAAATGACGCTGGCAAGGGGTATCAGATGTTCAAGCGCTGCCATCAATTCAATATTGTGTGCTCCACCGCCACACACAATGATTTCCTCTATGCCCTTCGCGTGCCAATCGACACTTTCGGCAATGCTGCGGGCGGTGAAGGCGAGCAAACTGGCTTGGACATCTTCATCACGAAGAGTGCCGAAATCGTGGAGCTTGTCCTGCAGCCATGCCAGATTGAACAGTTCACGGCCCGTACTTTTGGGAGCTGGCCGTCCGAGATAAGGCTCCGTCAGCAATGCTTCCAGCAACTCGACGCTGACTTCGCCGGATTTCGCCCAGTTACCGGAGTGATCGTAAGGAAGATTGCGCTTGAGCCTGATCCATGAGTCCATCAGGACATTGCCGGGTCCTGTATCAAAGCCCGCAATCGAAGTTTGCAGATCCGACTGCAACAAGGTGATGTTCGCAATGCCACCAACATTGAGTACGGCTCTTCGTTTGCCACCTTGGCCGAAAAAGTCCTGGTGAAACAAGGGTGCAAGTGGAGCGCCTTGGCCTCCTGCAGCCATGTCTTTCCTTCGAAAGTCTGCAATGGTGCTGATTCTTGTGAGATATGCGATTGTGTTGGGATCTCCAATCTGAAGAGTAAATCGATTCTCACCATGAGGGTGATGCATTACGGTTTGACCATGACTGCCAATGGCAAGAATGTCAGTGGAGGAAAGTGATGCTTTTTGCAGCAGCTGTTTGACGGCTTTTGCAAAGAGACGCCCCAGGGCAACATCGGTCTGGCCAAGCAAAACAAGAGTCACAGGTTCCTGTGAGCACAGGCGCAATATGCTGGAGCGTAATTCTTCCGGGACAGGCTCGCTGTGGGATGCCGTAAGTCGTGGCGGCTCACTTGCGAAATCCACGACGACTGCATCGACTCCATCAATGCTTGTGCCGGAGAGCAATCCCACGAAATATTCATGAGGAACCATAGCTTAACTCGTCGCCATTCCTGGCGCGGAAAATAGACAGAGATGAAATGTTTGTCAGCGGGTCTGCGACGCAGCACTGTCACCGGAGTGCATGGAAAGGAGTCTGTTGTCTGCCTTTGGCGTGTGCACACGGTCCATGAGTTCGCGGGTTTGAGCTTTGAAACGGGGCAACTCCAATGGTGACAATGCAATTGCCTGCGGAAGTTGCTCAACGATAGTACGTGGATCCTTGTGAACGCCGTTGACCAGAAATTCGTAGTGCAAGTGCGGTCCTGTGGAACCGCCAGTCGTTCCTACATAACCAATTACTTGGCCTTGTCTTACCCTGGCCCCTTTCTTGATGCCAGTGGCGTAGTCATTCAGGTGAGCATATTTGGTTTCAAAGCTGCCGCCATGCTGCAGAACTATCAGTTTGCCGAAAGACCCGCTGCGCGCCGCCCAAGTGACCGTGCCATCGCTCGTTGCGCGGACTGGTGTACCGCGCGGCGCGGCATAGTCAGTGCCTCGATGTGCGCGAATGGTGTTCAGTATTGGGTGTTTGCGGGCAAGATTGAAATTGGAGCTGATTCGGAACACATCGAGAGGAGTTCGAAGGAATGCCTTCTGCATGCTTTCGCCGTCTTGATTGTAGTAACCGGTCTCTCCTGCTTCGTTCGTGTATCTCACAGCAATAAACTGCTCGCCCTGGTTGGTGAATTGTGCTGCAAGTATTTCGCCGTTGCCTATGAATTCATCGTTGAGATATTGCTCTTCATACACAATGCTGAAGTTGTCGCCTTCTCGTGGATCCAGGATAAAGTCGATTTCACCGCCGAATATGTCAGCCATCTCCATAAGTGCAGCGGCCGGTATTTCTGCCTTCTGCCCTGCCATGAAGAGACTGTCACTTATGACGCCTTCCTTCAATACAGGCACGATCTCGGCAGAGAGCAAGATTGGATCTACGCCATATCCTTCCTCATTGCGGGTGAATACGTACCCTTCAAGTGGTGATTTCAATACTCGCAACTTTGCCAGTTCCCCCGGTTCGGGGATATGGAAGCTAAGCTCGTACCCTGGATAAAGTCGGTCGAGAACCTTGGCTTCATCACTACTATTGAGTATGCGATACATGTCTTGGGTCGAAAGACCAACCCGGCCAAAAATTTCTGAAAGATTGTCGCCGGCTTGCACTTCAAAGCTCGTCCACATTGATTCGATTTGCCCGGAACTGTCAGAACCAATGATTTCGTCCCTGAGCAGAGCAGTAGTGCTTGCCCCAGCCAGTGCGCGAGAAAGTGCGTTGGGTCCTACTTGAATAGAACTGCTTGCTCTGGCTCCGTGAGCAGACTCCTCAGGGGCGAAAACCAGAGTCAGCACAAGTGCGAGGCTCAAATAGCTGGCAAGCGCCAAATGCTTGCGTGGGTAATGAGTGCTGAGAAAGCATCTCGCAGTGGATAAAAAGCGCATGTAATTAATGACGTACTAACTCTTTTATGTTTGGCGCCTGCGCTGAATTGCAGGCATACGAGCTGACGATTCTTATGAGTTTTCATATGCAGGTCAAGTCTTATTCCCGTTACTAGTGTAAAATTCGCAGCCCTATCTGCTGTGCGTTCAAGTGCGGGCGATGGTCGGCGGATTCGAAGTTCGGCTTAGAGAGGCATCACTCTCTTTGGCTTTCAATGCTTTAATTTTCGGAGAGTCTTTGTGACATCCAGTACTTTTGACATTATTGATGATCTGCAGCGCCGCGGCTTGATTGCGCAGATGTCTTCAGAAGAGGAATTGACTTCCGCTCTGGGCTCAACTCGAACGCTGTATGCGGGATTTGATCCTACTGCAGAAAGTTTGCATATTGGAAATCTTGTTCCTTTGCTAGCGTTGCGCAGGTTTCAGCTTGCTGGCCATCGGCCTATAGCGTTGGTTGGTGGGGCGACGGGGCTTATCGGTGACCCCAGTTTCAAGACTTCTGAACGGCAGCTAAATTCGAACGACGTAGTGGAAGGATGGGTAGATCGGATAAAGAGCCAAGTGTCCAGATTTGTGGATTTTGATGCTGGCAAGTCGAGTGCGATCGTAGTCAACAATCTCGATTGGGTCCGAGACATCAACGTGCTGGATTTCCTTCGCGATGTTGGTAAGCACTTTTCCGTCAATTCAATGATGCAAAAAGACTCCGTCAAACAGCGGCTGGAGAGAGATGGATCGGGAATTTCCTTTACGGAGTTCACGTATATGATTCTCCAGTCTTTTGATTTTTCCGAACTGTACAAGCGCCATGGCTGCATTTTGCAGATAGGTGGAAGCGATCAATGGGGCAATATCACCGGTGGTATTGACCTTACTCGTCGAATTCACAGGTCTCAGGTTTTTGGCCTTACTATCCCATTGATCACCAAGGCTGATGGGCAGAAGTTCGGCAAGACTGAAACAGGAACTGTCTGGCTTGATAGCCGCAAGACGTCGCCATACGCGTTCTATCAGTTCTGGCTGAATGTTGCCGATGCAGATGTCTATAGATTTCTGAAGTTTTTTACTTTTTTGGATCCGGCCTCTATTGATCAGCTCGAGAGCTCAGATCGTTCGGCTCAAGGAAGGCCTGCCGCCCAAGGGGTTCTCGCGCGCGAAGTTACAAAACTGGTACATGGAGCAGCCGGAGTGGAATCTGCGGAACGAATAAGTCTGGCTCTTTTTTCAGGGGAATTGGCTTGCTTGCGAGTCGAAGATTTCGAGCAGTTACGGATGGATGGCTTACCCTCGACTCATGTTCGGCAAGGAAGCTTGAATATTGTAGATGCCCTTGTTTCTAGCGGTCTTGCTGCCTCTAACAGAATAGCCAGGGAGCTGCTGGCCAGCGGTGCTATAAGTGTCAATGGCGATCGATTAGGGCTTGAGTCATTTGAACTAAATGGCGCCTGTGGCTTGCATGGTAAGTACTTCTTGCTAAAGCGGGGAAAGAAGCTATTCCACTTGATATATTTCTGATCAGATAGATTTCTCAGAACTAGTTTATGTTGAAAATATTTCTTGCCAGATTCCAAGCCTATGCCATAATGCGCGCCCCTGATCGAAGTTACTTCGAAAAAGGTTGATGCAAGGCTGCTCAGATTTAGTACGTAAAATTTGTATTTCAGACCTTGCGATAATATTTGCCGTGCGTATAATGCGCGGCCTCCCAACCACGAAGGTTGAGGAGAAAGTTCTTTAAAAAGTAGAGATTAAGTAATAGAGGTGGGTGTTTGCCTTGGTGGACTTGCACAAATTGCAAGAATATCAAAGGTAAGCAACTGCGTTAATTT
>Ga0255096_1000153_pt1 | contig 39629 bp, 35 predicted proteins | sample Colum_Atlam_RepA_2_FD_188563 | JGI IMG/M metagenome (GOLD analysis project Ga0255096, IMG submission 188563) | Freshwater microbial communities from Columbia River, Oregon, United States - Colum_Atlam_RepA_8d | ecosystem: Environmental > Aquatic > Freshwater > River | place: USA: Oregon... | reverse complement strand
CGGCTTGCCACAGGCGTTGCAGCGCCGCTTGGGTCTGTTCTGACGACAGGACTCCAGGCAGGACACACCAGCCTTCGCGCCCGAGGTGTTCTGCAGCGGCTGCCAGCGCGCCCTGTGCGCCGCTGCGGGCGTCTTTCAGGGCGCGCAGCCCGTCTTGAGACAAACCCGGCGAGTTCTTTGAATGACTGGCCAACTCAGCCCTCCAGATCGGCAAGCAACTCGGCGAATTTCTCGCGGGCCTCGGCTTCCACGCGCGGCAGGTGATAGCTCGGGAAGGTGTCGGTACAGGCTTTGTAGCCCCCCAGCACCTCGCGGGCGAGCGTGACCTTGTGCACCTCGGTCGGACCATCGGCCAGGGCCAGGAAGTAGGAGGCCAGCACCTGCTGAGCAAACGGCATTTCGTTGGACAGGCCCAGGGATCCATGCAGATGAAGCGCCCGCGACGCGATGTCGTGCAGCACCTTGGGCATCGCCGCTTTGACCGCAGCAATGTCCTTGCGCACGAGCTTGTAGTCGTTGTATTTGTCGATGAGCCAGGCCGTGCGCAGCACCAGCAGCCTGAACTGTTCCAGCTCGATCCAGGAGTCGGCGATCTTTTCCTGAACCATCTGCTTGCGAGCCAGCAGCTCGCCCTGGGTCACTCGCGACACCGCGCGCTCGCACATCATGTCGAGTGCGCGCTTGGCCTCGCCGATGGTGCGCATGGCATGGTGAATGCGCCCACCGCCCAGGCGCACCTGCGCGACCATGAAAGCCTGGCCGGGTGCGCCCAGCATGGCATCGGCCGGCACCCGAACCCGATCGAGGTTGAGGTAGCCGTGGGTTGCAGCCCGCTCCGAGCCCCAGCCCACATTGCGCACGATCTGTAGCCCGGGAGTATCGCGCGGCACGATGAAGAGTGACATGCGCTGATAGGGCGGTGCGTCCGGGTCGGTGATCGCCATCACGATCAGAAAGGACGCATAGCGCGCATTCGAGGCGTACCACTTCTGACCGCTGATCAGCCAGTCATCGCCATCGCGAACGGCTTGCGTGGTGAAGATCTTGGGGTCGGCGCCCCCCTGCGGCTCGGTCATCGAAAAGCACGACACGATCTCGTTATCGAGCAGGGGCTTGAGGTACTGACGCTTCTGGGCGTCGGTTCCGAAGTGCGCAAGGATTTCGGCGTTGCCCGAATCCGGAGCCTGACAACCAAACACCGTGGGTCCAAACGCGGATCGACCCAGAATTTCGTTGAGCAGGCCGAGTTTGACCTGCCCATAGCCCGGGCCACCCAGATTGGGGCCCAGATGACACGCCCAGAGTTTGCGCTCACGCACCCGTTGCTGCAGCGGGCGCACCAGCCGCACGAACTTGGGATCGGTGATGTTGTAGGGGCTGTCCAGCACATGGTCGAGCGGCTCGACCTCCTCGCGCACGAACGCATCGACCCAGTCGAGGTCGCGTTGGTAGTCGGGGTCGGTCTCGAAGCTCCAGCTCATGGTGTCTCCCTGTGGTTGTTGGATGGGGCGAAGCTCAGCCCGACGTCAGGTGCTGGCGTACGGTCTTGAGCAAGGCGTCCGATTCCCGAGTGTCCGTCAGAACTCTCGCCATCAGCAAGCCACCGATCATGGTGCACGCTGCCGTCAATGCCTGAGCGTGATGATCATCCTGTGCACCGGATGAGTCCATCGTGTGTTCGAGGTATTGGACAAACCCATGGAAATGATCCTGCATCACCGCGCGGGTCTGATCATCCGCGCGGGCCACATCCGAAGCCAAGGCCGCAAGCGCGCAGCCTTCCTTACGGGCATCGCGGTGGGAACGCGAGAGGTAGTGCTTGACGAAAAACTCGAAACTCTCGGATCGGCCCCCACCACGCAAGGACCGACCCCGGGCGGCGCCATCCACCAGGGCGCGTTCCAGTGCCTGCACGAGCAGGTCGGCTCGGGATTCAAAGTGGTTGTAGAACCCGCCATGCGTGAGATCGACACGGTTCATCAGACGCGCCACGCTCACCGACTCGAGACCGTCGTCACGAATCTGAGCGGCCGCCTCGGTGAGGATGCGCTCGTGGGTCTGTGCCTTTTCAGCCTGTGATCGAGCCATGGTTGAACTCCGCAGTTCATTGCACTTGAATTCGTTGATTTTAAATGATGATCATCATTCATGTGTATGATCACCATCATTTACATGGCAGCAAGGATCATTCGCATGAGCAACTCCACCCCTGCCTCGGCACCCGCCGCTCACCCGCTGCTCATCGGCCCCATCCTGCCCACGCTTGTGCAGCTGGCCGTTCCGAATGTGGTCGCCATGGTGCTCGCCGTGCTCGTGAGCATTGCCGAAACCTGGACCATCGGCCGCCTGGGGACGGTGCCGCTGGCTGCCATGGCGCTTGTGTTTCCGTTTGCCATGCTCACCGGAATGATGTCGGCTGGCGCCATGGGCGGTGGCGTATCGTCAGCCGTGAGCCGCGCGCTCGGGGGCGGCGACCTCCTGCGGGCCAACACCCTGGCCTTTCATGCGTTGGTCATTGGTACCGTTGCCGGGTTGCTCTACACCGCCGTGTTTCTTCTGTTTGGCCCGGTCTTCTATGGCTGGCTCGGCGGTCAGGGCGATGTCCTGCAGGAGGCCGCACGGTATTCGGACGTGCTCTTTGCGGGTGCCCTGCTGGTCTGGCTGAGCAATACGCTGGCCTCGGTGGTGCGAGGCACCGGCAACATGCGGGTGCCGTCGCTGACCATCATCCTCACCTCCATCCTGCAGATTCCGCTGGGCATCGTTCTTGGACTCGGTATCGGTTCGTTCGAGGGTCTGGGCATGGTGGGGGTGGCTCTGGGTCACATCATCGCCACCGGTGCCGGCGTGGTGTACTTCCTGTGGTTTCTCATGACCGGTCGGGGCCGGCTGACGCTCGCGCTGCGGGGCGTTGCCTTGCAGCGCGAGATGCTCATCGACATCCTCAAGGTCGGTGCAGTGGCGCTGGCTTCACCCCTGCAGTCCGTGCTGGCCGTGCTCATCTTCACCGGACTGGTGGCGCGGCTGGGTGTGGAGGCGCTGGCGGGTTACTCCATCGGTCAGCGGCTCGAGTTTTTGCTGATCCCGATCTCGTTTGGCATCGGCGTGGCGGCCGTACCCATGGTGGGCATGGCCATGGGCGCTGGGCAGGTCGCGCGCGCCCGCAAGGTGGCCTGGACGGCGGGTCGGCTGTCGGCTTTCAATCTCGCCGTGGTGGGCATCATCGTGGCCCTGTTCCCGGACCTCTGGGCCGGGCTCTTCTCGCGCGAGGCGGCTGTCCTTGACCATGCCCGGCAGTACCTTCGCATCGTCGGGCCAGCCTTCGCCTTCTTCGGTCTGGGGCTGACGCTCTACTTTGCTTCTCAAGGCTCGGGCAAGATCCTCGGCCCGGTGCTGGCCAGTTCGATCCGGCTGGTCCTGGTGGCCGGGGTGGGCTGGTGGCTCGCCCAAGGCGACTCCGATGCCAGTGCCTACTTCGGTCTAGTGGCAGCTGCCATGGTGCTGTATGGCATCAGCACCGTATTGGCCGTGCGCTGGACGCGCTGGGGGAAGTAAGACCTCAGACGTCGATGTTGCGCGCCCCGAGCGCGTTTTTCTCGATGAAGTTGCGCCTCGGCTCCACTTCGTCGCCCATGAGCGTGGTGAAGATCTGATCGGCGGCGATGGCATCTTCGATCTGCACCTTGAGCAGGCGGCGGGCAGAGGCATCCATGGTGGTCTCCCAGAGCTGGGAGGCATTCATTTCACCCAGGCCCTTGTATCGCTGCCGGCCCACATTGCGCTCGGCATCCGACAGCAGCCAGTGCATGGCATCGCGGAAGTCCACCACCGTATGGGCGCGTTGACGATCCCCCTCACCGCGACGAATCTCAGCACCCTCGGAGATCAGGCCGGACAAGGTCTGGGCGCAATCGACCAGAACGGCATGGTCTTCCGAGGCCAGGAAATGATGATCGATGAGACTCACCCGCACATTGCCGTGGTGCTGACGATCGATCTGCAGGCGCCAGGAATCGTCACGCGAATCCTGCTGAGCCCGCACCGTAACCCGACCATCGCCTTCGGCCTGCTGGGCCAGCGAGCGATAGCGGGCCATGGCCACTTCAAGGGCGGCCGCGCTGGTTTGCGCCGCCTGCTCGGTTGAGACATCAAGGCGGGTGCCATCAAGCACTGCCCGCAACGCATCGGTATCGATCAGACGGCCCACACGATCAATCGCTGCTTCAGCCTGCAGGTATTTGCGCGCCAGGGTGGCCAGGGTTTCACCCGCAAAGACGCCGGGTGTGCTGGCCGCAGCCTCGGTCGCAGCCGCGCCGGCAGCGCCGCTCAGGGGCGTACCCAGCCGGGCCTGGTATTCGATCTTGGCAATGGAATTGGGCAACAGCACGGCGCTGTCGAGTGCGAGCTGCAGCATATAGGCACTGAGCTCGGTATCGTCCTTGATGTAACGCTCTTCACGGCCGTGCTTGACCTTGTAGAGCGGCGGCTGGGCGATGTAGATGTGACCGCGCTCCACCAGATCGGGCATCTGCCGATAGAAGAGCGTGAGCAGCAGAGTTCGGATATGAGCGCCGTCCACATCCGCATCGGTCATGATGATGATGCGGTGGTACCGAAGCTTGTCGGCATCAAAATCGCCCGGTCCGCCGGTATTGCCAATGCCGGTCCCCAGAGCCGTGATCAAGGTGGCAATCTGCTCCGAGCTGATCAGCTTGTCGTAGCGGGCACGCTCCACATTGAGCACCTTGCCCCGCAGCGGCAAGATGGCCTGGAATTTTCGATCCCGGCCCTGCTTGGCCGAGCCACCGGCAGAGTCGCCCTCGACAATGAAGAGTTCGCTCTTGGTGGGGTCACGCTCCTGGCAATCGGCCAGCTTGCCCGGCAAACCTGCACCCGAAAGCACACTCTTGCGAGTCATCTCGCGGGCCTTGCGTGCGGCTTCGCGGGCCCGCGCGGCTTCGACAATCTTGTTGCAGATGGTTTTGGCATCCAGAGGCTTTTCGAGCATGTAATTCTCGAGCGCCTTGGCCACAACCTCTTCAACTGCCGGACGGGCTTCCGACGACACCAGTTTTTCCTTGGTCTGGCTCGAAAACTTGGGGTCGGCCATCTTGACCGACAGCACGGCCGCCAGGCCCTCCCGCATGTCATCGCCTGCCGTCTCGACCTTGCTCTTCTTGGCGAGCTCGTTTTCGACGATGTATTTGTTGATGACGCGGGTCATGGCCGCACGCAAACCCGTGAGGTGCGTGCCGCCGTCTTTTTGCGGAATGTTGTTGGTGTAGCAAAGTACCTGCTCGTTGTAGGAGTCGTTCCACTGCATGGCGACTTCGACATACACGCGCTTGGTCTCGCCGCCCACCTCGATGTCGGTTTCACCGCTGGTATGAAACAGCGTGGGATGAATGGGTGTCTTGGTGCTGTTGATGAACTGCACGAAACCACCGACACCGCCCGAGAATGCGAACTCCTCTTCCTTGCCCTGGCGCTGGTCGATCAGCCGGATGCGCACGCCGTTGTTGAGAAAGGACAGCTCGCGCAGGCGGCGCGACAGAATCTCGTAGTGAAAGGTGATGTCGGTGAAGATGTCGATGTCGGGCAGGAAGTGAACCTCGGTGCCCCGCTTGTCGGTGGCGCCCAACACGGCCATGGGCGAGATTTCCACGCCATTGACCTGCTGCAGCACACGATTGCGGGGCACACCCCGCTCGAACTCCATGTGATGCACCTGGCCGTCGCGACGCACCGTCAGGCGTAGCCACTTGGACAGGGCGTTCACGCAGGACACCCCCACCCCGTGCAAGCCACCCGAGACCTTGTAGCTGTTCTGATTGAACTTGCCGCCGGCATGCAGTTCGGTCAGCGCAATTTCGGCCGCCGAGCGCTTGGGCTCGTGCTTGTCATCCATCTTGACGCCAGTGGGGATGCCGCGACCGTTGTCGGTGACCGAAATGGAGTTATCGGTGTGAATGGTGACGACGATGTCGTCGCAATGACCCGCCAGAGCCTCGTCGATGGAGTTGTCGACCACCTCGAACACCAGGTGATGCAGACCCGTGCCATCGGAGGTGTCACCGATGTACATGCCAGGCCGTTTGCGCACGGCCTCCAGGCCTTCAAGGATCTGGATCGATGCGGCGCCGTAATCATCGGCGGGTACCGGGGTACCTGGGGTGTCGGACTCAGGGGTGCTGCTCATAGATTGACAAGGCCGTGATGCGCGAATGCTCTGCGCGAATGAAATGCGGACGCTGATACCTCTGCGAAACTCAGATGCGCATGGGCATCACGACATACTTGAAGGTGTCTTCGCCGGGCACTGACAGCAGTGCACTGGTGTTGGAATCGCCAAACTCCACCCGCACTTCGCTGCTCTTGAGATTGGTCAGGGCATCGAGCAGGTAGCTGACATTGAAGCCCACATCAAGCGGCTCGCCGCTGTAGTCGACATCGAGCTCTTCAACCGCCTCTTCCTGTTCGGCATTGCTGGTCTGAATGCGCAGCGCATGGTCCGACAGAGTGAATCGCACGCCCTTGAATTTTTCGGAGGTGAGAATGGAGGCACGCTGCAGCGAACCCGCCCAGACCTCACGCGACAGCGTGATCGACTTGGTGTAGCCGGTAGGAATGACGCGCTGGTAATCGGGAAACTTGCCCTCGACCAGCTTGGACAGCAACTCGACCTCACCAAAACGGAACCGCGCCTGATTGCCTGCAATGCGCAACTGAACGGGTTCTTCGGAATCGGCCAGCAAGCGTTGCAGTTCGGTGATGGTTTTGCGGGGAATGATGATGTCGGCGCGCGGCTGGCCCGGCTGAATGGCACCGGCGCAGTAGGCCAGGCGATGGCCATCGGTGGCGACCACCTTGAGCTGAGCCCCATCAACGACCAGCAGCAGACCGTTGAGGTAGTACCGGATGTCCTGCTGAGCCATGGCGAAATGCACCATGGCAAGGAGCTGGCGCAATTGCTTTTGCGGCACGGACAGATCGACCGTGGGATTGTCGTTGGGTGCCACGGTGGGGAATTCTTCAGGCCCGAGGGTTTGAAGTTGAAAGCGGCTCTTGCCTGCCGACAGCGTGAGGCGTTTGCCCGACAGACTGAGACTGACTTCGGCCTCGGGCAAGGCCCGCAGGATATCGATCAGCTTGCGGGTATTGACGGTGATGGCGGCATCTTCGGACCCCGAGCCAATGGCCGCTGATGTCTCGATCTGGATCTCGATGTCGGTGGCCAGGAAACTCACCTGCTCACCGCGTTTGCGGATCAGCACATTGGCCAGGATGGGCAGGGTATGCCTGCGCTCGACAATGCCAGCCACCATCTGCAGGGGCCTCAGGATGGCGTCGCGTGTGGCCTTGATCATCAACATCTCTTAATCCTTTGAGAAGCTGTTGTTGACTGATTGTTGTGGTCGGTGAATATGTGGATAAGCGAGAACGAGCCTGTACGAGCGCCGAGCTTGCGTCGGGATAACCGGGTGGACGACTGCGTACGCTGGATTCGGTCAGCGGGGACAAGCTGTGTCGAGACCGTGAACAGCCCAGGTTGTTCATGAATGCTGCACAGCCCGCCCACCGGATATCCCCGGGTTGTCCCCGCGATATGCACGGCGCTGTACACAGGCTTGTTCACAGGTACTCCCGCAAGGTCTGCTCGAGCACGTGGATCTGATGATTGAGTTCGGGCCGATGCTGACGCAGCTCGGCGATCTTGCGCACGGCATGCAACACGGTGGTGTGATCACGGCCACCAAAGAGTTCGCCGATCTCCGGCAGACTTTTCTGGGTGAGCTCCTTGGCCAGATACATGGCGATCTGGCGGGGCAGGGCGATGTTGGCCGGCCGCCGCTTGGAGTACATGTCGGCCACTTTGAGCTTGTAGAAATCGGCCACCGACTTCTGGATGAACTCCACCGAGACCTGGCCGCGGTTGTAGTTGAGCAGATCCTTGAGGGCCTCTTTGGCGAGCTCGAGGCTGATGGTCTGGTTGCGAAACTGCGCATAGGCCAGGATGCGGCGCAGCGCACCTTCCAGCTCCCGAACATTCTGTCGAATGTGCTTGGCCACAAAGAAAGCCGTGTCTTCATCGAGCCCATGGCCGGCCTGCTCGGCCTTGCGCATGATGATGGCCACACGCATTTCGAGCTCGGGTGGCTCGATGGCCACGATCAGACCGGAGTTGAACCGTGATTTCAGGCGATCATCGATCCCGGACATTTCCTTGGGATAGGTGTCGCTCGAGATGATGATCTGCTTGCGGGCGGCAATGAGGCTCTCGAAGGCATAGAAGAACTCTTCCTGTGAGCGCTCCTTGCCTGACAGGAACTGAATGTCGTCGATGAGCAGCAGATCGAGCGTCTGGTAGTAGCGCTTGAATTCATCGACCGCCTGCCGCCGAATGGAGGCCACCATGTCCTGGAAGAACTGGTTGGCCGTGATGTAGCGCACGTTGGCCGAGGGCTGGCGGGCAATGACGGCATTGCCGACCGCATGAATGAGGTGGGTCTTGCCCAGACCCACACCGCCATACAGAAAGAGCGGGTTGTAACTGCCCCCGGGATGTTCGGCGACCTGCAGGGCGGCGGCGCGCGCGAGATCGTTGGCCTTGCCCGAGACGAACTGGCCGAAGGTGAATTCGGGGTTGAGTCGGGAACGCTCGGCCGCCGGCGAGGGCTGGGGAAAGATGGGGGCGTCGGTGCGTGGGGCTGAAGTGGCCAACGTCGCCTCAGGGAGGGCACCCGGAGCAGGGGGCTGAGTCGCGGGGTGTTCGGCCGACATGGGGCCGGCGGCCGAAGCAGGAGCCTCGGCGCCGTTGGGCATTACCTCAAAGACCACCTCGGCCTGCGGGCCCATGGTGCTGCGCATCCATTGGTTGATGCGATCACCGTACTGATTGCGCACCCAGTCGACCTTGACGCGATTGGGCGCACCGAGCCGCAGCACGCGCTGATCCTCGACACCCAGGCAAACCAGGGGACGGATCCAGGTACGGTAGATGGCCTCCGGCAGTTCGTTTTCGAGTTGCGCCGAGCAGGCCCGCCAGAGGTCTTTCATCGCAGCAATTCTACCTTATCCACAGGCTCTGCCGAGGCCATGGGACCCCCGAAAGACCGTTTTCGACGCTCCTGTCATTGACAGTCCGCCGCGGCCTTGATGTAATGGCGGGCTTTTCGCTTACCGGCCCGCACACCATGAAACGCACCTATCAGCCCTCCGTGGTCCGTCGCAAGCGCACCCACGGCTTTCTTGTCCGCATGAAGACCCGTGGCGGTCGCGCTGTCATCGCTGCCCGTCGCGCCAAGGGCCGCAAGCGCCTGGGCGTCTGAGGCCTGGTCCGTGAAACCGGCAGCCTCGCCTGCCGGTGGACGGGCACGCCGCAGTTCGTCTGCGCATCTCACCCTGCTGGCCCGCCCCGATGCGGGTGGCAAGGCACCACGGCTCATGATGGCCGTCCCCAAAAAGCTCGTTCCCTCGTCACCGGTGCGCAACCTGGTGCGCCGCGTGCTGCGCGAAGCGCATCGTGCTGCTGCGCAGTCGTCTCCGGGTGTGCTCGAGTGGTCCCTGCGATTTCAGCTGGTCCGCATTCCCGTCAACCCCGACCTGCCTGAGGTCGACGATAAGGGGCGAGCTCTGCGGCCCTTTCGAAGAAGGCCCACCGACGGCCTGCTCAAGCGAGGGCTGAGGATCGAGGCTGATCAACTTTTGGGTCGAGCGCCCTGGGGCGCCGCGCCATGAAGCGCTCCGATCCGGTGCAAGCCTCGTCGGGCTCCAGGGGTGGTCTGCTGGGCATTGCGGCCCGCTCCCTCATGGTCGGATTCATTCAGGTCTGGCGGTACGGGATCAGTCCCGTCATCGGTCCGCGCTGCCGGTTTTATCCAAGTTGTTCAGACTACGGCTTGCAGGCGCTGACTGCCCACGGCCCCTGGCGGGGCGGGGCATTGACCCTGCGCCGGGTGTGTCGGTGCCATCCGTGGAATCCGGGCGGGCTCGATCCTGTTCCCGAAAGCCCCGACGCATCATCCCCTCAAGCGGGCGCTTCACGGCCCAAGCGATAATCTCCGATTCACCTCACGGCGAACACTAAGCTAAGGCGGTTGGTTTCATGCAGACGCAGCGCACCGTACTCTGGATCATTTTCTCCATGTCCCTGCTGTTCCTCTGGGACGCCTGGCAAAAACATCAGGGCAAGCCCTCGCTGTTTTCGGCGACCACGACACAGACACCGGCAGCCGGTTCAGCAGGCTCGGCTCCGGCGGGTGGGCCTGCCTCCGGCAATTCCGTTCCGGCAGCGCCCGCGGGTTCGGCCGTGCCCGGCCAGGCAGCACCGAGTGCTGCGGTGGGTGCAGACAAATCGGTGCCGCAGGGTTCATCCGCTGTGGTGCCGCCTTCGGGTGCCAGTGCTCCTGCGGCCGGTTCTGCCGCAGCCCAGCCCCCCGTACGCCTGGCCAATGATGTCCTGGCCCTTGAGATCGATCCGGTGGGCGGCGAAGTGCAGCGTGCCGAATTGCTCAAGTACAAGGACAGCACCAACCCGCAATCGCCGGTGGTCTTGCTCAATGAAAAGACGGGCCATGTGTATGTGGCCCAACTTGGTCTGATTGGCGCGCCCCAGGGTGTGGTCTGGCCGACCCACCGTACCCCGTTCAAGGTTGAGGGCGGATCAAGCACGATCGCTGACGGCCAGAACGAGGTGAGCCTCACGCTCACGGCGGAATCCGGTGGCGTGCGTGTGGTGCGTCAGTACAGCCTCAAGCGCGGTGACTACCTGCTGCAGACCCGCACCGAGATTCACAACCTGACCGAAGCACCGATTCGCCCCACGCAGTACCTGCAACTCACGCGCGATGCCAGCAAGCCGCCGGGTGAATCGCAGTTCTACAGCACCTTTACGGGTCCGGTGGTCTACACCGACACCGACCGGTTCCAGAAGGTGGATTTCGGTGACATCGAAAAGGGCAAGAAGGATCTGCATGCCAAATCGGCCAACGATGGCTGGGCCGGCATCATCCAGCACTACTTCGTGTCGGCCTGGATCCCCAGGCAGGGCAATGCGCGAGAGTTCTTCACGCGCAAGGTCGATACCAATCTGTATTCGGTGGGCATGCTCGAGGCGCTCAAGGAGATCGACCCGGGCACCAAACAGACCGTCGAGGCGAACCTCTTCGTGGGCCCGCAGGATCAGAAGCTGCTCGCCACCATCGCACCCGGCCTCGACCTGTCGGTGGACTACGGCATCTTTGCGGTGTTTGCCAAACCACTCTTCTGGCTGTTGCAGTTCCTGTATGGCATCGTGCAGAACTGGGGCTGGGCCATTGTGCTGCTCACGCTGGTCGTGAAGCTGGCCTTCTTTCCGTTGCAGGCGGCAAGCTATCGCAGCATGGCCAACATGAAGCGAGTCACGCCCAAGCTCACGCAACTGCGCGAGCGCTATGGCAATGACCGGGTCAAGATGAACCAGGCCATGATGGAGCTCTACAAGACCGAGAAGATCAACCCGCTGGGCGGCTGTCTGCCGGTGGTGGTGCAGATTCCGGTGTTCATTGCGCTCTACTGGGTGTTGCTGGCGTCGGTGGAGATGCGTAACGCGCCCTGGCTGGGCTGGATCCAGGATCTCTCGGCGCCCGACACCCTGTTTGGCACCATCCCGTGGCTCGACATGCCAATCGGCCTGCTCCCCCTGCTGATGGCGGCATCGATGATCGTGCAGACCCGACTCAACCCGACGCCGCCGGATCCGCTGCAGGCCAAGATGATGATGTGGATGCCCATCATCTTCTCGGTCATGTTCTTCTTCTTTCCGGCCGGCCTGGTGCTCTACTGGCTGGTCAACAACCTGTTCTCGATTGCGCAGCAGTGGGTGATCACCCGGCGCATCGAGGGCAAGCCGGTCTTTGGCAAGGCGGGATGAATTTTCAGCAGCTGCGCTCGTTTCGGGAGACGGTGCGCCGGGGTCTGAACCTGACCGCGGCCGCCGAGGTGCTGCATACCTCGCAGCCGGCCCTGTCCAAGCAGATTCGCGAGCTCGAAGATGAGCTCGGCGTGCAGCTCTTCATTCGCCATGGCAAGCGTTACACCGCGCTGACCGAAGCCGGCGAGCGCATTCTTGAGCATGCGAGCCGCGTGGTCGATGAGGCCGATGCCCTGCGCAAGGCCAGCGCCGAATACGGCAAAGGGCACGCGGGCACGCTCTCGATTGCGGCCACCCACACTCAGGCGCGCTATGTGCTGCCGGCCGTGCTGGCGCGCTTCAGGGAAGAGTTTCCGGGCATGCAGTACAAGCTGCTGCAGGGCAACCCGGAGCAGGTGGCCGAGTCGGTGGTGCATGGTGATGCCACCTTTGGTCTGGCCACCGAAACGCTCGATGACCATCCCTCGCTTGATACCCGGCCAGCCTATGCCTGGCGCCATTGCGTGATCGTGCCGCCGGGACATGCCTTTGCGTCGCGTACCGAGCCCCTCACGATCGAGGCGCTGGCCGATGAGCCGCTCATCACCTATACCGCGCAGTTTGCGGGTCGTCGGGGCATCGATGCCGCGTTTGCTGCGCATGAGCGCACGCCCAATGTGGTGCTCGAGGCTATCGACTCCGATGTCATCAAGGCCTATGTGGAGCTGGGCTTCGGGGTGGGCGTGATTGCCGATGTGGCGGTGGATCCGCTGCGCGATACCGGCATTGTGCGCATCGCGGCCGACGGACTGTTTCCTGAAAAAACTGCGCGCATTGCCTCGCGCATCGGCATGCCACTGCTGCCCTTTGAGCGACGTTTCGTGCAGCTCGTGAGGGAATTTCGCCAGCAGCAGGCGGGTTGACAGGCCCGTGAACGACACGATCGCCGCCATTGCGACGGCGCCCGGCCGCGGGGGCATTGGCGTGGTGCGGGTGTCGGGCCCGATGGCCTCTCAGGTCATGCTTGCCTTGTGTGGGCGAGTGCTCGAGCCTCGCAAGGCCCATCTGCTGCCCTTTGCAGATGCGCAAGACGAACCGATCGATACCGGGCTTGCGCTGTGGTTCCCGGGCCCGCACTCCTACACCGGAGAAGATGTGCTGGAGCTGCAGGGCCACGGTGGCCCCGTGGTGATGCAGATGCTGCTTGAGCGCGTGCTGGGCAGTGTGCCGGGTGCCGCGTTGCGCCTGGCGCGCCCAGGCGAGTTCACGGAGCGGGCCTTTCTGAATGACAAACTCGACCTGGCCCAGGCCGAGGCGGTGGCTGACCTGATTGATGCGAGCTCGGCGCAGGCCGCGCGCAGTGCCTCTCGGTCGTTGGCAGGGGTGTTCTCGCAGCAGGTGCATGCGCTGGTGGAGCAGCTGATCGAGTTGCGCATGCTGGTCGAGGCCACGCTTGATTTTCCTGAAGAAGAAATCGATTTTCTTGAACGCTCGGATGCCCGCGGTCGGCTGGCGAGGGTGCGCGAATCGCTGGAGGCGCTGATGGCACAGGCGCGCCAGGGGGCCTTGCTTCGAGAGGGGCTTCATGTGGTGCTGGCCGGCGCGCCCAATGTGGGCAAGAGCAGCCTGCTCAATGCCCTGGCCGGGGCCGAGGTGGCCATCGTGACGCCCGTGGCGGGCACGACCCGGGATCGCATCGAGCAGGCCATACAGATTGATGGTGTGCCGCTGGTGGTTGTGGATACCGCCGGCCTGCGTGACACCGCCGATGAGGTGGAGCGCATCGGCATCGAGCGCACGCTGCAGGCGGTGGCTCGGGCGGATGTGGTGATTCGGTTGGGGGAGGCAGTATCAGCCCCGGCCGCAGTTGATGCTCAAGCCTCTGAAGCCGATGCCGTTCTCGCCGCTCACCTGCCCTCCGGCACGCCCGTGCTGCAGGTCTGGAACAAGATCGACCTTGTGGATCAGGAGCCTCGAGCCACCGACGATGACGTCTGGGTCTCGGCCCGCACTGGCGCTGGGCTCGATGCGCTGCGTGCAGCCCTGCTCCGGCTGGCCGGCTGGCAGGGTGCGGGTGAGGGGCTCTTCATGGCCCGCGAACGTCATCTTCAGGCCCTGCGAGAGGCGCGTGACTATCTGGCTGCTGCGCATGGCCATGCGCAGCGTCGCGACGAAGTGCTCGATCTGTTTGCCGAAGAACTCCGGCTTGCACAGGAGGCCTTGAACCGCATCACCGGGGAGTTCGGGTCGGATGATCTGCTGGGGGTGATTTTTGGGCGGTTCTGTATCGGGAAATAAGCCCGTTCTAGGCCTTTCGTCTAGGTTGTGGTTGCTACCTGATTTCGATAGATTCACCAAGGATCAATCGCTGATCCCTCAATCCTGCCGGTGACATGCAGAACAAAGAAGCCCCTACAGACAGTAACGCTGCGGTCAGCAGACCACACGAAATCAATGCGCCTGCCACGCTTTCGGACATGAGTGCGTTTGCGCAGCGGTTGCGGTCAAACCCTGATGAGGCGCGCGCTTTTTTTAAATCGGCGGGCATCCTCGGTGAAGACGGAGAACTCTCGCCCGCGTACCGCGCTCCTTGATGACGAACAGTTGGCGACGGTACGACACGCCGCCTGCTCTCATCTATGGCTTCCACGGTTGCGATCGCGCAGTGGCCGATCGCGTCCTCGACGGTACAGAACGGCTGCTACCCAGCGAAAACGACTGCGACTGGTTGGGCCACGGGATCTACTTCTGGGAGAACGACCCTCAGCGTGCATTCGAGTTTGCGGATCAGGCTGCACGTCGAACATCGCGTGCCTCAAGAGGAAATATCAAAAACCCGGCTGTAATCGGAGCGGTGATCGACCTCGGGCAGTGCCTCAACCTGCTGAGTGCGAAGCACATCGAGGAATTCAGGGGTGCGTATGAAATTTCCAGGTCTAATCCAACGGTTGCCGGGTTAGCCAATGATGAGAAGCATTTTGGAGCGCGTTACCTCGATTGCGCCGTAGTGCAGACCCTGCATGAGTACCGCCGAGAGCGGGGCTTACACCCGTACGATTCTGTGCGATCGGTTTTCTGGGAAGGAAAACCGATCTACGAAGGAGCGGGTATCCATGACCGGAACCACGTTCAAGTCTGCGTTTGCAATGTCGCCTGCATCAAAGGGTACTTCCGGCCTATTGCAGACTGATCACGCTCTGTCCGCCGACACATTCGAAAACCCCGACACGCTTCAAATCCAGCGGCTGACCCGCACTGCAGACGCCGAGCCCGAAGCCACCACGGCAGTCCAGGCACTCTGAAGGCCTTGGGCGACCCGCCCGAGCAGCGTTGGCGATGAATTGCGCGGCCGGGTGGAGGCATCCGAAGCCGATGCATGAAGACTCGCTTCTGTTCCCTCTCGACGGACGCGCGCATCGTCGCGATGCGCCAGCTCATCTTGTTGGCAGTCGGCCAGCAGGGCGCGCAGGCCCGATAGCCCATCGGGTTGCGGCCCGGGCGATGCATCAGTCAGCACATCACTCAGCGCATCGATCAGTCTGAGCTGCGCGGCATAGTGCTGATCTACAAAGGTCTCGACCGACTCGATCGTGGCATAGACCGCCTTGGCGCCGAAGCAGGCGGGCAGCGCCCCGGTGATCCAGCCGGCTACGCGCCAAAGGGGCAACAGGCGGCTGCGACCCGCCGGCGGCACGATCGCTTCGATGAGCTCGAGATGTCGGGCCTCGGTCTGCAGGTGATGCTGCGCAAATTCGCGCACCTGCGGATCGCGGGTGACGGCCAGAATCCCGCGATAGATCATGACCGCACCCGCTTCACCAGCGTGGTCGGTGCGCAGCTCACGACGCAGCTCGATCGGCCAAAGCGGCCATGCCGCTGAAAGACCCTCCTGGAGCGATGCGTGGGCTGCCGCGTTCGCGGTTGCGGGTCGCCACAGGGGGCGCATTCTCAGAAAGACGCGATACGCCCTCTCCATGACCCACAAGGTACCCGGAACCCGTGCAAGCCAGGCCAGCGACCGAAAGGCCGGCAGTCTTTGCCAGATCGCCACAAAAGCGGCCGCTCCACTGAGCAGCGTGCCATCGGCGAGGCGCACATGCAGGCGCGCGAGCGCGTCCTGCCGGTTCAGAGCGGGCCCCAGCGCCGCCTCGTCACAGTCGCTTGCATCGACCCACTGGAGCTGATCGCCCCCGTGCGCGGCGCGGTAGGTGGCGATTTCCTTGGTGCAGAGCGGGCAGGCGCCATCGAAGTAGACGCAGGGCGATCGTTCAATCGTTGATGAATCGGTGCCGGCTGCGGTGTGGTTCATGGTCGAAGGCTACCGCGGCCGTGTTTGCGAGGCCCTCATGTCCGCTCCTGCGCGGGGCCATTCATGGCAAAGTCTCAGGCAAGCCCGCACCCCACAACGACAAGGAGACACCATGCAGGAACGCATCGTGGACATCGAGACCCGTGACGGGAAGATGAACACCTGGATCTTTCATCCGGATCGTCCGGGGCCGCATCCCACCGTGATCCTGTACATGGACTCGGTCGGTATTCGTGAAGAACTCTGCGACATGGCGCGGCGCATCGCCACGGTGGGCTACTACGTCCTGATGCCGAATCTGTACTACCGCATGGCGCGCTCGGTGGACATCGATGCAGATCGTCTGGGCGATCCGGCCTATGCGCAGACAGCCGAGCTCATGTGGACGCTCAACCGGGCGCTCTCCAACACCATGATCGAGCAGGACACCGAGGCGATGCTCGACTTTTTGCAGACCGACCCGGCCGCGCGTGCGAAGCAGGTGGGTCTGGTCGGCTACTGCCTGAGCGGGCGCTTCGTGTTTCGCTGTGCCGGCGCTTTTGCGGACCGGGTGGCCTCGAGCATCTCGGTCTATGGCGCCCGGCTCGTCACCGATCTGCCGGACTCTGCCCATCTGCTCGCGGACCGCATTCAAGGCGAGATGCATTTTCTGTGTGCCGAGCATGACCACTACATCACGCCGCAGGCGCTTGGTCTGATTCAGTCGAAGATCGATGCGGGCGCTTTCAAGGGGCGGATCGAATACTTTCCGGAGTCCGAGCACGGCTTTGCCTTTCCGAAGCGCCGGGCGTTTCACAAGGCCTCGGCTGAGCGCCACTGGGAGCGCCTGTTTGAGATTTTTGCGCGCACGCTGCAGCCTGGCATTTGACGCCGCTTTCGTGTCTGTCGCCCGACGGGCGCTGGATGCGCTTCGCTCTGCCTTGAGGTATGAAAGAATGGCCGTCGTCGTTTCATTGACCGGCGCGATCTGAAGCGAATGGCTTTGGATCCTCCGGATTTTTCTCGACACCTTTCCGGTTCTTACGAAACCTCCCAGGAGACGCTTCATGTTTTCGCACATCATGGTCGGCACCAACGACATCAACCGCGCCAAGACCTTCTATGACGCCGTGCTCGGCACTCTGGGCATCCCGCCCGGCAATGTCGATCGCCATCGCGTGTTCTGGCGCACCAAGACCGGGGTGTTCTCCACCTCCCTGCCCATCGATGGCCAGCCGGCCACCTTTGCCAATGGCGGCACCATCGGCTTTGCCTGCAGCTCGCCCGAGCAGGTTCATGCCTGGCATGCCGCGGGCCTGGCCAATGGGGGTACCACCATCGAAGATCCGCCCGGCGTGCGCGACAACGGCACGGTGAAGATGGTGCTGGCCTATCTGCGTGATCCGGACGGCAACAAGATCTGCGCGCTGCATCGCGTGCCGGCGGCCTGATCAAGGAGCGGACGGATGCGCGGGTTCAGGCCATCGCAGTCACGTCGTCGGTTCGCGGGCGCTGCGCTGTTCGCGACGGCTGCAGCCATTCCTGCCGCCGCCCATGCGGCCTGGCCCGACCGGCCCATCCGGCTGGTGGTGCCGTTTCCACCCGGGGGCGGCACCGACCTGATCGCTCGAACGCTCGGGGCCGCCATGGCCACCGAGCTCGGTCAGCCAGTGGTGATCGACAACAAGCCGGGTGCGGGCACCATCATCGGTACCGAGTTTGTGGCGCGCAGCGCGCCTGACGGCTACACCGTGGTGATCGCCACCTTCGCCCACGCCGTCAATCCGAGCCTGGCTCCCAAGCTTCCCTATGCGCATGACACCGCGTTTGCCCCGGTCAGTCTGATCGGGCGTGGCCCCAATGTTCTGGTGGTGCGACCCAACGGCCCGTACCGCACCCTTGAGGACCTGCTGGCTGCGGCCCGCGCCCAGCCCGGCAAGCTCACCTATGCCTCGCAGGGCAATGGCACCTCGGCCCATCTGGCGGGCGAGATGTTCACCAATCTGGCCCGCGTGCAGATCACCCATGTGCCCTATCGGGGCGCGAGCAACGCGCTCACCGATCTCATGGGCGGTCAGGTCGACCTGATGTTCGCCACAGCAGCGGCGGTGTCGTCGTTTGTCGATAGCGGCAAGTTGCGTGCGCTCGCGGTGACTTCGCCGCAGCCCTCGCCGGCCTTTGCGGGCGTGCCGCCGGTGGCCCGCGCGGTGCCGGGCTATGCGGTCGAGAGCTGGTATGGCCTGTATGTGCCCACCGGAACCCCGGCCGAGGCGATTGCCCGCCTGAATGCGGCTGCTCGCAAGGCCACCCAGGCCGCTGAGTTTGTGCGCAAGGTGGAGCAGGAGGGCCTCACCGTGGTGGCCAGCGACCCGGCCGAGCTCGATCGCTATGTGAAGGCTCAGGAGGCGCTCTGGCGGCGCATCGTTCAGGAGAACAAGCTCGGCATGCAGTGACTCGGCGAGCTTGCCGAGCCCTGTTCGTATGGAAGTGTCTGTCCCGAATCGCCCCCCTGATCCCATTGTCTGAATCGCTGTGCCCCCGGATCCCACCTCACGCCACTCGTCCTCGCTGCCCGCCTGGCCCTCCGAGGGCACGCACGAGATTCCCTTTGCGGCCTATACCGACGACGCCACCTACCGTCGCGAGCTGGAGCGTTTTTTCTACAAGGGCCACTGGTGTTATGTGGGCCTGGAAGCCGAGGTGCCTCGGCCCGGTGACTTCAAGCGCACGGTGATCGGTGAGCGCTCGGTGATTCTGGTGCGCGATGAGCAGGGCGCGCTGCAGGTGATCGAAAATGTCTGCGCGCATCGGGGCATGCGCTTTTGCCGTGAGCGACACGGCAATCGCAAGGAATTCGTCTGTCCGTATCACCAGTGGAGCTACACCCTGCGCGGCGACCTGCAGGGCGTGCCGCTTCGCCGGGGCGTGAAGCAGGACGGCCAATGGCTGGGCGGCATGCCCGCCGACTTCAAGCCGGCCGAGCACGGACTGACCCGGCTGCGCGTGGCCACGCGCGGGGGTGTGGTGTTCGCGAGCTTCGATGAGCAGGTCGAGTCGCTCGAGGAGTTTCTCGGGCCCGAGATCCTGCGCTGGTTCGATCGGCTCTTCAATGGGCGCGCCCTGCGCGTGCTGGGCTACAACCGTCAGCGGATTCCGGGCAACTGGAAGCTCATGCAGGAAAACATCAAGGACCCCTATCACCCGGGCCTGCTGCATACCTGGTTCGTGACCTTCGGGCTGTGGCGGGCTGATAACCGATCGCAGTTGCGCATGGATGCCCATGGCCGGCATGCCGCCATGATCTCAACCCGTGGCAAGGCCGGGGCCGCCGGTACCGTGACTGCGGTGTCGAGCTTCAAGCAGGGCATGGCACTCCATGATCCCTCCTTGCTCGACATCGTGCCCGAGCCCTGGTGGGGCGAGCCCAGCGTGGTCATGACCACGCTCTTTCCGAGCGTGATCTTTCAGCAGCAGGTCAACAGTGTGTCCACGCGGCATATCCAGCCTGTGGGGCCGGGGGCGTTCGACTTTGTGTGGACCCACTTCGGGTTTGACGACGACACGCCCGAGATGACCGAGCGCCGCCTGCGTCAGGCCAATCTCTTTGGCCCGGCCGGCTATGTGTCGGCCGACGACGGCGAGGTGATCGAGTTTTCGCAGCAGGCCTTTGCCAGCAAACCGGATGGACAGGCACTCGCCGAACTCGGTGGTCGCGGGGCCGAAGACACCGAGCACATGGTGACCGAGACCTTGATCCGGGGCATGTATCGCTACTGGCGCCGGGTGATGGAGGCGCAGTCTTGAGCTTTGAAACCTGGATGGCGCTGCAGCAGCTGTACGCAGACTATGCAGCGGCGCTCGATGCCGGCGACTGGGACCGCTGGCCGCAGTTCTTCACCGAGCAGTGCGTGTATCGCATTCAGCCTCGAGAGAATCATGAGCGCGGCTTTCCCCTCGCCACCCTCTCGCTGAGCAGTCGGGCCATGCTGCAGGATCGGGTCTATGGCATTCGCGAGACCCTGTTTCATGACCCCTACTACCAGCGCCATGTGGTGGGTGTGCCTTGCATCCGGCAGGTGGAGGGCAACCATATCCATTGCGAAGCCAATTACGCGGTCTTTCGCACCAAGTTGTCCGAGCCCACCACGGTGTTCAATGTGGGTCGTTACATCGATGTGGTGGCGCGCACCCCTGAAGGGCTGCGGCTCGCTTCACGCGAGTGCATCTACGACACCGAGCTGATTCCCAATGCCATCATCTATCCAATCTGAGGCACGGCGGGGCCTTGAGCGCGATGACGCGGCCCCTTGTCGAGTAAACCCCCTACCCGGAGCCTGCGCATGAGTGAATGGATCGACGTCATGGCCGAGGGCGATCTGCCCGCCGAAGGGGATGTGGTGGGTGTGGACGTGCAGGGCGAAGAAGTGGCGATCTACTGCGTGCAGGGCGAACTGCACGCCACGGCCGATCTGTGTACCCACGGATTGGCCCGCATGAGCGAAGGCTTTCTGGAGGGCTGCGAGATCGAGTGCCCGATTCATCAGGGGCGCTTTGATGTCCGCACGGGTGAGCCGGTGTGTGGCCCGGTGACGCAGCCGTTGGCCCGCCACGCAGTGCGCCGCGAGGGCGGGCGGGTCTGGATCCAGTTGAGCCCTGCAGGCTGAGAGCCCTCAGGGCGCGGGCTGCACCACGGTGACCGTGTACTGACCGTTGATTCTTTCGGCTGCAAAGCGGATGCGGCTGCCTTCCTGAAGCCCCTGCAGCAGGGCTGCATCGCGCACCTGGAACTGCATGGTCATGGGCGGCATCTCGAGGTTGGGGATGGGGCCGTGGCGCAGGGTGATGCGGTTGTTGGCTGCATCGATCCGCCGTACCTCGGCCTCCGACAGGGCCGACGCTGCCGCCGGGCCGGGCACTGAGGCGGGCGCTGAAGCAGGCGCTGAGGCAGGCACTGAGGCAGGCACTGAGGCAGGCACTGAGGCAGGCGCCGATGGGGTCGCCGAAGACGGGCTGCTCTGGGCCCAGACGCCAGGGTGGGCTGCAGCCAGCAGGACAATGAGCGCGATGCGATCCATGAAGCGTTTCATGAGGGAAGGGAGGAGTCGTGTCAGTGCTTGTGTGATCCCGGCCCGGGTTTGCGAATGCGAACCTCCATGGGCTGAGGGCTGACGCTACCCGCAGCCCCTGCACCCGGACGGGCCACCGATGGCGCGGGTTGACCCGCCTGCGAAGCTTGCGGCACCCGGGGCGGGTTCGGTGCATCGCCCTTGAATTCATGGGCCACCGTGCCCGCTGGATGACGAAACCAACCGGGGTCGGTGTAGTCGCCGGGCTTCTGGTCCTTGCGGACCTTGATCACGCTGAACATGCCGCCCATGCCGATGGCCCCGAACGGGCCCTCGCCGGTCATCATGGCTGCGGTGTTGTCGGGAAGCGGCATGGGCATCTCGGTCATGTCCTTCATGCCGCGCTCGCCCATCACCATGTAATCGGGAATGAGGCGCGTGATCTCGCGCACCACCTCACGGTGATCCACGCCGATGAGTGTAGGCACGTTGTGGCCCATGGCGTTCATGGTGTGATGGCTCTTGTGGCAATGAAAGGCCCAGTCGCCTTCGTCGGTCGCCACGAACTCCATCTGGCGCATCTGCCCCACCGCCACATCGACCGTCACTTCCGGCCAGCGCGCGCCTGGTGGCACGGGCCCGCCATCGGTGCCGGTCACCTCGAACTCATGCCCATGAATGTGGATGGGATGGTTGGTCATGGTGAGGTTGCCCACGCGCAGGCGCACTCGATCGTTCTGGCGGACCACCAGGGGATCGATGCCCGGAAAGATGCGGCTGTTCCAGGTCCAGAGGTTGAAGTCGAGCATGGTCATGACCTTGGGCGTGTAGCTGCCCGGGTCGATGTCGTAGGCTGACAGCAGAAAGCAGAAGTCGCGATCGACCTCGGCAATGTGCGGATGCGGCTGGCGCGGATGCGTGATCCAGAATCCCATCATGCCCATGGCCATCTGCACCATTTCGTCGGCATGCGGGTGATACATGAAGGTGCCCGGCCGGCGCGCCTCGAATTCATAGACATAGGTCTTGCCGGGCGGGATGGCGGGTTGATTGAGTCCGCTCACCCCATCCATGCCATTGGGCAGACGCTGGCCGTGCCAGTGCACGCTGGTGACTTCGGGCAGCGTGTTGGTCACGAAGATGCGCACGCGATCGCCCTCGACCACCTCGATGGTGGGGCCCGGGCTCTGTCCGTTGTAACCCCACAGATGGGCCTTGAAGCCGGGCGCCATTTCGCGCACCACCGGTTCGGCCACCAGATGAAACTCCTTCACGCCGTTGTTCATGCGCCAGGGCAGGGTCCAGCCGTTGAGCGTGGTGACAGGCCGATAGGGCCGTCCGTTGGGAGGCTGCAGCGGGGGCTGGGTCTCGACCCGGGTTTGCAGCACGGGTTCGGGCAGACTGGCAAGCGCCACGCGTGAAACGCTCGCAGCGCCCACGGCCACCGCAATCGCGCTCCCACCGGAAAGAAATCGTCGTCGATTGGACATGGGCAGGATCCTCAGTGACCGCCGGCGGCGGCGCCTGCATGGGGCCCTGCCCCTGCGCTGCCGGGTTTGAGGCCAGGGCTCGCTGCGGCCGCACCACTCAGGGCACCGGGGCCCATCAGGGCCAGCCGCAATTCGGTATCGGCCAGCCAGAAATCGCGCAGGGTATCGATGGCGGCCATTGACGCGCTGATCTGGTCGCGGGCATCGGCGAGCAGTTCGTGCACGCCGATCAGCATGCCGTTGTAGCGCAGCAGATTCTCCTCGGCGATGCGTCGGCGCACGGGAAGGATTTCATCGCGAACATGGCGCGCGGCTTCGTGGGTGAAGCGCCAGTGCCGCCAGGCCTCGCGCACCTCGGATCGGGCCAGTGCTGCGGATTCGGCGACCCGCGCCAGGCTGTGCATGTAGAGCGCCTCGGCGCGGGCGATGCGGGATTCGCCCCAGTCGAAAAGGGGCAGCTCCAGGCTGATCTCCCAGCCCGTCTGCGTGGGTGCGCCGGTCTTGTCGTTACGCACGGCGCCGAGCTCCAGCACGTTGATGAAGCGGGTGGTGCGGGTCAGCCCGAGGGATCGCGCGGATTGCTCGCTTTGCAGGCGGTTCATCAGCACATCGATGCGGGAGTCCAGGGCGCGTTGCTCAAGATCGGCTGCCTCTGGCAATGCGGCGGGCAGCCCAGCCAGTCGCTCGGGCAGTTTCAGTTCGGGGGGGGCGTCGGCCAGGCCCATGGCCCGGATCAGGCGTTCGCGGGCGCGGGCGGCCTCATGAACGGCGCGGGCGTGGGCCAGGGCCGCTTCCGCCTGAAAGGCCTGCTCGCGGGAATGCTGAAGCCGACCCACATTGCCAATCGCGGCGGCGCGGCGGGTGAGTTCGGCGCTGGCTCTGGCGGCACGCAGCACATCTTCCATGTAGCGCACCCGCTCGCGGGCTGCGACCGCCTCGATGTGCGCCCGCTGAACCTGACCGATGCGTTGACCGATCTCGACGACGGTGGCTGCGCGGGCCTGCTCGAGGCGTCGCGACTCCAGCGCGCTGATGGCCGGCATCAGCAGCAGACGGGCCAGATTGAGGTGCAGCCCGCGTTCGATCTCACGCTCACCGCCCTCGCGCAGCCGCCCGAGCGACAGCCCCGGGTTGGGCAGCCGAGTGGCCTGACGGGCCTCAGCCTCGGTCACGCCCAGGCCCGCGAAGGCCGCCTGCAGGCCAGGATGCATCAGCAGCGCGACCTGCACAGCGGCCTCGCTCGACAAGGGTTGGGCGAGCAGGGCCTGAGCTTGCTCGCGAGCGGTAGCCTGCTGCTCGGGCGTGCGCTGCCACTGGGCGCTCTGAGGCCTGGGGCCGACCAGGGGGGCCAGCAACGCGGGCGTGCGCGGGCTGTCTTGCAGCACCGAGGGGGTGCCGGGCCGGGACTGTGCTTCCTGGGTGTAGGCTCGCCAACCGCCGATGCGGCCCACGGTGTCGTTGGCCTCGCGCCAGCCCTGTACCGGCGCGGCAGGCTCGCTGCGATACGCCGAGAGGGGTGAGGGTTCGGCCGCACGCGCACTCGACGGAACGCTTGAGGGCGACTGCGGATGTGTCGCTGAAGGGGCCACGCCGGCGGGCGCTGATCCCGCGGTCGATGCCCCCGAGCGATCGCCGGGATGCCCGGTCTCGATGCGCTCGGGGGGCAGCACCCCGCAGCCTTGCAACAAGGCCGCAAGAGCGAGCGCACAGGGCAGCGTCCGTGAAGTCATGAGCGCGAAGTCAGTGGGTTCAGCTGCAGGGGCAGGATGGGCGAATGAAGTCGGGTCTGAAGGCGTCGATGCGATGCGGTCAGGTCTGCATCAGGTAGCCGCGAATCAGCACCGCCTCGCGCTCGGGCCGCAGTGGCTGCAGCGTGCCCACAAAGATGCGGCGGTTCATCCAGGCATGGGGACCGTCGGGGGCGGTGAGGCGGATGCAGCTCATGGCATAGCGCTCGGGTTGCTGGCTCGGGTCGATGATGACCTGATTGTTCACATTGATGACTGCGTTGTCGCGAGTTTGTATCTCGTAGACCGCATCGAGCTCCTTGACCCCATCGGGTCGCAGGGTTTGCCGGTCGGCACCCCCCGGCCGGACCACGCCGCTGAAGGATTCAAACCCGCTTGCCCCCTGAAACACGCCCCCCAGAATCGGCACGATCCAGCGCTCACCCCGTGGCCCGTGGCCCAGCGCCTCGGCCGGTGCGATGTCGACCACGGCCGACCAGACCAGCGTGGCGTATGGCGTCTTGGCTTGGGCGGCTTGTGGCAGGCTGAAGGGATCTTGTGGTTTCATCGGCTGGTGATTTCAGAACAACCTGTAAGACAGGAGGCCGATGATGCCGCAATCCCGATTGCTTGAACGACGTCGCCTGCTTGCGAGTGGTGCGGCCCTGGGGCTGTCCGGCAGGTCGCACGGGGTTTGGGCGCAGCAACCCGCCTGGCCAAGTCGTCCGGTCAAGATGGTCGTGGGCTCACCCCCCGGCGGCCCATCGGATTTTCTGGGCCGCATGATGGCCGATGGCGTGGGCCCGGGTTTCGGGCAGGCGTTTGTGATCGAGAACAAGCCCGGCGCAAGCGGCGTGCCCGCAGCCGAGAGCGTGGTGCGGGCCCCGGCCGATGGCCACACCCTGCTTGTCACGGGCCCGGCATCGATCGTGGTGAATCCGCAGCTGATCAAGGCGCCCTACGATCCGATCAACGATCTCACCCCGGTCTGCTGTCTCGGGGCCGGCGCTTTCGTGCTCGCGGTTCATCCCTCGGTGCCGGCCAACACGCTGCAGGAGCTCATCGCGCTGGCCAAATCCAAGCCAGGCGCGTTGAACTACGGCTCGGGCGGCAATGGGTCCTCGGGACATCTGGCGACCGAACTCTTTTCGAGCCTGACCGGCATCCGCATGACCCATGTGCCCTACAAGGGCGATGGTCAGGCGGTTGGGGATCTGATCTCGGGTCAGGTGCAGCTGATGTTCTCGGCGCCCAATGTGCTGCTGCCGCATGTGAAGACCGGCAAGCTGCGGCTGATTGCCGTGACCACTCGCGAGCGTGTGGCGAGCCTGCCCGATGCACCCACCGTGCACGAGCAGGGCGTGAAGGATTTCGAGTACCTGGGCTGGATCATCGTGTTTGCACCGGCGGCTACGCCCAGGCCGATCATCGAGCAGCTCTCGGCGGCCTGGGCCAGAGCCAAGACCGCGCAAGCGGTGCGCGATCGACTGCATAGCCTGGCCATGAGTCCGCCCGATCGTCTGTCGACACCCGCGGCCCTGGCCGACTTTGTGAAGACTGAATACGCCCGGCTCGGCAAGGTCATCAAAGACGCCAACGTCACGGTATGAGCGCTTCAGACCCTCTGGAACAAGCCGACCGCGGGGCGCGCCCCACAGAACAGGTGAGCCCTGGTGGGCCGCCCGCCGCGGGCCTCGCTGCTGGCCTGGAGGCCTTGGAGCCCCTGCGCCATGAGCTGCCCAACGGCATCGAGCTGCATGCCGCCCGGGCCGGACAGGGAGATCCACTGGTGTTCATTCATGGCGCCATGGGCGACTGGCGCTCGTGGGCGTCGCAGTGGCCGGCCTTCACGGCGCACTTTGAATGTCTGAGCTATAGCCGGCGCTATTGCTTTCCGAATCGCAACACCCAAGCCTCGCCGGATCATTCTGCCCTTGAAGAGGCCGATGACCTGCTGCTGCTGCTCGATCTGCTCGGCTGGCCGCGCGTGACGCTGGTGGGCAGCTCGTACGGCGGCTTTACGGCGCTCGCGCTGGCCTTGAAGGCGCCCCACCGCGTCAAGGCTCTGGTGGCGGTGGAGCCGCCCATGATGAAGTACGCCTTGCGGTCCGCCGAGGGTGCGGCCGTGGTGGCTGACTTTCGGGCCCGGGTGATCGAACCCGCCAATGCGGCGTTTCGCGAGGGCCGCGATGCCGATGCCGTGCGCATCATGACCGGGGGCATCAGTGGCGCGGGGAACTCGGTCAACGAAGGCGAGGCAATGGCCCGCCGTCTGCAGAACGTGCTGGCCATGAAGCGGCTGGCGCTGTCGTCGGACGAGTTTCCGTGGCTCGAGCCGCAGGCACTGGCCGCGTTGCCCATGCCGGTGCTGTTGATGTCAGGGGCCGCCACACCGGCGGTACACCGGGCAATCTTTGGTGAGGTGTGCAAGGCCATGCCTCAGGCGCAGGTGCAGATGGTTGAAGGGGCTGGGCACGGCGTGAGCCGCGAGCAGCCCGAGGCCTTCAATCAGCGCGTGCTGGCGTTTCTGGGGCAGGTCTGAGGGACCTGAGGATCCGAGGGATCCGAGGGACGGCATCGGCCCGGAGGGCGGGTGAGGCGGCCCGACCTACCGGACCTCGCGGATCACACCCTGTATCACCAGAAAATCGAGCATTCGCCGATGCGCATCGGCTCGGGCGACCGGATCGCCACCTGTGGTGACGCCCGCGCCTGGACGAATGCCGTTGGGCACATCGACGCGAACCCGGATGGGTGCGGTGCCATCGAAGTTGTGAAAAGCGCCTTCATAGACCTTGAGCTCAACCGGGGCGGGGGCGTTCGGTTGGCGGCTTGCACCTGGCTCGCGGCTTGCGTTCGGCTCTCGGGCTGACGAAACCGGCTCGGACGCGAGGGTCTGGGCCCACTGCTCGCAGGGTCGGGCCGGCGTCCAGTCGTCTGCGCTCCCGATCATCAGAAGGAGTGGGCTGGCGGGCTGAGCCGCTTGCCTGAGTGCTTCGCTGCATCCGGGATAGAAAGCCACTGCGGCGGCTGGCAACACACCCACACCGGGCCATTGCGCCTGGCGCACATCAAGCGCCGACAGAACCGTCGAGCCCCCATGGGACCACCCGATCACGGCGATTCGGTTCGGATCGATGCCCGGCTGCGCGGCAACCCACTGCAGCGCGGCCCAGGCATCGAGTCTGCGGTGGCGCTGATCGATGCGCCGCTGTCCGATACGCTGGGTGCACAGCTCCTTTTCATGGCGCCCGGTGAAGGAGTCGGTCACCAGCACGGCCAGCCCGCGGGCCTGCAGCAGTGCGGTGTATTCGCGCGACCGGATCGAAAGCTCGCCGCGCAGGTTGTAGGGTCCGCCGCAGCCGTGCAGCAGCACCACCGCGCCTTGCCGGTCGCGATCGGGTTGGGCAAACCAGTGGCCGACGACCGAAACCGGTGAACCGTCAGGATGGCGATCGAGACTCGGAAACGCCACGCGCACCGATGCCGGTTGTTCGCCTGAGGCACCGGATGAGGCCTCCACAGCATCGGGCGAGCCAATCAGGCACAACCCGGCGATCAGGGCCCGGGCCCATGCGCCGAGGGCGGCAAGAACGCGCCGAGCCATGCTCAGTCGCGACTCAGGATCCGGAAGGTGGCCTGGCAGAGCGCGATGAGCTCGTTTCTGGCATCGAGAATTTCGGCGCGCACGAAGACCGTGCGACCGGTGCGCCGCAGGGTGGTGGCCTCGCAGCGAAACGGACCATGGCGTGCAGGCGCGGCGTACTGGATGCCGCTATCAACCGTGGCGCAGCCACTGCCTGCTTCGGCCGTGGAAAGCGCCGCAAACGCGGTGGTGGTGTCGATCTGGGTGAACAGGATGCCGCCGTGCGGCTGTCCGGCGCTGGGCCAGCAGACCTCGGGGCGCGGCGCCATGACCGACACGGCGTTGCCCTCGCCGCAGGAAAGCACTTCGATGCCAATGGTTCGATACAGCGGGTTGTCGTTGATGCGGGCGAGTTCGTCTGGCGAGTAGATCATGGCGATTTCAGCTCACTCCTTGCGGGTCAGGTCCGGCGCATGATGGCCAGGCATGGCCAGGCGGCTGTTCTTGGTCACGGCGAGTGCCTCGCGAGCGCCGTCGTGCTCCATGATCTTGTTGAGCACGGCCTTGCCGGCCTGCTCGAACACCTCGCGGTGCTGGATCACATAGTCGCGTGAGTCGCGGTACAGGGTGTTCAGGCCGTTGATCTCGGGAATCACATAGCGGGCGATCAGATCCCAGCTGCGCAGGGTGTTCTCGCGATTGGCCCAGTCGTGGGCAAAGCCGATCAGGGTGCCAAAGCCGCCGGTGATCTTCTGCAGGTCGCGGATCTTGGCAATCAGATCATCGGGGGTGCCGATCACGGCCGCTGCACCATCGACGAAGGCGGTTTCGTCCACGGCCTGATCGCCACTGGTAAAGCGCTTTGAGCCCGGGCGCTGCAGGGTCTCGAAGATGTATTCGTTGTTCCAGCGCATGAGGCCGTCGCGGGCCTGTTGGCGCGCTTCTTCACGGGTCTCGGCGATGTGCCAGGACAGCAGCACGCGCCAGTCGCGCCGGTCGACCGTGTTGCCATGCTTGGCGGCCGAATCCTGGGCGAACTGCCACTGCGTGGCCAGGGCGGCCAGCCCCTCGGAGGCGGTGGAGCCAATCGAGATCACGCCCGTGCCGTGCTTGCCGGCGAGCGTCATGCCCGAGGGACTGATGGTTGAAGCCACCACCATGGGCAGCTTTTCCTGCAGGGGCACCAACTGCAGGCGCGCATCATTGAGCGTGAACCACTCGCATCGATAGTCCACGCGTTCGCCGGCGAGCAGACGCCGGATGACGCCCAGGGCCTCGTCCTGCCGGTCGCGTTGCACCAGTGGGCTGATGCCCAGCACATGCGCGTCCGACGGCAGCGCACCCGGGCCACTGCCGAAGATGGCGCGGCCGCGGGTCATGTAGTCGAGCTGCACCATGCGCTGGGCCACCATGAAGGGATGGTGGTAGGGAAGCGAGATCACGCCCGTGCCGAGTTTGATGGTGTGGGTGCGCTCACCGGCCGCAGCCAGAAACATCTCGGGCGAGGCGATGGTTTCCCAGCCGGTGGAGTGATGCTCGCCACACCAGAACTCATCGAAGCCCAGGGCATCGAGGCGCGCAGCAAGCTCCAGGTCGCTGCGGTACTGCAGCATCGGATGCTCGCCAATCGGATGATGGGGCGCAATGAAGGCGCCAAAACGCATGCGGGTCATGAAAGGTCTCCTTAGGGTCGGTGGGTCCAACCGTCACGTGCGGCCTCGGCAATCAGTCGCTCTGCATCCTGGGCGAGCAGATGGCGGCGAGCCACCAGGTCCTGCGCAGCACGCCGGATGGCCTCGAGATAGGCCTCACGGCTGGGATAGCGTTCTTCCAGCGACAGGCGTGGGTCGCCGGCCTTGAGGCGCTCCTCGCGGGTGGCCGCAAACGGAATGAAGCTGCCCTGCAGGGTGCAAAAGCCGTCCTTGTACAGGCTGTCGTGGAAGTTGTTCCAGCCGGTATAGGTGCCGATCGGCACGCGCACGAAGAGGTTGCGAATGCCCCCCAGGTCATTGCCATCGAGGTCGACCTGCGCCACCAGCGGGTTGTAGCGTGCGCTGCTCAACGCAGGTGGGTTCCAGGTGACGATGCCGCGGGTTTCGGCGGGCTGAAAGCCCGGGCCGTAGTCCTGCAGGAAGAGCGGATTGTGGGTGGCGAGCAGCCGCGCGGCGGGCCGCTGCACGCCGCCATAGCTGTTGGCCGGAATCAGCGGAAAGCGCACCTGCTCGGGGGCCACCAGGGTACCCGCCGCGATCGTGGGCCGCTCGCTTGCGGGCGGCTCCTTGCCGGTACGGATCCAGTCGACCAGCGCCACATAGAGCGCGCGCATCGTCCAGGTCTGCGGATTGGGATTGGGCTGCTGCTCGCAGCCCGCAAACGGGGCCTTGGCCGGCAGCGGACGCGGGGCACTTGCATGCTGGGTGGAGCCCATGATGTAGCTGCGCACATTGGCCGGCTCCGGCAGATCGCGCAGGCCCAGCGGATCGGTGAAGCCCAGCGACTGGCGCAGCTCCCACATCTCGAGTGCGGTAGCCGCATGGAAGATCCTGGGGCAGCTGCCATCGGCGCTGCAGCGATCAAGCAGCCCCTGGGTGCGGCCACTGAGCGGATCGTTGACCCGGGTATAGGCAAACGGGAATTCGGTGCCGGGATAGAGATTGTCGACCTGCTCGGTGCCAGCCGACCGGCCGGGCTGGGCAAAGCGCACATCGAGCGGCATGAGCCCACCACCGATGTGCGGAATGGCGCCATCGAACACCATGCGGCCCTGCTCATCGCGATTGAAGCCGCGATGCAGGAAGGAGCGAATGAAGCGCCCGCTCTGTGAGGAGCCCATCACGATGGCCGTGGGCTTGTCGAGTGCAGCGGGCTGGGTGGCCATCGCCTGGCGCGCGGCCTCCTGCTTCAGAAACGTGCCCAAGTCGCGGGCCACCGCAAAGCCGATGCCCATCACCATCGGGTCGCGCGCCTTGTAGGTGAGCTCGTAGATGCGACCCGGCTGGAAACCGGCCGGCATGCACAGATCGGTGGCGCTGGGCTTGACGGCCGAGGGCTTGCCGTCGGGCCCGTTGGGGCAGCTGCCAAACGACCATTCGGTATTGGCGATCTGCATCGGCGCGCCGCGGTTGTGCATGCGCACCGAGAGCACCGGCACGAAGCCCTGGGCATCGGGGGTGCGGTTGTCGGTGCTCGCCGTGGCCGGGGGCACCGAGGCCGCGGTGAACCAGCCCGACACCAGATGCAGGGTGGGCGTGGGTGCACGCGCGATCAGCTCCGAGCGCACGATGCCGGTGACGGGCGAGCCGTTGGCATTCTTTGCCACCGGCAGCTTGAGCAGCATGCGTCCGTTGCCGGGCTGCACATCACCCTGCCAGCCAAACCAGACCAGGGTGGTTCCGGTTTTTTGCAGAAAGCCGTCGCCCGGGTTCTGCAGGGCATTGATCTGTGTGAGATTGGGCGCCACATCGACATTGAAGAGCGAGAGCGCGCCCTTGTTGCCGCGGTTGGTGATGTTGAAGAGCAGCACACCGTTGGCGCGGGCGCGGTTCGCGGGCCGCACGATCTCGACATCGCTCACATACTCGACCCGTCCCTGCGCATTGCGCGGGGCAAGCTCGATGTCCTGAATGCCGGCGTTGGCCGGATGCTTCGGGTCGAGCGAGCCATGGGCTCGCGCGCTCACGCGTTCGAACACGCCGGCCTCGCCAAAGGTCTGGCCACCAAAGGCGGGCTCGGTGCGCAGGATCTCGAGGCGGTCGATGGCGGCCTGCGCAGCGTGTGGCGCGAGCGCTCCCATTGCGACCAGGCTGACGAGCGCCAGGCCCGTGATCTTTGCAAGGCATGCGGCGGCACAGATGCGGGCCATCAGGGTCTCCTCAGTGAGTGTCGTTGTCATTGCAGCGGGATGGCTGAATGCAAGCATACCCGCCGGCGCTTCAAAAATCGGTGTGCTGCTGCGGTGGCAGGCTGCAAAAGGTGATATCACCTTCAGATCCGTGCGATACCGACACGCGTGTTGAATCGCGCAGCGGCAGGTTCTGGGGTTCATGCCTCTTTTTCGGGAGTTTTCATGAAACGTTTGTTCGCCCTGATGTTGTCGGCCCTGTCGCTGGGTGTGTTGCCCGAAGGGGAGGCCTGGGCCCAGGCCGCTCAGGTGGCGCAGGCCGTGCCGGTGCAGACCGCCGTGCTGCGCGACTTCAGGTTTCATACCGGCGAAGTCATGGCCGAGTTGCGCATCGCGTATCGCACGCTGGGCAATCCCAAGGGTGAGCCGGTGGTGTTGATGCATGGCACGACGGGCAGCGGGGCCAACTTCCTGACCCCTGCGTTTGCAGGCGAGATGTTCGGCCCGGGCCAGCCGCTCGATGCGAGCCGCTACTTCATCATCCTGCCCGATGCGATCGGCACGGGGGGCTCGAGCAAGCCCTCGGACGGATTGAAGGCGCGCTTTCCGCGCTACAGCCTCGAGGACATGGTCGACGCCCAGCATCGGCTGGTGACCGAAGTGCTGGGCATTCGCCGGCTGCGTCTGGTGCTGGGCAATTCCATGGGCGGCATGGAGACCTGGGTCTGGGCGAGCCGTTATCCGGCCGACATGGATGCGGCCGTGCCCATGGCCTCCATGCCCACCGCGATGTCGGGGCGCAACTGGATGACCCGCCGGCTGATCATCGATTCGATTCGCAATGACCCGGACTATCAGGGCGGCAACTACACCACCCAGCCGCGCAGCCTGCAGTTCGCAACCGTGTTCTACGGCATTGCCACCAATGGCGGCGATCAGGCCCTGCATCGCCTGGCCCCCGATCGCCGCTCGGCAGATGCCCTGCTCGATTCGCGTCTGAAGGCGCCCTTCACGGCCGACGCCAATGACAACCTCTACCAGTGGGATGCCACGCGCGACTACGACCCCTCACCGGGCCTGGAGCGCATCGAGGCGCATCTGCTGGCCATCAATTCGGCCGATGACGAACGCAACCCGCCGTCGCTCGGCATCATGGAGGCGGCATTGAAGCGCATGCGTCATGGCCGCCTGCTGCTCGTGCCGGGCTCGGCCCAGACCGCAGGGCATGGCACCACGGCGCAGGCCCGCTGGTGGAAGAACGAGTTTGCGGCCTGGCTGGCCCAGGTGCCGCGCGGCGGCACCCAGTAAATGGGTTAGATGCTCAGATCGAGCAGGTTGTAATCCTTGATGCTGGCCCGCGCGGCGTCATTCCAGACCCAGCGCTCGCCAGCCTGGGCATGCGGCTGATACACGTACGGCGTTTCGTCTGGAAAACGCTGGCGGCGGGCATCGATGCCATAGCCGATCATGCGGGCGCGCTCGCGGATGCGGGCCTCGTCGTAGATGCCGGGTGCGCCATGCAGTGAGCCAGGCGAGCGCACGCCCAGCACCGAGCGGCGCCGGTGAAATCCGAGGTTGACCGTGACCCGCCAGTCGGGGCTGGTGTTGGCAAATGAGCCATGCACGCACTGGCGATTGGTGATGGCTACGTCGCCCGGTGCGCAGACCAGAGGCACGGCGTCGGTCAGTCGTTCCGAGCCGCTGGCTGCCACCATGGCGCGGATGTCGGCCTTGCCGATCTTGTGCGAGCCCGGCACCACCCACACGCCGTTGGCCGGCGTGCAGCCATAGAGCTGACCCATGAAGTTGAAGCCATGCGAGCCCTCATCCCAATCGGGGCTGTTCCAGTGCGTCACGCCGTCCTGATGCCAGGCTACCGAGGCGCCCAGGCCCGGCTCCTTGATGAAGAAGGCCTCATTGAAGGGCACGAAATCATCGCCATTGACGGCGGCGGCCATGGCGAGCAACCCGGGGTGACCATAGACGCGCAGCGCCGCCTCGGAAAACTGCAGCGTGCCCAGGATGAGATACACGATGTCGGCCGGTGCACTGGCGGCGGCCTGAGGCTCGAACATCTTGACCGGATGGCGGCCGTTGGCAAAGCTGGTGCCGCCGGCAGGGTCGCCCAGCGGCTTGGACCAGAAGAGTGTGGCCGCCTTGCAGTCGGCGGCCAGCGCAGGCCTTCCCTTGTGATCGAGTGCGGCGCCCGGCTGCGTGGGCAGGCGATCGAGGATGTCCTTGATGTCGCGCTCGATGTCGGCGAGCTCATCGGGTTGCAACACATTCTCGAAGACATAGAAGCCGCAGCGCCAGTAGGCCTCGAGGATGTCGGGATGGATGCGGCCATCGGCGCCAAACCGGATCGGGCCCCGGTTGCCCAGAGCCAAGGCGCGGGCTTCGCCAGCCTTGAGATAGGCCTGCATGGCCGCTTCATGCTCACCGTAGGTGGTGGGGGTGCTGGGCAGGGGCTGAGCGGCCATGAAAGGTCTCCTGGGCAGGGCGCTGAGTGCGTGAGTTCGAGTGATGCGATCGTGTCCTGGGAAGGAGTCGGGTTCACGATCGCAGGTTTGTTGCGATCCGATCAAGGGTTGGTGTTGGCGTCAATGGTGTGCGTCGTGGCGAATCATGTCAGCGGCCCGCTCGGCCACCATGAGGGTCGGCGCGTTGGTGTTGCCCGACGGAATGCTTGGAAAGATCGAGGCATCGATCACGCGCAGGCCCTGCACCCCGTGCACGCGCAGACGCGCATCGACCACGCTGTGCGGGTCGTGTGCCGGACCCATGCGGCACGAGCCCACCGGGTGATAGATGGTGTCGGCGTGGTTGCGCACATACTGCTCGATCTGGGCATCGGTCTGCGCGGCGGCCGATTCGGGCAGTTCGCGGCCCCCGTACCGCGCCAGTGCGGGCTGGCCCAGAATCTCACGCATGCGCCGAAAGCCTGCCACCAGGGCCTGCACATCGGCGGGGTCTGACAGAAAGGCCGGGTCGATGCGCGGTGCATCGTGCGCATGAGGGCTGTTGAGCTGCACGCTGCCGCGGCTCCTGGGGCGCAGCACGCACACATGACACGAAAATCCGTGGCCGGTGCTCGGCTTGCGGCCATGGTCCTGCAACTTGCCGACCACGAAGTGCAATTGCAGATCGGGCCGATCCACACTCGGGCTGCTGCGAAAAAAGGCGCCCGCCTCGCCGAAATTGGTGGTCATGATGCCGGTGCGCTGCGCGCGCCATTGCCGTACACCGCGCCAGGCTCGCCACAGACCGGGAATCGACACGCCGAAGAGTTCGCCGTGGCCTGAGCCCGGTACATGCACCACCTGCACCACATCCGGATGGTCGTGCAGGTTGCGTCCCACCCCGGGCCGGTGCACGCGGGTCTCGATGCCCAGCGCCTGCAGTGCCGCCCCATCGCCCACGCCCGAGAGCAGCAGCAATTGCGGCGAGCCAAAGGCGCCCGCAGCGAGCAAGACCTCGCCCTGGGCCTTCACGGTCTGCAACGGGCCCCCCTCGGCAGGCTGAAAGCTCGCACCGATGGCGCGCGTGCCCTCGAACAGCAGGCGCGTGACCTGCACGCCGGTGACCACCCTCAGGTTGGGCCGGCTCAGGTGGGGCGTGAGATAGGCCTTGGCCGCGCTGTAGCGCTCGCCCTCATGGTGAAACACCTGATAGGGCCCGGCGCCTTCCTGCGTGGCGCCATTGAAGTCGGGATTGCGGGAGAGACCCGCCTGCTGGGCGGCCTGCACGAAGGCGTCGCGAAACGTGCCCGGGCAATCGAGGTCTTTCACCCGGATGGGGCCGCTGTTGCCATGCCAGGCATCGGCGCCGCGAGCGTTGTGTTCACTGCGGATGAACCAGGGCAGCACCTCGGACCAGCCCCAGCCCGGATTGCCCTGCTCGGCCCAGCCGTCGTAGTCCTGGGCCTGCCCCCGGATGTAGATCATGGCGTTGATCGAGCTCGATCCGCCCAGCACCTTGCCGCGAGGCTGATAGCCGCGACGTCCATTCAGGCCCGGCTGGGGCACGGTCTCATAGGCCCAGCTGAGGTTGCCCTTGCGGGCCATGAGCGCAAGGCCGGCTGGGCAATGAATGAGCTGGCTGGTATCGGGCGGGCCGGCCTCGAGCAGGGTGACCTGGATGGTGGGGTCTTCACTCAGGCGCCCGGCCAGTACGCAGCCGGCCGATCCGCCGCCGATGATCAGATAGTGGGTCTCCATGAGTCGGCATGCTCGCCGATCAGGCCCCGGTGGCGCAACTGCGGCACCACCATGCGCACAAAAGTCTCGTAGCTGCCGGGAATGTGGATGGGGACAAGCTCCAGGTTCCAGGGCCCTTCGTGAGCCGCCGTGGATGATTCCCGCTCGACCAGCATGCGTTCGAGATCGTCGGCCACTTCCTGAGGGGTGCCGACCACAATCGGGATGTCCTCACTGGGTCGGATGCGGCCACGCGCTCTGGACAGGGTTGCCCACGCCGGCGACATGGAAGGCTTCGGTTTACCCGGGGGCGTGATTTGCGGGTAGCGCCTGAGCACATACTCCAATTGATCTTCGGCCATCCAGCGGTTGGCTGCGACGATCACCCGCGCGCTGATCAGCGGCCCCATGAGCGGCTGATCACCCAGCCATTGCCCGCCCAACAAAGGCCCAGGATCGGGTGAGCCTGCCTTGCGGCTGGCCTGGCATCTGAAGCCCACAGCAAGCGTGGGGGCGGCAAGGGCCAGCACCATCGCGCACAGCCAGGGGTCGACCGCCCCCGGCTCGTTCTGATTCCCGGGGGGGTCGACCAGCACGCCATCGAAGGGCGCCACGGCGAGCGTGCGCGCGACATGCTGCAGTGTGACCACCGAGTTGAATCGATGGGTCGATTCAGGGTGCCGGTCGGGTCCGTGCCAGGACGGCTGCCCATAGGCGGGCACGCGCGCAAACAGGCGAAGGCGGGACATCGGGGCCGATCAGCTCGGAAAGGAAGAATGCGGCATTGAATCAAGGACGGTGTCTTGCGGGAAGCCCGTTTTCAGTGAATGATTGATTGATCTGATGAATCAATGAATCGTTGATGGAAGCCGTTCAAGGTCAAGGTCAAGGTCAAGGGCGAGGGCGAGGGCTGGTGCTGGATACGCTGGCGCCCGGTGATCTCGAGGTGTTTGTCGCCGTGGCTCAGGCGGGCAGCTTCAGAGGGGCTGCCCAGCGAACAGGGTTGTCTCAGCCCGCGGTCACTCAGCGCATTCAGCGGCTCGAGCAGCAGGTGGGCCTGCCGCTCTTTAGCCGATCGACCCGGCGGGTGCAATTGACCGAGGCTGGCCAGCACCTCAAGAACCGGGCCGAGCGCACCCTCCATGAGTTGCGCCGCACGCTGGCCGACCTGCGTGCCATGGCGGACCTGCGCTCAGGCACGGTGCGATTTGCTGCCTCGCAACCCCTGATGGCGCCTCATGCGATCCCGGCCGTCATGGTTCAGTTCAGGCAAGCCCATCCCGAGATTGAGCTCTGCCTTGTCGATACCGCCTGGAATGACCTGCTGGAGCAACTGGCTGAGGGCCGTATCGAGCTGGCCTTCATGCCTGAGGAGGGCCTCAGCCCCAGCCTGCACTGCGAGACCCTGTTCACCGAGGAGCTCGTGCCGGTGGCCTCGCCCCGGCTGTATCGTGCGCGCCGGCGTTCACTGACGGTGGCGGAGTTTGCTGCCTTGCCGGTCGTGGGGGTGAGTGCCAATGCAGGCATCAATCGCCAGTTGCGAGCTCTGCATCAATCTGTCGGCAGCCGCTTTGTACCCGCCATGCAAGCTACGCGCCTGTCCTCCGTGATCGGCATGATGCAGGTGGGCATGGGCGTGGCCCTTCTGGACCGGCACACGCTGGCCACCCTGCGCGATGTGGTGGAGCTGAGCGTGCAGGGCTGGCGCTTTGAACGCAAAGTGGCCATCGTGCGGGATGGGCGCCGCCCGCTCAGTCCGCCGGCCGAGCGCTTTGCCAAGATTGCGCGGGCCCACTTCGGCAGGACCGTAAAAGTTGTGGCATCAGCCTCATCAGCATCGTCGGGATCGATCTCAGTGCTCGTGTGAATGTGGAAAAACCAGCCAGGCCTGGCGACCTTCGGTGGCCAGGCCCACCGTGGCGCCGTGGGGCAGGCAGACCTTGGTGCGGTCATGTCCGAAAGGCAATCCGGTGATGATGGGTGTGCGGGTCTGGTTACGGACCCATTTGAGGGCCGCAGCGAGGTCATAGCCTCGGTCATGTGGGGCCAGGGCGTAGCGGTTGATGGTGCCGATCAGCACGGCCGCCTGCGCGTCAATCACGCCGGCCTGCAGCAACTGGATCAGCATGCGCTCGATCCGGTAGGGGTGCTCATGGACATCCTCGATAAAGAGGATGCCGCCCTGGATGCGCGGAAAGTAGGGTGTGCCGAGCAGGGCGCACATCACCGACAGATTGCCGCCCCACAGTGTGCCTCGAACATCCACCCCCGATGCGCCTCGCGATGCAAACCCCAGCATCTCGAGTTCGCCTCGCATGGCCTCCTGAAAACAGCCAAGGGTGACCGGATCCAGCTCATCGGGCGTGTTCACTGCGAAGTCATCGAGCAGCGCCGGCCCGGCCCAGGTCACGGCACGCGCCTTGGCGAGCATGGCCAGGTGAAAGGCAGTGAAGTCCGATAGACCGACCCAGTGTTTGCCTGCCTTGGCCAACTTCCGGAAGTCGAGTCTGGGCAGCAGGCGCGTCAGACCGTATCCGCCGCGTGTGATCATGACCACCGGGGCTTCCTGTGCTGCCGCCCGGTCGAATGCGCCCGCTCGGGCCTCGTCTGATCCGGCGAAGCGTTGTGCACGCCGCAGCGCTGCACGATCGAACCGATTGGGATGGCCGCAGGCGGCGAGCAGATCGGCCGCAGACCGCGCGCGTTCGATATCGGCGACCGCCCCCGAGGGCGAGATCAGATAAACCGGCAGATCGGTGGGTAGGGGGCGTGTGTCGGTCTGGACAGCGGGTGATGCCTTGGCAGACGCGTTCATGGACGGGGGCCTCGGGTCGGGCTCGATCGTGTTGAATGACGCACAGGGTTCACGGGTGGACGAGGTGTACGTACGAAGTGGCGGGAAGTGTGACGGATGTCCGGGGCAGGGCCGGGCCTCAAACCGTACAGTCGATCCATGCGCCCCTCGGATCTTCCCATGTTGTCATTGGTCGGCGCGGAACCCCAACAGCCAGTGCGCGAGGTTCCGCGGCGGCAAAACCGCAAGCGAAGCTCGGGCGGTTCGGGCGTGCTGATGGTGAAGGTGGAGCAGGCCGAGGAGATCCTGAAGGCCCATGGCGCCACGGCTGCAGGGCAATTGATGCTGGCCATCAACTCGGCTCTGGTCCGGCGCCTGCGCAGCGAGGATCGGGTGGCTCTGGTTCGGGATGACGGGTTGCTTGTGGTTTTGCCGGGGGTTACCGCCAAAACCATCCGGCGGATCGAGCAGCGCGTCGAGCAAGCGATTCGGGATTTTCGCCTGTCCGTGGCGGGCCGCCTGTGGTCGCTTACCGCCCTGATCGGTGTGGCTTCCTCGCCCGAGGGGCGCCTGCCAGGGCTGTCCGTTCCGAGTCTTGCACGACTGGCCGATGATGATCTGCACCGCGTGTCGAGGAAGGCTCATCCAACGCCTTGAGGCGCTGTCTTTTGGTTTATCGTGTCTGCCGACCATCCAGGAGACACCATGAGCGATACCGCGCCGCAGCGCATCGGCCTGACCACTGCCGATT
>Ga0255096_1000148_pt1 | contig 40260 bp, 33 predicted proteins | sample Colum_Atlam_RepA_2_FD_188563 | JGI IMG/M metagenome (GOLD analysis project Ga0255096, IMG submission 188563) | Freshwater microbial communities from Columbia River, Oregon, United States - Colum_Atlam_RepA_8d | ecosystem: Environmental > Aquatic > Freshwater > River | place: USA: Oregon... | reverse complement strand
TGCCCAAAGCCGCCGCCGCCACCGACCAATGATCGCGGCCATCGCCCGCCTGATATTCAAACAGCGGCCGTTCACGGTCGACCACCCGCATCGTCGCCATGCTGACGGGTGGCACAAACCGCGCGCCTTCGGCATTCATCGCCAGCTGATAGCCGCCATTCGCGGCCTTCCAGACAAAGTTCACCCGGTTGAAATTAAGCATCAACCCCGAAATTGCCGGATTATAGCCCACAAAATCCGGCTGGTCGTTGGAGATCGCCAGCCGTTCCGGCAGCGCGCCGGCATAGGCGATAAACCGTCCCGTCACTTCGCGCAGACCGGCTTTCGCCAAATCCGCCACCAGATCCCCCATCTTGTCGGTGTCAAACGTCGGATCGCCGCCGCCCGCCAAAATCAGATCGCCATCCAGCCGCCCCGATTGCAGCGGCCCGCGCCGCATCACCCGCGTTGCAAACCGATGCGTCGGTCCCAGCTTTTCCAAGGCAAACACCGTGGTCACCGCCTTGGTCACCGATGCCGGCGGCAGCGCCACATCGGCGCCAAAGGCATCCAGCAGCTTGCCGCTGGCCAGATCGGCCACGCAATAGCCAACCGCCCCGGTCAGCGTTGCCGCCTGCACCAACCGCGCGGCACCTGCTTGTGGCGCAAGGGCAGGGCGCTGCGGCGGATGCGGCGATGTGGCAGGCGCGTCGGCCCAAGCAGGCAAGGTTGCTCCGGCCAGAAGCCCGCCCAACACCCATCTGCGGCCAACCCACATTGCGCAACTCCTGCATTCACATTGGCATAAATATCCTCGGGGGGGACCGCGATGCAATCGCGGTGGGGGGCAGACAGCCCCCTAAATGCCGCCGTTCACGCCAAAGTCAGCGTTTCCATTCGCCCTTGGCCCGAATGGCGCTAGAGGACGCCGCGTTCAGTGGAATGTTCACAAAGCACCAAGCCGGGGCGCGATGGCTGCGCAGGTTCTCGCCGCGACTCAGTTGGTGCACCTGAAACGCCCGCGCCGCCACACTGGTGCGCGCCGCCACGCCTGCGCCGGGGCGGGCCAAAACCCCCACCGGCACGCTGCGCAAAATATCGCGCCAACGGCCCCAGCGGTGAAACTGCACCAGATTGTCGGCCCCCATCAGCCAGACAAAATGCACCCCGGGATACAGCTTGCGCAGCGCATCCAGCGTATCGGCGGTGGCCCTTGTGCCAAGCCGGGCTTCCAGATCTGAAATCACCACCCGCGGGTCGGGCATCACACTGCGCGCCCGGGCCAGCCGTTGCGGCATCGGGGCGGGTTGGCGCGCCTTCAGCGGGTTGCCGGGGCTGACCAGCCACCACACCCGATCCAGCCCCATCCGCTTGATCGCTTCGCGGGTAATATGCACATGCCCCTCATGCGCCGGGTCAAAAGACCCGCCCAGCAGGCCAATGACCATGCCTTTCGTTGCAATTGGGAAGCCTGCGCGCATTTTACCCCCTTAAAACCGGGCGCAACCATCCCCGCGCGCGTTGCCCTTGTCCAGCAATATCGCTACATAACCCCCAACCCAAGATGGAGCGATCAGATGGCCTCGTATCAATATGTCTACCACATGGAAGGTGTCTCTAAGACCTATCCCGGCGGCAAGAAGTGTTTCGAGAACATCCACCTGAACTTCTTGCCCGGCGTCAAGATCGGCGTTGTCGGTGTGAACGGTTCGGGTAAATCGACGCTGCTGCGCATCATGGCCGGCCAGGACACCGATTTTAAGGGCGAAGCCTGGGCCGCCAAAGGCGCCAAAGTCGGCTATCTGTCGCAAGAGCCCTATCTTGACCCGAACCTGGACGTCAAAGGCAATGTCATGCTGGGCGTGGCCAAGCAGACCGCCGTGCTGGAGCGCTATAACGAACTGGCGATGAACTACAGCGACGAAACCGCTGACGAGATGGCCAAGCTGCAAGACCAGATCGACGCCGAAAACCTGTGGGAACTGGAAGCCACGGTTGGCGTGGCGATGGACGCGCTGCGCTGCCCGCCCGATGACGCCGACGTCAACACCCTGTCGGGCGGCGAACGCCGCCGCGTCGCGCTGTGCAAGCTGCTGCTTGAAAAGCCCGACATGCTGCTGCTTGACGAACCGACCAACCACCTTGACGCCGAATCCATCGCTTGGCTGCAAAAGCACCTGATCGATTACAAAGGCACCATCCTGATCGTCACCCACGACCGTTACTTCCTGGATGACATCACCAGCTGGATTCTGGAACTCGACCGTGGCCGCGGTATCCCCTACGAGGGCAACTATTCGGCTTGGCTGGACCAGAAAGCCAAGCGGATGCAGCAAGAAGCCCGCGAAGACAAATCCAAGCAGAAAGCCTTGGAAAAAGAACTGGAATGGATCCGTGCCGGTGCCAAGGCACGTCAGGCGAAATCCAAGGCCCGTATCTCGCGCTATAACGAGATGGCCGGTCAGACCGTGCTGGAACGGTCGTCCAGCGCGCAGATCATCATTCCGAACGGCGAACGCCTTGGCAACAAGGTGATCGAAGTGGTCGGCCTGAAAAAGCACATGGGCGACAAGCTTCTGATCGAAGATCTGACCTTCACCATCCCGCCGGGTGCGATTGTTGGCGTGATCGGCCCGAACGGCGCCGGTAAATCGACGCTGTTCCGCATGCTGACTGGCCAAGAGCCGCCGGATGAAGGCAGCGTTACCTTGGGCAATACCGTGCAACTGTCGTATGTTGACCAGTCGCGCGACGCGCTGGACCCCAACAAGACCGTTTGGGAAGAAGTGTCGGGTGGGTCCGAGATCATCCAGCTGGGCGACATGCAGATGAACAGCCGCGTCTATACCGGCGCGTTCAACTTCAAGGGCACCGACCAGCAGAAGAAGGTTGGCATGTTGTCGGGCGGTGAACGCAACCGGGTGCACATGGCAAAACTGCTGCGCTCTGGCGGCAACGTGCTGCTGCTTGACGAACCGACCAACGACTTGGACGTGGAAACCCTGCAGGCGCTGGAATCGGCGATTGAAGAATTCGCTGGCTGCGCGGTGATCATCAGCCACGATCGTTTCTTCCTTGACCGGCTTTGCACCCACATGTTGGCCTTTGAAGGCGACGCGCATGTGGAATGGTTCGAAGGCAACTTCGAAGCCTATGAAGAAGACAAAGTCCGCCGTCTGGGGCCGGATAGCATTGAGCCCAAGCGGGTGAAATACAAGCGTTTCGCACGCTAACCACGGGCATCAGGTAGGCCAAGGGCGGGGATTTCCCCGCCCTTTGTCATTTGAGGCCGGTTTGCGGGACTGTCGTTGATTGGTCGGGGTTTGAGCGCGGCGCTTTTTTGACGCCAAGCACTTGTTGGGGGCGTGGGAGCCTCCGGCGGGGATATTTGGGCCAAGAGGATGCGGGCAGCAAAAAGGGGCAAGCCTGCGCCTGCCCCGACTGCGGTGATTTGGTGTGCGCTTGCGTCAGCGTGCGACGGTGACCGAGCAATGTGCCCGACCAGCGACATCGGCCGCAACCGAGCCCAGAACCAGCCGTGACAGGCCGCGTTTGTCGCCGGTGCCCATGACGATGTGGTCGATCTGATGGGTTTCGGCATAGCCGACGATGCCAGACGCCGCTTCGCGGTCGACGACTTCGGCGGTGTGAACCGAGGCCACCCCGGCCAGCTTGGCCTCTGCCGTGGCGTCGGCCAGAATTTTCGCGACTTCTTCATCGCTCCAATGATTGATCAGCGGGCCGCGCCCGCCGCCATGTGCGACGTTGACAACGCAGATCGACAGTTCAGCCCCGTATTTCAGCGCCAATTCCGCCGCCACAGCCACCGCCAGCATCGAATGAGGCGTACCGTCCGTCGGGCAAAGAATTTTCTTCGTCATAACATCCTCCTAGCCAATCCGGATTTTCCGGTCTGGCAGAGGCTACTGTGACTGGCCGCTGTGCGCCTTGACCTGCGTCAACGGTTGGTGTCGGTTTCAGACGAGCGCGCCGCCATCGGAATCGTCGCCGGTTTCTTCCAGCAAACGGTCAAGATTGCCAACGATCACATGGCGCTTGCCTTCCAGTTCGATCACGCCATCGCGTTTCAAACCCGACATCTGACGGCTGACGGTTTCCAGCGTCAGGCCCAGATAATCTGCCATTTCTTCGCGCGTCAGCGGCAGGTCAAACTTGACCCCGCCTTTCGAGGCCGAAGATTTCAGCGAGGCATCGCGCCGCGCGATGATCGCCAGCAGCGAGGCGATCTTTTCGCGCGCGGTCTTGCGGCCCAACAGCAGCATCCATTCGCGCGCCGCATCCAGTTCGTCCAGCGTCATTTCCAACAACCGCTGCGCGATATGTGGGGTGGCGGCCATCATTTCTTCGAACGGCTTTTTGCGGAAACAGCACATCACCAGATCGGTGGTGGCGGTGACATCATAGGCCGCAGTCGGACGCCCCGGACGGCCCACGAAATCGGCGGGCAGCAGTAGGCCGACCATTTGGCGGCGGCCATCTTCCATGGTTTGCGTCAGCGTCGCGATGCCCGTCACCACCGAGGCAACAAAATCCATTCGATCGCCCGACCAGATCACCGTCTGGCCCGCCTGAAAGCTGCGGTAGTATTTGATCGCATCAAGTTGCGCCAATTCGTCAGATTCGCACCGCGCGCAGACAGCCTTGTGACGGATTGGACAATCACCACAGCTGGGATGTCCAAGCTTCAGGTCGTGATGTGACATGCGCGGCCTTTCGGTTTGATCTGGGTCAAGGCGAAACCTATGACTCATCTTCAAGTTACGCGCATGACAGTCCATTCGCAACTGACGCGGCTCGGTCTTTTTGACGCGCGTGTGCCCCGCTATACCAGCTACCCCACCGCCCCTCATTTTGGCGAAGCGGTTAATCCTGCGCTGTTTGTCGACTGGATCAGGGCGGTTCCGGCGGGGTCTGAAATCTCGCTTTACCTGCATGTGCCGTTCTGCCGCCGGTTGTGCTGGTTCTGCGCCTGCCGCACGCAGGGCACGGTTTCGGACGATCCGGTGCGCGCCTATGCCAAGGTGCTAAAGGCCGAGATTGCGCTGCTAAAGGCGCATTTACCGGCCGGAGTGCGGCTTTCGCGGCTGCATTGGGGCGGTGGCACGCCCACCATGCTGCAGCCCGATCTGATCACCGAATTGGCGGCGGCGATCTTTGCCGTGGTGCCGATGGGGCCGGGGGCCGAGTTTTCGGTTGAAATTGACCCGATGGAAGTTGACGCGGCGCGGCTCGATGCGCTGGCGGCGGCGGGCATGAACCGGGCCTCGATCGGGGTGCAGGATTTCGACCCAGAGATTCAAGCGACAATTGGTCGCGAGCAACCCTTTGAAGTTACCCGCGATGTGGCCGAGATGATTCGTGCGCGCGGTGTGGCCAGTTTGAACGCCGATATCCTGTATGGCCTGCCGCATCAGACCAATGCGCGGATCACCGATTCGGTGCAAAAGCTGCTGGCGTTGTCGCCCGACCGCGTGGCGCTTTACGGCTATGCCCATGTGCCATGGATGAGCCGTCGGCAGCAGATGATCCCGTCAGATGCAATTCCGACGCCCGAAGAACGGCTGGGCCTGTTTGAAACGGCGCGGCTGCTGTTTCTGGCCGATGGCTATGACGAAATCGGCATCGACCATTTTGCCAAGCCGACCGATGGCATGGCAAAGGCTGCCAAGGCCGGGACGTTGCGGCGCAATTTCCAAGGCTATACCGACGACACTTCGCCGGTGTTGATCGGCCTTGGCGCCTCGTCGATCTCGCGCTTTCCGCAGGGCTATGCGCAGAACGCCAGCGGCACTGCCGACCATACCCGCGCCATCCGCGAGGGACATTTTTCAACCCATCGCGGCCATGTCTTTGCCGGCGAAGACAAGATGCGTGGCCGCATCATCGAAGCCCTGATGTCAGATTTTCACGTCAGCCGGGCCGAGATTTTGCGCGACTATGATGTCACCGCCGAACGGCTTGACGGGTTGCTGCTGGCTGCCGCCAACGCCTTTGACGGGATGGTGACGCTGGACGACAGCGGATTGACCATTCCGCAGATCGGCCGGCCGCTGACGCGGATGGTGGCGCGGATGTTTGATGCCTATGACCACGGCAAGGCGAAACATTCGGCGGCGGTTTAGCCCGCAGCCGGTGTTGGCGCAAAGCTTTCAACGAAAGCCACCATGCGCGGCAGGCAGTTGCCGCGCAGATCGTAACGCTCAAGTGCGGCTTGCCGTGCGGCGGCGCGCAGCGGCATGAACCGTTCGGGTGCCGCCAAGGCCAGCGTCAGCGCGGCAGACCAAGCCGGCACATCAAAGAAATCAACCAAGGTGCCGGTCTTGCCGTGCTCTATCGCCTCTTGCACCGGTTTGGTGGCAGAGGCCACGATGTGACAGCCTGCGGCCATCGCCTCGATCATCGACCAGCTTAGAACGAAGGGGTAGGTCAGGTAGGCATGCGCGCGGCTGACCTTCATCAGGCTGACGAAATCGGCATAGGGAATTTTGCCCATGAAATGCACGCGGCTTAGGTCAAGCCGATCTTGCACTTCGGACAAGAACCGCTGCTTCCAGCCCTTTTCGCCCTTCGGCGCCGCGCCATAGGACACTTCTTCGCCGCCGACGATCACCACCTGCGCCTGCGGTCGCGCCGCCAGCACCGCAGGCAGCGCCCGCATGAAGGTGTGATAGCCGCGATAGGGTTCCAGATTGCGGTTCACAAAGGTCAGCACCTCGTCGCCGGGGCGCAGTATTTGACCGGTGGGCAGGGTGAAGCGCGCGGCGGCATCGGGCGCCATGCCTGCGGTATCAACGCCGTCATGAATCACGCTGATCATCCGGCGTAGCGGGGCAGGGTAGGTAGAGGCCTGCCATTCGGTCGGCGACAGCCCGGCATCGGCATGCGCCAAGGCTTGCCCCAGATAGGCGGCGCGGCCCTGCGCGATCATCACCTGATCAAAATTGGCGGTGCCGAATTCAGGGTCAAACCCCACATCGGCGCCGCGCCCACGATAGTAGAATTCGGCATAGACGATCAGCTTGGCTTCGGGCCAAACCTCTTTCAAGAACAGGGTTTCGCCCCAGCCGGAATGGCCAAAGATCACATCCGGCACATAGCCTTTCGCCCGCAGCGCCAATGCCGCGCGGGCCACGGTAACGCCGCGATCGCTCATCGTGGTGTAATTGCGGCCCAAGCGGGTCGCGCCGGGGTCGACCGCAACCGCGTCATGCTTGTAGCGCGCCACCGGAATTGCCGAGGCGCGGGTGTTGCTGGCATCGGTCAGCGCCAAACAGTCGTGGCCGCGTTTGGCAAGTTCAGGGGCAAGGTGCAGGAATTGGCCGGGAAAGTTCTGATGAACGAACAGAACCTTCATGCGCGGCCCCCGAACGCTGCCGCCATCAGCGCCCGCGTATATTCGGTTTGCGGCTGGGCAAAAATATCTGCGCCTGCGCCGGATTCAACCACATCACCATCTTTCATCACCAACACCTTATGCGCCAAAGCCCGCACCACCCGTAAATCGTGGCTGATGAAGATATAGGCCAGCCCCCATTTACGCTGCAATTCTCTTAACAAATCAACAATCTGCACCTGCACCGTCATATCCAGCGCGCTGGTCGGTTCATCCAGCACCACCAGTTTGGGGCGCAAGATCATCGCGCGGGCGATGGCGATGCGCTGGCGCTGGCCGCCGGAAAATTCATGCGGATAGCGGGTGGCCATCGCCGGGTCCAAGCCGACCTCGGCCATGATTTCGGCCACCATTTCGGCGCGCCCGGTTCCAGCCCGTGCACACCCAAACCTTCGGCAATGATTTCGGCGGCGGTCATGCGCGGCGACAGGCTGCCGAACGGGTCTTGGAACACGATCTGCATGTCGCGGCGATGGCCGCGCAGCGCCGCACCCGTCAGCCCGTCAATCGGCTGGCCCAGCACCGAAATGCGCCCGGTTGACCCGATCAGCCGCAAGATGGCCAGCGCCAGCGTGGTCTTGCCCGACCCGCTTTCGCCCACCACGCCCAGCGTTTCACCCGCCCGCACCGACAGCGTGGCGTCGTTCACCGCTTTCACATGGCCAACGGTCTTGCGCAAAAAACCCGCCTGAATAGGAAACCACACCCGAAGCTTGTCGGTTTCCACCACCACCGGCGCATCTGGCGCCACCGCATCGGGCCGCCCCTGCGGTTCTGCCGCCAACAGCTTTTGCGTGTAGGGGTGCTGCGGGTTGGCAAAGATGTCTGCCGTAGCACCCTGTTCCACAATTTCGCCGCCCTGCATCACGCAGACCCGGTCGGCAATGCGGCGCACGATGCCAAGGTCATGGGTGATGAACAGCAAGCTCAGACCTTCGCTGCGCTTCAGATCGGCCAGAAGTTCTAGGATCTGCGCCTGAATCGTCACATCCAGCGCCGTGGTCGGTTCATCGGCCACCAACAGCTCTGGCCCGTTTGCCAGCGCCATCGCGATCATCACGCGCTGGCGCTGCCCGCCCGACAATTGATGCGGATAGGCCGACAACCGGCTTTCGGCATCGCGGATGCCGACCTTGTTCAACAGATCAAGGCTGCGCGCCCGCGCCGCTTTGCCGCCAAGCCCCTGATGCAGGCTAAGGCTTTCGCCCAACTGCTGTTCGATGGTGTGCAACGGGTTCAGGCTGGTCATCGGCTCTTGGAAGATAAAGCTGATGTCATTGCCGCGCACCCGACGCAGTTCTGCCTGGCTGGCCCCCACCATTTCGCGGCCCAAATAGCGCACAGATCCCGACACGGCGGCGCTTTCCGGCAGCAGACCCACGGTCGACAGCGCCGTCACCGATTTGCCCGACCCGCTTTCGCCCACCAGCGCCACGGTTTCACCCTTGTCGACGCTAAAGCTGACGTTGCGCACCGCCTGCACCTGCCGGCCATCTTGCCGAAAGCCGATGTTTAGCCCCGAAACCTGCAAAACCGCGGTCATTGGAAGGTCTTTCTTGGGTCGAAGGCATCGCGCACACCTTCAAAGATGAACACCAAAAGCGACAGCATGATCGCAAAGGTAAAGAAGGCGGTGAAGGCAAGCGACGGCATCTGCAAGTTCTGTTGCGCCTGCCGCGACAACTGCCCAAGCGACGGCAACGACGCGGGCAGGCCAAAGCCTAGGTAATCAAGGCTGGCCAGCGACCCGATGGTGCCCGCCACCGCAAACGGCAACATGGTCAGCGTGGCCACCATGGCATTGGGCAGCACATGGCGGAACATGATGACGCGGTCTTTCACGCCCAAAGCCTTGGCCGCGCGCACATATTCGAAATTCCGCGCCCGCAGGAATTCGGCCCGCACCACGCCGATCAACCGGGTCCAGCCAAACAGCACCATGATGCTGATCAGTATCCAGAAGCTGCGCTGCCACACCGAAAACACGATGATGATGAAGTAAAGCTCTGGCACCCCACCCCAGATTTCCAGCACACGCTGAAAGATCAGGTCGGTCTTGCCGCCGAAATAGCCCTGCACCGCCCCCGCCGCGATACCGATGATCGATGTCAGCACCGTCACGATCAGCCCGAACGCCACCGAAAGCCGGAAGCCGTAAATCACCCGCGCCAGCACATCGCGCGAGGTGTCGTCGGTGCCCAGCCAATGCGTGCTGTCGGGGGCCGAAGGCGCGGCCTGACCGCCCAGATCGTTGATGGTGTTATAGCTGAACGGAATCGGCGGCCACAGGATGCTGCCTTGCGCAAAGCCTTCGGTGGCGGGGTCAAAACTGCCCGCCTTCACGGCGGCGCTGATGCCTTCGGGGTCGTCAAAACAGCTTTCCAACCCACCGGTCAGGATCAGACATTCCACCTCTGGCGCTTTGTAATTGGCTTCGGTTTTGAAATCGCCGCCAAAATCCGCTTCGGAATAAAACGTCAGAAACGGCGTCCGCCATTCCCCGCGATAGCTGACCAGCAGCGGCCGGTCATTCGCCAGCACCTCGGCAAACAGCGAAAGCCCGAACAGCAGGGCAAAGATCATCAAAGACCAATAGGCACGGCGGTTGGCTTTGAAATTGCGCCAGCGGCGCTGATTGAGCGGCGAAAGTGCCATCGCGTCAGCCCCTCCGCTCGAAATCAATGCGTGGGTCAACCCAGACATACATCAGGTCCGACAGGATGCCGACCACCAGCCCCATCAGGCCAAAGGCGAACAGCGTGCCAAACACCACCGGATAATCGCGTTCGACCGCCGATTTGAAGCCAAGCTGCCCCAAACCATCCAGACTGAAGATGTTTTCGATGATCAGGCTACCGCCAAAGAACACCGAAATGAACAGCGCCGGAAAGCCTGCGATCACGATCAGCATGGCGTTGCGGAACACATGGCCATAAAGCACTCGGCGTTCCGACAGGCCCTTGGCCCGCGCGGTCATCACATATTGCTTGCGGATTTCATCAAGGAAAGAGTTCTTGGTCAGCAGCGTCAGCGTCGCAAACGACGAAATCGTCGAGGCCAGCACCGGCAGCGTGATGTGCCACAGGTAATCCAGCGCCTTGCCGACCATGCTGAGCTGATCAAAATGGTCCGAGGTCAGGCCACGCAGCGGAAACCATTTCCAATACGACCCGCCCGCAAACAGCACCAACAGCATCACCGCCACCAACAGCCCCGGGATCGCGTAGGCGGCAATGATGATGCCGCTGGTCCAGCTATCAAAGCTTGATCCGTCCTTCACCGCCTTGCGGATGCCCAAGGGGATGGAAACCATATAGGCGATCAGCGTCGACCACAGGCCCAGCGTGATCGAGACCGGCATCTTGTCAAGGATCAGCCCGACCACGCTTTGCGATTTGAAATAGCTTTCGCCAAAATCAAACCGGATGAATTTGCCCATCATGATCAAGAAGCGTTCGGTCGCCGGAATCATTTCCTTTTTACAGTCTTTCGCCTGCTGCACCGGCGTGCCGCTATAGCCTTCGGGGCAGACAAAGCGGGCAAAGCCGAATTCGACCTCTAGCTTGGCGCGAAATTCGGGCGGCAGGCCGCGCGCGCCGACATAGCCTTTGTCTTTGTCGGCATTGGTATCAGACCCGGCATCCTTGCCAGAGGTGTTGCCGACCGCCTCTAGCGCATCGCCATCGCCTTGAAGCCGCGCTTCAATCTGGTCAAACGGGCCGCCCGGCACAAACTGGGTCAGGGCGAAATTGACCACCATGATGCCAAACAGCGTTGGAATCACCAGAAGCAGCCGCCGAAGGATATAGGCCAGCATTTATTTAAGCACGCCCGCAGCTTTCAGTTTTTCGGCTTTCGCGGCATCGAACCACCAGAAATCCAACTCGCCCAAGGCAAAGGGGGGCAGGTTGGCGGGGTGATCGTAGATATCGTAATAGGCGACGGTGTTCACGTTTTTATACCACTGCGGCACCCAGAAATCTTCGGCGCGCAGCACCCGGTCCAGCGCCTTGGTGGCCACCGTCAGCGTGTCTTTGGTCTTGGCCGCCATCACCACATCTATCAGCTTGTCAACGGCGGGCGATTTTAGCCCCATCACGTTGAACACAGATTCGTCCGCCGTGGCCGACCCGTAATATTGCTTCAGGTCCGACCCCGAAAAATAGCCAGACCGCGCATTTCCGGTAATGACATCAAAGTCATAAACCGGCGGGCGCGTGCGGCTTTCCATCTGCGCCGGGTCAACATTGACCAGCTCGGCATCCACCCCCAACGCCTTGAGGTTTTCGACATAGGGCGAAATCACCCGATCAAACGACGGGTTGTCGTTCAGAAATTCAACCCGCAGGGTTTCGCCCTTGTCGTTGCGGCGAATGCCATCGCTGCCCACCGGCCAACCGGCATCGTCCAGCAACGCCGAGGCTTTGCGCAGGTTCTTGCGGTCAAGCTGGCTTTCGCCCGAAACCGGCGCCATCCGCGCCGGGTCAGTCAGAATTGCGGCAGGCAGATCGCCGGCATCAACCAAGGGCTGCAACAGCGCCGCCTCTTCCGGCGATGGCGCACCTGTTGCTGCCAGCCAGCTGTTTTCCCAAACCGAATTGATCCGCGCATAAAGCCCGTAGAACAGCGTCTGGTCCGACCATTCAAAGTTAAACATCAACCCGATCGCTTCACGCACCCGCGGGTCTTTGAACTTGTCGCGGCGCAGGTTGAACAAGAACGCCTGCCCGTTGGCCTTCGCCCCCGACGGCAGTTCCGCCTTCACCACGCTGCCGTCCTTGATGCCCGGAAAATCATAGCCCGTGGCCCAGGATTTCGACGAATTCTCGGCGCGGAAGGTATAGGCGCCGCCTTTGAACGCTTCGAACGCCGGGATGGAATCTGCGAAATATTCGATGCGAATGCTGTCAAAATTCGCCTGCCCCTGCATGATCGGCAGGTCTTTGCCCCAATAATCAGGGTTGCGGCGGAAAATCAGCTGCTCGCCGGGTTTCATCTTGTCCAGCACATAGGGGCCGGACCCAAGATACGGCGTCAGCGTGCTTTCCTCCATATCCAGCTTTTGCGATTCGTATTGCGCCTTCGACAAGATCGGCAAGCCGCCCACATCTTGCGGCAAATCGCGCGTCGGCACGCCGGGCTTGAAGGTAAACTTGATGCGGTGGGCGTCCAGCACTTCGGCGCCTTCGACCTGTTCGTTGAACACCTTGCGGAAATCCGACAGCCCCTTGGTGCGGAAGGTTTCAAAGCTGAACAGCACGTCTTCGGCGGTCAGCGGCGAGCCATCCGAAAACTTCGCTTCGGGGCGCAGGTTGAAGATCACCCATGACCGGTCTTCGGGATATTCCAGCGTTGAACAGATCAGGCAATAAGACGCGCCGATTTCGTCCGCCGTGCCGGTCAGGATGCTTTCGTAAGACATCGAAGACAGCGCCCCGGCGACACCTTTCACCGAAAACGGGTTCATCGAATCAAAGGTGCCGGGCGCCCATTCCGAAATCTCGCCGCCTTTCGGCGCGTCGGGGTTGACGTAATCCAGATGTTTGAAGTCGGCGGGGTATTTCAAATCGCCAAAGGTCGAAATGCCATGCGCGGTGATCACCGTTGCGTCTTCGGCGCGCGCCGCTTGGGCAAACACCGCTGCCGTCAGCGCCAACAAGCCCGCCACCAAGGGTCGCCGATCCGCCGCACCCGTCACCGCACCCGTCACCATTCTTGACCCTCCGCTTGCGCACGGCTTTTGCCGCAGCACCATTGCCGCACATGCTAAATCGGAACGCCGCAACCCCACAAGGCGCGAATGCGTGAGCATGCGTGGGCGATTCGTGAAAAGCCCGAAAAACAAAAAGGCCGCCCCGAAGGACGGCCATTTCCACCGGTTTTCGCCGGGATTATTTCAGCGATGCCAGATAAGCGATCACGTTGGCGCGGTCTTCCACTTTCGGCAGGCCCGCAAAGCCCATCTTGGTGCCAGCCACATAGCCCTTCGGGTTGGTCAGGAAGGCTTCCAGCAGTTCCGGGGTCCAGGCGTCGGCAACCGACTTCATGCCATCCGAATAGCCAAAGCCTTCAACCGAACCGCGCGCCCGGCCAACCACACCGTTCAGGTGCGGGCCAGTGGCGTTGGTGCCGTCAATCTTGTGGCAAGCTGTGCATTTCTTGAACACCTTTTCGCCGGCTGCAGCATCCGCGGTTGCGAACACGTCGGCAAAAGCCGGGCCTTCGGCAGCAGCAGCGGTATCGCCACCCTCGGCCGCACCGGTGTCGATGCTATAGGCCTGCGCCACTTCTTCGCCGCCATGGCCTTCAACGCTGGTGGTATACAGCCCCTCGGCCGCCCAAGAGATGAAGAGATAAACCAGAAGCGAGCCACAGACTGCGCCGGTCACCTTGGTCAATGTCATCGTGTCGAACATGTCGCGCCTTCCTTGCGGCTGCATCGCCGGAACTTGATTTGCGGCTATCTACCCGCTTCCCCCGCCCTCTTTCAAGGTGTAGTAGCGCGATGGGTGGCCCCTTTAGCGGGGTTTTTACGACAGAGGGGCGATAAATGACCGGGCGGATCGCATTTCAGGGCGAACTTGGGGCCTATTCGCATCAGGCTTGCCGCCAGTCGCGCCCGGAAATGGAAGCCGTTCCCTGCGCCACCTTCGAAGAGGTGATCGACCGCACCCGCGCGGGCGATGTCGATCTTGGCATGCTGGCGGTGGAAAATTCCACCTATGGCCGCGTCGCCGACGTGCACCGCCTGCTGCCGCAATCGGGGCTGCATATCATCGACGAAGCCTTCGTGCGGGTGCATATCAACCTGCTGGCGGTCAAGGGCACCACGCTTGATCAGGTCAAGCGGGTGCGCTGCATGTCGATCCTGCTGGGGCAATGTGGCACCTTCCTGAAAGACCACAACCTTGCCACCCTGAACTGGACCGACAACGCCGCCGCTGCCCGTGACGTGGCCGCGCTGAACGATCCCGCCGAAGCCGCCCTTGCCTCCGAACTCGCGGGCGAAATTTACGGGCTGGATGTGCTGGCCCGCCAGATCGAAGACCAATCCAACAATACCACCCGCTTTCTGGTGATGTCGCGCGACCCCGATATGACCCGCCGCGCCGATCACATGATCACCACGCTGACCTTCCGCGTCCGCAACATTCCTGCGGCACTTTACAAGGCGATGGGCGGCTTTGCCACCAACGGCGTCAACATGACCAAGCTGGAAAGCTACATGGTCGGCGGCAGCTTCACCGCGACCGAATTTTACGCCGATATCGAAGGCCACCCCGAAGACGCCAATGTGAAACTGGCGCTGGACGAGCTGCGCTATTTCTCCAGCCAAGTCGATATTCTGGGCGTCTACCCCGCCGACCGCCGCCGCGACTGATACCGCCGCGACTAAAGCCGCCTTTGGCCTTCATCTTGGCCTAAATATCCTCGGGGGTCCGGGGGTGGAAAACCCCCGGCTTTGCCGCATCAATAGCTGCGAAACGCCCGGTAACGGGTTTCAATATCGCCCGCCAGATGCGCAACTTTCTGGTCAAACTTGCGGTCAACCCGCGCCCGCGCCAGCCGCAAAGATTGCAAGAACAGCCGCGCGCTCAGGCTGCGCGGCGTCACGTCCAGCACCAGATGCATCCGGGTGCGTTTCGCCGCCATCTCCATCAACTCGATCGAGGCCGCGCCCTCCATCGCCTGACTGACGCCGGCAAAGCGCAGCAGCACCGGCTGTTCGATCTGCGTCAGCTCCAACTCCAGATCCCGCGGTTTGCTGCGATACGAAAATCGAACGGTCCACCGCATGCCCGCCGCAAGGCTGCGCAATTTATCGGTGCGCGCCACCTCTGATCCGCGCCGCATTGCCGCGCGTTCCCAAGCTTCGAAATCGGTCAGAATTCGAAAGACATCCGCAATAGGTGCCTCGATATCCTGCTTGGTTGCAAAACGCATCCACTTGTCCCCTAGCACAAATTTTTTTGTTCTTATGATCGTGCACGATAGCAATCGTTAACGCGCCGACCCTGCGGTCAATCCAACCGATCCGCAAGCCAGTTCCGCATCAGAAAATGCGCGATTGCGCCTTTTCGCCCCGGTTTGATCTTGGGGTGTTGCCCGGCCAGCACGGCCACCAGTTCTTCGCGCGTGACCCACAAAGCGTCTTCCAATTCCGCCGGATCAAGCGTGATCGCATCGCTGGTGGCTTCAGCAATGCAGCCAAACATCAAAGACGCCGGAAACGGCCAAGGCTGGCTGGCCAAATAGTGCACCGCCCCCACCGTCACCCCGGTTTCTTCAAACACTTCGCGCCGCACCGCCGCCTCCAGCGTCTCGCCGGGTTCGACAAACCCCGCCAGCAGCGAATACATGCCTTCGGGCCAAGGCGCCGACCGGCCCAACAGCAGCCGGTTGCCGCGTTGCACCAGCATGATCACCACCGGATCGGTGCGCGGAAAGTGCTGTGCCTTGCAGGCCGGGCAACTGCGCTGCCATCCGGCGTTGATCACATCAGAGGCCACGCCGCAGCTGGCGCAAAAGCCGTGGCTGGCGTGCCATTGCAAGATCGCCCTCGCTGTCGCCGCCAATTCCGCCGCGCGTGGCGTCAGCTGCGCCATCACGCCGCGCAGATCTTCAAAGCCGTACCTGTCGGGCAGGGCAGGGTGGCATTGCCGGTTGGGGTCGATGAACACCACCTGTTCGCCCGCAACCGCGTCTTCGGGCTGCCAGTCCGAGATGTCTTGCGCAAACCGCGCCACCCCGTCGTCCATCCCCAAAAACACTGGCGGCTTTGCCCCCGTCAGCACCGGCGACCCTGCCGCGACCCAAGCCAGCTCTACCAGCCCTGCGGCATCGGGCTGCTGCACCAGCGGCTTGCCGCGCCACAGCGGCAACACCTGCCCTGTCGCCAAAAGCTGGGCGATCTGCCCCGCATCGCTGCGCAGCGCCGCCGCCCGATCCAACCCCGAGCCGCCGAATGTCACCGTCTCTGCCAAGCGCATCGCATCCCCCTTGTTGCCGCTGTCATGGCACGGCCCACCTGATCGGGCAATTCGTCGCGCGTTTTCTTGGTGAAAATGCAACTATTGCGGGAAAACGTGTCTATTTAGATAGGTCCGTTCTTTTCTTTGTAACACGAGAATGAGACGAATTCGCTGTGGCCCTGCCTGCGCCATGGTTCGGGCAAGCCGCATTTGTGTTGGTGCAAAGTGAAACGGAGCGTCGGTGTTACAGAATACTGGTAAACCCCAATTGGGTGCTTCAGCCGTCACAGCGTCTTCGGTGCTTGATCTGCGTATTCTGGCCACATCCGACCTGCATGCCAATCTGCTGGCTTGGGATTATCACGCAAACCGGCCCTGCCCACAGCGTGGGCTGGCGCGGCTGGCCACGTTGATCCATGCCGCCCGCGCCGAACATCCGCAAAACCTGTTGTTTGACAATGGCGACTTTCTGCACGGCACCGCCTTGGGCGACTATATTGCCGAAACCACGCAAACCTCGCGGTCTGGGCGGCCGCTGCACAGCCACCCGATGATCGCCGCGATGAACGCGCTGCGCTATGACGCCGTGACTTTGGGCAACCATGAATTCGGCCATGGCTTGGGCTTTCTGCGCCGCTCGCTTACTGCGGCGCGCTTTCCGATTGTCAGTTCGAACCTGTATTTCAAACCCACGCGCGGCAAACCGCTGTCGGCACCGTTCCTGCTGCTGGATCGCAGCTTTCATGATCGCGCGGGCAAGGCGCAAAAGCTGAAGATCGGCGTTCTGGGCTTTTTGCCGCCGCAAACCATGACATGGGAACGGCGCTATCTGAAAAGCCGCGCGGCGGTGGATGATATTGTCACCTCGGCGCGGGCGCTGCTGCCGCTGTTGCACGATGCGGGGGCCGATATCGTGATCGCGCTGTCGCATTCGGGGATCAGCGCGGGCAGCATGGGCGCGGGTGGCGAAAACGCCTCGACCGCGCTGGCGCAGCTTGCGGGCATTGATGTGGTGATCGCCGGTCACACCCATCTTGTGTTTCCCACCCCGCAGCACCGCGATCTTGCGGGCAAACCCGCCGTGATGCCCGGCTTTTTCGGATCGCATCTTGGGGTGATCGATCTGGCACTGCAAAAATCGCCGCAGGGCTGGCAGGTGGTGCAGCATCACGCCGAAACCCGGCCCATTTCGCGCCGCGACCCCGCAACCGGGCAGGCGCAGCCCTTGGTTGCCGATGACAACACGATTGCCGCCTTGGCCGCCCCGGCGCATAGCGCGCTGCTGGGCCGCGCCGATGCCGAAATCGGCCATTCTGATCTGCCGCTGAACACCTACTTTTCGTTGCTGACTGAAACGCCCGCGCTTACGCTTGTTGCCCGCGCGCAGGTGGCACGGCTGGCAAAGGGCCTGCACGGCACTGCCTATCAGGCGCTGCCGATCCTGTCGGCAGTGGCGCCGTTCAAGGCGGGCGGGCGCGGCGGGCCGGACAATTACACCGATATTCCGGCAGGTGCCCTGCGCGCCCGCCATGCCAACGATCTGTATATTCACCCAAATTCCTTGGCCGCCGTGCGTGTCAGCGGCAGCGAAGTCGCGGCATGGCTGGAACGCTCTGCCAGCATGTTTCACCAAATTCTGCCCGGCGCACAGGATGTCCCGCTGATTGATGATCAGTTTCCCAGCTTCAACTTTGATGTGATCCACGGCCTTAGCTATCGCATCGACCTGTCGCAGCCGCCGCGGTTTGATTGTTACGGCACCGAGATAAACCCCGCCGCCCGCCGCATTGTTGATCTGCGCTACAACGATGCGCCACTGCTGCCAGAGCAAGGCTTTGTGCTGGCCACCAACAGCTATCGCGCCGCGGGCGGGGCGGGCTTTGCCGGCGCAGATCCGGCGCGGCTGATCTACGAAGGCCACGAAAGCAACCGCGAGGTGTTGGCGCATTTCCTGCGCGATGGCGGTCAGCCACAGCCCTTGCGGCAGCCCGCATGGGGCTTTGCCGCCTTGCCCGACAGCGCGGTGGTGTTCGATGCCAGCCCCAGCGCCGCCGATCATCTGGCAGAGGTGCCGCATCTGCACATCACCCCGCTTGGCCTGAACGCCGATGGCTTTCGCCGCTTTCGCCTGCGGCTGTAATCCGCTAACACGGGGCGGCACAGATTTTGGGCTGCCAGCCAGCAAAGCGGAAAGAAACCATGTTCGACGCAATTTTTTTCGATCTGGACGGGACGCTGATTGATACCGAAACCTTGGCAATGGCGGCGGGTCTTGCCGCTTTTGCCGAACTTGGTCATCCGGTGACGGAAGAGTTTCTGCACAGCCTGATCGGGGTCGATCTGCCAAGCTCGGCGCAAAAAGTTGCTGCCGCCCACCCAACGCTGGATCAATCCGCGCTGCATCCGCTGTGGCAAAGCGGCTTTCTGGCGGCAATGGAAGAACGCGGCCTTGCGCTGAAAACCGGCGCGATAGATCTGCTGACCGCGCGGCTAAAGCCGATGGCGCTTGTCACCTCGTCTGGCCGGACAGAGGCGTATCGCAAGCTGATGAAGGCGGGCATTGCCGAAATGTTTGATGTCATCATCACGCTGGATGATGTCACCGCCGCCAAGCCCAACCCCGCGCCCTATCTTCTGGCCGCCGAAAAGCTGGGTGTCGATCCGACCCGCTGTCTGGTGTTTGAAGACAGCGAAACCGGTGCCGAAGCCGCGCATCGTGCGGGCTGTTTTGTGGTGCAGGTGCCCGATGTGGTGCCAAGCCAAGGCCGCTGGGCGCATCATCTGGCCGATGATCTTCTGGCAGGCGCGCGGCTGGCCGGATTGGTGATCTAGCCCAAACGGGCGCGCCGCGTTGCGCGCCCATTTCCTAACGCTTTATGAACAAGGGGTATTTAACCCATTGATATTTCTAAGCGCGGTCGGTGTCGCACTGTGCGACACCCTTGCCGTGGCCTAGTTTGTCATCAGGTAATAGCTGTTGCGCGACCCGCCGTTGTTTTGCACCGTGACATAGAAATAGCCGTTCCAGCTTGGCACGAAATCACAATAAATCTTGTCCGACCAGCTGACGTCATAGCAAATCGTGTTGCCGTTTTCGTCGGTAACCAGCACGTCCAGATTGGCGTCGCCATCGCCCAGCACCGCGAGTTCCGCATAGCTGTCGCCATAGAACGGAATCTCCCACACATCGGTCTGCCCTGCCGGCAACCGCGACAGGGTTTCCGACGCGCCGCCGATCCGCCCGCGCGACCCTTCGGCCTCGGCGTCTTCAATCAGCCCGGTCAAAACCTCGTCCTCTCCCGCCAGTTCCTTGGCCGAGGCCATCATCGTGGCGGCATCCACCGGCGCATCCACCCCATCGGCCTGATCCGCCACGGCGTCGCCCTTGGTTTCCTTCTTCCGCTCGACGTCTTTCACATCCACCGACGCCGCCAGCTTCGCCGCCGTCAGCACCGTCAGCGCGTCTTTGTTGGCCATACCCAGCGTGTAAAGATCCTGCGCCATCGCCAGCGTCGCCACTGCGCCCTTGGTGCCGGTGGCCGAAGATTTCACGTTCGGCCCCTTCGCCGCATCGGCGGCCGGGGCGGCGGTGCTGTCGGCCGCTGCGGTCTGGGCCATAACCGGCACAGCCAGCGCCACGGCGGCAGTGGTGGCAAGGATCGGGAAAAGCGATTTCAAAGCCATAATCTTTCCAATCTTGAACGGACCCAAATCGGGCAGAATAGCTTGAATTTGGCAGGCTCGCGGGCAGTTGGGAAGTGGGCAAAGCGTGACAAATCGCGTCACCGCCTGTCGGTGTCAGACTTTCGCCGCCCGCGCCTTCGCGCTAGGTGTGGGCAAAACGGGGGGCTGGCATGCGTGACATCTTTGAACGGCTGATGAGCTTTGACACCACAAGCTCTAATCCCAACCGCGATCTGATGATCTATGTGCAAGATCTGCTTGCCAAGGCCGGTATCACCGCCACGCTGATCCCCGATGCCTCGGGCGGCAAGGCCAACCTTTACGCCAGCGTCGGCCCAGCGGGGCAGGGCGGCGTGATGCTGTCGGGCCATACCGATGTGGTGCCTGTGGATGGCCAAGCCTGGACAGTGCCGCCCTTTGCGCTGACCGAACAAGCGGGGCGCTATTACGGTCGCGGTGCGGCGGATATGAAAGGCTTTGTCGCCTGCGCCATCGCCGCGATGCTGAAGGCCGCCACCCGCCCGCTGAAAACCCCGCTGCATCTGGCGCTGTCTTACGACGAAGAAATCGGCTGCATGGGCGTGCGCAGCCTGATCGACATGCTGGAAAACGCGCCGGTGCGGCCGCGGTTCTGCATTGTCGGCGAACCCACTGCCATGCAGGTCGCCACCGGCCACAAAGGCAAGATCGCGCTGCGGGCAACCTGTCTGGGCCGCGAGGGTCATTCGGCATTGGCCCCGATGGCGCTGAACGCGCTGCATCTGGCGGCAGATTTCGTCACCGTGGTGCGCAACATTCAGGCGCGGGTTGCCGCCGAAGGGCTGCGCGACGGCGATTATGACGTGCCTTACAGCACCTTGCATGTCGGCAAACTAAACGGCGGCGTGCAGGTCAACATCGTGCCGAACACCGCTGTGATCGACTTTGAAATCCGCAGCCTTGCCGGTGAAAACACCGACGCCCTGATCGCCGAGTTGCGCGCCGGGGCCGAAGCCATCGTCGCACCGCTGCGGGCCGAATTCCCCGAAGCCGAAATTCGCATCGAACGGCTGTGGGATTACCCGGGCCTTGGCACCGCCTCGGATGCCGGGGTGGTGAACTTCGTCAAATCGCTTACCGGCGCGAATGGCACCATCAAAGTGGCGTTTGGCACCGAAGGCGGCCTGTTCGATGCCCGCCTTGGCATCGCCACGGTGATCTGCGGGCCGGGGTCGATGGCGCAGGGCCACAAGCCCGATGAATATGTCGCCGTCGAACAAATCCAGCGCTGCGAAACCATGCTGGATGCGCTGATCGACCGTCTGGAAACAGGGCTTTAACCCCCGCCGCAAACGCACAATCTGCCAGCGCCCGTTCATCCTCTTGGCTTAAATATCCCCGCCGGAGGCATCCGCACTTTCCACCCGCGCAACCGCCGCACTTTAACGCGCCTCGGCCTCGGCCCGGCCAAACAACCCCGCCAGCGCCCGCGTCGTGGTGGCGCTGGTGCCCGGTTTCGGCAGTGCATGAAACGGCAAAGGCCGCGACAATTCCATCGCGGCAAGACCCACCCGCGCCGTCAGCGCGCCGTTCACCACGCCTTCGCCGAACCGGCGCGACAGCTTTGACAAAATCCCGCCCGAGGTGACCGACCCAATCAGATCATCTGCCAGCGCAATCGCGCCCGCCCCCAGCAACGCCGCCACCACCCGCCGCATCAAGCGCAGGCTGCCAAGGCTGCCCGACCTGCCGCCATAAATTTCCGACAGGCGGCGGATCAGCTTGATGTTGGAATAAAGTGCGGTCGCCACATCGGCCAAAGCCATCGGCACAAAGGCCGTAACCGTGGCCACCTGCCGCGCGGCGGCTTCAACTTCGGCAAGCGCCGCCTTATCCAAACCGGCCAGCAATTCGGTTTCGGCCAGATCAAGCAGCGCATCGGCATCAAACATCTCGGCCTGCCGTTCGATCAAGCGGGCGCGGCCCCAAGCAGTATCGTCGCGCTTGGCATAAAGCCGCTCCAGCGCCGCCACCACGCCGCGCGCGGCTTTCAAATCATGGCTGCTGCGCGCTTGCAGTGCGGTTTGGCGCAATTGGTCCACCCGGCCCATACGGGCAAAGGCCGACAACTCCTGTGCCGCCAGCACCAAAAGCACAAACAGCGCCAAGCCAAACAGCACAAAGGCCAGCCAGCCCAGATAGCTGTTGGCGGCAAACAGGCCGGTGACGAAATTCCATGCCGCAACCGTCAGCACCAGCGTGAACAGGCTGGAAAACACCCAAAGCGCAAAACGGCCAAACCCCGATCTTGGCCGCGCCGCCAACCGCGTGGCGGTTTTGACCGCGCGCGCGCTATCGTCTGGAACTGTGGCGGCGGCGGCCGGGTCGGCGGCCTCGCCGTCGTAATCCACCACCAGCGGGCCATGCAGGCGGGGTTCCTCGTTCAGATGCAGGGTCACAGCCGGTCTCCGATCAGGAATTCTGCCGCGCGATCAAGCCGGATGTGCGGTGGCCCTTCGCCGGGCTTCAGCGCCACGCGTGCCGGCGCAAAACCCATCAGGCCGTAATCCGCATCCAGCCATTTTTCCGCCCCCTCGCGCGCCGGGGAAAGCAACCTTGCCGGATCGGTGGGCAATTGCCCCGGATACATCGCCGCTTGCTTGCCGGTTTCAAGCAAGCGCCCGCGCACCGCATCCAGACTGATGCCGTCCCGGTTCAGGGTTTCTTCCACCGTGCAGCGCAGGCTTGCCATCGAAATTGCCATGGTTTCTGCCCCGGCAAAATCGGCGCGCGACTGGGCCTCGCGCAGCATCGCCTGCATGATCGCCGTCAGCGCGGGGTGTTGGCTGTGGTGCAGATGGTCGGCCTTGGTGGCCGCGAACAAAATCTTTTCCACCCGCTTGCCGCCCAACAGCCCCGACAGCCAGCCATTGCGACCGGGCCGGAACGCCGACAACACCTCTGCCATGGTCCGGCGCAAATCTTCAACCGCGCGCGGCCCTTGGTGGATCGCCCCCAGCACATCCACCAGCACAATCTGGCGGTCGATCTTGGCAAAGTGATCGCGGAAGAACGGCTGCACCACGCGGGATTTATAGGCGTCAAACCGTCGCTCCATCTCGCGCCACAGGCTTTTGCGCGACGGGTCGGCGGGCTTGGGCAGGGGTGCAAAGGTCAGCACCGGGCTGCCCGCCAGATCGCCGGGCAACAAGAACCGCCCCGGCGTGCAATCTGACCAACCGGCCGCGCGGGCGGCGTGCAGATAGTCGGTAAAGCTGGCGGCCAAGGCCTGCGCGCGCGGCTCGTCCAGCGGCAAGGCGCCGTCTTCGGCGCGGGTGGTGGCCATGAACGCGCTGGCCTCTGGGCGCTTGGCAATCCGGTCGAGCGTGGCGTCCGACCAATCGACATAGCTTTTGTCCAGCAAGGCCAGATCCAGCAGCCATTCGCCGGGATAGTCAACGATATCAACATGCACCACGCGCGGCCCCGACAGACCGGCCAGAAATCCGTTCGGGCGCACCCGAAACGACAGCCGCAACTCTGACACCGCCCGCGTCGATTGCGGCCAGCGCGGATCATCGCCGGTCAGCGCGGCAAGGTGGTCTTCATAGGCAAAGCGCGGCAGCGTATCATCGGGCTGTGGTTGCAGATAAACCGCCTCGATCCGGCCTGCGCTGGCCGCCCGCAGTTGCGGCATCCGGCCCCGGTCCAGCAAGTTGGCAACCAACCCGGTGATGAACACGGTCTTGCCCGCCCGGCTTAGCCCGGTCACCCCAATCCGCAGCACCGGTTCAAAGAACAGGCCCGAAACCTGCGCCACCGCCCCGTCGATCTGCCGCGAGATTTCGTCGCTGATACTGGAAAACACCAAGGCACTCCATTTGCTGGCCTTAACATAGGAAGACAGTGGCAGATTTGGAAGGCATGGACAGGGGCTGCGGCATTGGGTAAGCGCAGGCCATGCCAAGATACGCGCTTCTTATCGAGTATGACGGTGGACCGTTCAACGGCTGGCAACGCCAGGCCGGTGGCCAATTGACGGTTCAGGGCGCGATTGAAACCGCGCTGGCGCGGCTAGAGCCCGGCCCGCATACCATCGCCGCCGCAGGCCGCACCGATGCGGGCGTGCACGCAACCGGGCAAGTGGCGCATTGCGATCTGACCAAAGACTGGGACCCGTTCCGTCTGGCCTCGGCGCTGAACGCGCATCTGCGGCCGCACCCGGTTTCGGTGCTGGCCGTGGTGCTGGTGGATGACGAATTTCACGCCCGCTTTTCTGCCCGCGAACGCCGCTATCTGTTCCGCCTTGTCGCCCGTCGCGCCCCGGCGACGCATGATCGTGGGCAGGTTTGGCGGGTGCACAGCCTGCTGGATATCGACGCGATGCGCGCCGGCGCGACGCATCTTTTGGGCAAGCATGATTTTACCACCTTCCGGTCGACCTATTGTCAGGCCGCAAGCCCGGTCAAAACCCTGGACGAAATCTCAATCGTCGAACATCCCTATCCCGCCGGGGTCGAGTACCGTTTTACCCTGCGCGCCCGCAGCTTTTTGCACAACCAAGTGCGGTCAATCGTTGGCACGTTGGAACGGGTCGGGGCGGGGGCTTGGGCGGCAGAGGATGTCAAAACCGCGCTCGACGCGATGGATCGGCAAGCCTGCGGCCCGGTGTCGCCACCGGATGGGCTATATATGACCGGCGTTGGCTACCCCGATGATCCGTTCGCCGGGTTGACCCCGCCGGGGGCTCTGCCCCCGGACCCCCGGGATATTTAGACCAAGAGGATGAGGCAAGGGTTCAAGCGCCCTGACGGGGGGACGGATGCCCAGCCGCCAAGGCGCCATCCCCTTGGGCGGTCATCGGCGTCCCCGCCTGTACCGCCTTTGCAGCTTTGCCGATTCGGCTGAAGAATTGGTTAAGCCTGATTAAGGTTACCCCCATCCTCTTGGTGGAAATATCCCACGGGGGTGCGGGGGTGTGAAACCCCCGCTTGGCCGTTGCAAGCAGCGGCACGTCTGTAGACCGGCTCGCGAGCTTGGCTTATCAAGGGTGAAACCTTTGGAGTTGCCGATGCCCCTACCTGACCTGCTGCTTGCTCAACTGTCTGATCCGTTTCGCATTGGTCTGCTGATTGCGCTGTTCATCACCATGCTGCGCACGCAAAACGCCTCGGGCACCTGGATCCCGCTGGGCGTCGGGGCGGTGTTTGTGGCGGTGATCATTCCGGCCACGGCGCAATCGGCTTTGCTTGCACCGATGTGGCAGCTGATTGCGGTGGGGGTGGCCGCAAACATCGTTCTGCTTGCGATCATCTTGGCCGCTTGGACGCTGTTTCAGCGTTTGAAAGCTTAGGTCTGCAATAGAAAACGGGCCGAAGGTTTCCCTTCGGCCCGGTCTTGGTCTTGCTGGAACGCTTAGTTGTTGGCGTCCGAGAAGATGTCTTTCTTGTGGGTGCCGCCCGGAACGAACAGCGTGCCGATCACCACGGTGCCAAGGGCAACCACGATGGCATACCACAGGCCCGAGTAGATGTTGCCCGACTGTGCCGAGATTGCCAGCGCCGTTGCCGGCAGCAGGCCACCAAACCAGCCGTTGCCGATGTGGTAGGGCAGCGACAGACCCGAGTAGCGGATACGGGTCGGGAACAATTCCACCAGCATGGCCGCGATCGGGCCATAAACCATCGTCACCAGCAAGATCAGATAGGTCAGGATCGCAACGATCGAGATGTTCTGTGCGGTGAAGATATCGAAGAAGCCGTTGGCTTTTGCGATGGTGGTGTTGTCGGCAGCAACCAGCGGGTAGCCAGCGGCAGCCAAGGCATCGTTCACGGTCTTTTCAAACGCGGTTTTCACAGCGCTTGCGTCGTCAAAGGATTTTTGTGCCGCGTCGGTTGCTGCTTGATCGGTGCCAGCTTTGGCGGTTTCAAGCGCAGCTTTTGCGTCTGCAATCGCTTTGGCGTTCACGCCACCGTCGTAAGACGCGATTTCGGTTTCGCCGATTTTCACCGAAGCAACGGTGCCAGCCGCCGCGTCAACCGTGGTCGAGTTGACCGAGGATTTCAGCAGCAAGGCTTTCAGGATGTCGCAGCTTTTGGTGAACTTGGCGGTGCCGACCGGGTTGAACTGGAACGAGCAATCAGCCGGGTCCGCAGTCACGGTGACAACGGTGTCTTGGGCTGCGTGCAGTGCCGGGTTGGCAACTTTGGTCAGCGCGTTGAACACCGGGAAGTAGGTGATTGCAGCAATCAGGCAGCCTGCCAGAATGATCGGTTTACGGCCGATACGGTCCGACAGCGAGCCGAAGAACAAGAAGCCACCGGTGCCAAGGATCAGCGACCATGCCACAAAGACGTTGGCGCTATAGCCGTCAACTTTGATGACGTTTTGCAGGAAGAACAGGGCGTAGAACTGGCCCGAGTACCACACAACAGCTTGACCGGCGGTCAGACCCAGCAGGGCGATGACGGCAAACTTGGCGTTTTTCCACTGGCCGAAGGCTTCGCGCAGCGGAGCTTTCGAAGCAGCGCCCTCTTCCTTCATTTTCTTGAAGGCAGGCGATTCATGCATGGTCAGGCGGATATACAGCGACACCATCAGCAGGAAGATCGAGCCAAGGAACGGGATGCGCCAGCCCCAGGCTTTCCACGGCTCCAGCATCACCTGTTCGCCGGTTTTAGCGTCCAGCAGCGGGCTGCCGTCAAGGCCGAACTGTGCAACGGTTTCGTAGTGGCCGTTGACGTAGCCGGTGCAGATCAGGATCACCACCAGCGACAGCAGCAGACCCAGCGTTGCAGTGGTCTGGATGAACGAGGTGTAATAGCCGCGACGGTTTTGCGGCGCGTGTTCTGCGACGTAAACCGCAGCGCCGCCGTATTCGCCACCCAAAGCCAAGCCTTGCAACATGCGCAGCGCGATCAGGATGAACGGAGCGGCGATGCCCCAGGATTGATAGCCGGGCAGCAGGCCAACCAGGAAGGTCGACAGGCCCATGATCAGGATGGTCATCAGGAAGGTGTATTTCCGGCCGATCAGGTCACCCAGCGAACCGAACACCAGCGCGCCGAACGGGCGCACAAGGAAGCCAGCCGCAAAGGCCAGCAAAGCAAAGATGTTCCGCGTGGCTTCCGGGAACGGCGTGAAGAACTGTGCGCCGATGATCGCGGCCAGCGAACCGTAAAGATAGAAGTCATACCATTCGAAAATCGTGCCTGCGGAAGAGGCCATGATGACCTTTCTTTCTTCCGCCGTCATCGGACGCGAGCGTACGCTTGCATCAGGTGCTTGTGCCATGTTTGGCCTCCCTTGTTGTCCGGCTTGGTGCCGGTCCCTCTCCCATCCAGCTATTGCGTGGCCTTTCGGCAAACCTTTCCCGGCCCCTGCCAAAGCAAGGTTCGCGCGCGGGTCACGCAAAGTCTGGTTCTTTTGTCTTCACGCCCGCAAAGGCGCGAAGCCTCCCTTTCAGGCCGCGACACCTGCCACGATGCGGCCAAGCGTTTTGCGGATGTCTGCAATGGCGCCCATCGCATCAATCTTTTCCAAAACGCCCTTGCCGCCGTAATAGGCAATCAGCGGAGCCGTCTGGTCGTGATAGGCTTTCAGCCGTTCGCGCACCGTTTCGGCATTGTCGTCGGCGCGACGCTTGAACGTCGTGCCGCCGCATTTGTCACAAACCCCTGCTTTTGCAGGCTGTTTGAATTCGTCGTGATAGCCTTCGCCGCAGGCGCAGGTGTAGCGGCCCGAAACCCGGCCCACCATTGCCTCGTCGTCAACCTCTAGGCTGATCGCGGCGGTAACCTTTTGGCCCGCATCGGCCAGCAGCGCATCCAGGGCTGCGGCTTGCCCGGCGGTGCGCGGAAAGCCATCAAGGATGATGCCTTTCGCCACATCGGGGGCGGCCATACGGTCTTTCAGGATCGCCAGCACGATGGCGTCAGACACCAACTGGCCCGCCTCCATCACCGCTTTCGCCTGTTTGCCCGCTTCGGTTCCCGCAGCCACCGCCGCGCGCAAAAGATCGCCGGTCGAAAGCTGGATCAGACCGAAATCTTCTTCCAGCATCCGCGCTTGGGTGCCTTTGCCCGCGCCCGGCGGACCCAACAGGATAAGAACAGGAGCCTGTGTCATATCAGCCCTTGTTCATGCGGTTGGCGATAAGGTCATCGACCACCGAAGGATCGGCCAAAGTCGAGGTGTCGCCCAAGCTGCCAAAATCATTCTCGGCGATCTTGCGCAGAATGCGGCGCATGATCTTGCCCGAACGGGTTTTCGGCAGGCCGGGGGCCCATTGAATAAGGTCGGGCTTGGCAATCGGGCCGATTTCGCTGCGGACCCAGTTTTCCAGCTCTTTGCGCAGGGCATCGGACGGCTCTTCGCCGCCCATCAGGGTGACATAGGCGTAGATGCCCTGACCCTTGATGTCATGCGGATAGCCCACCACGGCGGCCTCGGCCACTTTGGGGTGCGCCACCAGCGCCGATTCGACCTCGGCGGTGCCCATGCGGTGCCCCGACACGTTGATCACGTCATCGACGCGACCAGTGATCCAGTAATAGCCCTCTGCATCGCGGCGGCAGCCGTCACCGGTGAAATAATAGCCCGGATATTGGCTGAAATACGCCTCTTCAAAGCGGGCATGGTCGCCCCACAGCGTGCGCATCTGCCCCGGCCAGCTGTCAGAGATGCACAGCACGCCGTCGGTTTCGATTTGTTCCTGCACCTGTGCGGTGGCTGGGTCCAGCACGATCGGCTTGATGCCAAAGAACGGCAGGGTGGCCGACCCCGGCTTTTGCGGAATAGCGCCCGGAATCGGGGTGATCAGGTGGCCACCGGTTTCGGTCTGCCAGAACGTATCGACAATCGGGCATTTGCCCTTGCCGACATGGGTGTTGTACCAGTTCCACGCTTCGGGGTTGATCGGTTCGCCGACCGACCCCAACAGCTTCAGGCTGGACAGGTCATGCTTTTCGACCCACTCGGCGCCCATGCCCATCAGGCTGCGGATCGCGGTGGGGGCGGTGTAGAACTGGTTGACCTTGTGCTTGGCGCAGACTTCCCAGAACCGGCCCGCATCGGGGAAGGTGGGCACGCCTTCAAACATCACCGTGGTCGCGCCATTCGCCAGCGGGCCGTAGATGATATAGCTGTGGCCGGTCACCCAACCCACATCGGCGGTGCACCAGAACACGTCGCCATCATGGTAATCGAAGGTGATCTGCTGCGTCATCGCCGCATAAACCAGATAGCCGCCCGACGTGTGGACCACGCCCTTCGGCTTGCCGGTCGACCCCGAGGTGTACAGGATGAACAGCGGGTCTTCGGCGCCCATTTCGACATAGGCGCAATAGGGCTTGGCTTCGGCCATTTCGGCCTTCACGTCAAAGTCGCGGCCTTCGTTCCAGTGAATCTGATCGCCGGTGTGCTTGACCACAAGGCATTTCACCCGGTCATCGCAATGGCGCAGCGCCTGATCGGCGTTGGATTTCAGCGCGGTCTTCTTGCCACCACGCGGCGCGAAGTCGGCGGTGATCACCACTTTGGCGGCGGAATCGTTGATGCGGTTCGCCAGCGCGTCGGGCGAGAAGCCTGCAAAAACGATCGAATGAATGGCGCCGATCCGGGCGCAAGCCAGCATGGCATAGGCGGCTTCCGGGATCATCGGCAGATAGATCACCACGCGGTCGCCCTTGGTCACACCATGCGATTTCAGCACATTGGCCATACGCGAGGTGTTTTCCAGCAGTTGGGCATAGGTGATGTGCTGGGCGGGGGTCTTGGGATCATCGGGTTCCCAGATGATCGCGGTCTGGGTGGCGCGGGAAACCATGTGGCGGTCGATGCAGTTGGCCGACACGTTCAGGGTGCCGTCTTCGAACCATTTGATCGAAACTTCGCCGCGGTTGAAGTTGGTATCCTTGACCTTGGTATAATCTTGGATCCAGTCAATGCGCTTGCCTTGCTGGCCCCAGAAATATTCCGGGTCGGCAACAGATTCGCGATACATCGAACGGTACTGCTCGGCGTTCACATGTGCCGAGGCAACAAACTCTTTCGAGGCCGCATACTTCTGCGCTGCCTGATCCGACATTGGTCTCTCCCTCTTCCCAGTCAGGTCTGGTGACCCACCCTCACGGCCTGCCAATCGGGCAGGGCTCCCCCGTTTCGTAATTCATGATAACGCGACTGTAAAATTATTGATAACTCTTTTTGCACATGAGATTTTTCTGTAAATAAATTGACAAGCGATGCGGTGAATTGAGTCAATGGCGTGAAAAGTGGCAATGTTTTGACGGGGTGGTGTGGTGCTATTGGTGGCGGATTGCCGCGCAACGCGGGTCTGCGGTGACCGCGCTGCAACCAAAGCGGGAATTTTCGTTCATCGGGGTGCAAGTGCTGTTACCGCAAACCGCTGGCCGGACGCGCCAATTTCCGCCGCTCACCAAAGGGTGATTCGTTTGCGTCGAATCACATCCGCGCCAGCACCGCATCCACCGCCGCAAGGTCGGGCAGCAGGCGGGCTTCGGGTTCGGAAATGCCGGCTTTCAGCAGCGCGCTGGCCACATCGGGCCGCGCGCCGATCAAAAACAGCACCTCGCCTTTGCGGGCCATTTTCTGCGCCAAAAGTTCAAAAGATCGCGCGCCGGTGCTGTCGATGAACGGCACGTCGGAAAAATCCACCACCAAGCCGCGCGGCTGTTCGGCCAACTGATCCAGCGCCATGCCCAAGCGGGCCGCTGCGCCAAAGAAATACGGGCCATGCAGCCGATACACCATCGCGCCATTATGCGCCTCTGGCGCCTCGTCGTCTTCTTGCTCAACCGACGCGGCCTCTGACATGCGGTGAATGAACACCAGCCCGCCCAAGGCAAAGCCCACCACGATGCCCGCCGTCAGATCGCGGAACACCACCAGCAAGAACGTGGCCAGCAACACCACAGCATCGGCCCGGCTGGAGCGCAGCACTGTCCAGATTTCCGTCCGCTCGGCCATGTTCCACGCCACCACTGCCAGCACCCCCGCCAGCGCCGCCAACGGGATGAACCCCGCCAAGGGCGCGGCCACCAACATGAACAGCAGCACAAACAGCGCGTGCAACATGCCAGACACCGGCCCGCGCGATCCGGCCCGCACGTTGGTTGCAGTGCGGGCGATGGTGCCAGTCACGCAGATGCCACCAAACAGCGCCGCGGCCATATTCGCCACGCCCTGCGCCAGCAGTTCGGCATTGGGCCGATGCCGCCGCCCCGACATGCCATCGGCCACGACCGCCGACAGCAACGATTCAATCGACCCCAACAGCGCGAAACTCGCCGCCCATGGCAGCGCCTGCAGCAACAGCCCGCCCGACATTGGCGGCAAGCTGGGCGCGGGCGGCACACGCGGCAAGGCGCCAAAGCGCGAGCTGATGGTTTCAACCGGCAGGTGCAGCACCGTTACCGCCAGCGCCGCCATCGTCACCGCAATCAACAAGTTGGGCAGGGCAGGGGCCGCGCGTTTGATCGCCACAATCACCGCAATCGTCGCGGCTGCCACCGCCACCGCCGCTGCGTTCAAACTGCCGCTGGCGTCCCACAACGCCCGCAGCTTTTCGACAATCTCGGCGGGTTCATGCGGCAGGGCCAGACCAAGCAGATCTTTGATCTGACTGACAAAAATTATAACCGCGATGCCTGCGGTAAACCCAAGCGTCACCGGATAGGGGATAAACCGCACATAAGACCCCAGCCGGAACAGCGCCACCACCACCAAGATCAGCCCCGACAGAAACGTCGCCAGCACCAGCCCCGCAACCCCGGTTTGCAGCACGCAAGCCGACACCAGCACAATAAACGCCCCCGCCGGACCGCCAATCTGATACCGCGATCCGCCCAGGGCCGATACCAAAAAGCCGCCGATGATGGTGGTGAACCACGCTCTGGCCCGACGCCGCTGGCAATCGCAATCGCCATCGACAGCGGCAGCGCCACGATCGCCACCGTCAGCCCCGCCAGCACATCGGCGCGCAGATCGTCCCAGGAATAGCCCTCGCGGATCATCGTCAGCAGTTTGGGGCTGAACTCTGCGCTGTGTTTGGCTAACATCGCGGTATCTCCTTGGAAGGCTTGGCCGATTTCAACGCCCGCGCGCCGCTTCCGTCAAGCCATGAGGCCCCAATGACGCAATCCCGCCCCGACCCTGTTGCCGCCGCCGATGCCGAAGTCCGCCAGCTTGCGCAGGCTTTGCTGCGGGATTGCAGCCATGCGGCCTTGGCATGGACGGACCCCGAAACCCAAACGCCGGGCATTTCCCGCATCGCCTATGGCCTTGATCCGCAAGGCTTTCCGCTTACGCTGATTTCGGCGCTGGCCCCCCATTCGGCCGCCCTGCGCGCGCATCCCGATTGCGCGCTGATGCTGGGCGACCCCGGCGCCAAGGGCGATCCGTTGACCCATCCTCGGCTGATGATCCGCGCTCATGCGCGCTTTGTAGCAGCCGATGACCCCGCCCGCGCGGCCCTGCGCGCCCATTGGCTAAAGGGCCACCCAAAGGCAGCCCTTTACGTCGACTTTGCCGATTTTGCCTTCGTGCGCTTGCAGCCCCTATCGGCGCTGTTGAACGCGGGCTTTGCCAAAGCCTATCGGCTGACGCCCGACGATCTGTGCGCGCCGCAGCCTTAGGCCGGGTTATCAACCCGGATCGTCACCTGCGCCTTGCCCTTCACCGCCACCGGCCATTTCAAATTGGCAAACTGCGCCCCTGCGCCCTGTTCCACCTGCACATAGGGCGTCACATATTGCGTGGCATTGGCGCTGTTGCTGACCGCGCCTTCAAACACCAACCCCACCACATTGCGCGCCCGCCCGCCAAACGGCAGCAGCCCGCCGGTATCCACCGCCCAAGTATCGGCGGCGGTGCTTTGGGTATGTTCCACCAGCATCGGGCTTTCGGCGCGCAGTGCTACACCGGTAAAGGTGTTGGAATGCATGTGCACATTGCGGAACGAATTATAGGCCAGCGTCGCATGGGTGCTATCCACCGCCTCCACCCGATCAATATTGCCAGAGCGCGCGTAGAACACGTTGCTTGTGATGGTCAGCCCATACAGAAAATGTCCCGGCCCGCGGGGCGTGACCACGATCCAGTTGAACCAAGGTTGCACATGCTGGGCGGTAAAGGTGTTGCCGGTGACGGTCAGCGACCCAAAGGAAAATGATCCGCCATAGGCCGGCGTTGCATCATGTTCATTCGACAGTTCGATAAAGCAGTTGTCGACATAGTTGCCGGTGAAGAAGGTTTTGCAATCGGGCAGCGTCAACACCACGCCCGCCCGCCGCAGGCCCGGTTGCTGATCATCGCCGCCAAAAAAGTGGTTGCCGGCAAAGATCGCGCCAGACCCCGACACCACCGCAAAATGCCCAAAGCGCGACGACCGATTGTTGCGGATCTTGATGTCATTGGCGTTGGTGTTGAACACAAGGCTTTTGCGGTCCTGCGCTGGCAAGCCCTGATCGGCGGAAAAGAACTGGCAGGTGTCGATGTGCAAATCCTGACAGCCTTCGCCAGTCGAGGTGATCGCCCGGTCATTCACCAACCCGAACATACAGCCCGACACGATGAACACTGATCCGGTCTGCGCCAGATTGATCGCGCTTGCCACGCCTTCACAGCTAAAATCAACATTGGTGATCTGAAAGCGGGTCAGCGCGGTAAAGCCAGAAAAATCAAGCATATAACGATAGCGTTCAAAGCTATAGCTGCGGGTTCCCGCCGCGGCCCACAGGGGTTGGCTTAGGGTCAGGCTGTTGCTGGCAATGTTTTTGGCCCGCACATAAACCTCGCGGCCAACGCCGGTGCCAATCACCCGCGCGCCCACCGGAATCGCGACGATGTTGGACACCGCCGTCAGCTCCAACTGGTTCGCCACCGCATAGGTCGCTACTGCGCTGGCGGTGCCCGTTGTCCATGCCGCCCCCGCCACCGCCACCAAATTGCCGTTGGTCAAAGTGCGCCGCGCGGTAAAGCTGGTCAGCCCGGCAAGGGCCGCCACATCAATCGGCTCTGTCAATTCCACCCGCCGCCCGTTCAGATCCAGCGCGATGTGATCGGTGAAATAAAACAACGCCTGCAGCGCCTTCTTGAAGCCTTTCAATTCAGACCCGAACGCCGCCGCATAGGTATCAAGGTTGAAGTTGCGGGTGCAGGCAAGCCGCTGGCTGTCGGGCATAGTGATGGTGCCTTCAAACTGCACCGGATTTTCAAAGGTCAGGTGCGATCCGATGAAATAACTGCCGGGCGATACCACCACCCGCTTGCCCACCGCCGCCGCATCCGCCGCATCAAAAGCGGCGCGGTCATCGGTAAGGCCGTCGCCCACCGCGCCATAATCGCGCACATCGACCCAATCAAACATATCGGTGTGAAACACGTCGGTCACGTCTTCGATGCTGATATCGTCAATCCGCACCACGCCGCCGGTCGGCCCGGTCAGGTCAATGCCGAAATGGCCAAACACCGGCGCGGTGCCCCAAACCATATCAACCCCCGGCCGATTGCCAGACCCGACAATCGCCGTCACCGTCACCGGCACGCCATAGCCGGGCAGGGTCACAACCGGCCCCTGCTGGACGGCGCTGGTCACATTGGCACCGCCGCTGCTGCCCGCCCACCCGGCAATCCGCACCGTTGGCAAGGCACCGCTGATCGCCTTCACCCGCGCGGTCACCCGCAGATACAATCCGGGTTGAAACGGAATGCTTTGAAAACACCGCAGTTTTTGCGTGGCCACGGTCTTTTGCAGTTCCAGACATTCGCCGAAATCCTGATCGGCCGAAACAAAAGCCGCGTTTGGCTGCGCCAGATAAGACCCTTGCCCCGACAGCCCGTCATCGCGCGACCACAGCCCAAGCCCCGCCGAAAACGGCGGCGGCATCAATACCAACCCTTGCGTAATTGCCTTGTTCATTGCGTGCCCTCGCCTTGTTCTGACAAGCCTGCCCACCCGCATTACGCAGGGGAGGCGACCGAAAAAAGCTAGCAGTCAGGCGTTAAACGCCGATTGGCCCAGCGTTCGCTGCGTTGGTTGCGGCGCGATAACGGGGGCCTAAACACAATTGTTTCTATCCTTTGGACGTAGTGCGGCATTTGGGTGCTGTTTATTTGGGCGGCCTTGGTCTAAGACTGAGATGTAAATCGATGTGCCGCCGCTTATTTAGGGGTCTCGATATTTATCGTATAACGGGGTGCGCGTTGATGCTTTCTGCGCTTAATTACTTGGTAGGGATGGAGCGTGCGCGTAAGCGCGTGCTGCAAGTTGCGGTTGATCTTGTGCTGCTGACCTTTGTTTTCAGCCTTTCTATGTGGATCAGACTGGACAGCTTTTCGTTCGCCGCTAACCCCAAGGTTTGGGCCGGGCTGCTTGTCGTGCTACCTGTTACGCTTTTGACTTTTGTTCGACTGGGATTTTATCGCGCGGTGCTGCGCTATATCGCCGGGCGCGCCCTGCTGACGATCCTGAAAGGCGCTATCATTTCAGGACTTGCGCTATGGGCGGTCAGTTCTGTTGCCGGCCTGCCGATTCCGCGCACTGTTCCGGTGATTTACACCTTGTTCACCTTCCTTGCGATTGGTGGCGTGCGCTTTGCTTTCCGCGATGTGGTAAGCTTCTTTGAAAATCGCCGGAAAGAGCGGGTGGCGATTTACGGCGCTGGGGTTGCAGGGCGGCAAGTCCTGCAGTTGTTGCGGCAAAAATCCAACTATAGCCCCATCGCGTTCTTTGACGACGCGGTGCAGGCGCAAGGCACGCTTGTTGGTGGCCTGCCGGTTTATGCTCCGGCGCAGATTGAAAAGCTGGCCCGCCGGTTGGGCTTTACGGTGGTTCTGTTGGCGATGCCCTCGGCCTCAAAGGCGCGGCGCGGCGATATTCTGCAATCGTTGGAAAACCTGCCGCTGCTGATCCAAACCGTGCCGGCGTTGGACGATATTTTGACCGGCAAGGCCCAGCTTGACCAGATCAACGACATCAGCATCGAAGACCTTCTGGGCCGCGATGCCGTGCCGCCGCGGAAAGAGCTGCTTGGCGCCAACAATACCGGCAAGGTTGTGATGGTGACCGGCGCTGGCGGCTCTATCGGCTCAGAACTCTGCCGTCAGGTGCTACAACTCGCGCCGAAGCGTCTGGTGCTTTACGAATTTTCTGAACCCGCGCTTTTTGTTATCGAACAAGAGCTTCTAGCCACAATCGCGCGGCAAAACCTGTCGGTTGAAATTTCGCCGGTTCTGGCCTGTGTAAAATCGGCTAAGCTGGTTGAACGCAGCATGCGGCATTTTAAGGTCGATACGGTCTATCACGCCGCAGCCTATAAGCATGTGCCCTTGGTTGAGCATAATATCGCAGAAGGTGTGCGCAACAACGTGTTCGGCACTGCGACCGTCGCGCAAGCTGCGATTGCGGCAGGGGTGAAGTCTTTCATCCTGATTTCGTCGGATAAATCGGTGCGGCCAACCAATATCATGGGCGCATCAAAGCGTATGGCCGAACTCGTCTGCCAAGCGCTGGCCGATGCGCCGCAAAATTTTGGCACCACGATTTCCATGGTGCGGTTTGGCAACGTGTTGGGGTCGTCGGGTTCTGTCATTCCGGCGTTTCGGGCGCAAATCGCAGCTGGCGGCCCGATTACCGTTACCCACCCTGAAATCACCCGCTTTTTCATGACCATCCCCGAGGCGGCGCAATTGGTGCTGCAAGCCGGTGCCATGGCCAAGGGCGGGGATGTGTTCTTGCTGGATATGGGCGAACCGGTGCTGATCGTCGATTTGGCGGCGCGCATGGCGCGGCTGAACGGGCTGAAACCGATTATTCTAAATGATCCTCAGCAGGGGGTGGCGCCGGGTGAAATCGGGATCGTCTTCACCCGCCTGCGTCCGGGCGAAAAGCTTTACGAAGAGCTTTTGATCGGCAACAATCCGCATGCAACCAGCCACTCGCGCATCATGGCCGCCAACGAGATCCGGCAGCCGCTTGACAAGGTTCTGGTCGCGCTAGAACAGCTTGCCATCGCCTGTGACACCAACGACATTGACCAAATTCGCAAGGTTTTCGTTGATATGCAAACCGCGTATCAGCCCAGCGACGCGATCGTTGATCAATTCTGGCCGCTTGCCGACGAATCGGCGCAAAAGCCGGAAACGCCGCGGCGCTTGGTCTTGGTAAATGGCTGAACGACGCGGGGCTGCAGGCAAGAAAATCGGCATCGCTGCCGCATTTGACCAGAATCGCGCTTGCGTCGGGGCGAAAGGGGCGGTCTTGTCATCTATATCACTTCCGCAAATCTGGTGCGCTAAATATGTTTGAAAGACGATTGAAGGCCGTTGCGGCACTTCTTTGCGGGGCCGCCGCGCTTGGCTTGGCCAGCACAGGTTTTGCCGAAATACGTTCCAGCCTGAACTTTGCGGGCGTGACTGGGTTGATCGACATGCCGTCGGGGGATTCACAGATCGATGGTGCTTTGTCGGTCAGCAAGTCGCTGTTTGGGCCGATTGGGCGCACCACCTTGTCGTTCCAGATCGCGCCGCGGCTGTCGGGCAGCTTTCGGTATACTGGCATCGGCAACTGGGATCGCTACGATGAAGTCAAAAGCTTAGAAACTAATTACGACCGCAGCTTTGATCTGCGATATCAGGTGGCAGAAGAAGGCCGCTTCATGCCTGCAGTTACGGTTGGCTTTCAAGATGTTATAGGCACGGGGATATATTCCGGCGAATACATCGCTGCCACCAAGACCTTTGGCCACGCGGTCAAAGTGACTACTGGTCTCGGTTGGGGCCGCTTTGGCAGCTTCGGATCGATAGGCGCCCCCTTTGGGGAGCGCCCAGCGGTTGACTTTGGACGCGGTGGCACGTTTCGTTTGGGGCAATGGTTCCGAGGTGATATGGCCCCGTTTGCAGGAGTCGAATGGCAGGCCACATCTAAGTTGACCTTCAAGGCAGAGTATTCGTCAGATGCTTATGTCGTTGAATCGGAGCGGCGTCGCACCTTTGATCGCAACAGCCCGGTCAACTTCGGCGTCGAATACGCGCCGAGCAATGGCGTCCGCTTTGGCCTTTATTCGCTTTATGGGTCAGAAGTGGGGCTCTCGGCGCAGATCGTGCTGGACCCGAAGAAAAGCGCAACCGGCGGTAGCTTGGGGCCGGGCCCCTTGCCGGTACAGGCACGCACGGCGGCCAAAACCTGGGGGCCGGATTGGGTGACCGATACCGGCGCGCAATCCACAATGCGGCGGGATCTGCAAAAAATCCTTGGCCATGACGGCATTGTTGTTGAAAGCCTTGCGGTCGCCCCAACCACAGCGCAAATCCGCATCCGCAACACCAAACTTGATAACAACCCGCAAGCGCTGGGCCGTACCGCGCGGGCACTGGCTGCGGTTTTGCCGGCCTCGGTTGAACAATTCGAAATCGTGCCGATGCTGCACGGCGTGCCACAATCGAAGGTGGTGTTGCAGCGGTCTGACCTTGAACAGCTGGAATTCGCGCCCGGCGGCGACGGTCAAATCCGCGACCGTGCGCAGATTTTGGCAATTTCGGGTCCGGCGCCGGATGGCGCGGTTTATGCCAACGGGCTGTATCCGCGCTTTTCGTGGAATGTGTCACCGTTTGTCGCCACCAGCCTGTTCGACCCCGATAACCCGCTGCGCGCCGACCTGCGCCTGCGCGCCCGCGCCAGCTATGACATAGCGTCGGGCTTGGTGCTGTCAGGGGCAATTTCGAAGAAGCTGTTTGGCAACATTGACACCTCTCGCCGAAATTCGAGTTCGGTGTTGCCGCATGTGCGGTCGGACGCAAACCAATACGCGTCGCAAGGCGACCCGGCGGTTGAGCATCTGACGCTGGCTTGGTTTGCCAAACCGGCGCCAAACCTGTTTAGCCGTGTGACCGTGGGCTATCTTGAAACAATGTATGGCGGTGTTTCGACCGAAGTGTTGTGGCAACGGCCCGACAAGCCCTACGCCTTGGGTGTCGAGGTCAACTATGTCAAACAGCGCAACTTCGATCAGCTTTTCGGCTTCCAAGACTACTCGGTCGTGACCGGGCATGTTTCGGGTTACTACAGCTTTAACAACGGCTTCCACGCGCAGTTGGACGTTGGCCGCTATCTGGCTGGCGATGTTGGCGCCACGCTGACGGTCGAACGTGAATTTGCCAACGGCATCAAGGTTGGTGCCTTCGCCACCCTGACCGATGTGTCGTTTGACGACTTCGGCGAAGGCTCGTTCGACAAGGGCATCAAGCTTGAAATGCCCCTGGCATGGATTTTGGGTCGGCCGACGCAGAAAGTGAACAAGATGACCCTGCGGCCGATCCTGCGCGACGGTGGTGCGCGGTTGAATGTTGACGGTCGGCTTTATCAGACGGTGCGCGAGTATCAGCAAACCGATCTTGATGCCGCTTGGGGGAGGTTCTGGCGATGACTGTGCGGCTTGTAACTGCGCTGGCCGTGGCCGCGCTTCTGTCGGGCTGTGCTGCATCGCCGCTTGCCCAAGTTGCCCTGAACAAGATGGGCGGCGGGGCGTCCAGCGCCGCTGCGCAACCTGCCAAGGGGGCGTCCGAAAAATGGGTCACGCTGGTCAATCGGGGCGTGAAGTTCAAGATGGCCCAACTTTCGGAACGCGATGGTGTTTCCGTCTGGGCTGCCAAAGACGGCTCGCAGGTGTTCTTAAGCGGCCCGATGCTGGTCGGCACCCGCGGATTTGGCCGCGATCTGATGTCGGCAGACACCCCGACTCTGGCCGTTTTGGCGGCAGCGCGCGCGCATCATCGTAGCTATTACGACATGGACGGTACCGATACGATGATTCGCCATGTCTATGACTGCATTGCCGGGTCCGGCGATGCCAAAGACGCGCTGCCCGGCACGACGCTTCTGGTTGAAGATTGCGTCAGCGATTTGGGCACGATTCGGAACCGCTTCTGGGTTTCGCCCACAGGATCAGTGGTGAAGTCGAAGCAATGGGTGTCGCAGGGTGTCGGATATGCCGCACTTGAGTGAATTCTTTCGGATAAAAACTGCTGAATTACTTTTCTTTCAAGGCTTCTGCGGTTAGTGTGATCTCAATTAGCAATAGTAACTGGAGTATAAACATGAACAAAATCTCTGCATTCGTCGTCGCGGCAAGCGTCGTTCTGGCGTCGTCGTCGGCTTTCGCTGGTGGCATGGTCGAGCCTGAGCCCGAGCCGGCACCGGTTGTTGTTGACGGC